>FRDC01000719.1_pt1 | contig 52461 bp, 49 predicted proteins | sample 1106171 | NCBI WGS metagenome assembly FRDC01 (sample SAMEA3930566, study PRJEB13176) | freshwater metagenome | biome: Drinking water system; feature: drinking water; material: water | place: Singapore | collected 2014-12-20 | reverse complement strand
TCTGGCACCATTCTTACCGTGCAAAGGTCTCAAATAATATGAATTTTGCGGTGAATACCGGGGATTTGAATGGCTCCGTGCAACAAACTCCGGCTGGCAGATCGAAACAATGACACGTTGATATTATCCCATTCAATAAACGGATATTTACTGAGAATGGCGTTGCCATGATGGCCTGACTTATAAATGGCATTCTTGCCATAGGCGTAATGCTGCCAAACTTGGTCGGCCAGAAATTCGAATTGCTGGTTATTCGGCCAGTCGTCAAAGCGATTGTTGGAAATATTCCGCTCGCCATGTACCTCCTGCAGAAAAACGACATCGGCATTGATCTGTCGTAATGAATTCTTGATTTCATGAAGTATGAAACGAAGATTACTTGCACTGAATCCTTTATGAATATTATAGGTGAGTACTTTTAATGATAGCTCGGCCATACGGTTTCCGAATTATTAGCTTCCAAACCAGTCATAATGACCGAACGAAAAAAAACATACTTTTGAAGATGGAATATTGACGTTGTCGATCGAATTTTTACATCTATTGCTTTTAATTATAATCGCAAATGGCGCACCAGTATTGGTACGGCTGCTATTGAGGGATCATTTAGACCTTGCAGTCGATTTCGGTAGAAACTTTGCGGACAGCAATCGTATCTTCGGGTCTTCAAAAACCTGGCGAGGAATAATCGCAGCATTGCTGGTAACCCCCATTGCAGCTATTGTACTAGGATATTCTTTCGAAACGGGATGGCAGATTGCATCATTTGCGGTTCTCGGTGATTTGTTTTCGAGTTTCATTAAGCGCCGCCTGGGGAGGGCGCCGAGCAGCAAAGCATTCTTACTCGATCAGGTACCGGAATCGCTGGCGCCAGCCTTAATGGTTATGCAAAATTTTCATCTCGGAGTAATCGATATTTCACTGCTGGTTTTTGTTTTCTTGATCGTCGATCTTGTAATGACGTACATGCTTTATCACTGGAGGATTCTAAAGAAGAAACCTTAACTAACAAGGAGTTTCGTCATGAATCGTACAAAGAATCAGATCATAAATATTCCCAATCTGGTCAGTTTGATTCGCATACTGACGACGCCGCTTCTGTTTTATTTCGCGCTTACAGATCAGCCCAACTGGTTCATAGGTGTGTTGTTGTTTGCGGTATTCACCGACGTTTTGGACGGTTTTTTGGCTCGATGGCTCAATCAAATAACTGCAGTAGGCTCACGGCTCGATAGTTGGGGAGACTTTTTTATCTATAGCACGATGGCGATTTGCGCTTGGATTCTATGGCCGGAAATTATCATCCGGGAAAAGCTGTACTGGTTGATCATCGTGTTAAGTTTTACACTGCCTGTTGTAATTAGCCTCATTAAATTTCATACCATTAGTAGTTATCACACCTGGAGTGTAAAGCTTGCAGTGGCAATTACCGTAGTAAGCTATGTTTTGTTATTTACGGGATTGCTGGATTGGCCGATTCGGGTAGCTGCTATTTTTTGTTTGTATGCCGCTATCGAAGAAATCGCGATTACGTTGCTGATCCGGCATGAGCTTGTTGATGTCCGGACCGTTTGGCAAGCGATACGATATAAAAGGAACAACCGTACCGTAAACCCTGAAATCGGCTCAAAATGAGCTCTGTCGGTAGATTATTTTCATGTGTATTTTTATATGATAAAAAAAGTTCAGGCTAATGAAGTTCGATTAGGCATGTATATTCATGAGTTGCGGGGAAATTGGCTCGAGCATCCATTCTGGAGAAAATCATTTAAGCTGGATCAGCAAAAGGATCTGGATAAGCTGCTCGGTTGCAGTTTCGACGAGATATGGATAGACACCGATAAGGGATTGGATGTCAAAAATCTGCAATTTGATATCAAGATCAATCCAGATTTCAGCAAATCCATTGCCGAATCCGCTAAACCTGTGAAAAAAACTCAGCTCTCGGTTTCGGTGGAAGAAGAAATGGATGCGGCTAAAAAAATTCATAGCAAAGCCAAAGAAGCGGTTACCAGCATGTTTACCGACGTCCGCATGGGTAAAGCGCTGGAGATCGAAGAAGCAACCGTGCTAGTGGATGAAATTAACCAATCCATGGAGCGCAATCCTAATGCGTTGTTGAGTCTGGCGCGATTGAAGACCGCCAATGAATATACCTATTTGCATTCTGTCGCAGTTTGTATGCTGATGGTGGCGCTTGGAAGGCAAATGGGACTGCAGGGAGAGCAACTCAGGCAAGCGGGCGTCGCCGGGTTGCTGCACGATGTCGGTAAGATGGCGGTTCCTAATGAGGTATTAGAAAAACCCGGGAAATTAACCGATGAAGAATTTTCGATCATGAGAAGCCATCCCCGGCGCGGATGGGAAATTCTCAAATCCTGTTATCAAGTGCAAGAATCCGCTCTGGATGTATGTTTACATCACCATGAGCGGATGGATGGACAGGGTTATCCAGAGAAACTATCAGGTAATCAATTGACGCTTTTTGCCCGCATGGGTGCAGTTTGTGATGTGTATGACGCCATCAGCTCGGAACGTTGCTACAAAAAAGCTTGGTCGCCATCAGAATCCATTCATAAAATGGCGTCTTGGAAAGATGGACATTTCGATGAGAAAGTGTTCCATGCGTTTGTAAAAACCATCGGAATTTATCCTAACGGCACACTGGTCAAGCTTAAATCCGGCCGACTGGATGTCATCCTTGAACAATCCAAAAAAAGCCTCACGGCGCCCATCATCAAAGTATTTTTCTCAACGAGGGCCAATGCTTACATTCAAGCGGAAATTCTGGATTTGTCGAAAGGCGCGGATAGCATTGTAAATATTGAAGATCCGCTCAAATGGCAATTCGATATCAACAAGCTGCAAGGCTTATAACACAGCATCATCCGGAAGCAGCAAGCGAGTGACTGCTACACCGCTTTATCAAAAAAAAGCCCCGCTAGTGCGGGGCTTTTTATTTCCGGGGTCACATTCACAGTCGCATAAGCAGCAAATGCTGATTCCCGAAGTTAACTGACGGTGCGGCGGCGTGCAAACGCACCAACTACACCTAACCCGGCTAATAGAAGTGCGTAGGTTTCAGGTTCTGGAACCAATGAAACACTAATACTATCAATAGAATAATCGCCAAAACCGCCGGAACTATCCACGCCTGTAATTGTTACAGAAACAAGGTTTGTCCATCCAATGGCTACCGATTGAAAGTCATTGAGGCCTCCAACGCCATCGCGTATACCGTCTAAACGAATAGTGGTGCTGAGTACCCCGCCTCCAAACTGATTACCGGTTAGGAGTACGTCAGAGAAGTCGTTTAACGATTCACCAGGTAGCCATAACTCACCGACATCAAGTCCAATCAAATTGAACAGGCTACCACCCGCGTGTGTCATTGTTACTGATTTTCCTAAGTCTGCTGCATCTTCGGCTGAAAGATAATTCGATCCGCTCGAAACGAGTCTCGAATCGAAGGTATCAATGATATGGAAATGATCGCCAGCGAAATTAAAACCATCGGAAGTGACGGCAGTTTGAATCGCATTACTGGTTGGTGCAATATCATCAAAAGTGATTGTGGCGGCATGTGTCATCCCTGATAAAACAAATGAAGCTGCACCGATAATGGATACATAAGTCAATGTTTTCATAATAATTCTCCTGTTCGTAAAAGATTTAGAACAAAAAATCATCATTAGGCATTATGCCTGATGGTGATTGCTACGGCGTTGCACAAACATGCCAATGCCGAACAAGCCGGCTAGCAACATCAGATAAGTTTGAGGCTCGGGCACTGCCGTAATGCTTGCAATCCAGGTAGCATGTGGCAGCAAATACGTGTCACCGGCAACTTCGCCAAAAGTAGAATTCAAATCATCGTCAATGTCACCGAATCCCAAACCGAAGGTGGCACCGAATGAATGTACACCTACCAGCTTGAATACACCACCCTCAAGAACAAAGCTGGGACCGCCGGAATCGCCGGATGCAATCATCGCTTCATTAGGAAATGGCAAACCAGTGTCGCAGGTTCCGGCGATGATACAAAATACATCATTCGCTGCGGTGCCGTTATCAAAATCATACGCCAGACTGCCGCCGCTCCAGACAGCGTCGTAAACGTTATAACCGTAATGCAACGTGCCAAAAGTACCAGGGATGGCGCCGGTTAAACCAGTGCCGGTCAAACCGTAACCGGCGTGTAATACCGGTTGAAGAACCGGGCTACCGGTTGCAAGCCCGAAGCCGGGAATGGAATTGATGGGTGTATCCAGCTTGAGGATTGCGATATCGTCATTGTTTCCGAGCGAATGACCATCCCAGCTTGGGAAAACAAAAGCCTCGCTGGAAGTTGTAGTGACCGCACCGCCTTGGAAAGAGATGGTGGCGGAATTGAGCAAATTATTACCATCATCATCCGTGACGCAATGGGCAGCGGTCATCAGAAAAGCGCCGCCGTCCAGCAACGAGCCAGTGCAACCAAAATTACCGTCGCTGCGGCTCAACGACAGCTTAGCCACGCCGTCAAACGGCAAGCCCAGCGGCGCGATCCAGTTATCAGGATCATCGCTGGCAACCATCAAAGGCATGTATTCTTTGGCGCTGTCGATATCAATGACCGGCAGTGTTGCGGCATGCGCCGAAACCGACAATCCTGCGGCAATCGACAATATAAAAAAGTGATGCAATTTATTATTCATATTTTTATCCTATGTCCTAAGGGTATATACATTAATTGGGTAAAGAAATCCGTTAATCAAAAAGAGCTGCGCTAAGAAATGATCATTTTAACAACCGGATCGGAAATTTTTTACTGCTGAAAGATGCTGGTTAGTCTATCGTATCATTACGATAGCGCGCATAATTAATCCGATACATGAGTTGTTTTTTTGTTATCTAAGTAATTGATTTTTCAATTCGCTCAATTTAACAGATGGCATTATAACGAATTTTTAGAAAATGAAAATCCATCATTGCATCAATGAAATGGATGATTAAAAAATAGCATCTATTCAGGTTGCCGGATCGATCGAATTGATCTATTTTCAGCAATCCTCAATAAACTGGATTCATAACCGACCGTGACAACGCAAATGACCCCTGATAACCCGATTCAAGATTTACTCGACTTCATCGACCGCAGCCCGAGTCCCTGGCACGCCGTTGCTGCAGTTGAAGCGGCAGTACAAGCCTTTCAATTCGTTAAACTCGATGAAGCCGCCAAATGGCAATTGCAAGCAGGCGGGCGTTATTACGTGAAGCGCGACGATTCGTCGATCGTGCTGTTCGTGCTGGGCAATCAAGCGCCATCCGATGCGGGGTTTAAAATTGTCGGCGCGCATACCGATTCGCCGGGATTCCGCATCCGGCCGCATGCCGCCACCGTGAGCAACGGCTTTGCCCGGCTGGGAGTCGAGATTTACGGCGGGCCGATTCTGGCGACATTCACTGACCGTGACTTAAGCCTCGCGGGCCGCATCAGTTTTCTCGACGAGCATGGCAAACTGTCTTACCGGCTGGTGCGCTTCGATCAGCCGCTGTTGCGCTTGCCGAACCTGGCGATTCACATGAACCGCGGCGTCAACGAAGACGGTTTAAAGCTGCATAAACAAAACGAACTGCCGCCGCTGTTCGCGCAACTGACCGGCGAGCAATTGCCGCAACCGTATTTTCTGGCGCTGCTCGAGCAAGCCAGCGGTATTGACGCCACGCAAATCCTGTCGTGGGATCTGGCGGTTTACGACACCCAAAAAGGCGCGGTGTGGGGCGCGAACCGGGAATTTTACGCCAACAGCCAGATCGACAATCTGGCGTCGTGTCATGCCGGTTTGCAAGCGTTGCTTGAAGATACAATTCTGAACGATGCGCGCAGCACGTTGGTGTGCGCGTTTTTCGATCACGAGGAAATCGGCAGCGAGAGTCATGTCGGCGCCGCCGGGAGCTTCCTCGCCGATACTTTGCAGCGGATTTGCATCGCCACCGCGATGGATCGCGAAGATACCGCGCGTGCCTTGGCGAACAGCTTTCTGATCAGCGCCGACATGGCGCACGGTTATCATCCGAATTTTCCCGGCTCGTACGACGCCGACCACCGCGTGTTCGTCAATCAGGGACCGGTAATCAAATCCAATGCCAACCGCCGTTACAGCACCGAAAGCGTATCCGCCGCGCAATTCATCCGCTGGTGTGAAGACGCCGAAGTGCCCTATCAGCGCTATTCGCACCGCAGCGATCTGCCGTGCGGCAGCACCATCGGGCCGATTGCTTCAGCGAAACTCGGTATCCGCAGCGTCGACGTCGGCTGCCCGATGTGGGCGATGCACAGTGTGCGCGAAAGCGCCGGGGTGGCTGACCATGACTACATGATCCGGGTGTTGAAACGGTTTTTTGGCGACTGAATCCGCTACCAAGGGAAGCGCTGATTAATTGGCTGCGCGAGCGAATCGTTTCGTTGCGCGGTACTCGCAACTTCGCCTATCTCTTTGATATGTCTCGGCTGCTCCGTTTCGCGCGCCTCGCGCTTCATCTCGCTCGCCGAATTAATCAGTGCTTCCCAACAACTTTTATTTCGACGGTGCAAGAACATCGACCGGCTCCCAATGCCTTTCAGCCGTCATCCGCACAGCGCCGGTTGCCTCGCGTAACAACAGCGGATAAATTTTATGCCGGACTTCGGCGGGTATATTCGCGGTATCGGACGAATGCGGGTCAAAATGCAACTTCTCGATATGACTGTGATAGCGGCCCTTGACCGGGAAACTGTGTTTGCTTAAATGATGAAACGTGTGTTCCAGTTCCTCGTCTCCTGCCAAAACCAGCTTGTGACTATTCGCCTTCAGCCAGTCGACGTTAGGTTGGCCATAACCGATCTTGGAATAATCGAGCTGATTGGCAAGGCAGAACGACAGAATGCGCATGCATTTCTGGCAGGTGCCGCACGGCAGGATTCTGTCGCCGCCTTTATGCGCGTGATGGCACGACACCTGCAACTCGAATAGCGCCGGATATTGCTTGGCCAGCGTTTTTTGCACCTGATAGCCGGTAATCGAGCGGATTGGCGCCCACTGCCGGATGCCGTACCCGGCATCGCCAAACCAGCGGGTCATGTAGCGGTCGTATTCCTGGCTTTGATCGTAAATTCCCGGAAAGAAATCGACATCGTTGATGCGGTTGCGGCCATCGAGAATCTTGGTCGGTTCGATATATTCGTTGCCGACGCAGACATTGCCGATTTTTTCCCGCTCCATCAGCGGCAACGACGAAAAAATAAAATACGCGAAAGTAAAGAAATGCAGCGGATCGGTGATCGACTTGATACCGCGGATATTGGTTTCGACCAGCGGTGAATGCTTCACCATGAATGCCCACAGCCGGTCGGCATTGGTCCAGATGCGGCGGGTGCGGATATCGTTCTGCTTGAACGAACGATAAGCGGTTATCGCGGTGCGCCAATGCCCGCCGGATACGTTGATATATACCGGATATACGTCCATGCCGGCTTCCTTGAGCAAGCCATAACACAGCAAACTTTCCTTGCCGCCGGACGACAATACCACCATCTTGTTAGAATCGGCATCGAAACCGCTCAGATCGCGTCCGCTGCCGGCAATCAATGTAGCCTTGCACGACGCATTTGCCAGCGTGACATCGGGTTCCGCCACGGCGTATTGCGGCTTGATGAACAACGGATCTTGGTGGAAACGGCTGACGAAAATCTCGATGCTCATTTTCTTCAGCATGTCGTCGAAAAAACGGAATTCCTGCGGCCCAAGATCGAATTCGAACACGATTTCCAGGGTGTACAGCCCGTAATTGACCGCTGAAAGACCGCACGTCAGATTGGCGAAGCGTTGCGCGTTATCGCCTTCGATGCTGTCCTCGTATTTGTTGCGCAATTCGCATGACATGCGCTTGCCGTCTTTCTCCAGAATATAGCGGGTATGGAAGCCGTGCTTGGTAACGATGGGTTTCTCGACGATGATCCGGTCGAAGCAAATCAGATCGTTCATGAATGTCAGCCCTCTGATAGATAAAGGCGCGCGCAGCGCCGCGGTTTGACTTTTTTACTGCTGACCGGCCCTGGCAGCCGGTCGGATTTAATATTAAGACAGCGAACACATGGTTTTGTTGACACCGCAGCGCAAACTACCGGTCAGGGACTGGTGATCGCCTGGTAGCACTCGAACGAGAACAACATGCATCCGGTTCGATTGCAAAAGTTCTTCCGTGCTATGCGCTTTCTCCTTCGTCAAAGGGGAATATGACGGCTCCTGGCCGCGAGAAGTTGTGGCGTCAGGGGGTTCTTAAGGCATCAAACCGCAGCACGGTCTCCATTAACAACCGGTCCAGCACGGAAAAATCGATTTCAAGAAATGCGGGCGGGGATACTGATTCCAGCCGCTTCAATTCCGCAGCGATGAATGCATCGATGACCGGCATCGGCGGACCGTATTCCGACTCCTGCGCTGCTCGCTTGATCGCCAGCAATTCTTCGATAGCCCGGCGCATCGCCGGATCGGTTATCATGGCAGCTACCAATTCCTCAAACCGCATCGGCGTTGTGCCTCGTCCTTGCTCGATCCAGCGCGCCGCCAGCAGCGGGCGCAACACATAGAGGTATTTTTTCAGCCGCACTGTAGTGCCGGTGAGATATTCGCGATAGTTGCCGCTCGCCATGTGAATGTAATGATGGAATGCGCGCTCCGGTTGATGCGTTATCCGCGCGGCCTCTCGCACGGCATGCAAGAAAACGGTATCAGCGCGATATACCACCGGCGAATCCAGCCACTCGATCAGCGTGGCATTGCCTTTTTTCAGCAAACCCAATGCCTTGCGCAATTCCCAGCCGTTGATGTCAAGTTCGCCCGCAACGGGCAATTCGATCACACTGCGTTGCGGCGTGACTTGCAAATACCAGGGTAGCGGATGCACGTACAGGAAGCGCACATCGTAATCGCTGTCGGGCGAAGCGAAACCCCAGCCCCGGCTGCCGGATTCGCAGGCATAGAGCACGCGCACGCCGTAATTTGCTTCGATGGCCGCGAGACGGGATTCGATTTCGGTGCGAACACCGGAATCGATCGGGTGATCGTCCTCAATGATCGGCATTGTCTCCTGCCGGTAATGGTTCGTCATCGGCGGTATGCAGAAAATTCTCGCAATAACGCACCGTGACGCCTGGCGCAGTTTCGCCTTCTTGCAGGCTGGCCTGGAACATTGCTGCGAAGCGTCTACCCGCGTCGTGACAGCGCTGCCGATCCGAAGCATGCAACAAGACGAAGTCGTTCGGGTCGATGTCGGTGCCGTGGGTAATGGGGCCTGTTCGCGGCAGGCTGGTTGCGAAAGGAAGTTTGCGATCAGGGTCAAATACATAGGCGCGGTGTGCATACGAAAGCCAGGATCTAAAAGCAATGATTACTTTCCAGCTAGTGAAATAGTGGCTGGGCCAGCGGCATCCGGAGTATTCGCCGTTGATCCGCATCAATTCATGTCCGCCTTTGTTTGGGAAAAAACCGAACTCGATCAGCGTTCCGGCAGGCCACAGCGGCGTGCGCGGCCAGGGTTCGTTCGCATCGAGTTCGAGCAGGCGCTCCAATGCCATGCCTCCCCCAGTGTTGGGTTCCAGTTCGTCAACAAGCAATGAATCGCACGCTGGATAGTCCGCGAGCAGATGTTTCAAACCATGCGTGCGCGAATCGAGTGCGGTGACCGGCACCGGATCGCGTCCTGCTTGCTGCAAAGCGTGCACTAGCGCTCGGATATCGGCTTCGTATTGCTCACGTGCAAATACCAGCCGCACGAAACCTTCACTATCGCCGATCAGTGTTTCATCCAGAGCCGGACGCAGGCCGGGGATGTCCAATTCCCAGGCTATGGTGCCGGTATCCGGATAACTGACCAAGATAAATTCCTCCAGACCTGCATCAGAAGCTTCACCACAAGTACATGTCAGCATCTGGTGCGAGCCGGGGCGCTTGACCGATTCGATCAGCGAGAACACATCCCAAACGACATCTTGTCCGGCTTCCGGTTTGTTGCCGCCGGGAAAATCCGGCAGCGCTTGCATGAATAAATAGGGCGGATCGTCAAAAATAATATCGCTGTAATAGATCTGCCAGCCGATGCGGCTTGGCAAGATAAGCACGGGACGAGTTTCGTCGTCAGGGAAGCGGGTCATGACCTGGTTTCGCTGTTTTTTTGCCGGTTTTCTTGGTTTCGGGGGTGGGCAGCAGGCTGGTGATTGCTTGATAGCGCTCGAACAGAAACGCCACACGCTCGGCTTCGGAAGCGAACGATTTTTTGCCGTAGGCGGCATCGACGGCGCGATCCAAGGCCTGATGCGCGCGCACCAGCTCTGGCGGCATCGCCAGCGGGTCGTACAAATCCGCCAGCGTGGCATCGGGAAACAGCGCGCGGGCATCGAGCACGGTCTGCGCGGCGGATTCGATGGCTTTGTGTTGCGCATCGGTGGGTTCCGGCCATGGGAAGTTGTTGTAGACAATTTTGTTGGAGTAGCGATAACGACTCTCTAGTCGACCACACACCGTGCGTGTCCAAGCGTTGTGCATTGTGGAAGAAAGAACACCGAAGTGGTAGAGAGTTGCGTTAGGTAACATCGAGTTTGCATTCCCACAAATCACTTCATGTGAAATGAAACCGAGTGGAATGAATTTTCGATTTTCGGAGGTATGTAACGGAATTAGAATAAAGAAACCATTTCTAGGTTGGCGAATTTCGCCAAATAATGTGGGTGTGCTTGCTAACGCAATAGTTGCCTTTTTCGGACTAGCAAGCCGCATAGCTTTAATAGCTTCGACCCTTTGCAGAATTTGTGGCATTGCACGCAACTCGGCAGGCGATATGCCAACTAACCACAAGCACCAGCGAGAAATCTTGTTGATAAATTCATCTGCTCCAATGAATGAGTGTATCCATTTTTCTGCTTGAGGTTCCAGTAATAATAACTCACACTTTTCAGAATCGCTTAATAGCAAGTTACCACCATCAGTGGGTTTGCTGCCATAAATCATTTTGGGGACATCACAAATCGGATAGGTGCGATTTTCGAGAACTATATTGGGAGCATCCACAAGATAAGGATTAATATTTTTGACAGTAACTGCGTGAGGCTCACCTTGTATATTTGCATACTCAAAAATAGTTTTGTGTGCCGCTTCGTACAAGCCAAAACCGATAATGACGCAGTGTACCGCTGCCATACCAGTAGCTTCGCTGCTCCACTGAAAAGTGCGGTGGGCAAAATGAATATGCACGCCGCGCCGCAACAGATCCGGCCACAACACGCCGGCCTGCTCGCCTTGCGTGATGGAATTGGTCGAAACAAATGCAACCCGGATCGCCGGATGGGCGGCGATAAAATCGGTGGCTTTGCGGTACCAGCAGGTGACGTAATCGAGCAGTCCGGCATTTTTGGTATCGTGAAAAATCGCTGCAACGTCTTTATGTTGTTCGTCATTCAAATATGTTTTGCCAATAAACGGCGGGTTTCCCATCACAAAACTGCATTCGTCCGCTGCTATCACATCATTCCAATCCAGCCGCAGCGCGTTGCCGCGCACGATATGCGCGGATTTTTTCAGAGGCAGGCGGGTGAAGTACTGGCCGAATTCTTCCGACACCAGCGCGTTCATCTGGTGGTCGGTCAACCATAGCGCGACTTGCGCGATTTGCACCGGAAATTCCTCGATTTCGATGCCGTGAAACTGATTGACGTCGACCTGGATGATCGTGGCGATATCGAGCGTTTGCTGGCCGCTGCCGTGCAGCGCGCGCAGCACTTGCAGTTCGAGCAGGCGCAGTTCACGGTAGGCGATCACCAGGAAATTGCCGCAGCCGCACGCCGGATCGAGAAATTTCAGCCCGGCGAGCTTGGCGTGAAAGGTTTGCAGGCTTTGCGTGCGGCCTTTGACCGTTTGGCTGATTTTGCCGAACTCGGCATGCAGCTCGTCTAGAAACAGCGGGCGGATCAGTTTCAGGATGTTTTCCTCGGTGGTGTAGTGCGCGCCGAGGTTGCGCCGCGCATTCGGCGTTTCGTCCATGATGTTCTGGAACAGCGAGCCGAAAATCGCCGGAGAAATGCCGCTCCAGTCGAGCGCGCAGCAAACCAGCAGCGCGGCGCGCATGTCGCGGTCGAAGCTGGCGAATGGCAGGCGTTCTTCGAACAGCTTACCGTTGATGTACGGGAACCGGCTCAGCGTGTCGTCGAGGTTTTTCAGCCTTGCGGCTTCCGGCGTGTTGAGCACGTCGAACAGTTGCGCCAGTTGCGGCGCCAGGTCGCTGCCATCCTCGCGGGTGTGCTGTCCGATGAATTCGGTGAACTGCGTGCGCTCGAAAATCCCGGTGTCCTCGGCGAACAGGCAAAACAGCAGGCGCACCAGATACACTTCGAGTGCGTGACCGGTGTAGCCGATTTGTTTCAGGCGGTCGTGCAGCTTCGCCATGCGCTTCACTGCATCGGTATTGACCGGGCTTTCCGGAGAAATTTTCTGCGGTTGATAACCGGCGATGAACCAGAACAACTTGACGTTTTTGTGCAGCTCTTTGAGCAGAAACTCGGAGTGCGTCCCCTCGGCCATGTCGTACAAGCGAAAGCGGGCAAAGTCGCTGACCAGCACGAAACGCGGCAGTTCGTGTTCCTTCAATCCGGGAAAATAGTCGATGGCTTGCTGGTAAGCGCGATCCAAATCTTTACCGCGCGATTTGTGCTCGATCAGCAGATTGCCTTTCCACAGCCAGTCGATGTAACCGTCGCGGCCATCGAGCTTTTTGACTTTCTGTTCGAAACTGCCGATGCGCCGCGAGGTGATGCCGAACACGTGGAAAAATTCGATCCAGAACGGTTTGGCGTCGGCGTCTTCCGATTCCGCCCGTGCCCATTCACGGGAAAACGCCAGCGCGCGGTCTTTGATTTCGTTCCAGGCTAGGGCCATGCAGTCTCCGGTGCTTTGTTGCGAGTTAAAATCTTCAACGCTGCCGCTGATAATGGCCGATCAATTCGGTTTGGGCCAAAATATGGCCGTGCATCGCTTGTTCGAGCTTCGCCTTGGTGGGGTGATGCAAATCCGGCAGCACCGTGTCTAAAGCGTAGAGTTTGTGGAAATAGCGGTGCGTGCCGATGGGCGGGCACGGGCCGCCGTAGCCGGTTTTTTTCCAATCGTTGAGTCCTTGCAAGGCGCCGGGCGGCAGGTCTTTGTCCTGAATGCCTTCGGCTAGGCCGGTTGCGGTAGGCGGGATGTTGTAGAGCACCCAATGCACCCAGGTCATTTTCGGCGCGGCGGGATCGGGCGCGTCCGGGTCGTCGACGATCAATACCAGGCTTTGCGTGCCTTCGGGCAATCCGCTCCACGACAGCGCCGGTGAAGTATCCGCGCCATCGCAGGTGTGGCGCGACGGGATCGAGGCGTTATGCGAAAATGCGGTTGAAATGAGGGTGAATAGGGTTATCATCAAAGCAGACATCATTGCTCCTTTGGAAATACTGATTAATCGACCGCGCAAGCAAATTGCTGCGTTGGGCGGCGCTCAGAAACTCGCCTATCTCTGCTGATATGTCTCGTTTCTTGCGCCCCAATCGCCTTGCACTTTATCTTGCCCGGCACAATTAATAAGCGCTTCCTTTTATTTTTCGATCATATTAACGAATTCAATTATTACATCAAATCATAAGGGGGGTAACTGATGCGGGCGGTATTTTTTGATTTCGGTTCGGTTACTCGTGGCGACATGGATTGTACCGCGCTGGAGCGGGCGGTTTCGCCGTGGCAGTATCATCACGATTCCACCGAAGCGGAAGTGCTGGAGCGGATCCGCGAAGCCGAAGTGGTGGTCAGCAACAAAGTGTTTATCGGGCGGGAAGCGATTGCCGCAGCCAGACGGCTCAAGCTGATTTGCGTGGCGGCGACCGGTTATAACAATGTCGATTTGGCTGCGGCGGCGGAATACAACGTGCCGGTGTGCAATGTGCGCGCTTACGCCACGCCGTCGGTGGTGGAACATGTGTTCATGCTGATGTTGAATATGGCGCGGCATTTCTCGGATTATCAGGCATTGGTTGCGCGCGGCGGCTGGCAGCAAAGCCGGTTTTTCTGCCCGCTCGATTATCCGGTTATCGAATTGTCCGGCAAAACGCTCGGCATTATTGGCTACGGCGAGCTCGGCCATGCCGTGGCGCAGGTCGCGCGGGCATTTGGCATGCAAGTGTTGATCGCAGACCATAAAGGGCAAGCGCCGCGCCCCGGCAGAATGGCGTTTGACGATGTGTTGCGGCAGGCGGATTTCATCACGCTGCATTGTCCGCTGTCGTCCGATACCCAACACTTGATTAGCCGTCGCGAACTGGAGTTGATGAAACCGTCCGCGTATCTGATCAACACCGCGCGCGGCGGGTTGGTGAACGAGACCGATTTGCTGGCTTGTTTAACCAGCGGCGGTATTGCCGGTGCGGCGACCGATGTTGTCCAGGGTGAGCCGCCGGATCATGATCAGCCGCTATTACGGCAACATCCGTCCAATTTGATCATCACGCCGCACGTCGCCTGGGCCAGCCGCGAATCGCGTCAGCGCTTGCTCGATCAGTTGGCGGGCAATATCGAGAACTTTTTCCAGCACAAACCCTTTAATCAGATTACCGATGCGCTGAATTAGTACAAAATCAGGAGTTAAGTAGTATAAGAATCAGTAATCAGGAAACAAAAAATCAGTAAAATCGCAAATGAAAATGCCTGCAACGAAGAAAAGGTTTTTTCGAGGGTAACCCGCTGACATTAATCAGATCTTATGACTGCCGCAAACGGTTGAGATGCAAAATGGGATTAACGGGCTATCTGCTTAAAAAGTATCAATTGGGTTGTTTCTTAAAAATAAGGAGAAAAATAATGAAAATCATGAAAAGCGCTACGCAAGTTGCTGCCGCGCTCGGGTTCTCTGTGCTATTGAGCGGTGTCAGTTATGCATCGCCATCCGGCTCGATCACAGTGACGAACCCAGGCCCGCTGGGTTCTTTCAGCATCAATACCGCCGCTTTTGACGGCACCAGCGGTCAAATCGAGAAACTCACGTTCGATTTGTCCGGTACGCATTGTATCGATGGTGGAAGTTGCATACTGGGAGAATCACTGGTGTTCGGCGGTTCGGGTGGCGGAAGTTTTATATTCGACCCGGCAGCCAATGGCACATCGTCATTATTTGGCGCGGTCGGCTCAACCGTATTCGGTTTTGACTTTACCGGTTTCGATCCGCTGGATGTGTTTTTGTTTTCCTGGGATCCGGATGTTGCCAGTAATGGCGGTTACGGTGCAGTTGTTGCCGAACTGGCTGGTACCGTAATCACTGCAACGGTTCGTTTTGATGGCGGGGATGTTTTGACCTACTCAGGCACGATGGGCATTGTCGGTCATGACGTTGCTGCTAACCTGGTCCCGGTTCCGGAACCTGAGACCTATGCGATGCTGTTGGCTGGGCTCGGATTGCTCGGTTTTGTCGGCTATCGCCGTAAGGAAGTAGCGGCTAGCTGATCGTAAGCTAATTATTGATCAGCTTAAAGGAACCGGCGCGGCGATAATACGCAGCGCCGGTTTTTTTATTCCATCGGACTGATAGTATTCAGCCGTCACGTTTACCGCCATGATGCAGCGTTCTTGCTGTGATTCGATTTAATTTTATCTTGTTTTGGTAAGATAGCGAGGTTATTCCAATGCTTCCGGTCGAAACCGGTGCATTGAACCATCAAGATACAGGGAGTGATGCCCATGCAACAATGGATTTATCTGGCTATTGCAATTGTCAGCGAAGTGATCGCGACATCGTTTCTCAAAGCCGCTGAAGGTTTCACCCGGTTTTGGCCATCGCTGATTGTCGTGCTGGGTTATCTGCTGGCGTTTTACTTGTTGTCGCTGACGTTGAAAACGATCCCGGTCGGGGTGGCGTATGCGATCTGGTCGGGTGTTGGCATTGTTCTGATCGCGCTGAGCGGCTGGCTTTTTCTTGGGCAAACATTGGATACGCCCGCGATCATCGGTTTGACGATGATCGTGGCGGGCGTGATGGTGATCAATGTATTTTCCCGGACGGTCACGCACGGTTAAGCCATTGAAAAACTATCTGCGTCGCTGCTACAAAACGTTTTTGAACCACCCGTTCAATTATCCGGGCGTGCGCAGATCGTTCAAGAACCGGTCCAACGTTTCCTTTTTAGCGTGCGGCATTACCACAATGTGCGCGCACGGTGTTGGAACGCCGTCGATGTCGAGCCGCATGGTCGCGAGCGAATAGCGGTTGACGACCATTTTAAGGGGCGTGATGAAATAAACGATATTCGAGTGATCGTTAGCGCGTACCGGCCGCAGGAAGCTGTAGTGAGTATTCATTTCTTTCAATAAGTAACCGGTGTTATCCAGGATCGCCTTGGCATCGGTTGCTTGCCGCGCCAATGCTTTTTCCGAACTGAAAAAATAAAATTCGGCGGGCTTGACGGCATCGCGCGAGCAAGAAATGGTTCCGGGCACTTGTTTGATATATTCCGGGTCGTGAATGCGGCTGAACGGTTCGCGGAACAGATCGAAGTTGGTTTCCGTGGTAATGAACAGCCCCGCAGGTGACGGAAAGCCGAAGAATTTATGGCACGATACCGCGATGGAATCGTAACGGTTCATCATGCTGCCGTTGAGCGGATCCCGCGCTTGCTGTTTGAGTTCGGCGGCAAACGGCGTATGCGGCAGAAAGCCGCCGAATAGCGCCGCATCGAGATGCAGATAAGCATCACGGTTTCTCAGCTTTTCCTGGATCGCATCGACCGGATCGATCGCGCCTTTAAAGGTCGTGCCGATGGTGGCAACCACCAGCGCCGGATGGTTGCGATGGATGCTCAATTGCCGCGCCAAATCGCCGGGATCCATCGCGCCATCCGGGCTGGTGCCGACGATGACCGATTCGAGTTGCAGGACATCGCGCAGAATCTGTATCGAATAATGCGCTTCCTTGGTGAAGTAAATCTTTGGCATCACCCCGGTGCGGTTATGCAGAATCGTCCGTCCCATGTACAGTCCGTGCAGATTGCTGTCGGTGCCGCTGTTGCTGAGAAAGCCCCAGATGTTGCCGCTGGGAAAGCCGTAGAGCGCGCCGAAGCGGTCGATCAATTCGCGTTCGAACGGATGGCAATTAAACGGGATATGGCTGTGCTCGTAGGGGTTGCCGACATTATTGAAAGCGAATTGATTAAAACCCGAAGCGGCGAGTTCGTTGCGCCATGCAAAAAACTCTTCCGGCGGCGTGTTCATGTTGATCGGGTAACCGAGAAAGCGCTCTTTCTGGCGAGCGAGCTTCTGAATATTTTTTATTGCAGACGATACGTTTTTCGACGGTTGTTGCACGCGCGCCGAAGTTGCTAATGCTTGCGGTGAGCATACGGCTGCTAAGGCCGTTGCGCCTGTCATGCTCAGAAAATGGCGCCGGTTGATTGTCATGATAATGGCCTCCTGAACAATATATTCATTAGATTTTATGCCGTTCACAAGGTTTCTTGCAGTGCTATAAATCGGTGCCGTCTTGAATTGACGGCCGAAGACCGCTATCTTAACAATCCGATCATTTTATGATGTGCGGCTATGAGCAAAGCATTTACCAAGGAAAGCGAAGACGACGAAGACCTGGACGGCACGCCGCAATTGCCGCAAGGCGTGAAGAACTATATCACGCCGGGCGGCCATCGGCGCTTGAAGGATGAGTTCGATCAGTTATGGAAGGTGGAACGCCCGGAACTGGTCAAGACTATCACTTGGGCAGCGTCGAACGGCGACCGCTCGGAGAACGGCGATTATATCTATGGCAAGCGCCGTCTGCGCGAAATCGACCGGCGTTTGCGTTTTCTGTCCAAACGCCTGGATAACGCTGAAGTCATCGACCCGGCGCAGCGCGGCGACTGCGATCAGGTGTTTTTCGGCGCCACTGTGACCGTCTGCAATAGCCAAGGCGAAGAACACACCTACAGCATCGTCGGCATGGACGAGGCCGAACCAAGCCGCGGCCGCATCAGTTGGATTTCCCCGCTGGCCAAAGCGCTGCTCAAAGCCCGAGAAGGCGACATGGTGTCGCTGCATACGCCGGGCGGGCTGGAAGAATTGGAAGTGGTGGAAATTCGCTACGAAGCGTTATGAAGCTTGATCAATTCCGAAGAATCTCGCCATTTACGTACAACCACACACCGTCTTTCCGTACAAAGCTACTGATTTCGTGCAGGCGGTACGCCCGGCCGTTGATTTTGTAACGCGCGACGAATTCCACGATGGCTTGATCCGCAGCGGTTTGCTCGTGGCGTTTGATGGTTAATCCGATCCATTGCTGCGCCGTTTGTCCGCTCAATTCCAAAGATGCTGGCCGGGTATCGGGATGCCAGGTCGCCAGCAGATAATACTCGCGTTGCTGGGTGTAGGCGGTGTAGCGCGAGCGCATCAATTGTTCCGCGGTGGCTGCGGATTCGCTGTGATCCAGATAATGTCCGCAGCAATCGCCGTAGGGCTGGCCGCTGCCGCACGGGCAGGTTAACGTTTTCGAATGTGCCGTTTGGGTATTCATATACAATGCCTTTTGTTTGTCCGCGTAATGTAACACAGACCGCATGACCGTAGCCCCGACCGAATCCGCCAATGCTCCGCCGCGCCGTATTGCGCACCTCGACATGGATGCCTTTTATGCATCAGTCGAGTTGCTGCGCTACCCGGAATTGCGTGGATTGCCGGTGGTGATCGCCGGCCGGGATGAACATCAGCCGGTGATTCAAGCCGGTGGTCAGCGGCATTTCTTCCGTTTGCGCGATTATGCCGGACGCGGTGTCATTACCACCGCGACGTATGAAGCCAGGGCACTGGGCGTGCATTCCGCGATGGGCGTGATGAAAGCAGCGAAACTGGCGCCGGATGCGATTTTGCTCCCGGTTGATTTCACCGCTTACCGGCATTATTCGCGGTTATTCAAAGCGGCGATTGCCGGCATTGTCACAAAGATCGAGGATTCCGGTATTGATGAAATCTATCTGGATCTCAGTGATCTGCCGGAAGAGACGCGCGCGTTGGCGATGCGGCTCAAGCAAGCAGTTAAGGATGCAACCGGGCTTTCCTGTTCGATCGGCATCGCGCCGAACAAATTGCTGGCAAAAATTTGCTCGGATCTGGAAAAGCCGGATGGATTGACGATCCTTGCGATGGCGGATATCCCGGCGCGGATCTGGCCTCTTTCTGTGAGAAAAATCAATGGTATCGGCCCCAAGGCTGCGGAGAAGCTGGCATCGCTGGGTATCACTACGATTGCCGGGTTAGCGCAAACCGATTTGGGGTTGCTTCGTCATCATTTCGGACGCAGCTATTCGGTCTGGTTGTACGAAGTATCGCGTGGCATCGATCACCGTCCGGTGATCGTGGATGCGGAGCCTAAGTCGATGAGCCGTGAAACGACATTCGAACGCGATCTGGATGCGCGTTTGGACCGGCCAGTTTTGTCAGCGGCGTTTACCGCGCTGTGCGAGCAAGTGGCCGGTGATTTACAGCGTAAAGGTTATGCCGGGCGCACCATCAGCATTAAATTGCGGTTTGAGAATTTTCAGACCGTGACGCGCGATTGTTCCCTGAACGAACCTACCGCCGATGCGGTACGCATCCGCCGCGCCGCAAGGGAATGTTTGCGGCGCGTGCAATTGGTTAAGAAAATCCGGTTACTGGGCGTCAAAGTCAGCACGTTGTGCGCGGCTTCTTCAACTTCCGCCGTCGGTGCATGCCGGCAACGGGAATTACCGTTGATTCCCTGAAGCTGCAGTGTGTTCGTGCGAGCGTTTCCCTAAATTGCAATCAAAGCCCTATAAACCCTGTTATTACCCATTAAAAATTCTTCCGGCTTCTTATACACTTGCGGCAATGACAAACGTGGGGGCAACGTTCGCGGATTGTCTGCAATCGCGTAAGAACAAGAAGAACTTTAGAAGGAAATGATGAATGGTTGATCGGACAAATCTTTACCGGATAGCACCTTTCGCTGCGTATGTTTTTTTCATGATTCTGGAGGATGTGCTATTGAAGTTTGGCTGGGAAGCCAACGACTTGCGCTGGCTGTATGCGGTGAAAATAACTGCCGTGGTTGCGTTGTTGTGGGTCATGCGCAGCGCCTACAGTGAATTGCGCTGGCCCAGCACTGCCGGTTTCCGCACATGGGGTGCTGCGATTATTGCCGGTATCGTGGTGTTTGTCGCTTGGATTAACATGACGGCGGATTGGATGGTGATGGGGGAATCGGTAGGTTTTGATCCGCGCAATGAGGATGAAATCGATTGGATTTTCGTCGCCGTGCGGATTGCCGGTGCAGCTCTGGTAGTGCCGGTGATGGAAGAGCTGTTCTGGCGCTCGTTTCTGATGCGGTGGATTCATCATCCCGATTTTTTGAGTGTGAATCCTGCCCAAGTCGGTATCAAAGCGCTGATCATCGCTGCAATATTGTTTGCGCTTGCGCACAGTTTGTGGTTTGCCGGCCTGTTCGCCGGATTGGTCTACAGTTTGCTGTATATGCGCAGCGGGACGCTATGGTCGCCGATACTGGCGCATGCGGTGACCAACGGCATACTGGGGGTCTGGATTGTTGTTACCGGGAATTGGGGGTTCTGGTAAAGGGAAGGGATGGTGAACTTTCACCATCCATTAAATAACGTTTTCAGGGTGTTCGACAATTTCGTGATAGATCATGTGATGTAATGTAAATACCTGATCCGGCTTGATGTCGGTAAATTCTACGCCGGTAGAGATAATTTTTTGATTGTTTCTGGTCATCTGTTTGGCGGAACGGATAATCGCTTTAATCGATAAATGCAATTCTCTGTCAAGAATGGTGATGCTAAACGATAAGGTGACGGTTGAACCGAGCGTTCCCAAAGGCAGCTTTGAGCTAATTCCGGCGCCACAGATACTCAGGTCGGTAATGGCGATCGGGATTGCTTTTTCAGCGACTGTTGCATCCATATTGCATTTAATTCTTCGAGACTTCCGGATGCTTTGACCTTGCACGACTTTAGGAAACGACAGGTGTAAATATTTGAACGGGGCTTTGATTACTTTATCGACAAAGGCCGAAAACTTATAAGCATACTGGCCGGTGACCAAGCGAATGTTCAGTTGATCGCCTTCGATTAAGGGTTCTCCGATGATTTGATCGGTGATTGGCATGGTAACGATTAGCGTGCTATTCGGCACATAACCGATCATCGATACCGTGTATGAGTTCTCAGAGAGTTCGCACGATTTTCTTAATTTTGAATAAGCCGCCAACGTGAGGTACATTTTTTGCCCCACTTTGATTTGCATATCTTCAAAGCCGATCTGATCCGGTGCTTTTTTGTCAGCTTCAGCTTGTTGCGATGCGGGTGCTTGCATCCGAAACACCGACAATTCTTCCAATTCTCTGAGTTCATCAGCGTTTTTGATAACATAGCCGCGTTTTTGTATCGGTTTTTGCGACTCGTCAAATAAATCCCACGGCAACGGTTGTCCTACAGTTAAGTCGGAAGTTTGTATCGGTATCATGTTCATAACTGAATTATTATTGATTATTAATAAGTTAGTTGACTCAATATTGATTTAAGCACTTGTTAAATATGCCTGCTCATCTTCTTACAGCTACTGGTCTGATTTTTTACGGTGTCGGCTCATTGAAACTTTAGGGATTTACACCGGAATTGACATTGCATTGTGCGGTTTATTCGAAAAGTTCCCAGGTACTATTAAAGTTGAAAGAATGGTTTTCGTAGTGAATCTGATAGTTGCACCTGGAGGCGTGTTGTAATTTAAATCAACCGGTTCATTTATTTCGTGTATTTGCGTTGACCCTTTACATAATTCAGTGTTAGAGTTCTTACCATGCAGTTATCAGGGTCTTTGTTTGCAACGTATCTGCATCTTTTTTACACGATCTATCTAAGGGAGGGGAGTAATGGAATATAAAACAAAATATAAGTACCAGATGATCCGTACCGTAGCTGGAGGATTGCTGCTACTCGGTATGAGTTCGTCTGGTGTTTATGCGAATAGTTCGATGAGCAGTAATGGGTTGAGCGATAATCCTTTTGCTCGAGCAATCAAAAACAGCGGTATTGAATTTGGTGGTTGGATAAATGGTGGTGCAACATATAATCCAAGTCAAACGCATGGTTTTATGGGACCTGTTACGTTCGCGGACCAAGCGAACCGGTTTCAATTGAATCAGTTGAATTTCTTCATAGAACGGGGTGTAAAAACTGAAGGAAAGGGTTGGGATATTGGCTTCCGGGCTGATTTCATGTTTGGTACTGATGCTATTTTTACGCAAGCGTATGGTAATCCGGCTTTTGATGTTAACAACGGCAGGCCGTTGGCAGATCGTGGTAACTGGGATTTGGAAATCTGCTGTAACTCCAGCCGTACATACGGTATCGCAATTCCACAAGCATTTGCAGAGGTTTATGCGCCGATTGGCAATGGCTTGAATGTTAAAGTGGGTCATTTTTATACACCGATCGGTTATGAAACCGCTCCTGCTCCCAATAACTTCTTCTATACCCATGCATATACCATGCAGTACGGTGAGCCTTTCACGCATACCGGGGTATTGGGTAATTACAGTGTCAACAAAAATATCGTGGCAATGTTCGGTACTATCGGTGGCAGCGGAACCGGCGGCTGGGATGGAAATTTTGACAAGCAGATGGAAAACTGGGGTGGTATCGGTGGCGTTACCTGGACCAGCGATGATCATAAAACTTCGTTTAACGTCAGCGGTACCGGTAGCACCACATCGACTCGCAATAGCAGTTTTTGGGGATTATACAGTATCGTTCTGAAGCACAAATTTACCGATAAAACGCATTTAATTCTGCAACATGATCATGGTTTTGCGGATAACGTAATTTTATTCAATAACGTCTATTCCGGTGTTATCAAAGACGCTGAATGGTATGGCGTTAACTCACATTTTTACTATGATGTGACACCCAATGTTTCGGTTGGTGTCCGTGCGGAATGGTTTCGAGATCGTGATGGCTTCCGGGTATTCGCGCCAGGCCGTGTAACTGCAGCAACCAATCATATGGGGGTTAGTTACGCCAGTAACATTGGCTTGCTCGGCACCAGCACGCCCGCTGATTATTATGCCGTAACCATCGGTGCGAACTGGAAAGCGGCTAAAACCTTGAATGTGCCTTGGAAAGGCTTGAAGAACTTCAATCTTCGCCCGAATATCCGCTATGATCGCGTAGATGCATTGCACGAATCACTGCAAGCGTCTGCATATCGTCCATTTGGCGGTAACAAAGACCAGATCATGTTCTCACTGGATGCGATATTACCTTTCTAAATGTTATGAAGTATCGAGCTATGGAAAAAATGCACCTTAGGGCGCATTTTTTTATGTACTGACTCAAATTTTCGTTAGTTGACGAAGGGTTTGCAGCAACGTAGCGAAATCTTGTGGAACGGGAGCTTCCCATTGACAAATCTGTTCAGTTTGCGGGTGCGCCAGCGTTAATCGTTGCGCATGCAATGCTTGCCGCGGGAAATCCGATAATAGTTGCGCAACTGTCGGTTCCAGGTGTGACGGGCTTCCGTTGTAAACCGGATCACCGACCAGCGCGTGACCGATGGCATGCATATGAACTCGGATCTGATGCGTCCGGCCTGTTTCAAGACTGCATTGCAGCAGGGTGCAGTTTGCGTAGATTTCAATTACCCGGTAGTGCGTGCGTGCAGGTTTTCCAGTCGTTGTGACGGTCATTTTGGTGCGCTGTGTCGAATGGCGTCCGATGGGTGCATCGACATGGCCGGCTTGCTTGATTTCTCCCAATACCAATGCCAGATAATCCCGTTTTACGGTGCGCTGCTGTAGTTGCCGTACGAGACTTGTTTGCGCCTCCAAGGTTTTCGCAACCACTAATAAGCCAGTGGTGTTTTTGTCCAGGCGATGAACGATTCCGGCACGAGGAACATGTTCCAATTGCGGTGCATGGTGCAGTAATGCATTCAGCAATGTTCCCTGCCAGTTTCCATTTCCTGGGTGGGTGACCAATCCCGCCGGTTTGTCGAGAACAATCAGTGAGTCGTCTTCATAAAGAATGTCAAGGGCGATGTTTTCGGGTTTGAATGCCGTTTCATGAGGCATCTCGCGCGGTAAGATCCGCACATGCTCATTTCCCCAGACTTTATGTTTTACCGTGGTGGCTTGATCATCAAGCCGTATCCGGTTCTCGATAATCCAGGTCTGTAAACGGCTGCGTGACCAATGTGGCAATAATTTCGCGAGTGCTTGGTCCAATCGCAAACCGGCGCAATCGGCAGGAATGATTAAATCTAGCACTGTATATTCCAAATCGCTCTGTGTGAGCGGCTCCGGCTTTGCGCTATAATTCGCGGATCGATCACTGCTATTAATGGAACTTGTCATGTTACGTAGTTTAGCTTTAATTCTGGTTATGGGGCTATCGGGTTGCGGTTTGCTGCCGGATCGTACGGAAGATCAGCAAGACTGGTCCGCCAATAAGTTTTATTCAGAAGCAAAGGCGAAATTGAATGATGGCAGTTATCCTGCGGCGATCAAGCTCTATGAGTCGCTGGAATCCCGTTATCCATACGGCCGGATTGCGCAACAAGCGCAACTGGAAATTGCCTATGCGCATTATAAAAATGAAGAACCAGCTTCTGCGATTGCTGCGGCGGATCGATTTATCAAGCTGCATCCGAATCATCAACATGTTGATTATGCATATTATATCAAAGGATTGGCGAATTTTAACGATAGCTGGGGAATGATCGCGTTTTTGATGAAAGGGCCGCTGAAACAGGATATGAGCGAGCGTGATCCCAAAGCATCGTATGAATCGTTTGAGATTTTTAAGGAACTGGTGACCCGCTTTCCAGAGAGCAAATACGCCGCCGACGCCAGACAACGGATGGCCTATTTGCTGAATTCCTTGGCAATGAGTGAGATTCATGTGGCACGTTATTATATGAAGCGTAAAGCTTATATCGCGGCCGCCAACCGGGCGCAGAACGCAGTTAAGGAATATCCGCGTACACCGGCAACTGAGGAAGCACTGTATATCATGATCAGAGCTTATGAGGCGCTGGAGATGTACGACCTACGAGACGATGCGGAGCGTGTCATGCGCATCAACTTTCCTGACAGTATTTTTCTTGCGGAATTACCCGAGGTGGGCGGAAAAGCCTGGTGGCAATTCTGGAAAAATTAATAATGCCGGATGTCATCCCTATTTATTGATGTGTACTGCCAGAACATCACATTCGGCGTGATATAACACATCCTTGGCCGTAGATCCGGTTAGCATCGCGAAACCATGCCGGTCATGAGAACCGACTATAATCAGATCTATTTGTTGTTTTAGCGCCAGTTGCGTGATCTCTTGCTGCGGCTCGCCCCAGATCAGCCAGCGGTGAGCCGGAGCTATATTAAGTTGATCGCTAATGCGCACTAATTTGTTTTTTTCATTTTCCAGCAATTCATAGGCTGAAGCTTCCGTCAAAGAAATGACCGTTCCATAAGGGGTATCGGGCATCGGGATGTTATCCAATACGTGCAGAATATGCAGAGTCGCATGAAATTGTTCGGCCAATGCTTTCGCTTTTTGGGCAACGAGTTGATCGTGTTCGGAAAAATCGACGGTCAGTAAGATGTTTTGATAGTTAAGCATGTTCGAGTTTTAAAACGCTTGAAAAATAATTGAGGCGCACTTTAGCATATCCTGCGAGTGATTGCGTCGCACATTGCAACCAGCTAGTCGTCTTCCTCGTATCGCTTCAGATAGTGCGATAAAAAATCATCTACGCGATATTCGTATTCTCTTCCGGCATAGGTATGCATATTGAAATGTTTCGCGCCTGGAACGATCCACAGTTCTTTTGGAACCCTAGCTGCAGCGTATAAACGTTCTGTTTCCGATTGAGTGGTATGTGCATCATGGGTTCCTGAAATGAGCAGAATAGGAGCGTTAAGCCGGTCAATGCGCGTAATCGGATTGAGTTCATCAATCGCGATATTCAGATTCAGTGATAACTGCCAGAGCATCAACGGCAGTAACACGCTGCCGTAGTCTCCAAAATGGAGCTTTAAACGATTCTCAACAGCTTCTTCGAGAGTGGGATGGAGTGATTCGAGAATCACTGCGTCTAATTTTAGATTTTTCTTGGCAAGAACAATCGCGGCGGCTCCCAACGAAGTGCCGATTGCTCCGATGCGTTCACGCGGGAAACGCTGTCTCAGAAAATCGACGGATACTTCAATATTTTCGGCTTCTTTCAAACCAAAGGTGATTTTATCGCCGATGGTTTCGCCGTGTCCTTGCAGATCAATCAGTAACACACTATAACCTTTGTTTCTGAGAAACCGCGCCCGGCTTAACATCTCTACGCGGTTGCTTCGCATCGAATGCGCCAGAAGCACAACACCTCCGCCGGGTTCCCCGTGAACTAACCAGCCATGAACAATGACTTGTTCCCGGTTTGGGATTTGCACCGACTCAACCGGGAAATCTACGGAAAGCGCGGAGACGGTGGTGGGTGCCGGTGATGTCAGAACCGCGCCAATCGCAAATAAAAGTACAAATGTTACAAGGATAGTTGAGAGTAATTTGAGAATGATCGAGGAGCGCATAACGAGTACACCGAAATTTAGAAAACGCACGGCATTAATTGATGGATCACCGGCAGCCGCCGGGGAAAATTCTTGTTTTGTCTTTTCATCAAATTTTACCGTCGCAATAGGGTGGAATGGGGATTTATTTTAACAAAGGAATAGTCAGATACCGTTTCCATTGCGATTTGGGCTCAAGAAATGAGCAGCAGAAACATGATAATAAAAGATATAACTGACAGGTTTTTCAGTGTCAGTTCCAGCATTTAAAAATTGTATTGTTACTTACAATAGGCGAAAGTTGAAAAGGGGTGTATCGGGGAAACCCAGCTATAACCGCTTATCCCGAACCTACAAGTACTTTATGGGTGTTGCAAGTCGCAAAACAGAGTTCAGTATGTGCCACGGATAAAATGAATTGATTGATTCTTTTTATGGCGGGATAGTTTTTTGGGAGGGTGGTAACGCAATAAAGTGAAAAAATCCCGTAAGATGTTGATACATGTTACAACTCATTGATAAAAATGCTATATTGGTTGCTTTTAAAGTGCAACTGGGCAAATGAAAACTGAAATGACGATTGGTATTGTTGCTGTTGTTAAGAAACCATTTGATTTTAAACATGTTGTTGAGGTTGGATATTTTTTGGGTGCATGACTATGGAAAATAAATTACACGATGAATTTCAGGAAAGATTATGCTCGCTGGCTACGACGTTTATCGAAGAGCTGCCGGGCAAAATAAATGAAATCGAAGTGTTGTGGAGCAAACTCTTGGGTGAGTGGGAATCGGATATGCTCCAGGAAATTCATCGCGCCGTTAATAACCTGGCGGGCAGCAGTAAAACATTCGGATTCTCGGAATTGAGCATCGAGGCGAGGGTCTTGGAACAGATTTTTAAGAATTTGCTGCTGCAGCAAATTTCTGCCGATGCCTTTCAAGCCAACCGGATTTCTCAGCAAATCCTGGAGTTGAAAAAGATATCGGAAGATAATGAATCCAATCCGATTTTCATCCGGTAAACAATCGCTAACAAAGAAGCTTTTTTCACGATTCCGCAACCTTCCGATTTGATTTTCGTGGTCAATGCCGATGCGGAAGCTGCTGAGGAATTGGCGCTGCAGCTACGGTACTACGGTTATGAGGTGGAAGTATTCAATCAATTGGATAAATTTTGCGCTGCTATCTTGCAGATACCCAATGCCATAGTATTGATGGAAATTGAATTTCCGGACGATGAAATGGCGGGAATCCGGGTAATGGAAGAGATTCAGCGAGAATTGACGCAACCGGCTCAAGTGATTTTTATATCGGTTCACGACGGTTTGGACTACCGGCTGGGTGCGGTACGGGCGGGCGGCTTGGCATATTTTACCAAACCGTTTAATCCGGTTGAATTAATCAGTCAGCTCGATTTGATTACAGCGTCGCAAATCCAGGATTCTTTTCGCATTTTGCTGGTCGATGATAATCCGACGATCCTGGCCTATAATGCCGCGGTCCTGGAGCGAGCCGGCATGACGGTCAAAGCCGTAACCGGGCCTGCACAACTCCTCGAGACGCTGAATGGCTTTAACCCGGATTTGATTTTGATGGACCTCTATATGCCTGGTTGTAACGGTATCGAACTGGCAAAAGTGATCCGGCAAATGGAAGGCTTTATTGCGATTCCGATTGTTTATTTATCGTCTGAAAATGATTTCAACACGCAACGTGAAGCCATGAGTCTGGGAGGAGACGATTTTCTCGTCAAACCGGTTTTTTCCCGGCAATTGATTTCGGCGGTGACATTACGGGTAATGCGCGCGAGGTCTTTGCGTGCGCTCATGGTGCATGATGGATTGACCGGCTTGCTCAATCATACGGCGATCAAAGAAGAATTGGTGCGCGAAGTGGTGCGTTCCGATCGATTGAATACGCCGCTGTCATATGCCATGGTGGATATCGACTTTATCAAGAAAGTCAATGACCTTCATGGGCATGCGGCGGGAGATCGCGTGATTAAAAGTTTGGCAAGGTTGTTGAAGCAGCGGTTACGTGGCACCGATACCGTCGGGCGCTATGGTGGAGAAGAATTTGCCGTGATTATGAATGATACGGATGCAACTTCGGCTGCCAAGGTCATCGACGAAATCCGGCATGTTTTTTCCCGGCTACTGCATTTAAGTCAGGATGAGGAGTTTTCAGTCAGCTTCAGTTGCGGGATTGCGGATCTCGAACATTTCCCGGATGCTGCGAAATTGAGCGAAGCGGCTGAACAGGCGCTGTTTCATGCCAAGCAGCGTGGGCGTAACAAAGTGGTGGTGAACAGCGGGGATTAGAGCAGGCGGTTGAAAAAACTATCTGCGTTGCCGCTACGGCGTTAAAAATAGCCTTAAAACGCTGTTCAGCGCCTAGTTAGACCCTCCTCGCAAACCCATGCGAGCGCGCATGGCATCACGTGCTGCAATCGTCACGCCGGGTTCGCAATTCCCGAGGTGACTCGCTAGCCAGATCAATTGCAAATTGTTGCTTGCTGAAAGCAGCACGCGACTGCGGATCAGGATCAATTTCCTGGATGGATTCAATAATTGCCACCCGTGGCGCCAATCCTGCGGCGTTGGCAACCTGAATGGAAAGTCCCGGACGTGCATTGAGTTCAATAATCATCGGACCATGATCGCGGTCCAATACGATATCGGCTCCCAGATATCCCAGACCGGTCATTTCATAGCAAGCCGCTGCCAGCTGCAGTAGCTTGTCCCAATGAGGAATCACGAGTTCTGAAAATGTTTTACGCGTATCCGGATGAAACAATACCGGTTCGCCGTACTGAACGGCATGTAATGCGCTGCCGCTTCCCATATCAATCCCAACTCCCACGGCGCCTTGATGCAAATTGGCTTTGCCATCGGAAGCATGCGTGGTAAGACGGAGCATTGCCATAATGGGATAGCCGCGAAAAACGATAATGCGCAAATCCGGGATGCCTTCATAGCTGTAGTCCGCAAAAACCGGATCCAATTGGATCAGTGATTCGATCATCACCATATCGGGTTTTCCGCCGAGGCTATGCAGGCCGCTTAAAATATTCGAAACATGCCGTTCGATGTCACGCAGTTGTAGAGCATCGCCACTCGGTTTGAAGTAGAGATTGTGTTCATGTTCGGTGATCACCAAGATGCCTTTGCCACCGCTGCCCTTGACCGGTTTAATAACAAACTGGGCGTGCGGATCTAATATTTCTTTCAACAATTTGACATCATGCTGGTATTGCACGGTCCCTAGTAACTTCGGAACAGTAATTCCGGCTTGCTGCGCCAGCAATTTGGTTTTTAACTTGTCATCAACCAGCGGGTATAGACGGCGCGGGTTATACCGAGCAATCAGTCCGAAATTCCGCTGATTCATGCCGATGATGCCGAAGCTTCTAAGTTTCTTAGCGCTGGCCAGGAACATTGCGCCGCTCCAGTGCGTGAAAGCGATAAAGCTCGGATAGCCGGTACCCGGTATATTGTCCGAGAATCAAAATAAACGCCAGATTGACCAGCATCAACTCAGGAAAATTGAACGTCAGATACTCGATGGTGCGGTTTGTCATGAATAGATAAGCAATGACCGCAGTCAGTAAACTGCCGCCGCCTTGAATGAATACTTCACGAGGACCGTCTTCTTCCCATAGTACCGACATCCGCTCAATGGTCCACGACAGGATGATCATCGGGAAGAAAGTAACCGTCAGAGCCTGATCAAGCCCGAGCTTGTTGCTGATAATGCTGATACTGGCCATGATCGCAATGACGACGATGATCACCGCCGAGATCCGCGCGACAAATAACAGATTCAAACGCGATAAGTAGGAACGAATCAGCAGTCCGGTACCGACTACGGTCAGAAAGATAAGGATTCCGGTCAGCAAAGTGGTTTGTATTAATGCAAGTGCAATCAAAATTGGCATAAAAGTGCCGGAAGTGCGGATACCAATCAATAGCCGCATAATAACGACAATTAACGCACCGATCGGCAGCAGTAAGATCATTTTGAAGGCATTTTGCTGTTCGATCGGTAAACTGTAGATCGAAAAGTCAATGATACCCGCCTGTTTGTTCATACCATCGCGAACCACGAGATCACGGGTTGAATGAACGTTCTTGATAATTGAGAAAGATATCTGCGAATTTTTGCCGCCGACGACATCGAGTAAGGATTGATCGCCACGCTGCCAGATCAGAAAATTTTTCGGTTTGCCGATTTCACCGGAGTTTTGATTGAATAGCAACCACTGTCCGCCGATGTATACCTCGATAAAATTGGTCAATGTTTGTCTGCGGCGCCCGTCCTTCAAATAGAGTCCGCGGACAATGCGTGCACTGATACCTTCCAGCGCCAGTAAGTTGATAATCAGGTGGGTTTTGTATTCTTCGGTAGAATGTTCATTCAGCAACAAGCTCTGATTCTGGCTGGGGGCGTTCGAGTTGAGCGTGGTGATCAGTTCGCGGGTGAAAGTTTCAGTATTGGCGGACCGGTTACGGATCTGATCCAAAAGCGTGGTCGCTGCCGTTTTAAGCACTTCGTCAAATTCCGGTTTTTCCGGTTCTGACGGAAGATCCGCGATATCAGTCTCGGTGGTGGTCTCGGTTTCATGCATACTGAGTCGGTAATAAGCTGTTTGTGAGCCGATCGCAGTTCTTTTGCTCCATTGCGCGCGGCGGCCGGTTGGAGATACCAGCTCGCTAAATCCGTAATCCGGAGACGCGAAATCTTCTTCGACAATTGCGATATCCGAAGTTTTTGGCGGCAGAGCGAATGAAACGATAATGGGGGCGCCGCGCGCGACGAAGTCAATTTTGGCTTCGATGGTCCAGACGGGCTTTTTATCGTCGGGTGATAATGGAAATCCTAGCGCGAAGTGTTTATAGAGAATCAAGCCGATTCCCATGCCTAGCAGGAGTATGACGATAAAATATAATCTTAATTTTGTGTGCATTACTTCATATCGCCATTTTCGGGGGCTTCCGTTTTGACGGCAGTGAATTTTTTGCTGACGTCCACAATCGCCAAGTCGTTGAGCAAATTCCTGCCGATTAAGACTTGATGTCTAAACTTGCTGCGATTCTCCAGCGTGAAATCGATTTGTTCATTAATATCAGCAAGGATCACCCGCATTCTGACCACAGGCCGCCGCTGCGCTTCCCTATCTCCGCGCTCCTTGACCCGCACATGACGGCGCAAACGCCGGGTCAGTTCGAGTATTTCGCCGGTTTCAGGGTGTGTCAGCTTGAATTTTACGAACGGTTTGCCATCTCTTTCAAATTCCACGATATCTATTGCATTTAACGAAGAGGTTCGTGCGCCCGTGTCAATTCGGGCACTGAATTCCAAGCCGGGTGGATCGAGGTAGACATTTTCAATAGCCCCGAGCAGTGTCTTGCCATCCATTTTGCCAGGGGATCCCGGTTTAGAGAGAGTAGTATTGACGTCGTCACAGGAACATTGATTGATACTATTTGCGATTGTATCTTCTTTTGCGCTCGCTAAATCGTTAGACTGGTTCTTTTCGAGAAATTTCCTGGTTTCAACCAGTTCCGCAAATAGGTTAACCAATTCCGATTCCCGGGCCTGGATCATCGCTTCTCTTTCCGATAGTTGATCGTCCCGCTGACCACAAGCGCTGAGAATTGCTATCGCAAGAAAGGCGAGCAAGCGGTTCAAACAATTTTTGCTGATGAATAAATGAGGAATACTCATAAGTGGAATTGCATCGTGGGATTGTTAGTTAGTAATGTCAGGTAAGCGACTGCTGCGCAAGTAATGATGGTTCAAACAACGATTTTCTAGGCGGTAGTAATTGCTCTATGGGGTCATGAGTTGAATGACCAGCGATTGGCTTTTATAGGTACATGCATACCGGTGTATTTCCAGGCAATGAGACGTGATAGTGATCTGATAGTTGCCAGGTGCTTCACCTTTGGTGTCAAGCTTGAATTCAAATTGCCCTTCTGCGTTACTGGGATAGGACTGATCCGTGAAGACGGTGCCATCTGGCCGGATTACTTTGAAATTCAGTAAAACATCGGCTGCCGCTTGATCATTGTAATTCACCCAGCCGTCAAGCGTGACGGACTCGCCGATGATATATTGTGTTTTAGGATTGATAAGAATCGGCTGTGAAATATGGGTTGCCCATGAGTTCGATAAACCGCCAAATAAAAAAAGCAAAACCGAGAATGCAAAAATTGAAGTTTTTTTTGAGACCATCATCATTGTTGTAATCAGTAAAAGAATAGCGTAATTGTCAGTTGGTCACGATGAAGAATTAATCAAGAAAGTCATTTCTTTGGTAAGTAGAGATCGGTGATAGTTCCGGTTGCCATTTCAGCCGCGAACAAAACTGTTTCCGATAATGTGGGGTGCGGGTGGATGGTCAAGCCGAGATCTTGCATGTCAGCACCCATCTCCAGCGCTAACACGGTTTCGGCGATGAGTTCACCGGCATTGATACCGGTGATGCCGGCGCCGAGTATCTGTTGTGTCTTTTTATCGAAAATCAACTGCGTGTATCCCTCGTCACGTGTCATCGAAATGGCGCGTCCGCTGGCCGCCCAAGGAAAACTGCTTTTCTCATAGTCAATGCCTTGCTTGATGGCTTCTTTTTCAGTCAAACCCATCCAGGCGATTTCAGGGTCGGTATAAGCCACCGAGGGAATTGTGCGCGCATCGAACTGTGCTTTATGCCCGGCAATAATCTCGGCAGCCAGCTTTCCCTCGTAGGTTGCTTTGTGGGCCAGCATCGGTTCACCAACGATATCGCCGATGGCAAAGATATGCGGCAAATTGGTGCGCATTTCTGCATCTACCGGAATAAATCCACGGTCATTCACGTGTATGCCGATTTCATTGGCGCCAATACTGTGTCCATTCGGGCGGCGGCCGACTGCCATCAGAATCCGGTCATAGGTCTGTTGCGCCGGTGCATTCTCACCTTCAAAGGTGACGTCTAATCCGGTCGTTGATGGTTCAATCCGGTTTACTCTGGTATTGAGATAGATGGCTTCATAGCGTTTCTTGATGCGGCGGAATAATGGTTTGACCAGATCCGCATCCGCGCCGGGAATCAATTGATCCATTGATTCAACTACGCTGATTTTACTTCCTAATGCATCATAAACGGTTGCCATTTCCAAACCGATAATGCCGCCGCCGATGATCAGCAATCGTTGCGGGATGTCTTGCAGATTCAAAGCATCGGTGGAATCCATCAAGCGCGGATCGTGGTATGGAAAACCGGGAATGCGAGCAACGCTGGAGCCGGCGGCAATGATGCAGTGGTCGAAAGAAATTGTTTTGCGGCCATCGGCGGTGGTCACTTCCAGCAAATGGGTTGAGACAAATTTTCCAACGCCGTGGACAATTTCGACTTTGCGCTGCTTTGCCAGTGCCTTCAGACCTTTGGTCAGCTTGGCTATAACCGACTCTTTCCAGGTGCGCAGTTTGCCCAGATCGACTTGAGGTTTGCTGAATAAGAGACCGTGAGACGACAGTTCCTCGGTTTCGGTGATGACCTTGGCTGCGTGCAACAGCGCCTTCGAAGGGATGCAGCCGACATTTAGGCATACCCCTCCAAGCGTCTGATAACGTTCGATTAATACCACTTTCTTGCCGAGATCGGCGGCACGGAAGGCTGCGGTGTAACCGCCAGGACCGGCGCCGAGCACCACGACATCGGCATGCAAATCACCTTCTTGCATGCTTGATTGTTCAGATCTTAATGGCGTTGATGCCGGCGGAGCTGGAGTGGGTTGAAGCATGTCGCGAATTGATCCGGTTTGGATGGATTCCACTGGCTGAGCGACTGATAAAGTCAGAATCACTGTGCCTTCCGAGACTTTATCGCCAACGTGAATACGTATATCCTGCACGGTACCCGCTTGCGGCGATGGCACTTCCATCGAGGCTTTATCGGTTTCCAATGTGATCAGTGAAGTTTCTTTCTCAACGGTATCGCCCGGCGATACCAACACTTCGATGACCGGCACATCTTTGAAATCACCGATGTCGGGAATTTTTACTTCAATAATTTGTGCCATGGCGATCTTTATTGCGGTGTTTATTTTCTTAACTGACCGTCACCCAGCACGATGAATTTTTGACTGGTCAGGCCTTCGAGACCCACCGGTCCCCGCGCATGAATTTTATCAGTGGAAATACCGATTTCGGCGCCCAAGCCATATTCAAAACCGTCTGCGAAGCGAGTGGTGGTGTTGACCATCACCGAACTGGAATCCACTTCCCGGAGAAAGCGGCGAGCTCTGGTATAGTTTTCAGTGACGATGGCATCGGTATGTTGCGAACCGTATCGAGTAATGTGATCAATTGCTTGGTCCAGATTTTCAACGATGCGGATACTCAGAATCGGTCCCAGGTATTCCTCGTACCAATCGGCTTCGGTGGCTGCTTTCATTTGCGGAATAATGCGGCAAGCTGTTTCATCACCGCGTAATTCAACGCCTTTATCGAAGTAGATTTTACTGAGCGGCGGCAGAATTTCAGGCGCCATGCCGCTATGAATCAGCAACGTTTCCATGGTATTGCAAGTGCCGTAGCGTTGCGTTTTAGCGTGATCGGCGATTTTGATCGCTTTGTCGAAATCTGCCTGATCGTCAATATAGACATGACAAACGCCATCCAGATGCTTGATGACCGGGATCCGCGCTTCGTTGGCGATGCGTTCGATCAAGCTCTTGCCGCCACGTGGCACAATCACATCGACAAATTCCTTCATCGTGATCAGTTCCCCGACTGCTGCTCGATCGGTAGTTTCGATCACCTGGACGGCGGTTTCCGGCAATCCGGCAAGTCGTAGTCCCTCTTTGACACACGCTGCGATGGCCTGATTGCTGTGAATCGCTTCCGATCCACCACGTAAAATCGCTGCATTACCCGCTTTTAAACATAATCCTGCAGCGTCTGCGGTTACATTCGGGCGAGCTTCGTAAATAATGCCGATCACTCCCAGCGGAACGCGCATTTTTCCAACCTGAATTCCGGAAGGGCGGTAATTTAACCCGCTAATTTCACCGACCGGATCTGCCAGAGCGGCGATTTGCAGCAATCCTTCTGCCATCGTTTCGATGCTTTTGGATGACAGGATTAACCGATCGATCATCGAAGCTTCCAAACCTTTGGCACGTGCATTTTTCAGATCCTCTGCATTCGCAGCAATCAAAACCGGTTCATCGCGCCGGATGGCGTTAGCCATCGCTGTTAAAGCTTGATTCTTTGCCGCTGTTTCGGCTTTTGCGACCAGGCGTGACGCTGCGCGTGCATTCTGGCCGACAGCGTGCATATAACTTTTGATATCAGAAGTATCCATGGGGGTGACTCAATAAGGAGTAATTGCAGTTTGGTTAAATGCGAGTTAATCCAAGATTATAGTACAAGTTACAGACTTTATTGCATACCGCGATATGCTTGTATAAGTGCTTCCCCAGGATCGAATTGCATTGTGATTATTTAATGTTGATCGGATAGTGTGCGATTCGAAAAACACCAAAGATTGTTCTTTTTCAGAAATTTCTTAATTCTGAGAATAGCAGCGCAAATTGCTGTTAATTCATGGAAATGAGTGCGTATTTTTGCCAATAGCTGCTTGTAAATCCGGAAATGGCCGGTAAAAAGGGCGTTATTCTGAATTATCAAAATCAATACCGACCTTATTATTCGGCAGGGCAAAAATTAATCCACTCTATCTCAGCGAGGAAAAAATGAGTTATCAATTTTTCAATCTAAATCGAATTGCGATCTTACTTGGCGGAATATTGACATTTTTTGTGCCGGTAGTTGTCAATGCCGGCTGGTCGATCGTAGATTTAGGAATGCATGGCGGAACCTACAGTGTGGCTCGCGCGGTTAACGACGCCGGACAAGTGGTGGGTAATGGTAACGGCTCCGATCGCGCTTTTATCACCGGCCCGGACGGTGTTGGCATGCGCTATTTGGATACTTTGGGCGGAGCTCGAAGCTTTGCGCTGGATATCAATAATTCCGGGCAAGTCGTGGGGTACTCGATGACTGCTGACGGGCAGCTTCATGCTTATATGACTGATGCAAACGGGATGGGAATGATGGATTTGGGGACGCTCGGGGGAGATTACAGTATCGCATATGGTATCAACGACTTGGGACAGGTAGTGGGTGTATCTTCGACAGCAGGGAACGCCGCCTATCATGCGTTCATTACCGGCCCTGGCGGCGTGGGGATGACCGACTTGGGTACCTTGGGGGGAGATTACAGTATTGCCTACAGCATTAACAACTCAGGGGAGGTGGCGGGTGCTTCCACGATTGCGGATGGTTTGACCCAGCATGCCTTTGTCACGGGTGCGGGCGGGACGGGCATGATCGATTTGGACACACTCAGCGGATCGACTCACAGCATTGCCTGGGATATTAATAACTCGGGAAAGATTGTGGGATTTTCCGGGCTTTACGATGATTTTTTCGGCTATTCTTCGGTGAAAGCCTTTATTACGGATACTACCGGCTCCAGTATGGACGGTTTGAACATCGCGCTGGATAGCCGCGCCGATGCCATCAACGATCTGGGGCAAGTGGTCGGCGGATTGAATCATTACTGTGACGATTGTACGCGAAGTTCATTTCTCTACAGTGATGGGACAGTGACCGATCTTTCATTACTGGAGCCGGTTGTCGCGGCTGGGTGGAGTGAATTGACCGCCGTTGGCATTAACAATCGCGGGCAAATCGTCGGCTGGGGGGAATTGGCCGGATCGCCCGGGGGCGGTTCTAGGGCATTTTTATTATCCCCGGTTGTTGCCGTACCGGAACCCGGGGCTTACTTGATGTTACTGGTCGGATTGGGGCTGTTAGGTATTGCCTGGCGGCGAGAGGAGAAGAAACAATGATCCTGCCAACGATGATCGCAGCATAATCGCTTTGCAACAAAATTACTCAGTGGGCTGCGGTTGTCAACGACGGCTTGGCTCATTGGGGTTTGTTGAAAGTTTCCTCGGGAAACACTGATTAATTGCCTGCGCAAGCGATTTGCTGCGTTGGGTGGTGCTCAGAACTTGCCTATCCGATTGATATGTCTTGCTTCTTGCGCTTCATCCGCCTTGCATCTCATTTTGCTCAAGCGAATTAATCAGTGTTTCCCTAGAAATTACGGATTCCTGTTGCCGCTCATTTCATCACCGACTTTAGCTAGCGCATGAATACCCGCATTGAAAGTTCTGACTTCGGAGCGGTCTAGAAGCACGCAAGGTTTTTGTGTGTGCTTGCAAAAGCGTTTGACCATCAAGAATGCTTCGTGATTGACGCAATCGACCGGGCATATGATCATATCGGTCATTTCCAGCAATAGCGGCAAGCGATCCAGTGAATCATCGGCGTCGCCGTGAAATGCCAGAAAACAACCGCCGCAGTTTGCCACTAACCGCTCGTAATCCGCATACAGCTTGATGCGCCCACCGACACAGAGTATCGATTGATTCTTCAAGTGAGCAGTGTCGCGATATGGAATCAGTGCGCTATCCGGGATAGCAGCGCTTGTTGTTTCAATCTGCCCAGTGGTTTTGACCAGCGGCGCCCAGCCGGTAACAGTCGAAGTTTTATTAAGCGTTAGTTCGGCATTGATTTTGGTTGCAAATATCCGGCTGATACGATTACGCCAGCGTTTTAGCATCGAAAATAGCTTTAGAACATTTTCGTTGCGATGGGACAGAAAGCTGTCTGCATCCGTTGAAGCGGAAGTATGATAATTTGGAATGGCGCACAAGGATGCAGCCATAAGCGGTTTCTTGATGAGTTTCATTTTCGAGTCTCCTGCAAATCATCAGCAACTAAAAAAAACGGCTGGCTGACCCGGGAGAAGGGCTGGCTGGCTAAATGAGCCGCTGGATAAGGAAGAGAAACTCCAGCGGCGATGGCAAAACAAATTACATCTGGCTTTGCAGCCAATTGTGGATACCGACTTTTTCCATGACATTCAATTGGGTTTCCAGCCAATCGATATGTTCTTCAGTATCTTCTAGAATCTGTTCGAATATCTCCCGCGACACGAAGTCTTGCGCCGACTCACAGGCGGCGATTGCGGCGAGCAATGTATCCCGCGAGATGTATTCGAGCTTCAGGTCGCATGCGACACATTCTTCCGCGGTTTCTCCGATCATCAATTTGCCCAGATCCTGCAGATTGGGAAGGCCTTCCAACAGAAGGATTCTTTCGATCAAACTGTCCGCATGTTTCATTTCCTCGCAGGATTCTTTAAATTCATGGTCTCCAAGGCTGTTGAATCCCCAGTTCTTATACATGCGCGCGTGGAGGAAATATTGATTAATGGCAGTTAATTCATGTTGCAGTTGAAGATTTAACCAGCGGATAATTTCTACGTTACCTTTCATTTTTATCTCCTCAGACAAGTCTTTTGCACATCTACGGCAGTATCGGAAAGATATCGCACTGGTACTGTATTATCTGCATTCTCAATTCAATTGCTTGTATTGTGCCGATCAGCATGCCTTGCATGAGTCCTTAACAGGCCGTTGAAAAACTATCGGCGTTGCCGCTACGGTGTTAAAAACAAGCTCAAAATGCTCATTTATACCGCATAAACTGCGCTTTTTCGCCTGTTTTTGCCTTGTATCGGCTGCCTCGAAACGTTTTTCAACGGTCTGTTAACATGCATCCGTAAATCAGGTTTTAGCTGGCTTTACGAAGTACGATACCGCTAACAACTTACAAGCATAAATATACAGGATATCCGCTTTTTATCCACTATTTGTTCAGAATCAGCTTGCCATTTCGCGTACGGCGCAATGCATATTGTTCACCTTTGTGCAGGATGATCACGACGTCGCCATGTCTGAACAAGACATCGCTATCGATGAGTTTGTTGATTTCCGCTATTCCGGATTGCGGTAAGTTTCTTGCGCTGACTGGTTGAGAACTTAAAATATTCATGATGTGTTTTTCCGAATCAAATGAGAATGATTCTCATTATATTCATTTTCAAATAAAGTGCAAGCTTTTCTTATGATGCTGCCGGATTGATATTAATTTTAAGAAAAAACCGGGTTCAAATTTTCATACATTTAAACAGATGGCGGATTTCTAGCCGGATCGATCAGTTAAAACGATCATCTATCAAGGCTTTCGATCCAGACGTTCCATCAAATAGCACAAACAATCCTGGCGGATGATGCGGGTATCGCGCGTCAGCATCGCGGGCATTACTAGCTGCCGGGTCAATAAATTGCCGTCACGGTTTTCGAAGTAATGTGCACTCATGTCGCAACCCAGGCCATTGCGCACTTGCAAAGGCTTGGCGCATCCGGGCGCCACTACTGCCAGATGCGTGCCGGGATCGAGCAAACGGAAATTGTAATAATCAATATTTTCAATCAAGCATAAATCCGTCGCAGGATCGCCGACGCTGAGACTGATCTCTTGTGGGACGGTGACAACCGCGACCGATTGAAACAATTCCAGATCCTGGCTGGCCACGGGATGCGCCGGAAACGCAGATAAATGCAACGCGCCTTCGACAAAACAAGCCGCGTGCTCGATGCCGCCGATTCCACCCGGCTTGCCGCATTCCACCGTAACCGCTGGGCAAAGCCTGGCAAATGCTTCGGATTGAACGCCTTTGGGGTGGGTGAAATACACGACGATGCGCGAAAACATCGTGGCCAAATGCAAAAAGGCATCGTCCAGGCGGTTGACGCAGGCGTAATGCGGATTCAAACCGGTATTGTTATGAATGTCGATGCTGGCAAACACCTTGCGGTGCGCCATGATGCTGATGATTTGGCGCATCATGCGGTGTTCTTCGGTAACGACCGCACCATTTTCGAGCGACCAAACGCGATTGTAGTCCAACTGATTTTCCAAGCGGCGAACTCCCGCACGGGCGGCGGTAACATTGCCGATATACAGTGACAGGGCGCGCGGCAGAAGCTGGTTTTGATATTTCTTCAAAACCATCTGCAGGGCTTTCAAACCGGTGTCTTCGTTGCCGTGCAACAGGATCGATACAAACAACGGCGCTTCACGCCTGCCGGGCAAGTGAATCAGGGTAGGGCCGGGCAATACCGTATGTAATCCGGTCGCTTCCACCTGCAGCAGTCCATCCGGCAAGTAATCTAATTCCGTCAGCATGCTTACAGTGCCCATTCATGCACCGGCGCGCCGCTTCGTTGCCGTTCCAGATAGGTGGCAACCAAATGCAAGCTGTCTGCCTGGTATTTCTCGCGATATGCGCGCTGCCATGCAGCGCCGGTTTGACCGCTTTTAATGCGGGATTCCAGAATGCCAAGATTGCGATCGATGTCGGTCTTGTCGATGCCAAGCGCTACCAGCCCTTGGCGCGCCATCGGCAGAATATCTTCGAGCAATAGAATGCGCGCTTCGCTGGTGCAGCCATCCAGCCAGGCTAATTCGGCCTGAAGCCCATGGCGTGCGGCGGCATAAAAATTATCACAGGCCAGGTTAAAACTGAAAGCAACTTCCGGCGCCTCGCGCATGGTGGCAAGATAATGCGTCAGGCCAAAAGACAAGGCGGCATTGGCGATCATATCGGCAATCGTAGGACCGGCTGGTAGCACGCGCTGCTCGATGCGCAAATGCGGCGTACCGTCGGGGTCAAAACCGATCAGCGGCCGAACCCAGCGCCAAATCGTGCCATTGTGCAATCGGAGGTGTGCAAACTGCTGTGGCGGGCTGTCCATTAAAATAGGCAACAATACATCATGATGTGCAAGATTTTCTGCAAAACATTCGAACAGGGAATCGCGGACATAACCACAGCCAAAACTGACGCGGTGGTTCCCAAGTTGGGATTGGTCGTTAATTTCAACCGATTGTTCAAACAGCGGAATGCGTGTTTCATCCCAGAGATCGGTATCGAATAACAACGGCGAATTGCCTGACGCTGCCATCAATGGCCCGGCTGCGATAATGGATGCGTTGAAATAGCGCACGGCATTATGCTGCGCGCTCTGCAAATGCACTTGGAACGATGTGGTAGCAGCTTCCAGCATCACATCCGGATGAGCGATATCGAGACGCTCGCGCCCATTGATGCAGACATGCAAGGGACGTCCGCAACGGCGCTTGAACACTTGTTCGTTCAGCGCGCGGTAACGTTTGAGTTCTGACATATTCGCCAGACATAAATCGGATTGCCGCACCGTCGGCAAAATGCCGATCATCATCAGCACGCTATCCATCTGATGTGCAACTTCCTGGCATTCGTGCCAATTCTGACCGAGCTCGGATGCCATGGCTGACAGTGCGTTACCTTTCAGTGGCACCGGTGCGCCGTTGAGCTCGACATTAAAACGTGACAGTTCGTGCACCACCAAAGGATTGTTGAGACGCGTCAGGAAGGCTTGATTGATCGGTGATGGAAAATAATTGTGATCCACCAGCCAGGATTCAAGCTCATAGCCGCCGATTTCACCGATCGTTGAAAAAATACCTTGTGAAAGCTGTTCCTCTAGTAATTCAATTTCCCGGAATAGACGACGCCGATATTCCTTGAAAATTTGATCATCGAATTGCGTCTGGTTGATTTCCTGGCCCATCGCAACTGCTCGAAGCCATCATGCAGGCTCGCTGGCAGCGATGCCCTTGTGGAAGGTGACATAGACGTAAACCGGGACTTGCAAATCGCCTAAATGCTTAGCGATCAGGGGGCTGACTTCCTCCCAGCTCAATCCGCCGACTCCGGTAGCGAGGCGAGGTAACGCGAGGCTGTGAAATTTTTCTGCATCCATTAACCGGCGCAATTCCCGCAACGCGTGATTCACATGTTCGATAGTTGCTTTCCCCGGCTTGGAAGCATGATCAGGCGCGGCATCTTGCGTAAACAAATTGATGATACGCGCTCCTTCAGCGCCGCCCCATACCCAAGCACTCCCGGTTTTCGGGTGTGTGGTTTGGCAGAAATGCCGGAAATCCTTATACATCGCCGGCCATTGCTCCCTCAAGCTCAACGCCAAACCGGAAGAAAATGGATCATTCGGCGCAACGCCGTGTGCAATGGCATGTGCCTTGGAAAGAAGAATATCGCCGCTAACGTGATGGATCATTTAGTTTAGGAATAAAAGTTGAAAAAAGCTCGCTGACCTCATTCCGACTGTACAGAAAGATGCAGAAAGCGTCAATCGCAAGGGAGCACTGATTATAAGGATTGGCACCAACGAGCTTTAATGGCAATCCGGCAGTGCCAAATCCAGCATGACACGATAGTGAAGCGGTTTGCTCTCGGCAGAGTTGACGATGATGATCAATGCCTTACAAAAGGTAACTTGATCCGTCAGTCGTTTTTCCTTCAATCGATCACGGAAACTTCGCGCCGGTTCTCCATACAGATGGCCGACCGTTTGCTGGTGAATCTCCACCCGGATAATATCGGTGTCAAAGGGATTGCTGAGATCCGGGATCAATTGCGCTGTAAAAATGAGTGATTGCGCCGACGGTGATTGATCAGAAGCAGCAGTATTTTCCTGCACGAGTTGCTGGATCGTTTTTTGATAGGGTTCCGCATGGATGGCGCAATTGAATTGCCCCAAATCCGGCCAATGATAGGTGTTCTCGATCGAATGGTTATGTTTTGTTGATTTTGCGCTTGATGGCGTTTGAATATCGGTGGCAGCAATTTTGTCACGCTTGATATAGAAAATAATCGCAGTAACCAGCGTAACGGGAAGGATAAGCGATTTGTCGATCCCTGCGCCCACGATCAATCCGATAAATAAGGATAAAATCAGGAGCGACAAAAGGCTGATTTCCGGCTTTTTGTCGCCCTCGGGATTGCGATCAGAAGGCGGCTGATGGGTCATCCGCTTATGGCTGCAGAGCTTGTTCGATAGCGGTTATAACACCCGGATCGAGAGGCTGGGTGTGCGGACTGAAATGAGTAATCAGCTGGCCATCGCGTCCAATTAGATATTTCTGGAAATTCCAAGTTGGATAAGTGCCTGACAACTCAGCCAGTTTCACATAGAAAGGATGCGCATGCTCTTTTTTTACCAAGGTTTTTTCAAACATCGGGAATTTGACATCGTAGGTGAGATGGCAGAAGTCGCGAATTTGCTCTTCCGTACCGGGTTCCTGGCCCATGAAATCATTCGACGGAAAACCGAGCACTACTAATCCTTGCTGCCGGTATTTTTCATAGAGCTGTTCCAATCCTTCATACTGAGGGGTGTAGCCGCATTTACTCGCGGTATTGACGATGAGCAATACTTTGCCGGCATAGGCTTCGCATAAATTCACCGATTCCGTTCCCGCAAGTTTGCGGAAATTTTGATCGAGCAGCGAGCTTTTGCAAGCGGCATAAGTTGGGTTGAAGGTAAACATCATGATTAGAAAGAGCAAGATACGCATGATTGACTCCTTAATTATTTTTTGGATGAATTTACGAAATAGCTTCGAATGCATCAATTGGAGAACGCGTTGTTTGCCTATTTTAGCGTATTGGAGGATTTTCCAGTATTTGCAGTTCTGTATGGAATTGAGATATTGTTCTCAGCGGAGACTAATGTCACTGTACATTCGTTCTTTGGATTAAGGAAGTAATAGCAATTTTCTAACAGGTTTTTTTCTTTGCTTTTTCATTTGATACATTGCGCTATCCGCATGAGTCATCAATGAACCCAGATCAGCGCCGTCTCTGGGATATAAAGCAGTGCCGATGCTTGCACCGATCGCTACCGGCAGACCATCGCCCAATACAACCTCAGTGGTTAATTGCTGTTGTAATTTATTGATCACTTGCTCACTTTCATCAGTACCACTGTCTTTAATCGGGAATCCGATCACAAATTCATCCCCTCCCAGTCGGATCAAGATGTCTTCCTTACGGATGACCGACTGCATACGACGTGATACTTCAACCAATACCTTGTCGCCGGCATCGTGGCCGTAATTGTCGTTGATGCCTTTGAAGCCGTCGAGGTCGATAAGCATTAGCAGAATTTGACTGCTGGAGCGGCTGGCGTTGCGTATCATGTCATCGAGCCGTTGCTCGCCGGCGCGGCGGTTCAATAGCTGCGTTAGCGCGTCGTGCTGCGACTCGAACAATATCCGTTCCATTTCGAAGGTACGCTCAGTGACATCAATCACCAAACCTTCGATCAGACTGTCTCCTTCATCGTTTTTGACGACTGAAAATAAACAGTGCAGCCAACGTTCTCCGCCAGTCGTTAATGTGGCTAATCGCAAATCGCAAGCTGCTTGCTTGCCGGATTTTAGTACTTCTTCCAATAGATTTCGCACGACGGCTACGTCATAAAATAAATCCGGAAAATAAATTTTCAGTTTATCCGCGCGCCGTTCTTTCAGCGCGATACCGGCAATATCTTTAAACGCCTGGTTGATGGAGTCGAGATAAAAATGCTGGTCCAGCAGAAAGATGCCGGCGCTGGCGCGTTCAAAAATCAAGCGGAAATGTTTCTCCAGATTTTCCACCCGGCTGCGCAAATATTGTTCTTGCTGAATCGTTTGCCGCGCAGATTGCAGTAGCTTATTGATATCGTTGACCAGATTGCCGATTTCGTCTTCCTCGTGCCCTTTCGGGCAGTGCAAGCTGTTTTCGTCGCCGGGAACAATACAGTGCAAGTTCGCTGCGATTGACTGGACGGGGTAGGTTAGTACCCGTAAAACTAAAACCAGAATTAAAATCGAAATGACCGCGATCAGAACGATTAAAATGAGCATCTGCTCAAACGCCGATTTCAGCACGCGTGAATTCAGCAACGCTGCATTCAATTGTATTTTTACTTCACCGATTTGTACAAAATCGGGGAAAGGCGTATAGAGCGGAAAGCGTAATGCTTCCGCATCAGAATCTTCCCACGACGATGTGATTACCATGCCGGTAACACTGGATAGCATGACACCGGCAACGATATCGTTTCCGGATAAGCTCTCGACAACTTCTTCGGCAAGGTCTTTGCTGTCCAGATAAGCCGCGATTTCCGCATTGCGTTGTACTGTGGAAAATAACTGCTCAAGCGCTTTCTTCATCAACTCGAATTCATCAGACTGCGTGCGGACGTAGGAGACGATGGAAGCCGCTAGGGCGAACACGATGGCGCCCAATGTCACGATGCGGGAGACACGAAAGTGAAGTTTATTGCGCATGGATTACGACTCTAAAGACAACACTGACACGATCATTCAGATTCCTTTCATCGATGTAACCAATGACATTTGGATTTCTTTCAACAATGTCTATGATGCTCATATTATCAGTAACTTGCCTGGGCGGGGAAGCGCGGCCAGTGAACAATAACCTTGCCCAATACGCATTAATGAACGCAATCGGTCTCCCCATCAAGAATCGGTAAAAATTTTCCCGGATTTCCGAATCTTGCGGTTGATCGTAAGGAATAACCGGATCGATATCGTCGACGGAATGAATGCGGCCCATATAGATATCAATGACTTGCTGTTGCGTTAAATGTTTCAGCCGGCTCGATGGATGCACCACGACCACAATATCTGCCCGGGTCTGAGTGGATATCAGCAGCAGTAATACGATGATGGCAATCCAATATTTCATCATTTGAAAATGAAATTGAGATTGACACTGAACGTATCGATTGAAGTGTCATGCGTCAGCGGTTCCTGGGTAATCAAAAACCCCCCGCCATTTTTCCGGACCCAGGTATGGTCCCACTGGGCTTTCAACGCGGTTTGATGATTCAGATCCCAGCGAGCGCCGAGAGAAAAGGTATTTTGATCGATGAGCGTCCGGTTAAATGCGGTTTCGGTAATGTCCTGGAGTCTTGCAATGCTGGCTGGCGTGGCAGGATCTGTCTGGAGATTAAGCGGGGAATTCAGCGATTTGGCATAGGAGCCGATGCTGTACCAGGTGACCGGTCCGAACCGGCGGCCAACGCTCAGATAGCCATTGGTTAAATTAACGCTCGGCCACTTCGAGTCGAACCAGGCAAACTCGGACTGAACCACCCAAGCATTTTTGTCATACGCGATGCCCGCCGAGTAATAACTGCTTTGCTTACCTTCCGCGGATATATGATCAGCGACTTCCGCCGCTTGCGGCCAAAATACGGGAGGAACATTGTTGAGCGCGTTTTGCAGCTGGTGATAAGGCTGGTTGCGAATTGCATGCACTTCCGCGGATGCAAACGTCAGACGGAACTTCCAGTGATCGGTTTCCAAGGAAGCGTTAGCGCCGAAGAAAGGCCGCTCCCTTAAACTCAAATCGCCTCTGCTGACGGTGATATCCGAGCCGGTTTGACCGCCATAAGCCTTGATTTCAAAAAAACCGGGTGCGATACGGCGGGAATATTTAATGTCGAATCCATCAAAATGGCTTAATGAAATCGGCATATAGAATTCCAGGACCGGCCGCGCCCAGAGGTAGGCGAAACCGACATTCCGGTACTCGGAAAGCATAAACAGATCGATTCCCATGCGACCGGCGCGGATGGTGGTATTCGGCGTTACCTGATAGCGCAAGAAAGCCCAATCGAGGAAATTGAACAAGTCTTGCTTGCTTCTTTCTTTGACAACGCCTTGAACCGTGGCGCTTAATTTGGGCAGCAGATCCGCATCCAGTTGTAAACCGCCGACTGAACCGGAAAAGATTGAAACACCGCCATATTGCGGGGCATGGCTGAATTCGTTGTGGTAGCCGATTTGCTTGGTGCCGGCAGCCGTTACATCCAAAGTGCCGAATCCGCTTAAGCGGAAGCGCGGTTCTTTTGATTCCTGCGCTGACAGTTCACCGGTGCTGCACAACCAAGCGAAGCCGATCAATGAAATCGAAATAAACCTTCGCATCGCACCTGCAAGACCTGAATGAGCATTAGGAGAAACCCGCTTGAGAGTATGCGCTAATAGTAATACAAATGAGAATCAATGTTTTATAGAAATGGGCGGTAAAATAGCCGTTTATTTGCGAGAGAAAAAATCCAATATGGAGTAGCGATCGCAGATCGACTGATTTAACGATCGTTCATCAGTGGAGACCTTTGCACGGCTGCTACGCGGCACGATAATTGCGTTAAAAATTCGCATAAAATGCTCATTTACTCCGTGTAAACTCCGCGTTTTCGAAAATTTTTACCTTATTCTCGCACCGCTCATGACGCCGTGCAAAGGTCTCCAGTGAAGTGTGCAGATTCGCAAGAATGCCTATTTCAGCGCTTGCCGGAAGCGAATCAGTCACTCGGTTCGCAATGCATTAACCGGGTTTGATCTGGCTGCCCGCATCGCAGGCGCCACGCCGGCAGCCAATCCGATCAGCATCGACAAACCCAATGCACCCAATACAAAATTCCATGGGATATGGACCGGCAATCCGCTGACCAGCAGTTTAAGCAGCCACGCGATGCCGGAACCGATGATCAATCCGGCCAAACCGCCGAGTGTCGAAAGCGCCATGGATTCCAGCAAGAACAATGTGCGGATGCGTGCGCGAGTGGCGCCCAGCGCTGTGAGTAAACCAATTTCGGAAATCCGCTCGGAGACCGCGATATGCATCAGCGTCACCATGCCGACACCGCCGACGATCAGGGAAATGCCGCCCAAAGCTGCCACCGCGAATTTTAAAACGCTTAGAACGGTTGATAACGTATTCAGCATTTGCTGTTGCGGTTTGACAGTGAAGTCTTCGCGGCCATGGCGGGCAATCAAAATGCGGCGAATGTCATCGACTACCGCTTGTACCGACGCATCGGGCAGATAAGAAAACTGAATTTCCATGACCCCTTGCCGGTTAAAAACTTCCAGCGCCCGCGTGGTTGGCATGAAAACTGTATCGTCCAGATCGAAACCGAGCACTTGCCCTTTGGAGGCCATCACGCCGATAACGCGGAAACGCGATCCCCCGACTTGCAGCAAAGCGCCCAAAGGATTGGCGTCGCCGAATAATTCAGTACGGACTTTCGCGCCAAGCACCACGTAGGCACGCGGATTGCGTGGGTCGTCGTCGGGCAAAAATTGCCCGGTTTCGATTTGCATATTAAAAGCCTTGGCAAAATCCGGCCCTTGACCATAGGCGGTCACTCGGCGGCTGCGGCCTTGCGCGCGGATTTCGGCATTACCGACCACGCTGGCATTGGTAAATTGCGCATAGCGGCTTTGTTTGAGCGCCATGGCATCTTCGATGGTCATTAGCCGTGCGCTGCCGATAGCGCCGAGAGAACCGCCGTGTGTATTGATTTTTCCGGGGGTGATGGTGACGATGTTGGTGCCGAATTGGGTAAATTCCGCCAGCACGAAGCGCTGTATGCCGTCGCCGATCGCCGTTAACAAAATCACCGCTGCGATACCGATGGCGATGCCGGAAGCCGATAAAACGGTACGTAAGCGGTGTGCCGAGAGTGAGCGGAAGGCAAACTGAAAAGTATCGGAGGTGTTCATTGCATGATTCGGTAGCGTTTAAAAATTTTTATGGATTAACCAGCGATGGTCTGTTGCATTCGGCGAAACCAAAACCTTGATTGTAACCCGCGGCGGAAATCAAAAACTGATTTGAGTGCGGAAAGATAGCACCGAGAAATGATCGGTGCGCGCCGGGGTGCCATGACCGGAATGACCGAGCATCGCCTCGGTAAGATAATAATTTAGCATCAAGCGGATATTGGGATATGGGTACCAGTTGACTCCCAGCGTAATGATTTGAACCTGGCATTTGGAGGTTCCGGTTCTGCAAGGATTGGCGCCGAGGCTTTGCGAGAAATTTTCCGCGAGGTCATAGCGTCCCGCTAACTCCAGCGCGCCCCATTTGCTAATCGGTTGCGGCTTGCCGAAAGCGCCGCGGTCTTTTCGATAGACTGCAGTTTCGCCGGTGAGAAACCAACTGGCTTGGGCGTAGAATGCCTGAATCGTGGAGTCGTGAGGATGGTTGCTGCCCAGGTGGGTATTGTCGAGCCGGGCGATGGCGTATTCGCCTTGCAGTGTCAACGGGCCGGTTGCATACGCGGCTTCGGCGGAGAATGTCGACTGGCTGTTATGATTAGGCGCGCTGGGACTGGCGCCGGCAATGCCCAAGGATTGACTGATGCCTTGCCGCCCGCCATAAACATCGGTGATTCTGGCCGATAGCGAATCCCGGTTGGCGGTATCGCGGCTGATCGAGAAACCCAGATGAACAAGCTGCTCATCTCGATCAAGCGGCAGCCAAACCATCCGCCCGCCATAGCTGATGCCTTCTACCGGCAAACCGAAGTGCGACAGACTCATGACATAGAGTCCGAATCCCAGATTGTCCCGGATTAATGTCCGGTAGCCGATGCCGGTCAAGAACTGACGGCCGCCGTATATGCCGGTCGAAGATGTCGACGGCCGTTCCATCAACGTGATGTCGTTGGAGCTGGTAATTTCCTCCAAACCCCGGTAGGGCTTAAATTGACCGATGGTGAGCTGCCCCGGGCCTAATTGAGTCGCTACCCATGCTTCTCGCAGGCTATGCGGGAATGCGGTGGTAGCGTTGACAGCAAAATCGTTCTCGAATTTGAAATTGATGCGATGAATTTTTCCGGTGACCGTGGCATAGGTTCTGCGCCAATTGAAGCCTTCGCGTGCATCGCCATGTTGCAACTGGCTGCCAATTGCCGGATAGTCAGGATTCGCCTGATCCGGATACAGCCAATGCGCATCAAAGTGCCCTCGGCCATTAAGACCCAATTCAAAATTACCGTCGCTGGATTTGATCCGGGGGCCGTTTTTATAGCTGAAATTAACCGCCTGGCCATTGGCAATACCGATATGGGTCAATGCCATCAGGCTTAAAAATTTGAACGATATTTTCAGGCTTCGGGATACTGACACACGGCACCTGCATGCGAATGAAGGAAGAACGATTATATATCAGCAGTTCAGAACTTCGTTTCGTGCTTGCCTTTGATTTTCTTCGATAAACAATTCGCATAAATTAAGAAAATGCTGATTAATTGGCCGAGCAAGATGAGATGCAAGGCGGATGGAGCGCGAGAAGCGAGGCTTATCAATAATATGATAGGCGAGTGTTTGAGCGCCACTCAATGTGGCAAGGCAGTTAATAAGCTTTTCCTTAAGCTAATAATTAAAGCGGATGACACTGGTCACCGAGCATAATTGATATAGATCAACTGGTATACCACTCAAAAAGATTACTTTGATCAATTTACAATAAGCAAAGGAGACGAATCATGGCGAAAAGGTTTATTTTTGTAGCGGTACTAATTTCGATAGGGTTGTTCACGGCATGTAATGAACCGAGAAGGACTCCCGATGGGCATTTAATGGATCGGCCTAAAATGTCTGCCTATGGACCGGATGATATTACCAGGCATGATACAAAAGCTTCAGATGCTGATAACAAGCCGATTGATGGCAAACAGTAATGTGTACGACCTGATATAACAGACACTTCATCAAATCGGGTGACTGTCAGATCGGGTCTGAATTACTACATTTTATGTTTTCTTTTCATTCTATTTTTCTCTTTTTATTTTATAGATTTCAATATCTGGTTAGCTGCATATATTCCTGATACTGCAGCAGGTTCCATCCCCAGGCCATTATGGTCCCCGGCCATATAAAGATTCTCTGCAAGATTCTGATTCAGAACTATATTCGGGTTGGTGAAGAGCGCTTTGGGCCAGTATATTTTTTCTACAATCGCGTATTCGTCAAAATATTTCCCCATATCGATCTCTTTCTCTGTGAATACCTCATATTCCCCTGCACTTCTTTTGCGAGTAAAAATAATAGGTATAGTATCCGCAAAAATATGCACAAGATGATGCCTGTATCTTTCTTTCATTTCACCGCGAACCAAATATGCATAAAGCACGGATGCATTACGTATCTCAGGCATTTCAACTACCGACTTGACTATTCTGACAGTCACATCGGCTGGAGTAGCCAGTACTACATTTGTAGCGCTGTATTTTTTTCCCGAAACGGTATCAATGGAATATGTACCCTCAGAATTTCTATGCACAGATTTAACGCTGTCGAATAAAACCTCTCCATTTCCGTTTCGCAGTCTCGCCGTCATTGCGTCTTCGTCAAAACGGAAGAGCTTGAGTTCAAGTACAAGCCCCTGAACACAGTTGAGATAATCGAGTGCTGAAAGAGTATTGATTCTGGAACCGGTGCATCCATGCGCGAACTGCGAGATAAGGTCATCAGCAATCTGCTGAATTTTCATTTTTCTTATGAAGTGATCGGCAGTCATGTAGAAAAGTTCTTCGATAAAAGGATTTCTTTTCAGAGCATCTTTTACCTGCATATTCTCACAGTCATTTTTATAATTCTCGTATTTAGGGACAAACTTCATGCGCATGAACAGAAAAAATTTCAGCAGCTGGAAGCCATGCCTCAAGGTCCGCATGCTTAGTGCAGAATACTGTGTTGTTTCATTAGGATGGCAGCACCCTGCCCGAAGAGAAGGGAGAACTTTACCGCCATCACTGATTATCTTCTTCATATGCTTATAATTTGCGAAATAGAAGACAGCGCCGAAATTCATATTCACATCTTTGCGATCCATGATCCGGCCCCCGATTCGGTCTGTGATGAGTGTGTACGGTCGTCCGGCTTCCTGAAGCTTGAGTGCGCAATTCATACCTGCAGCACCGCCTCCCACGATGATTGTTTCATGAATATTTTTCATATTGTTATTACTCCAAAAATTTAATTTTCAAATGGCTGTTGCGGTTTATAAAAACGTCTGCATAGACTGATAAAGATTTTTTCTAACCGCTTGTCAACAGGCTCCGTAACAACAATCTAAGGAAGCGGACTCTGAGGTCTCCCCACAAAACCTCATTGAGT
>FRDC01001887.1_pt2 | contig 52515 bp, 54 predicted proteins | sample 1106171 | NCBI WGS metagenome assembly FRDC01 (sample SAMEA3930566, study PRJEB13176) | freshwater metagenome | biome: Drinking water system; feature: drinking water; material: water | place: Singapore | collected 2014-12-20 | reverse complement strand
TAATTTTGAATCACCTTCGATAAGGGTGAGAGTTCCGCTTTCGTAAGTTGATTTTGGAATTCGGTTAGCGTCATTAGCTTTGGCGTAGGCAAGCATCTCATCTCTGACATACTCATTTTTTGCCAGAGCTTTTTTAATAAACTCTCCGAGAGTTTTGGAGGTCGATAGCATTTGTGAATAGGGTCCAAGCGCGTTCGAACTTGCATACGCCGGCAAACCTAGGCCTAGGCCTAATATGACTAAAGAAATAAGTTTCATCGTTACTCCTATTCTTAAATTATAGAAGTCAATCTAAGGTAATCGCAAGGCCTAAAGTAACCAAAGAGGGCGGGGAGGTTCTTCTACCTCATGTCACAAAGGTTCCAACATCTGCACTTTGCCGCAAAGATTGTCGTACATTCGTAGGTATATCGATTTTTTGAAACTCTAAAAATAAATGATTGTCCAGTAAAACGATAGGGTGCACGGCCAAATCAAATACTTCGCCAAAAACACTTCTATTGTGTTTAGAGCCCTTTTTTCGGATTGCCCGCTCATAAGAGAGGTAACTAAAAAAAAGAATGAAAGGAAATAGTAGCGGAAAGAAAATCAGCGATGTCGTATTCACACGCGTGGGCACAATTCCTTGAAGTTTTAGTCCCGCAAGCTTCGAAAATAGTCTTAGTTTTTGAATACCAATAAGATAAATATGGCCAAAATAAATTTCGCCCGATCGCTTTCCATCACCACTTGGAGAAAACCAAATACTATCAATTTCATTAGGCGGCATAATTTTTCCAAAAAGTTCACTTTCATTAAATAAATAACTTAGTCGGGCACGGATATTCGAATAGTTGGGCGTCGTGAGCATGAGTTTTCCATTAGGCTTTAAAATTCTGGCAAATTCTTCGAACACTTTTAGCTGATCTGGAACGTGCTCAATGCCTTCCTGGCATAAAATAAGATCAACGCTTTCGTCAGGTATAGGTAGTGTTTTTGAAAGATCGGCAAACTCACATTTTAAATCGCGAGCGCGGAAAAACTCCGGAATTAGGTCGTAGGATTTAACAAACGCCCCTACCTGAAGCAATGTTTGGCTTGAAACTCCATTGCCTGCCGGGCAATCAACAACAACTTTGTTACGTAGAAAGCTGCGATTGCGTAAAATCCAACCCGAAACATGATGTTTGATTTCTTTAGGGGCAAATAACCACATACTACTAAATCTAGAAAGGTAAGTGAAATATTGCAAGCGACAAGTTAATTAGAAGTTAATGTTGACGTGCAGTTTTTGATTCACGACACTTGGGCATGACTCGTTCTTTAGCCATCGGAGTCCCCTTATGAATAATACAAATAGAAAATTAATACTCTGGTTTGAGGAAATTCATTTAGAAGACATTCCCGACGTCGGCGGAAAAAACGCGTCTCTCGGAGAAATGTACCGTGCTCTGACCTCTCAGGGAGTAAAAGTTCCCAACGGCTTTGCCGTTACCTCAGAAGCCTATCGCTATTTTTTACGACACAACAAGCTTGAAATCGCGTTAAAAGAAATGCTGAATAATTTGAATGTCGAAAATTTAGAGGATTTAAGAAAACGTGCGCGTGATGTTCGGTCTGCGATTTTGTCAGGAGGATTTCCGTCGGATTTGCGAGAGCAAATTTGGAAAGCCTATGACAAGCTGGGGCGTTGTGATGTTGCCGTCAGAAGTAGCGCGACAGCTGAAGATTTACCGGACGCTAGTTTTGCCGGCCAGCAAGAAACATATTTAAATGTTCACGATGATCGGGCTCTCTTAGATTGTATTCGCAAGTGTTTTGCCTCGCTGTTTACAGATCGCGCAATTTCTTATCGCTCGCAGAGAAATATCAATCACTTCGATGTGAACATATCTGTTGCCGTTCAAAAAATGGTACGCGCTGATCTGGCTGTCTCAGGAGTTATGTTTTCAATTGATACTGAAACCGGCTTTCAAAATGCCGTCCTCATTAACGCTAGTTACGGACTGGGAGAAAATATTGTCCAAGGCGCCGTGAATCCCGATGAGTACTATGTTTTTAAACCCACTTTAGCTGAGGGTTTTCGTCCCGTTCTGAAAAAGGAATTAGGCAATAAAGAAATCAAAATGATTTATGACGTCGGTGGTGAAAAGCACGTTAAAAACGTACCCGTACCTCCTGAAGACAGAAAACGATTTTGTATCACTGATGATGAAGCCCTTCAGTTAGCGCGTTGGGCCTGTGTTATTGAGGATTATTTTAGTAAAAAACACGGCAGAAAAATGCCCATGGATATGGAATGGGCTAAAGATGGTTTAACTTCTGAGCTTATGCTTTTACAGGCTCGCCCCGAGACCGTGCATTCCAATCAAAAAACTAAGAAGGCAGACACGTTAAGTGTTTATCAAATTCTCGAGCCGGGAAAAACTTTAATCACTGGAAGAAGCGTCGGCGAAAAAGTCGCTACCGGCCGCGTGCGAATTATTAATAATGTGGCCGACCTTCACCAATTAAAAAATGGTGAGATACTTGTGACTGATAAAACGGATCCAGATTGGGAGCCGGGAATGAAGAGAACGGCGGCCATTATTACTAACCGTGGTGGCCGCACCTGTCACGCAGCCATTGTAAGTCGAGAGTTGGGAATTCCAGCCGTAGTCGGCACGCAAGAAGGTACGGACACCCTGAAGAATGGGCAGGTAGTAACGCTTTCTTGTGCGCAAGGTGAGGTTGGTTATGTGTATGATGGTGAGTTAAAATTTAAAGAGACCACGGTAAAACTGGGAACGCTCCCAAAATTAAAAACAAAATTAATGTTGAATGTAGGGAATCCAGATGAATGTTTTCGTCACGGACTACTCCCTAATGACGGCGTGGGACTTGCGCGCATGGAATTTATAATTAATCACTTTATTAAAGTCCATCCTTTAGCTTGTATTTACTTTGACCGTTTAAAAGATGAAAAGGTACGCGACGAGATTAATAAACTTTCATATGGTTACAAAGATAAAATCGACTATTTCATTGATCGTTTGGCACAAGGGGTAGCCATGATGGCCGCCGCTTTTTATCCCAATGACGTGATCGTGCGCATGAGTGATTTTAAATCTAATGAGTATGCGAATCTTGTCGGAGGAAGGGATTTTGAGCCAAAGGAAGAAAATCCTATGCTCGGGTTTCGTGGGGCTTCGAGGTACTATCATCCAAATTACAAAGAAGGATTCGCATTGGAGTGTCGAGCTATGCGTAAAGTCCGCGAAGAAATGGGACTGAAGAATATGAAACTTATGATTCCGTTTTGTCGCACGATTGAAGAAGGTAAGCGCGTGCTGGCCGAAATGGCGAATCACGGCTTAGTGCGTGGTAAAGATGGTTTGCAAGTCTATGTCATGTGTGAATTGCCGTCGAATGTTCTTTTGGCGGAGGAGTTTGCAAAAATTTTTGACGGATTTTCTATTGGGTCAAACGATTTAACACAAATGGTACTTGGAGTTGATCGTGATTCGGAAATCGTGGCGCCCATTTTTGACGAAAGAAATCCAGCCGTGCAGAGCATGATTAAATCCGTAATTGCTGCGGCTAAAAAAATGGGTGTTAAAGTTGGTATTTGTGGGCAGGCACCGAGCGATTATCCAGAGTTTGCAAAGTTTTTGGTGCGTGAAGGAATTGATAGCATTTCTTTAAATCCAGATGTTGCCCTGAAAACGCGGTTGGTGATTAATGAAGCTGAACAAGAATAACTAAAAATTATTTGCGGCCGCGTTGGTTTTAGGGTTTTTTCGTTTTTCAAGCACAGCGATGAGCTTTTCTTTTAACTCTTCAGGAGTAAAAGGTTTAAATGCGTAGGCATCAGCTCCAGCCTCCATGGCTTCATTCATTTGTGCTTGTTCGGCTTCAGCCGTTACCATCATAAATGGCAACTCCTTAAGAGCCTTATCACTACGGATTTCTTTTAAAAGCTCGATACCCTTCATATTGGGCATATTCCAGTCAGAAATTACAAATTCAAAACTATTTTTGTCTTCCACTGCCTTTTTTAATTTTTGGAGAGCAACATCACCGTCATTGGCCTCTTCAAATCGAGTGAAGCCCACCTCTTTCAGGCGCTTGATAATTATCCAGCGCATGCTTTGGAGGTCATCTACGACTAGGAATTTAAGGTTAGGATTCATACCTTCATTATAAGATAAGGGCTCTATAAAATGTACTTAAAATATAAAAAAAAATCTGGACCTAGGTGGGGCGACTCGGACTAGACTAGTTTATAGGTACTATGGGATTTGGAACATTCTTTTTTTCTAGTGGTGGAATCGGATATCATTTTCGCGCCGTGAAATATTCTGAAAAATTATGGGATGCGTTCAAAGCTAACTTGGGGTTATGGTTACGAGACTGGGAGCAAAAAAACTCGTCACTTTTGCTAATTGGTCCAAGCGCAGGGTATTCGCTCAATGAAAATTTTTTGCGCCGCTATAAAAAAGTCTATATTAATGAACCAGATATACTTGCTAGAATGTTATTTCGTCGGCGTTTCTTAAATTTGAATATTGAGAATGTTCATGGCGAATTTATTTTTAGCGGCAAACCATTTCCTGATAGCGATATCCTATTTTGTAATGTGTTGGGCCAATTGAGATTGGGGCAAGAATCACTTGCTAAATTGATGGTGAGATTAGATAGCAAGAATTTTGCAAGCTATCATGACCTGTTTTCTTTTCGTGGAAGTTTTCAATGGCTTTCCGAAAGAGTTTATGCTGGCCCCAAAGTCAATGAGGCGCATTTGCTTTCACACTTTATCCAGTTTACAAAAGAAAGAGAACTCATAGTTGAGGATCATGGTCTTTTAAATTTTTTTCCGAGCCGATCGCGCTTGATTTTGCATTGGGAAGTTGTGCCCGGCCGCCATCACCTGATTGAGTGCGTCAGTTCCAACTCTTTCTCTTTTGACAAGTTTTAGGTGCTCATTAAAGAATGGAAGAGTGAAAATATCTCTTTTATCAACTTGTTTTGGTATTTTCTTAATTGGTTGTGGTGGTCCTGCGGCCAGTGATAAACCCGTTATTCCCGGCGGAGATGCTGCCGGAGGGGTCACCTCAATGTTTGCAATTGTGGCAGGAACTCTGCAGGGCACTTTTCTGACGGCGGTTCGTGAGCCCAGTGTGCAAAAGAATTTTATGCAGAAAATTTTTGGCGAACTTTTTAGTTTCGCGAATGCAACCATCACTTCATGCACTGCGAGCGTTTTTTCAGACACTTGTGTGTCGGGCGGTAAAGCTGCGGCTTACACGGATTGTACAATAGCAGGCACGACGAAATTGTTTTCCGGGTCGGTAAACTTGCAGTATTCTGATGCGGGTTGCGCTTTCACGGCAGCTGGTCAAACCGTCACGCGCCTGTCAGAGTTGGTTCGCAAAATTACGGCATATGAGACTTTTACCACAAGTACTGGGGCAAGGACAGACTATCGTGGAACTGTTTTTGGTGGTGGGACGCGTTTAACTAAAACTGCCGGCGGTTATGAGCTTAATGTTTTGGGTTTTAATAAATTTTATACTAGCCAAGTGGGGGCTTATACCCACGATGTCTCTTTAAAGACAACGGCTAACATCACTGTTAGCGATCCTACTGCTACAAGCATTACGTTTACGGGTGGATCTCTTGAGGTCGTGGATTCAACTCATAAGTTCGTGGCAACTTACGTGCCTACAAATGTGTTAATTAACTATTCGACGTGTTGTTATCCCGCATCGGGAAGTTTAGCAGTGACCTATACTGCGGGTTCGCTGACTGGGTCCGCAGGCATTTCTTTCAGCAGTACTTCTTGTGGGCTGGCAACATTGACCGTAAATGGAGACACGAGCGCGGTACCCCTCTGGGGATGTCAGTGAAATCTCTCACTTCACAAATCTTGTCTGCCATTCTTCTTGGGACTTTCGTTGGCGTCGTTTTTGGCGCTAAAATTGCGTTTCTCGGCGCTTTAGGTACGATTTTAATTACCTTAATTAAAACGGTGGCTGTGCCATTAATTTTCTTTGCTATTCTTGATTCTCTTTTAACTTGCGAAATTCACTGGCACCAGACAAAACCTCTTTTTAAAGTGGTTTTTATTAACACACTCTGTGCGGCAACGATTGGGCTCTTGCTTGCCAATATTTTAAACCCCGGTGCACATTTACAATTTGCTGACATAAAGGTAAGCCAAGCCGCAATTGCTAAATTTCATGCTTACGAGGGAAAAAATATTTTTGAAACTATAGGAAATATTGTTCCCGATAATTTTATTGAACCTTTTCGTGTGAATGCCGTAATTTCAGTTGTGTTGATCGCGCTTTTTATTGGAGTTGCCGCGCGAAGAGTTCAAAAAGATTCCGCTTATATTGCGAGAATAGATAGTTTTCAAAATCTCGTATCTGTGTTTTTAAAAATATTCGAGCAAATTTTAAAATGGATAATTAAAATAGTTCCGCTGGCGATTTTTGGTGTGATCGCTAAAACTGTTGGCGAGTATGGGTTTTCTCCTCTAAAGGGTCTGGCAATTTATGTCTTAGTGGGATTACTAGGGTTAACCTTACAAGTACTAATTGTCTATCAATCTTGGGTAGTTTTTTGTGCGCGAAAAAATCTGAAAGAATTTTGGAGGACAGTTAAAGAGGCTGTTGTTCATGCGTGGGGAAGTAATTCCAGTCTCGCCACATTACCTCTGACGTTGAAGGCTCTTGAAGAATTAAAAGTTTCAAAAGCCTCAGCGCGCCTGGGAGCTTGTGTTGCGACCAATTTAAATAATGACGGAATTTTGCTTTACGAAGCTATGGCAGTTTTGGTTGTCGCGCAGAGTTTAGGTTTAGAGCTTACCTTGTTAAAGCAACTTGAGGTTGCAGGTCTTTCCGTTGTTGCCGCCATTGGTATCACGGGAGTCCCGGAAGCGGGCCTTATTTCGCTTGCCCTGGTATTGTCTACGGTTGGTTTGCCGATAGAACTATTGCCAATAGTTTTGACCGTTGATTGGATTGTTGGACGCGGCCGATCGGTTGTAAATGTATTAAGCGACATAGTCGTTAGCCTGGTCGTCGATCAGGAAAAATGCAACGCAGAATAAATTGTCTTGTCTAGCTTGACGGGCGTAGAGTGATGCTTATGTTTTTTTCTTGGAGGAATTAACATGAATCTTAGTTTTGCAAAATTCGTTGCTTTTTTGTTTCCAACTTTATTTCTTGTTTCAGCAATAGCTGCTAAGCCTTATTGGAATGAAGACTTACCAGCTGTTAAAAAAGTTCCAGGGCTTGATGCCGATCAGATGGATCAACTTTTTACGAATCTTGCCGAGGTGACGTCGCCGACAGTAGTAAATATTTTTTCAACCTCAAAAGTGCAGTCTGGCGGACGACAAATGCGCGGCATGGATCCTGATGACTTTTTTAATTTCTTTTTTGGAAATCCATTTGATATGCCTTTTGGTCAGCCTATTGAGCGTGAAAGTAAGGCTCTGGGTTCAGGTTTTGTATTAAATTCCGATGGCTATGTTATTACTAATTCTCACGTGGTTCGTCCCGTAGGGCGAAACGCCGATGATGTCAGGATTAAATTCATTGGTGAGAAACGGGGCGAGGGTCTTGCCGCAAAAATTGTTGGTGTTGATCCTTCAACGGACGTGGCACTTTTAAAACTGAAGTCGCATACGGGAAAATCTTTGAAAGTTGCGTCGCTTGGAAATAGTGATGATTTAAAAGTAGGAAACTGGGTAATAGCAATTGGTAACCCTTATGGTCACGCACACTCCGTAACTCAAGGCATCGTTTCGGCTTTAGGTAGGAATATTCCTGAAATCAATGCCGAATTTATTCAAACAAGCGCCAGCATCAATCCAGGAAATTCAGGTGGCCCGCTGATTAACCTCAAAGGTCAGGTTGTCGGGATTAACACGGCCATCGATCCGAGGGCTCAAGGTATTGGTTTTGCAATTCCAATTAACACCGCGAAGAATGTTATTCGTCAATTAATCGAAAAAGGGGAGGTTTCGCGCGGCTGGCTTGGGGTTGCAATCGCAGATTTAACCCCTGATGTCGCCAAACAACTGCAGGTGGATGCTCCCGAAGGTGCGTTAATTCAGCATGTAGAAAAAGGACAGCCAGCTGATAAAGCTGGAATCCGCGTCTATGATGTCGTTACTGAGGTCAACGGGAAGCAAATTGCATCCGCGAGCGAACTTATTACTTATGTGAGTCAGGTGCCCATTGGTCAGAAAGCCAAACTTCATATTTTTCGTGATGGAAAACCCCTCGACATTTTTGTGACGGTTGAGCAGCGCCCTGCCGATAATAAAATCGGCCGTAGAGGGGATGACAATGGTGATGATGAACAGCCTACACGTCAGGGGCCAGGAGCTGACCTAGCGGGAAAAACAGGAATGGTGCTGGTGGAACTCACCGATCAGTTCCGGCGCAAAGGGAATCTCCCTTCGGGAACAAAAGGCGTTTTGGTGCAGCACGTGCTACCATACAGTTTAGCCTACCAAGCACAGATTCGGCCCGGTGATGTGATTTCAGAAATTAATCGTAAGGCCGTCAGTTCGGTGAAAATGGCCGAGAAGGAAATAGATACTTCTTTGAAAAAAGAAAAGAAATTACTTCTGCGAGTTGTAAGAAACCAAGAATCACGCATTGTTCTTTTGGACTTATCAGAGCGGTGATCACTTGAGCTGATCAGGACTGATCAGAGTTTTGACAGCTGAAAAGCTCCGAGGTAGACTTTATAAGTAATTGAATTTACTAATTAAAAAGAAAATTTAAAATTTAACCTAAGCTCAAAAATGGCATTTAGAATTTGGGCGAGTCGGGTTAGTTTCACCTATGTCCTGAAAATTCTTAGAATTTTTTTCGCCCAAAGAGTTTTGGCACATTTCTTCAATTGATAAGTGGTTGAAGGAGTGGAAAGCGACAAATTTTGTCCTAGACCCTGCTTCTTCAGAGGAAGATGTTATGAAAAGGCTAACATTTTTATTAGCAGTTCTCGCTTTGGCTGCGGGTTGCGGTCACGGCGATGAGGTTAAATTGAATCCGCCTGTACCGGGCGCTGTGCCGGTAAATCAAGGTGGTGGAAATCCTTCTCCCAATGAAGTGAAGCTTAACGTTGTAAGCGCATCAACTCTTAGTGATTTTGCAAAATGGCCCCTTAATAATCCTACAAATGTAAAGGTAAAAATAAGTCTTAATGATCTTGGAGCGCCAAGTTCGGGGGCCGCGACCCGATACGGAGGCTCTTTAGGTATTTCATTTGAAGATAGTGGCTACTATGCTTCAAGTCCATTTACCACTGGCGGAAGTCAAAGCGATGCTATGTACAACTACTGGATGGTAAAAAGTGGCAAAAGTGTATTCCGCGCTTTCTTTGAAGATCAAGGTCGTCCATTTAAAAAAGTCTCTGGCGGTCTCGTTCTGGTAATTGATGAAAGTAATGATCTTGGTGATGGGGCTACAGACCCACTTGCTAGTGGTTCAATTTGGTTTTTAAATTTTGAAGATAGCGGTGCTCCGCAGACCGACAAACGTTGTTGGTTTGTATCGCTTGGTCCTTACGATTGTCGGGCATTTTTAGATGGTAATGGCAGCATTAATATGGGTACGCGGATTTTTCCTGAGATGAGGACTCTGACCACAGGATTTCAGCCGGGCTACAAAAAACTAGGAACATTTACAAACTTAAACTTATTGAAGGCCTTTAATCAGTAATATTATTTATTACGGAGCAGTTATGAAGAGTTTTAAACATAGAATAAAGAAATTTTGGTGGCTTGAAGCTATCGTTCTTCTTTTGGCAGCACATGCGTTTGTCGCTTGCGGCAAAAGTGGAAGTGGTGGAGTTTTAGCTTCAAATCCGGGGATGACGGGTATTTCAAACAATTGTACAGCTTTTGGTTGTCTCGCCCTGCAAAAAGGTCCACAGATTGGGCGCATCTACGGTCAACTCTTTCACGATGACGAATTAGATAGTCGTGAAAATGCAAATCGAAGTAAGCTTATGGAGCTAAGCCTCGATGTTAATACAAGGAATAATGTAAATATGACTTCGGGGGCATTTTTAAATTTGATGACTTATAGAGGAAATGTTCTTGTCTCGGGACAAGTCCAAGTAACGGCTCCAATTATTGGCTGTAATATTCCGCAAGGGTCTTACGCAGTTCAATCACAACAGATCGGTGGAATGCCGATGGGTTCTATGGGTGCTATTGGGGGCCTCGACGCAATGCTAATGCTTGGTTCGCTCACAGCTTCACTTGGCGTCAATGTCAATAATGGTCAGGGCTTCACAATTAATATTCAAAATATAATGCTTGTGCCGTCAAACTTTGTTCAAAACGGAGTTTCTTCGGGAGGCATGAACGAAGCGCGGTTAGTGGGTTTTGTCACCATTCCAAATTGTGACAACGCCTCTTTTAGAGTGGAGTAGTTTTGTTTAGATTCGGCTTCAAACTTTTAGTAGTTTTTTCTTTGGTGATGCTTGCGGCATGTTCGCGGCATTGGCGCGAAGGTGATCCGGGGATTACCGATGAAGAGCTTCAGCCTAAGGTTATGGAAGCGCTGCAGTTAGCAGCAAATCAAGCCGATGCTGAGAGATTTAAACAATTGTTTAGTGATCAGAACGCAACAGTGTTTTATGCCGAAAGTGGCTCAGCGATGGGACCTGCTCAAAACGTAACAGCAATGTATTCATGGGATTTTCTATCGGGTCAAGGCGCTCAAAGCTTTGCTCCAGAGACGATAGAAAAATCGCGTGTGATATTTATAGATATTCCTTACGAAGATAGAATTCAAAATGCTATTCTCTTTGACATCACCGTTGGAGGACAGCACATCGTAAAAATCTATTTTAACGATAAGAATAGCACAGATGTTGAGCCAACATTTTTTGACAATGGTGAATTTGTCAGCCAGATGTCTTCATCAGATGGCTCACATATTTTGCTAAGAAGTTTTGATACTGATGATGATGTATTACAAAGCGTCATCCAACTAGAAGTTTACACGTGGGATGTTGATGGGACTGAGTTACTCAACGGAAAAGTTACGACGCTGGTTGGCTTCGAGCCCTAATAAATTATCTTGCATTTTCTAATAATTACGTCAAATTTAAGCCCATGAGCTTAGACCTGTGGGTAGAATTTTTTGAGGACCTACAGCATGTTCGGGGTCGAAGTCGTAATACGGTTTTAGCCTACAGACGTGATCTGGAGCTCTTTGCCAAATTCTCAGAGACAAAAAAAAATGTTACTGAGTTTTACGAATTTCTTGGGAAAAATAAATTAAGTCCAAGATCTCAAGCGCGTGTGATTTCCAGTTTAAGAACTTATTTTAAATTTTGTGAATCGCGCGGAAAAGCTGTTCCTGATTTAAAGCAACTAACGCCACCGCGGGTACAAGTGGGATTGCCAAAGGCTCTCACCAATGAAGAATTTGAAAAATTGCTTGTCGCTTGCGAAACCAATCAAGCGCATCGCACGGCTAGAAATCGAATTTGTCTTTATTTATTGTTTGGAGTGGGTTGTCGTGTTTCAGAACTGATTGCGGTTGATTTAAAAGATTTCAATGAAACTGAAGGTTGGTTGTGCCTGCTTGGTAAAGGTGGCAAACAACGAATTGTTCCACTTACCGAGAAATTGGTTACTGAATTGAGAGCTTACATTAAAGATTTTCGTGCTAAGTTATCAGATGACGGAGTGACCTCGATATTACTGAATGATAAGGGACATCGCCCCAGTCGAGTAGATATCTGGCGCTGGCTTGCGGCGTGGTCCTTGAGAGCAGGTTTTGATAAGCCGATAAGTCCCCATAAATTCCGTCATGGTTGCGCAACAGCATTGCTCGATGCAGGAGCGGATTTGCGCTCAATACAAATGCTTTTGGGACATTCGAGTATTCAGAGTACTCAGATCTATACAAATGTAACCTCGCGCAATATCACTTCTGCTATTGACGAACATCATCCGATGTCCCGAATAAAAAACCCGCGAGAGAATCAGTAATAAGGGATAACTCGGCTTTGATTTTGTATGGGCACGTCAAATGACGTTGCAATCCCTTTCAAATCTTGATGGAATCCTAACTCCAATTGAGGTTGAAATTTCACTTTTGCCGGGCCTACCGAATATTCAAGTCGTCGGGCTTCCCGACGCAGCAATCAAAGAAAGTGCTATTAAAGTTAAGGCGGCGATAAGGTCTCAAGGTTTTGAGTTCCCCAAGGCTCGAACTGTGATCATAAATTTAAGGCCTTCAAATATTCGAAAAAGTAGTCAGGGTCTTGAGCTGGCGATGGTACTAGGGATTTTAATGCAGACAAACCAGATTAAGTTTCCTTGCGAACTCCATGAAAAGAAATGCCTTATATACGGAGAAATTAATCTTCACGGTGAAGTTTTTTGCCCTGAGGATATACGAGGCTTCGGTGAGTTTGAAAATGAAAGCAGTATTTTGGTAACAGGAGAAAATTCATATGTGTTGGGCGTTGATCAGTATCAGATAAAGACGCTAGCACAAATTGCCAATGGACAAGTTTATAAAGGACAGGAATTTAAATTTACTACTCAAAGACCAAATCTCAGTGGCACAAAATTTACTAAAGAACAGGCGCGGCTGATGAGCATTGTTGCTGCGGGGGAGCATCCGCTCTTACTTGTTGGGCCTTCTGGTACCGGAAAGTCCACCTTCATACACCAAATTCCAAGTCTTCTTCGCCCACCATCGTCAGTTGCAACCAAAGAAATATATAAACTTTGGAAAGGTAAAATCCCTCCCTGGAGGCCAGTGGTTTCTCCTCATCACTCGGCCACAATGCTGGCGATGGTGGGTGGGGGAGTCCCACCAAAGATTGGGGAAGTATCTAGGGCCCATGGTGGTACGCTTTTGATGGATGAATTTTTAGAGTATAGATCCGAAGTATTTGAAGCGTTACGGGAGCCAATAGAAACGGGAAAAATTGTAATCGCGCGCGGAAGCTTCGAAAAGGTTTTTCCAGCAAAGTTCTTACTTTTAGCAACGTCAAATCTCTGTAAGTGTGGAAACTATGTTCCAAAGAGAAGTAATAAGTGTATCTGTACGAATCGTGATAAACAGCTTTATTTTTCGCGTTTTAATGGCCCGATGCTAGATCGCGTTTCGGTAATTGCGTTTACCGATGGGTGGGACAAGATGGGCGACATTGGCTTAGAAAGGATTTTAGATAACGTGAATGCGGCAATTAAATTTTCGCAAAAGACACGAAGTCAGGAATTGCCAAACCACAACGTGGAGTTTTCAGATCTAAAAATAGATGAGAAAATTGGGATTCTAGAAACAAGTTCGCGGCGGAGGCTAAAGTTATTTAAGCAAGTTCTGAGAACGATCGCTGATTTGGAGGGCTGTAAGACGCCAAAATCCTATCATTTCGAGGAAGCCAGCCAGCTTTGCCTTAAATCTCATCAGCGAATTACGACTCAATTAGCGCTTTATTAAACAAAACCCTTGGTGTAATGTCTTTGTTTTCCTCTATTGGTGGCATGGCCGAGCGGCTAGGCACCGGTCTGCAAAACCGTTTAGATGAGTTCGACTCTCATTGCCACCTCCAAGCGTAGGAACGCCTTTCTAGGGTAAAGTAAACATTTTAAGTGCAACTACTGAAAATCACTAACGAGGAATTTCAATAGGTTAGTTACGCACGTACCAACTAAACATAACGAAACATCACGCAAAATAACGGGTCTGGGTGCCATTTAGGTGCCACGCAGGTGCCACTAAATTTTCGAATGTTTTGTACGGAAGAAAAAGAATCATTTCAGTTTAGAGAATTAAAAAAGCGAAGGTGAGTGCATGCATATTTTGGTGAAGGAAATTGGGACTAATTTGAATTCAAATAAGTACCTCTCTCATTACCTATGTATGTACCCGGTATTTTGGAAGTGCGGTGCACGCCCGTGGTTCCAAAATTTCCGCTACAAGAAAATAACTGAATCTAAAAGCTTTTAAAGAGAAAGTCTGATTGTCCAATGAAGATGCCATTTCATGCGAGTTAAACCATCGGGAGGCCTTAAGGTAAGACCCTTCTTTTCTGCACCTTAACCACGTACTCGCCTTCGAGATTTGTAAGGTCAAAGGCAGAATTGACGTTCACAGTTTCCACTCCTGTGGTTGAAGCAACTGGTCTTTTGCGTTTTGACTTACACCAATCACAATGGACCAAAGTAAAAGTACTACTATAATCGTAAATTATTCGCTCTTTGGGAGTATGAGAGGATGTTGTGGTTGTCCGTTTCCTGGACAGAGATTTCCGTACCTGCTTTGAGTATAAATTGTATATGGAAGCACGAGTGTATCGGCCATCGCGCTGAAAAATAAGTCCACAGTGGGGATTACTTTATCTTGGGAAACTCTAAGAAATCTATAGTCATTGGCGACGCCTGAATAAATTCGAGGAATAGTATATTCGGGGGAGCACCAAAACTTTTCCGGCTCAGAACTTGCCGATAAGGTTGCAAATGTTGAACAGCCGGAAAGGGGTGCTAAAAGAAAGGCCAAGAAGAGTTTCATAGATAAGAGATAGCAGAGTTTAGGAGTGGGGGCAAATATCAGCTTTTAATAATTTCAATGTTGGGACAAATATCTATCGTGCCGATGAGGCGCTTTGTTTTTTGATCATACATTGCCCATACATACGTATGATCGAGGCGCGATAATTTTTCATGGCGAGATCTGATTTTATTAAAAATCTTTTTGGTGCACTCACCCTCTTTCATTGGGCCACGATCGTATTTTGATTTTTTTGGAAGGCATTTTGTGTACGCAAAGGTCCACTCTTTGTGATCAGAAGCCAGATGTGGTCTTATAATAAGACGTTTGGTTCTAAAGGTTTTGCGAATCATTTTGTTACTTGAAGAACTTCAACGCGATTACCAAAGGGATCTCTGAATTTCAATGACCTGGCGTTGGGTAAAGGTAACGTTTCGAAAACTTCGATGTTTTTCTCTAAAAATCGCTTTTTCCAAAAATCTAAATTATTTACCTCATAGCAGACGTGAGCTTTTGTTTTCGTTCGATCCAACCCGTCTTCAAGGCCAATGTGGACTTCAGTATTTCCGACTTGTAGCCAAAAGCCGCCGTTCATTTTACGATTTTCTGGCTTTGGAATTTCTTTTAGACCAAGGAATTCACAATAAAATGACTTTGCGTTTTTTTCAGAATCTTTAGGAACAGTAATTTGGATATGATTAATTCCGGTGATCAAACTTAGGCCACCCAATCAAAATTTGGTTTTTTCTTGTGTTTTACGCAGTCACGTAAATAAAGATCAATTAGCATTTGGTAGGGAATGCCGGATTCTTTGGACAAGGCTTTAAAGTAATCAATTACTTCGGGGCTCAAATTAATGCCTACGGCCTTTTTCTTGCCTGCATAGGGATTTTTTTTCCCCTTCATTTTTGAAAAATTATATTCCTTCTTCATAATCTTTAGCCTCCTCTTTCGTCGCTTTTCGTGCAGAAATAATTCTTATAATATCTTTTGATCTTTCACAATAGATGACAACTAGAACCCGCATTGAAGCACTTATGCCTAACATTATAAATCGATCTCCTTCACTTGAATTGTCTTTGTCATGATACATGATGGCATTTGGATCATCAAAAACTTGGGTGGCCTCTTCAAACCAAATACCGTGCTTTTTACGGTTTGATTGGTTCTTATTTTCGTCCCATTCAAAATTTACCACTATAGATATAATATATAGATAGTATATATATGTCAAGAAGGAAGGAAACGAGGCAGACCGGGCACACCAGTACCCAGGCATCCAGTCTCAAGTACCAAAGAGTGCTCGTCGCGGGTAAGAAGGTGTGATTTTAATTGGCTTTGGTTGGTAACGTTAATTTCCTTTGACTATGACTTTGCTGAGAATACTCTCTTTAGAATGAAATATATTTTTAGTCTGGTCTTATATACCTGTTTAGCTTTCGCGGGCACTTCATTAAAATTTAAATCTGCTGGCAATGATACCGCCACTATTGAATTTCGCTTAGAGGGAAGTAAGGAGTTTGTTATTGTAGGAACTTTTCTCAATAATGCAGATCCTGAAGAAGCTCCTGCAAAAGCACTCGAATCTTTTGAATTTAAAGGAACGTATCGCGAAGGATTGAATACTTACGATCTTACTTTTAAGAATGTAGACAAGAAAGAAATTGAAGAGCTCATTAAAGGGTCATCTGATCTTTGGCTTATTCCTTCAAATGGCAATGTTAGAATGAATAAAAACCCTAAAGACCTCCGTTTCTACAAGATCAAAATGGATGCTCAAAAACCTTGACCCGTAAGTAGCCGAGCCGTGCGAGCATGGAATCAGCTAAAAAAGATGGATTGTTGGTTGGGAGCTCTAAAATTATTTTTCATTACTTCGCATTTCTGATAGGCCTTTGTACTCTGGGTATCGGGATGCTCGCGGTTATTAAACCGCAGGCCATGTCAAAACCTTTTGGTATTTCGGCAAATGGCATCGCACTACCGTATGTTATGTGCTGCGGGCCCAGATTAACATAGAACCTGGACCAGTTTAAGCCGGCCAGGTCACATTTCCGCATTTTCTGACGACTATAATACCAACGGGAGTGTATATACTGCTAAGTGTTTTCAGGCTGCAGGTGGGGCCGGAGTTTAAGGATTGCCGATTTAGATATAGTGGCATGTTGGACAGATGGCATTGCGTGGAGCACTCTTACTAGAGTGCTCAATTACGTATCTACTCTTTTCCAGATTCTGCGCTTGAATATAGAGAAATTGGTTCATTTAATATGGGTATCTATGGTTTCGTCTGAAATTGATTCGTTAGACATGTGGCTGAGAAACGCTCCTGTGCGAAATGTAAAATATCGATTCGAACTTCTTGAAACAGCATTGCAGACATCTCGACAAGGGCTATCCGTTTTACATTGTCCTGATTTCATTGTTAATTTACATAACGAACAAGTGAAAGCAAACTTACAGTTACAAAAATTGCCGTTTCCTAGTAACTATAAAAGTCCTAAGCCGACAAAAGTATTTCTTGTCGCTCGCAAAGGAAGCCCTGTATTTTTCTTTGAAGGAAAGTTTGCGAAGTTTATGAGGTCGCTTTAGGGCGAACGTGTAGCTCTAGTGGTCTCATTATGAATATCTCGATTTGAGATGTTAAAACAGCTATCTAATTTATAGTATCAGGAACGCTGAAATACTGATAAAATTTAAAGAGTGGTAAATATCAATTTGAGTCGTAAGAATCTAATTATTTTTTTGATTTCACTGACCGTCGTCTTTGTGGTTTCGGCATTTAATGGTTGCGGAAATAACGGCAGGCTCTCTGGCGCACTCGAAGATGTTTCTACTAAGGCAGGTGGCATCACTGCAAAGGCAGTTTCTGCGAGTCAAATAAATCTAACTTGGCAGATATCTTCTGCGAGTGACGTTGTTGGTTATAAGATTTTGCGTAACGGAACCATCATAGCAATGATTTCTGGTCGTATGAACACAGCATTTGCCAATACCGGTCTTTCGCCATCCACAACTTATACTTATGAAGTTATTGCATTCGATAGTGCGGGTAATGAGGGATCAATGGGGACTCCAGTGACCGTAACTACCATGACACAATAATTAGTTGCAGATAATTCTTACAAACCGTACCACTTTTGTGACCAAGCACGAATTGAATGGCTGGCAATGTCCGGATCAATGGGAACGCCAGCATCGACATAAATTTTTGCGGCATTTGCATGTACGAATTTGATAAATTCCTCAGTCGACAAGGACCTACTTTTGTGAGTTTTATAAAGGTTTGCCAAGAGATTTAAAAAGGACTTTGTTGCCGCCTCTTTGTTTTCTTTTAAGACAAGAGATTCAAGTTCTAAACGAAGTGCGTGAATAGACGCCGCCCCTTTACAGTAGGGCACTTGATTAAAAATATCGCGTGGGTCGATGGTTGGTGGGTTATTCAATTTTTCGGCTGATTTATGATCAAGACAGGAGGTGTTTTTGCCGCTTTTGTATTCGTTGTACAATCCGGTTACATAGGTAGTAAAACCTTCGCTAATCCAAAAGTCACCCCAGTGCGGAATATGAACATTATTGCCCCACCAATGGTGCGCAATTTCGTGAACAGTGGCGCCGGGGCGCTCTAATACAATAAGAGACGTTGACTCCATACTGAATGGATACGCCGAAATTATAAAACCAAGTTTTTCAAACTCATAGATACCAAAAAGTTTAGAAAAATAAATTAGCGAGCTGGCACCGCTGCGGATGGTTTCAATGGCTGATCGGTTTTCAGGGTTCCCAGGTTCTAAATAAATTTCTAGAGGAAATTTATATTTTGCTTGAGCACAGTCAATACGTTCGTCATCAATTTTTCCATCGAAATTAAAGCAAATTTGTTCTTTATAGATCTGGTAGGTCCCAACAGAAAAAATAAAATTGTAAGTGGTCGTCGGTTTTCCCTGCGCCCAATGATAGGTTTTTTTATTCGATTGCTCAGTAATTTCTTTGAGTTCACCGTTGGCGACGGCAGTAAGCCCCTTCGGTGTCGTAATCGCGTACGAGACAGTCGCAGCATCGAGAGGCGAGTCATTTGATGGAAACCAAAACCTCGCGTAGTACGGCCAGCTTAGTGTTATTAATTTCTGCTGAGTACGAAAGAGGCCTGCCATTTTATCGTTAATCTTGAGAGTATAATCAATGGTGATTGTTAGGCTTTGCCCAGCGGGGATTTTTTTTGTGCGAATCGCAAGTACGTCGCCGTTAAGATCCCATTGGTTGGGAATACCTTTAAGAAAGAGAAATTTTGCCGAAGCATCATTAATTTTAACGGTGTCGACCTGAACAAATTTTGATTCCGCATGGAATTCAATCTGCTCTGTTGGGTTGTTGGTTGTGAGTTTTATCTTGGCGCGTACGGGAAATTCATTGGCATCGACTGAGGGTATATCGATAGAAAAGTCATAGGATTCGACATCAATTTCAGAATTAGCCAAATAGGGTAACACGTTGTCTAAGACGTTAGCCTTAAGAGTGATTGCTACGAAGAAAAATAAAATTTGCGCGAAGATTTTGCGGAACATTAACTCTTCCCCCTGTTCGTAAGGAATACTTCTATCGAGAAAATTAAGATTGGGAAAGAAAATAGTGGATCTGGCACGGTCTTTGTATTCTTTGAATTGAAAGCGGTTACAGGAATCTCTATGAAAGCAATATGTACAAATTTTTTACACCTGGTTGCCATTTTGTCGCTTATAACTGCTTTTACATCGCAACTTTCTTACGCCCAAGAAAAAACAATTTCGAACACGGTAAATGCCAAATCCAAGGCGAGATGGGAGTTCAGAACTGCGCCCATCGCACTTTGGGCGCGTTGGTTTACTTTCGAATCAGTCTATCGACCTTCTCAAAATTGGGCTACGGGTCCAAGCCTCGTTTGGTATAATGCTGAATCCATCGGGAACATATTGGCGCCCTCATATCGAGGTCAAGCTCTTGGTTGGGTGGTAAACTACTACTTCAAGTCGGTAAGTCAAAACTCGGGATACTTAAGCTTTCATTCCTACTACGACAAATTTACCGCTTACGGTCATCCGAGGGGAGTTTACGATAATGAGGGTGTGAAGGCGAATGCTGCAATTGGCAGAATGTGGCGAACTTTTGGAACTGTTATTATGGCGGGCATAGGCCCGGAATATCGCAGTTATGAAAAAATTGATCTATCGTTTGCGCAGCCTGTCTCATCGCGTGAAACCCTGTGGGGTCCATTCGTAGAATTTAAATTGGGACTTGAGTTTTAGGCAACTTTTCTTTAAACCATACGGATGATTCCATATTCAGTTTATAAAGTACTCCATCTTGTCGGGATTTTAATGATTTTTCTTTCTATTGGTGCGCGCCTTGCGCGAGTCGAGGCAAGGGTCCTTCCGACTTACATAACCGGACTTATTTGTGCTTTGGTTGGTGGTTTTGGTTTGCTGGCACGCATTGGTGTACCCCATGGTGGTATGCCAGCGTGGGCAGTGTTCAAGGTCGCTATTTGGATTGTTTTTGCGAGTGTTCTTTTTATTGCTTCCCACAAACCTGGCTGGGCCAAATTTATTTGGCCATTGGTCATTTTTTTGGGAGCGACGGCGACGTACCTAGCAGGTAATAAACCGTTCTAATTTTGTCGAGGTAAAGGCACTCATTTTTCGTTGTTCGACGCCGCGGCGATCAGCGAGTGAATTCCATTCACTGTCTTCTGACAGTTTTGCACTCCAAGCTCTTTCTCAAAAATTTCTTGGATTTGATCAAAAAACTTAATTAACAAAAGAGCTTTTCTTTTGCCGTCAGCTTTAAGTTCAATTTTAAAACTTCTTGCATCTTGGCTACTCACAATCCGTTTAACAAAACCCTTGTACTCAAGATCCGAAATAACATGACTAATGTTTCCCCGAGTTGATTGAAATATCTCGGCCAGTCGAGACGGAACAACTTCGCCATTTTCTTCAAATAATATGGCGGTCAGCACAAGACCCTGAAGAAGATTTATATTCTCCTTGTTCAGGCGACGATTAACTTTTGGAATAATAGTATTGTAGGCGGTATTGATGGCGAAAATAGGGCTTTGTTCGAGGTACTTTTTTATTTTCATTCTCTTTAATTATTCCCTAGTATTTGAATAATTCAACTATTGAATATAAAAATATATTTTTTTGCATTTAAGTTGCATTTCTGTCGTGTTATATTCGCTGAAACTTTAGGAGGCGCGATGATCGTAGACCAAGAATGTGCCGTGATTCCAAACTACCTTTCTGCGGAGGGAAACACGGTTACTAACAATTTTCTGTGTATTTTGACAGGCGTAGTTTTATTAAGTGGACTTGCGCAAATCACGATTCCTCTCCCTTGGACACCAGTTCCTATTACGGGTCAGACGTTAGGCGTTGCACTTACTGCGCTGTTGTGGGGAAGGGCACGTGGTACCGCCGTGGTATTGGGTTACCTAGTCTTAGGGGCTGTTGGTGTTCCAGTATTTGCTCTGGGGAGATCTGGAATTTCAGTTGGTCCTACATTTGGTTATTTATTAGGAATGATAGTCGCCGCCTATGTCATGGGGAGCATGGCCGATCGTGGGTGGACAAGAAAATTCTGGCAAACGTATTTTACGGCTGTCCTCGGGAGTGGCATCACTTTTTGCTTCGGCCTTATCGGGCTTTCTTTTTTTATACCTCATGAGAATTTGTTAGCTGCAGGACTCTTTCCGTTTTTACCGGGTGATCTTATAAAAACTTTTTTAGCGAGCTCAATTGCCTTTAAAACCCAAAATTTATGGAAAAGGAATATTTAGATGAAAATATTTTATGGACTCTTGCTATTCCCGCTTTTGAGTCACGCCGCTGTTGATATTGCGTTTTTAGAAATGAGAAATTATAAAGGAGAAATTATTCGACTGGAACCGAGTGGCGTATTTGCTCATATTGCAATTTCCTATAACGGTGCTTGGTTGCATTCCCATCCCCATAGAGGAGTCGAGATTATTTCTACCGAAAATTTAGAGACAATGGGTAAAGTTAAAGAAATTGTGCACTTAACAGAATTTCCAGAAATCACCGAAGCTCAAGTTCAAACATTTTTAAATAAACCGTATGATCCCGAGTTTTCTTGGGATGGCTCCAGAATTTACTGCGCAGAGCTTATTGGAAAACTTCTGGGTATTCCTCCGCAATCAATGACCTTCAAGGCCGATTATTGGCGTGGTCGATTGCAACACTTATTAGTTGGAGGTCTTGGGTTGTCTCCCGATGACATCTATAAACACCTAAAAAATAAAAGAGCAAAATTTTGCTCGACGGTGTTTTAACCACTTGAAATGGCCAATTTCATATTGAAGAAGAAATTAAATTAAAGTTTCCAGAAGTAAAGTGGCGGTTCTTAGAGCCTGATACTACCATATGAAGTACGCTATGCCGCAAAGTAAAGTCCCAACTCCCCAATCGGTAATAGAAGTTGAAGTAAAATAGGGATAGATCATCAGGCAAATGGCTATAAAGGTGATACGAAAATCTATTTTCCTTTTACCTTCGCTAAACATCCAGATGCCAATCACTCCAAAAATGAAACTTGAAACCAGTCCTGATAACGAAATGGGTCCCTCCTGTCCGTAAGTATTCGACATTTGTCCGAAGAAGGAAATGTATTTATTTATTTCGCTCAATAACGGAGTAGACCCATGGCGTAAATCTTGGAGATATGTAGAGTCCTTGATTTTCTTAACATAGAGGAGTGAATAAAATGAAGAAAGTAAAAAGTATTCTAATTGCGTCTTTGGTCGTTGTAGGTATCGGATGCAACACAAAAAAAGAACTTGTTCCGGTGTCCATACCAGAATCAGTACCATCTCCATCAAAGCCGAGTTCAGTGCCGACACCGAAGACTTCGAGCGCGGGAGTTAAGTTTCAGATCAGTGAGCCTAATGTTCCCAATCAATATCAAATTTGGATAACTTGGCCGAAGGACTTCAAAACCATTGTCATTGAGGACAGTGGTGTTTCAATATTTCAATCAACTCCTGGACAAAGGGAGTTTTTTTATACCTTGAGAGACAATTCACCTTATTCGTTACGGGCTTTCTTGATTTCAGATGATGGTATAAGGGTCGTTGGTGAATATAAGGGAAGAACTCCCAAAGACCTCGTGTTTTCCGGAAGTCTTGTCATGGAGAAAGAACTCAATTTTGACGTCCACCGTGTTTTCTTTGCAGGTGCAGCAAAAATTCAAACCAACGGTTTTAACTTTAAAATAAAAGCCGATAAAATATTTAGCGAAAATGCAGAAATCTTCACTTTCCCGCGTAACCAAAAAGCAACTCTTGCGGGAAGACACGGCGGAAATGTGAATTTAGTGGGTAGTGAAGCGACCGGAAATTTACGTATTTCTATGCGCGGGGAAAGCGGTGGTGACGGTATCGATGGAATGAATTATTCAACGCGTGCGGCGGATGGGGCGAGTGGCAGTGCGGGTGCTCATGACTGTGCCCGTGCCTTAGGTGCGATTGTACGGTGTTGGTGTACAAGTAGCCCTGGTCCAGGAATGCCTGGCGCAGATGGCCTTGATGGCCGGCCCGGCTCAGATTCTGGTAAGGGTGGAAATTCAGGTTCCGTTGTCGTTAAAATTACCACGGATCATAATTTTCACTTAAATGTCGAGCAAGAAGCTGGAATTTCTGGGAACCCAGGACACGGTTCTGAAGGCCAAGAGGGTGGGCATGGTGGCGCGCCGGGAAACCCCACCAGCAATGAGTGCGGAGGTTCGTACCCTGGACAAAATGGCAAACGCGGAAAGTCAGGCACAGACGGTATGCGTCCCTCCGATGGTGAGATTGAAAAGAAATGCATTTCTATTGGCCAAGTCGTACGTGACTGCGAATAATTCTATTTGTTAACATAAGGTGTGAAGCGATTTCTAAAATACATAGTTATATTCATTGTTGTTTTCATTTTGAGTTTTGGGATCGCTTCTGTCACCGTCCTCCCTGATTATCTAAAAAATTTCGTCGAGCAGAAATTTGCAAGTTCTACCAGTGGTACGCTTTCCATTGGAAATGTCAAAGTAACTAATTTTTATCCTTACACATTGAAGTTTCAAAATATTGTTGTCGAGACCAAAGCGTTCTCTGGCTCTATCGAAAATTTTACGGTTGGCGTTGGTTTTGGTCCGCGTCTCACGGTATTTATTCACAAAGCAAATCTAAGAGTTAAAGAAAAAAATATGGACGTCACGGCAGTTGAACAAAAAGAGCCGGCGCGTGTGGTGAACATCCCGTCGGTGCCGTTAGCATTTGATTTAGATATTAGAGAGTCTAAGCTTTCTCTGCGAAATTCTGCGACACCTATTGATCTTCAAAATATTAACTTTAAGGCAGGGTTCGAATCTTTGGTGTCGCCGATTAGAATTCGTGGCGAAACCCAAGTCATGGTAGGTAACGAAGTTATTGTACCGATAGAGGTAAATTCGGAACTGCAATTTCAAAATGGTGCCATTGTGATTCGTAACACCGATGTGTCAGTTTTGAGTCTAAAAAGTTATACAACTGGGTATTTTCATCCACAGACTTTGGCGATGGATATTAATACGAAGCTCAGAGCCGATGAGCTTGATAAAATTCCTCTTTTTAAAAATGTTCCGATAAAAAGCTGGTCGGGTGGTGTGAATGTTGAGGCCCGTGTCTATCGTAAAGACGCGAACGACAGAAGTTTTGTAACAGGAAAATTCGATTTTACAAATCTGAAAATACAGTCTGAATTCAAAAATAAAGACATGGAAGTAAACGGGATGGCGATGTTGGCCTCATCGGGCGAATTTAATTATACTGATACCCTCAACGTTCAAAACTTAAAATGGAATGCTGATTTCTCCAGATTGGCAATTAAGTACAAAAACTTTTTGGATAAGCCACAAGGTATTCAGCTCTTGAGTCGCGGTGAGCTCGGCATCAACACGGGTGTAAATATCAAGGAGGGAAGTTTCCGATTCGATACATTTTTGCTAAATGCCAATGGGGTTTATGATCCAAAGGGGGCATCGGACTTTAAATTAGATTTAAAACCTACTGTTTTAAAGGGCCTCGAAAGATATTTTCCCGTCATTCGTGAATATCCTTTGGAGGGTAACGTCGAGGCTCGGGGTCGTATCGTGGGTAATTTGTCAAAACCAAACGACTTAAGTATTCAGTTTGATCCTATTATCGCTCGTAATGTGCGCGGAAAAATTTCTTATAAGTCGGAAAAGGTAAGTTTAAATGGTATCGTGAGTGCTGACCTAAATGGAAGGTTGCAGACTCAAGGACCTCATGTTCAGTCCGGTAATATGCGGGCTTTTGTCGACGTTTCAGCAATGGAAATACAGGTTCCCGATGTGATAACTAAAAGAGCCGGACAGACCTTACGGCTTGATATTGATGCTGGAAAAATAAAAGAAGACTTTTTGATAAAGAAGGGGACCCTTCAAACTTTTTTTGGCAGTCTCGAAGTCCGTGGAAAACCTCCTTTAAAATTCTCAGATAACATGACTCTAAAAATTTCCAGCCAAGGAATTAATCTGAAATTTACTCCGGTCATTTCGAAAGTTCTAAAAGCTGGCGATATGAAATTTGATTTAGCAGTCAATGGTCAGTACAATACCGAAGATTTTTGGACGAGTCCTTTGGCCGTCGTTGGCGATATAGTGGTGGATTTGCCAGAATATCGATCTGTGGTCGAGGCGGTGGCGAATGAAAAAGATGAGGCGAAACCGCCCACCGATGTGAAGGCTCTTTTGCCAGAGTCAAAATTGGTAAATGGGTTAAACCTAAACTATAAGGCCCGCATCGGTTACTTTTCAGTGGATAAGCTGATCGCCAAGAATGTTTCCGTGAGTGGTAAAGTTCTTAATCGCGTTTTAACCGTTTCGGCGGGGAGCATCGGAGAGATTTTTGGTGGAAGCGTGAATTTAAAAAATATAAGTATTCCGCTGACAGTAAGTAACCCTTTGATTAAACTAGAGAGTGATTTTTTAGGTTTAGATGTGGCACAAGCTTTGGGTTTTGTAAATGCGCAGTGGAAGGATTTGGCTAAGGGTAGGGTTAGTGGAGATGTCGTGGGTAAAACCCAGTTGCCAGGCTCACCCCAATTTTTAGATGAATTGGCTGGCGAAGGAAGATTTTCTCTGAAGGAGGGGCAGCTCAGTACTCTAAATTTTGAAACTATGGTTAAAGAAAAACTGAGTAAGATCCCAGGGGCCAAAGAAATGAATTTAAGTCGTGGTCCATTGCAAGCAAATGCCAATGGTGAATATAAGCTGGAAAAAAAATTTTTACGACTATTGAAGTTTCATGGAGCTACGCCACGCAACGAGGAAATGAACTTAAAAGGTCTGATTGGTATGGATATGAGTATTGATCTCCAGGGAAACGTCAGCTTGGTAGATTGGCCTGGTGGGGGTGACCTTTATGAAGCCAATAAAGACGCCAAAGGGAGAATCAATATTCCCATCAATGTTGTAGGTAATGCTTTGAATCCTGAGTTGAGTTTTGCGGGGGACACAATTAAACAAATGGTCGCAAAGCTTGCCGAGTATGAGCTAAAGAAAAAACGAAAAGGTATTGAAGAAAACCTTAAGAAAGATTTAGAGAGTAAACTTAAAAATATTTTTAAGTGATAGGACTAACCATGACCTTTGGTCCGGGTATTTCCTTTTTTTGCGTTACGTTCGACAAACTTAATTATTTCTCCAGCAATATTTTTCTTTGTGGCTTTTTCGATACCTTCGAGTCCGGGTGAGGAATTAACTTCGATAACAAGCGGACCACGGCTACTACGAATAATATCAACGCCTGCAACATTTAAACCCATAACTATGGCGGCTTGAATTGCGGTTTCTTTTTCTTTTTTCGTGAGTTTAATTTCTTTGCTAGTAGCCCCGCGATGAATATTGGACCTAAACTCACCTTTTTTTGCACTTCTCATCATGGCTGCTACAACTTTTTTGCCGACGACAAAGCAGCGGATATCAGATCCGTTGGCTTCCTTAATAAACTCTTGCACTAGAAAGTGGGCATCAAGTTCGCGGAACGCTTCAATTGTACTCTCAGCAGCTTTTTGGGTTTCTGCCAAGATAACGCCGATTCCTTGAGTTCCTTCGATAAGTTTAATGATTAGCGGTGGACCGCCAACAAGATTAATAATTTCTCGAGTCATTTTTGAAGAGTGGGCAAAAGAGGTCGTGGGTAAACCGATGCCTTTTCGACTGAGTATTTGAAGCGACCGCAGTTTATCGCGCGAGCGCGTAATCGCAACGCTTTCATTTAGCCCGTACGTTCCCATCATTTCAAATTGACGAAGAACAGCGGTACCATAAAACGTGATTGAGGCTCCGATACGAGGGATAATCGCGTCGAATTGGTTAAGGGCACGTCCGCGATAGTGAACGTTAGGTTTTCCAGATTTAATATCCATATAACAGCGAAGCGGATCTATGACCGTCACCTTATGACCGCGATTTTCAGCTGCCTCAACGAGCCGTCGAGTAGAAAACAGATTTGGGTTACGCGAAAGTATACAAATATTCACAGGTCTTATAGTCGGCTTTCTAAAGGAGTTCGATAAGGCTAAGAGTGCGTTTCTTTGCTAAGTAGGAGCGTCCTGGGTCTATCACGGCGCGGTGCTTTAATGCGGCCCTTCCAATAAGCATACGAAAGCCCATGATATCACGGTTTACCAAAGTGACTTCAATAGGCCATACTTCATCACCAATACTAAGATCGGTGCTAACAACCGGACGTTCGGTTACAACTCCATCAGAACTACGCACTTTTCTCAACTCAATAAGTTCGGCAGTAATTTTTCGTGAGCGCCGTTTGCTTTTCTGCAAGGGAAAGACTCGGAATCTCACTTTGGAGCGGCCACGGGAGCGATAAATTTCTACGTCCTCTGCATGCAAGGCAGAGGTTCTTGCCCCAGAATCAAGTTTGGCTTTTATCTTGTTGATTTTCCAAGTAGGAAGGCTAACCCATTCGCGCCAACCTAAACATATTTTATTTGTATACATAATATTAAGCTTTCAACCGAAATATATTATAATAGATAGTTGAGATGCAAAGAATTCTCTTTTTTGTTTTTTTATTTTTAGTTCCGACTTATGGGCTTGCGCAAGACTGGGATGATTTTGAGCCGCCTCCCCCGGCCGACTTTGGTAATATCCCGCCCCCCCCGCCTCCGCCGCCAATGAATGATTTTAATCCCCCTCCGCAAGACTTCCGTCCCCCTCCTAGTTTTTCTCCAGGAAACGTGGGAGATGGAGGATCTTATGGCGGCTCTGGTGGCAAACTCAGTTTAGGGGCAGTTAAGTTCAAAAAGACGGGCGAAAAAAAAGATTTAAATCAAATGAATCCGCGGATTGAAGAACTCTTACAAGAAGACCGCAAACTTAACGGCGATTAATTTTAAGATAATCACAACTTAAATAAACGATTTCGTCGGCAGTGCGAACTCCGATATTGTCATCATTTTCTGAGGTGTACTCGTTTGAATACTTCTGCAAATCGAAATTTTTATACGCTTCTAAAATAACCGAAGTTTCATCTAGATTAAGATATAGGATGCGCATTTCGGGGTTTAGAGGGACTCCTTCATAATAGCCATCCCATACGAGTTCGATGTGAAATTTTCCATTTTTGCCAGTTATAGTTACGGAGTCGCGAATCGAAGTGGTTCCGGTAAAATCAATTTCAAGATCTGCCTTGGGCATTCCATGTACGAAGACTTTGCAACTTAATTTTGAATCGATAGCGTATGCAAACGGAGAAAATATAATTAGCAAAACAAAAATTAAATTTGGCAAATTGGCTCCTTAGGGAATGCGGCTTGAACGCATCGCCTGAATAATTTTTTCTTGTACCTGCGGCATGTAGAGATTTCCTACATGGCCGCCGCGATCAAAGAGAATTAATTTATTTTTGAGGGTGGCTTTGAGCCACTCTAAGCTCGATGAGTTATGCATATAGACATCGTCTTTATTGTGGATCACAGTAATTAAAGGGTTTGTACGTAAATTATCGCTAATACTGTAAAGGCTGGAGCGAAAGAGCATGGTCTTAGCATCAAGGGTCGGATCTTTAAACTGGTAGTAGGGAACAACGACCTCGTGGATGTACCGGGAAAAGTCATAATTATCTTCGATGCTTTTGTAAAAATCTCGGCGTGAGTAAGAGCTGTAAGTACCGCGAAGATCTTTTAAATAACCTTTTTCAAAAAGCGGGTCTAAATAGCCGTCGGCGTAAGCTACTTGGAATAAAGCCGCAAGTTTTAAACGAAAAGTGGAACCGATGGCCACTCGAAGTGTGTCGTCGGAAAAACTTTTGATCATTTCAATTTGTTCTTTTCTATTTTTTGAAGCTTCAATTGCCGCAATCCGTGAAACAAAGTTTAGATAGTTAGCTTTTTTCTCTTTATCGGACCACTTTTTGTAAACGCGGTAAGATTCATCAATTTGACTTAAGCTGTAATCAGGGTCAACTGGGGGATTTATAGCCAGGTAACTTTGGAAGCCAATTCGGTCTTTCTCGTTTTGCTGTGACTCGAGTGCCGCCAAAAATAATGTGTAAAGGGCTCCCGAGGAATAGCCGACGATATTATAGTTTTGAAATAGTCCCGGAGATTTTTCATTGAGCTGTTTTGTGACTGCCGCCAGCGCACGATGTAGGTCCTGGGTATCGCTTGGAGGGTAGCCGGGAATTCCGCCCGTAAGAGCGGGACGCGAAAAATCGTAGTTCATGGGATTGGCGATGGTAATTGTATGAAAGCCATTTTGATAAAATAAATTTGCCAGCGCTAAAGCGGAGTCACCGCGGTAGTGGCTGACAAAGCCCGGAATAATGATAATTGCGGGAGCAGCGTGTTCTTGCATCCAGATCTTGTAACGAAGCTCTGGTCTGCCCACCAAGATAGATACTTCGTACTCGTTGCCTTTGACGTCGAAACGTTCATTGCCGCTGGAAAAACCTTCAGAGCTGAGTGTTGCTTGATAAGGACTGATAAAGGGATAATTTTCTAAACTAACTTCAATAGACTGCGAAAAAGCAACTTTAGCAATAAGAACAAGAACAAAAGCGGTAAACTGGCGCATGAACATCCTCTATTGGCAGCTGAGTGCTACCCGCAAAATATCATGAATAGTTTTTTGTTCGTAATAAGGGTCGGGGACAATTTCAGAAATACGTAAATATCTACGACCTTTATCGTTTGTCATAAGTTCGTTGTAAGTTGCAAAAATGCGCAAGCCGGGAACTACGCTCTGTAAATGATAGAGGGGATCCATCGCAATTTCAGCTAAGTAACCCACTAAATCCCGGGTGTTGGTATTTCCAAGAAATGGTAGGACTATGTAAATACCTGGTCCAACTCCCCAATGACCCAGTGTTTGACCGAAGTCTTCTCGCGGCGGTGCCTCGACACCAAAGAAAGTACTGGAATCAAATAAACCACCAATTCCTAAGGACACATTGATAAGAAATCGACCAACCTCTTTAAAGGCATTCATAAATTTGCCTTGTAGCATATTATTAATGAAACGCGCGGGCATGCTAATATTGGTAGCGATATCAGAAATTCTTTCACGCCAAAAATCGGGTACTACCATCTCGTAGGCGGTTCCGACTTTTCTTACCATTGCAATGAGTATTGTTTGATTAGCTTGGAACATGAGGCGGTTAAATGCCTCTAAAGGATCCTTTGATGCGAAGGTATCTAGAGGAGCTCCCGGCTTAATATTATTAAGAAGTAAACATCGATTTATCTCTTCCATGGTTTTTAGAACCCGTGGAGCATCAGCAGATCCGATGTTGGCATTTGTGTTATCAACAAATGTGGTGCCGGTAACATTCGAGTAAGGCAAAAACACTAAAGAGAAAACAAGTATAAAATCTGTGACAACTCGAATATTCATCATTGAGACCCCTTGCAAAAAGCTCTGAAACTTTTAAGTTTTGCAACGAGTCCTGTCCAATAAAAAATTTACAAATGCCTCACGGCGCAAGTTTCAGGTGTGAACTATCCGAGAATTTTCCAGCTGCATTATTTTGGCTGTTTAGTGGGATGATTCTGAATGCATAAGTACCCCAACTGGGTAAAGATCGTGCGGGTACAAAATTGATAGAACCTTTGAGAGTGCGTACCATTGCATAGGATAGCCGATTAACGGTATCGGGAGTATCTCCATTGGGATTGTTAAACTCTTGATTTGGTTTACTGACTTCGATGTAAGCTCCTATTGCACCTTGGTTAGCAAATTCGCTTACATCGTAATCAAGTGTGATATTGTCGTTAATATTGCCCGTCGCAAATTCTGTTTGGCCATTGAGTGCGGTTTGACGAGCTTTGCCTGTTGGATCGGGAGTTGGTGTGGGATTTTCGTCACACTTGACCGTTTTCATAGCTTCGACAGCTTTAAGGGCATTAATTCTGCCATTTGAAGAAACTTTTCCTTGCAGTGTAGAAACCACATCTACGGAAGATAGGAGTGCTTTACGAACTTCACAAACTGTGGCAGTTGGTTTTACTCCGTACATAAGTGCAACCACTCCGGAAACTAGGGGTGTCGCCATACTTGTTCCGCTCATGTACTGATAGTGATTGTTGGGTGTTGTAGAATAAATAGAAACGCCGGGAGCACCGATATCTACGGATGTGAAACCATAATTGGAAAAGTTAGCAAGTCTGTCATTGGCGTCGGTTGCGGCGACGGAAATAATATTACTATTTTTATAACCCGCAGGATAGCTGGGTTGTTGATCGGCATTGCGACTTTCATTGCCACTAGCGGCGATAAACATGATTCCCGATTGTTCAGCCTTTGTTATCACCTGCGCCAAAGCTTGTGAACTTTGTGATCCGCCCCAGCTGTTACTCATGATTTTCACGCGCATCTTTATAGCATATTCTATGGCTTTAATGGCGTGGGCTACATCGCCATTTTCTTTTGTTAAAAATTTAAGAGGCATCAATTTAATTTTTTTTGCCTGTCCACAAATTCCTATAGCATTGTCACAGACTGCGCCGATAGTGCCGGCGACGTGAGTTCCGTGATCAACATCATCGGCGGGATTATTATCGTTGTTGGCAAAATCCCAGCCATTTACATCGTCAATAAAACCATTGCCGTCGTCATCTCTGCCGTTATTTGGAATTTCATTTTTATTAATCCAAATATTATTCTTGAGATCGGGATGGTTGACATCACTACCTGTATCGATGACAGCTACGACAATATCGTCACCGCCAACGGAGAGATTCCAGGCTTCATTTGATTTTACCACGGTGTGCGCCCACTGCTTTGAAATTTCCGCGTCGTTGGGTGTTCCGATAGGAAAGACCTTGTAATTCGGCTCGATAAAAGCGACGTCAGGTGAACTGATCATTTTATTTAGGGACTCTTGAACCTTTGCCCCAGGATGAAAGGCAACTGTCAGAATGTGTTCGTTTAGATTTTCAATAACGACTGCGTCTTCTGACATAGCGGCCAGGACGCGGGCTTTCTCAAACTGAGAAGAGTCTTCTCGCAACGGATTCATTCCCACGATATAAGTGCGGTCAGGATTAGAATCAGGAGAGATGCCACGTGGATCTTGATAAGTGGCTGGTGGATTAAACCCAAGGTGGGAATTACTAAAGGTGTCATTTTTTCCACAGGCTGCGAACAGCGATAACATCGTAACGCCAATTGCTAGCCGCCACTTAAATTTCATTTTTTCCTCCCAAAATGTTAAGAAATTGCTCAATTCCTTAAAGTTGACAGCGCGCACTGGACTCGCCGTTGATCCCGTCTATGGTTCGGAAAACAAGGGGAAATCTGAATAGGAAAAATTTCGACAAAAATCAGGAACAACAATTAACAAATTTGCGCCGATGCTGTGAGTGCGCCAAAAGCCTACGTAAATATTTCCAAATATAAAACCTTGCACAATTCGTTGTGGAACACTAATTTTGTAGAGATGATTGATTGGAAAATTTATTCCAAACATTTAAAGCTTGTGAGTCGTAGCTTTGCTTTTTGTATTGAAAAGTTACATCCCCCATTTCGCGATTGGGTTGGCTTGTCTTACATCCTTTGTCGACTTGTTGACACCGTTGAGGACTCGTTGTGGGCATCACGAGCAGAACAACAAAATAGCTTTGAATTGTTTGATAAGTTTATAAAGGGAACGAGCGATGAATTCGAAGTAAACCGATGGGCATCGACTTTTCCGCCATCGGTTCCTGATAACGAAAAAAAATTATTAGAAGATGCGAACATTTTTTTTTCAGATCTAAATCAGTTACCCGAAAACGTTAGAAATGTGATTAAAAGAACTGTCTTGGATATGGGGCGAGGAATGGCTCATTTTTCTAAAGACGCAAGTGTGGGGATTGAAGTTAAGAGCCTTGTCGAAGCCAATCAATATTGTTTTTTTGTCGCAGGAATTATTGGTGAGATGCTCACTGAACTTTTCGCCGCCTCAGAACTTACCTATCAAATAAGTAACGACAAAATCTCTAATTCCCATCATTTTGGTTTATTTTTGCAAAAAATAAATTTACTTAAGGATCAGATGCGTGACCTGCCCGAGGGAAGAAGGCTTGTTCCTAATCGTGAGGAAATGCGTCAAAGTCTAGTCGGTGATGGAAGCGGAGCGATTAACTATATATTAGAAATTCCCGAAGCGCGAAAAGACTACCGTATTTTCTGTGCCTGGAGTTTGTTTTTGGGATTGGCTTCGCTTCCCTATATAGATCAAAGCTGGAGAGAGCAAAAAAATATTAAAATCCCACGTACGCGGACACTCTTGATACTGGGTAAAGTAGAGCTTATTGTCGGTGACAACCATAAACTGAAAAAGATGTTCAACGAAATGATGTTGAATAATTTTAGAACACTTGAATTTTCTCTCCCCGCAAAAAACACGAAACGAGATGATATTTGGCTTTATCAATTCTATAAAGGTCGCCTAACGCCTGAACAGATAAGCCAACTTAACTTGGTCCAGTAAGAAACCGCGCCATTTTACTGGCTAACTTTTAGCTACATGTTTAGGTTCTGTTTAGGTTGGCGCCTCGAGCTGCGCGTTATCTGTCTCTTTTTGGTAACCGAATTGCAACGTGGTTCGTACGGGATAAATTGGGGGAAGGGCAATGCCGTCAAACCAACTTTTCAGTATCAAAATGAGACAAGTAAGGCGTGGAACTCTGTTAGTTCTGTTTTCTATTGCGACAATTTCTTGCGCAAAAAAACAACTACCTCAGCCAGATGCCAATTTATTTTTACAGAGCAATAGTACTCCAGCAGATCCTTATTCTTACGTTCCGAGCCGCAATCAAGTAAAAGCAAACAGTAAAGCTGATGCCGATCAAATTGCTTTGTTAATGTATCGAAGGCTTGTGGGCGTGAGTGTTCCAGTCGGTTCACAAATTATCCAAGATATGTCAGCTGCTATACTTGCCGACAATGCGGGTCGGGCTGCAGCTCTTGCCGTAAACGAACCTAATTTTTTAAACATCACGGTAAGATACATGGGTATTAAAATGAGCTATCAGGATGAAAAACCAAATCATCCTTCTAATGATTTTACAGCAACTCTTGTGGGCGCGGTTCGCGATGACGTGAGTGCCTACGAGTTATTGACAGGAAATTTTTCTTATCGTGTTGATCCGGCAAGGTTGCCTGCCGGTGTGGCTGTACGTAGTGATGTCTATACTGATATTCTACGTACTAATAACCACTACATAGATTTGGATGCACGGGGTTTCAATGCGACTTGGCTCGCCCGTAAAGATGGAATGGAAATTGTGGCGGGTAATAATGTTATTGATCTCTTGCCAGATAAGGATGCCTCACCACTTTTAACCTCAAGAGGTTTTACAGCGGCACATGCAATAGCCGGAACAAACCGCCGTATGTATCAGTATACGTTCTTGCAGTTTATGTGTGTAGGAATGACAGAATTTTCTGATACTTCGGTGTCGGATGAATTCGTCGGTCGCGATGTGGATCGCTATGACCCGAAATTCCAAACACGCTGCAAAGGCTGTCATGGTCAAATGGATGGTATGCGTGGTGCTTTTGCAAATATTGATTTCTTTGATAACGGCACCGTAGGCTTTCTTAAACACAGCTCAAAGTTACTAGCTCAACCACTTTTACTTAATCAAACTGAAAACGAATTCAATTTTAAAACTTTTCGTGGACCAAATGGTGTGACTCTATATCCGGGAGTCGCAGAAAAAATGAATCACAACGAGCAAGTCTATACCCCAGGAAGAATTATTGATTCTGATGCGTGGACCAATCTTGCGGTTGGCAATGGAAATTCAAATTACTTTGGCTGGCGTGGAGCCTTGAAAGGGAATGGCATCAAGAGTTTTGCCAGAATGATTGCGGGTTCTGAGCGCTTTGGTAAGTGTATGGCTGCAAAAGTTTTTACTGAAGTTTGTAAGCGCAAACCAAATGATGGCGACCAAGCTCTCATCAATTATGCCGGAAAAAAGTTTGAAGACAGTGGTTATAAATTTAAAGGATTGTTCCAAACAATCGTGCCTCAAGCCGAGTGTTTGGGAAAATAAAGGAGAAGGAAAATGACTAATAGAAGGTTAGTTATGCGCCTCGTAATATTGTTAGGGTTTGTCGCCGTGATGGCGTCATTATTCGGTAACGGTTGCGCGCCTATGAGAAAAGGTAGCTCCGATTTTGTCGGGCAAACATCGGTCTCAAATCCTGATGAAATTTCAGGTATACAAACTTTAGCAATTGCTAACTTCTCAAACTTGCTTAAAACCTATGACGCCATGATTGCCTCGACAACAACGTCGAACTATCAGTGTTCGGTGCGTAACCAAATCTCGGGTGCAAATGGAGCCTTTACTCAAGAAGTGGGGTCCCTGTCGCTTGATGGAACAGTCAGTTCTTATAATGCACCTATGCAAATGTCGATCTTAAAAATCGCCGCGGAGTATTGCGCATGTGCCGCTGATACTGCGGTGTCGGGAAGTAACTTATTCTCTGGTTTTAACTTGGGGAGCGCGGCTTCACAGTTTACTCAAGCCAACATTGAAGCTCTCGGCGCGAAAATGGCCGGAGTATTTTGGGGCGGAACTGCGAATTGGGATTCTGGTTACTCTGCGAGTTTATATGCGTTAGTCGACGCGATTCGTTTACCAGCGAATGCTACCGGTCAATCGGCAGCGAACGTGAGTCGTAATGTTGCTCTCGGTGCATGTACTTCGATGATGAGCTCATTCTTTGCGATCGAAATGTAGTTTGGTCTAAAATTTAAAGAAAAGGGAAAGCCAATGAAAAATGTAACAAAGAATCAGGTTCACTTAAGTGAGTTAACTGAAGACCAAAAAACAAAGTTGACAAACCAAGAACTTGCTGAAATTCAAAAATATAATAAAGCGGCTGCGGATGAACAACTTAAAAAATATCTTTCTCATCCAGGTCACAAAATGCCGGTGACACGTCGGGGTTTCTTAGCAGCCGGCATCGGAAATTTTGCGGCCTACATGACAGCACCGACAATAGCCGATATGCTATTTAATGCCGGCATCGCTCACGGACAGACTCTTGATTGTCCAAAGCCTGTTGCTGGCTCGGCGATTCCAGGAATTTTAACTATTAATCCTACAGGCGGCCAAGGTATCCAAGGAATTGTTGTGCCTCTAGATAAAAATCAACAAAAGCTTGCAAGTTATAGTCAACACAGCATGGGAACCAACCCCAACACTCTACAGGCTTTTGGCGCCTTGTGGAATAATGACAATCCTGCTTCAGGGACTTTCATTAACCAATTGAATACGGCGGGAATTACGGCCGCAAATTGTAAGGTTGTTGGGATTGCTTGTCGTACTGGTTCTGATTCCGATAACAATCCGAATGGCATTGAGGGTATGGCGACAAAGGCTAAATTTGTCGGTACGCTACTTCCTAATTTAGGACGCCGAAACAGTGTTACTGGCGGTGGTTATTTGTCGGCAAATGGTAATCCTCCAGCACCACTTGTGGTGAATAGTTTTACAAATATTCGGAACGCTCTTTCAATTCAAGGTGCGTTGGCCGGTATGTCTGTTCAGCAAAAAGAGGCTTTGCTCTCAACAATCGGAAAATTCAACGAGCGCCAAATTGCCAGTCTTGGATCTCTCAATGGTGTTGAAACCCTAAATAAGGTTTTACAGTGTGCTGGTATTCAAAATATTCAGATCAACAGACAAGGCTCTGGTGGCATTGATCCGGTTGGAAATGCGGCAGTTGCTGGAATCTGGGGACTCAACGCAAATTCGCAACTTAATAGTGAAACCTATATTCTTGGTGCGATGGCGTTTAATGCATTTTCTGGTCAATCTGGTACTTCAACATTCACGAAAGGTGGATACGATTACCACGGAAACGCTCTTGCAAATACACGAAACCAAGACATAACCATCATGGATTACTGCGCAAAAGCGGTGCGCACTGCCGCGGCTTTGCAACGACCGGCGGTGATTTTGCTTCGTACAGATGGCTCAGTATCCAGTAACAACTCGACAACTCCGTCGGATTGGCAGGGCGATCGTGACGATGGTATGCACTTGATGATCTTATATAGTCCTTCGGGTGTGAACGTTACCAAGGCGCAGATCGGTGCGTTCACGACAGGACAATCAGTAGATTTAACTGTTGGAGCAGGGGACAATCAAGATCGACTCGCAAAAATTATTATGGCGAATATTCTCAAGTTTGCTGGTAAATCTGCTGATATTAACTTGATAACGGGGCTTACGCCTACCGACGTCAATATCATAGTGGCGTAGTAGAGGCATAAAATATGATCAACAAAGTCGTTCTCTCGCTGATTTTATTGATGGCCATGATTATGACTTACGAAAACTGTGGCAAAGAGGAAGCAAAATCACTTTCTCTTGCCTCCTGCACGCTGGATTTGCAAAAAGGTTTTGCGGATTCATACTATGTTTTTACTAAACAAAAATGTAGCGGTTGTCACCGTGAGGGGGGTGCCGAAGATACGAGAGGAAAGTATTTCGCAGACCCAAATATTTCCAAAGCATTTAGCTCCTTTCAATTTGTGACTGAACTTAAGGTCCGTACCTTTGCTGTCGACGAAACTCATCGCGCTGGTGTGACTGGACCTGCCAATCAGCAACTTATAGATGTGGCGCGAGCGGCCTGGGTATCGGCTAATGCAAAATATACTACCTGCAAATCAGCTGTGACAGGCGAAGCGCCTCCACCGCCCCCAGCTTCGACAGTGGAGAAACCAACCGATGTCAGCGGAACTCCACGCATTGTAAACCGCTCAGCCCCTGGTTATGTGGCGCCGGGACTTGTGAATGCAGATTTTAAGACATTAACTTGGAATTTCGCGTCCGATCTCAACGGAACCGTGCTCAACAATACTACTTTTACAATGCGGTACGCGTTTGTTGATAATGGTCCTTCGGCAACTGATCACGATTACCTGTTTATCGTTTCTAATCCGACAATTATAAATAATAGTGGCGCGAATATTAAAGTAAAGACGATCAATGTGAAACTCAATGGATCACAATATTATGATGGGACCACTTTCAACTCAGTAAATACAATTCTTACTAATGGTCAATCGCGAGATCTTATGGCGGTCACAAGTACAACCAGTTCGGCCACGATGGTGGTTCGCCTCGGGAAAACGTTAACTCCTCCATATACTCTAGGTATATTGTTTGACACGCTAGGAACAACTTCAGAAGCTCCGCCAGTTGAAAATATTCCAGTAGCGGTGCCTACATTTACGAGTCTGTTTGGTAATGGTGGATCGGTGAGAAACTCTTGTGTAGGTTGTCACGGGCCTACTGTTCAAAACGGCAATGGATTTAGGGTCGATTCTTATGCGTCCGTTATTACGCGTGTGCAAGCGGGGAACTCCGCGGGCAGTCTTCTTTACCAAAGAATGACGAACACAGCGGCTCCAATGCCGCCGGCCGGGTTACTACCGGCAGCCACTGCTAACAATGTGAAACTTTGGATTGATGCCGGGGCTCCAAACAATTAGTTTTGAATTAATGTTTCGTAATTCCTGAAATAATTTTCATTACGATTGCCTCAGATGAATGAAGCTGGGGCATTTCTTGAAAAACTTTATAAGCAAGCTCATCGTAGCTAACGCCCAAATGGTTGTCAGAGTGTTTCAAGATAAATAAAATATTTCGAATTGCCCGATCTACAAGTTTTCCACAGCTTGGTTTCACGTAGGTCATAATATTGTTCTGGTAGCGATTTAGTCTTCCCATTACCAATGTTGAGTGAGTATTTAGCAGGACTTTCAAAATCAAATGTTTGAGAAAAAGTTTTTCAGTTTTAAGCGGAAAGTTGGCGACCGCTCCACGAAACTCAAAAGAGATAGATTCATCTTGGTCCCGAATGTTAAAAGTATGAGAAATGCCTTTTAACCTGTTTAGGCGATTTTCCTTACCGATCACACTAAAATCGTAACCAAAAACCCATTCTTCGCCTTTGGCGATAATCCAATCGGGACGGCCCTCACCGCGTGGGGGCCGGTTCAAAAGTTTTTGCCATGCCTCGTAAGTTGATTTCGTTGGGACAAGGTGTAAATAGCAAAGCGAATTTTCATTCGATTCTTCTCTAAAATTTTCAAACGGAGTTAAGCTAAACGTGGGTGAGCGTTCCGTGGTGTCGGTAAGTATGGTGATTCCATAGTCTTTAGTTTCATACAGAGTTTTCTCATTTTTTTGATAGGTTATAGACTCTAATTCGATAAATGGTTTAAGTTTTAGAAAATCAAGATTTTGGATATCAGACTCATATTCGTCGAAAAAAGCACTAGGGTCATTAGCTGAAACTTTAGGAAAAAGTGCTGAGCCGACGGTCAATAAGAGTGCGGTGGTCGCCTGTAGGCGCGTGCTTCCGGCAAGGACCATTGGATCAATCGCTAGCGAAATGGAGATGATGTTGTTGTTTTCTATGACCCGTTTTGAGCGTTCTACTTTCTCGCTCAAAATGCTGGTGGAATTGCAGAATAAAAAATAGGGTTTGCGTTTTGAAACCCACGCTGCTTCTTCGGTGGCACCAATAACATAGGGAGTTTCGCCTCCTTCGGTGCAACTAATCAGCAGATCATTTTGTGTGAAGCCAAGTGAGCGGAGGTGTTGAGAACCCATTTCCGGTGAATCCTCTATTCTTTCTAGTGAACGCACTAACGCAACATCTCCTCCCGCCATAAAGCCTATAACCTTATCGCGAAGATTGTTCGGTGAAAGGCTTCGCCAAAGAAATTCTAAGGTAAGCGCCAGTCTACCGGTGGCGCCGCAGCCACAGATAAATATTTTTCCATTTTCGCGTAGAGTTTGTTCAATATCAGATTGGAGGAGGTTAATCTCGTTAAGATGGGTTTTTAAGTCAGAGACGAGTTTGAGTTCAATATTTTTAATAATCAAAAGAATTTTGCTTAAATCTGAATTTGCGAGTTGCGAAAGTTGCGTTGTTTGAGGATGTGGCCGTTCGGTGGTCAAATCGCCGAGCATATAGAGAGCTTTAGTGGCAAGATATTCTCTCGCTTTTTCTTCAGGACTACTCATCCTTTTACGTTAGGCGTAAACAGAAAAAAGATCAAATGACGTTTCTGGGACAATACCACTCGGCCAAAGGCCCAAAATAAAACCACCACCACCTGATCCCGTAGGTTTAACGGCCAGTGCGCCGGCTTTATAAAGGTCTTTCATGGTGTTTTCCATAGGTTTGGGAACTAGGTCCCAACTGGCAAAACAGTCTGCTGCAATTTTTTGCGCTTCGACAAGGACAGGTAGTCCCTGTTCTTGTTCCATCGATAATGCTTGGGTTGCTGCCTCAACAGCTTTTTGCATGCGCACATCAATTTCAGTGGCGAACTTTAAATCTGATTGAAACAAAGATTTAACTTTTGCCACATCGTCTTTTGTTCGACTTTGAATTCCCGAATGGACGAGGTACCAATTTGGCCTCCACCTTACTTCAAGTTTTTCAAACCCGAAATTTTTTTTAAACAGTATCCCATTCGCAGAAAGCACGGCGGCAACATCAAGGCCGCTGCTTTGGCCATGGTACATATCTTCTAAATTTCTGCAAAATGTAAACATCTCATCGCTACTTAACCATTCGAAAGTATAAAATAGTTTGGCAATGGCAGCACAAATGCTGGCAGAACCGCCAAGCCCAGAACTGAGAGGGATATTTGAGTTTAAAAAGAAAGTTCCATTCAAGTCATCGATATCCTGTAAAACAAGTTCAAGACCACGCAAAAGAGTGCGTTCAAAAACATCGGCAGGAACAGTACTTGTCTTTGGTACTACGACCTTATATTTTTCTGTACCGGGAATAAATTCTAAATCAAAAAACCGTGATTGGATTGGAAAAGCAAGGGCAGGCCCGCCACGCAACACTGTATGCTCGCCGGCAAGAATCCATTTACCAAAAGTACGTAATTTATACGACATAGTTTGCAATCACGCGAAAAAGTTTATTTAACTCTTTTTCGATTGCGTTGGCTATTTCTTTTTGATCGTGACGATAAAGCAAATGCACGTTGGGACCCGCGTCCATTGTAATCCACGGTCCGTCACCCGTTTTATTCCAAGTTTCTTGCGCAATTCGCAGGGCGGTAATACTTCCTGACGACATATAGCCAAATGGGGGATGGCTTGTCTCAAAAAGCGCATGCATGTCCCAAAAGTCAGCCCATATCAATTCGTAAGAAGTTTTCCAGTCCTCATTTTTTAGAGATGCTATTAATTGCTCAAGGCGTCGTTCAGCACGGTCTTTTCTTGTCGCAGACAAGAGGCTCGAGTTGATTCTTTTATGAGCCTCACTGGATGAGACAGATTTAATTTGATCGCTAACGACGACGACATGATGATGTAGCCTTCCAAAAGGCAAATCAATTTCGCGGGCACCATTTGAATCCCATAAACCCCAAGGTGCAAAGAGCGAACGGCAAGAGGACCCAGAACCTTGACGACTTAGATTTGCGAGTTGGCTGAGTGTAAGATCAAGTTTCGGATTTTGTTCCCTTGCAACCTTGTAAGTTCCAATTGTGAGTGCGGCAAAACTCGAAGCAGAACTTGCCAGTCCACAATCACTCGGGAAGTTATTGTTTGAGCGGATCAAATAATTTCCCTTCAAGCCAAATTCATTTTTTAAAAATGCAAAATGTTTCAGAAAACGTGTCTGACCATTTTTTGAAATTAAAGGATTGCTTTGGTTGGGCAATTCCAGTGGCAGCCACGAATCTTGTGGCTCGTGATGGGGCTCAATTTCAACAAAAGTTTGTAGGTGGTTTAACGTATAAGAGAGTGATGAGTTGCTTGAAAGATTACCTTGGGTTCCAAGTTTTCCCATATATTTTATAAGAGCAATGTTTGACGGAGCTGAGGCCTGCCATTTCATCCGAATACCTCTTTGATTTTTTCAGGCTTTAGGTGAATTCCGGGGCTCAAATTTTCTTCGTTAGCGACAAAACTTAAACCTAGTTTCTTCGACTTTTCTCTGATTCTAACACTATTTTTTTTTCGATGAACGATCATTAAAATATCAGCACCCATTGCTCCGCAGCCCTTAACAGCCAGAGCTTCTGGCCACGAGTAAATCAATTTTATAGCTTTTTCAGATTCTTTATCTAAAAATCCAAATTGCGCCAGGGTTTCTCCGTAAGATTTTATCCCAGCTAAGAATACGCTCTCATTTTTGTCTTGCAGGGCTTTGACGGTCACATCAACAATTTCCTGTAAAATTCCTTTAGGTATCAAATTTACATTTTGTAGGTGTAAGTGCGTGGCAACCTTTCTTCCCGTGCGAAATAGTGAAAAACTTAAATCGGAAAATAGCCATTTTAGTGTATAAATATTTTTCGTGCTGGGAGTGACTACGCTGATTTCACCTACAATTTGAGCGAGCATATCAGCACCGCTAGGCTTCGTGCCGATTCCTGACCAGGAATCTGTCATATATTCGTCTAAGAGATCGAACGCTTGGCGCGATATATCTTTTCTTCCTTTAATAACACTGAGCCAAAAATAGAGGACTAGAGAATACTGGGCACTACTCGCACCCAAGCCGCCGGTCCCCAAATGGGGATCTAAAAAGTTTAAACGATATTTATCAAAATCATTTTTGTGACGAGCTAAGAACTTTCCCGCCGGACTTGTGTTCGTAATACCAGTTACTTCACCATTTCCTGGATGAACTTCAAGATCAAAGTGGGGAGACGTTAAAGCGATAATTGCAGTGCCTCCTTGCGTGGCTAAGTACTCACCGATCAAAAATGTTTTGCTGGGAGCTGATAGTTTCATATGAAGTCTTCGAACGTGGAATTTATTTTTTTGAGCTTCCATCGTTCTCCTGTTTGCAAATCGGCCAAAGTCTTTGCGCCCGTACACATCATGGCAACTTTAAATTCGTATTCAAATCTTTGCATTTTCTTATCTAAAGAGATTTCACCCTCGACGGCACTTTCTAAAATAGGGCGCGCCATTCCGACAAGATTAGCGCCAATGGCAACAAGTTTGGCGGCATCAAGTCCAGATCTCACCCCACCCGATGCCCAAAGTTCGTAGTCAGGATTCACGGCTTTTCCATTTCGGAGAGATTCAACGGTCGAAATTCCCCAATCTTTAAAGGTCTGAGCAGCTTGATAAAGTAGAGAATTACTCTGTGAACGGTAGCCCTCAATACGGCCCCAATGAGTACCCCCCCGACCAGCGACGTCAACCGCAGTAAGTCCAATATTTTTTATTTTTTTCAACGTGCTCACAGAAAAACCACAGCCCACTTCTTTAAGGATAACCGGGACCCTGACTTCCCGACATAGTTTTTCGAGAGCCCTGATTCCATCTGCAAATCTGGGAGTACCCTCAGGTTGAAAACACTCTTGCAACGGGTTTGTGTGAACGAAAACGGCTGTGGCCTCTAAGCCATCCACTAGCCTTTGGATATCCGTCATATTAGAAATAACAAGTTGAGAAATTCCGATATTACCCACAAGTTTTACCTTTGGAGCGATTTTGCGAATGCGCTTCCATTCACTTTGAGCGGATATATCGTGAAGTTCGCGTCGTTGGCTGCCAACACCCATGAGCCAATTTCGCCGCGAGCAAACAGTAGCCAGCACTTCGTTGATATTGATGGAGCCAGAGTGGCCGGCTGTCATGCTGCTAACAAACATAGGGACTGACAATTCCGTTCCTAAAGTTTTAACTGTCGGGTTAACTTGGTCGAAATTTATTTCTGGCAAAGCATCGTGGATGAGGTCAATTTGATCTAAATCGTTAAACTCTCTCGCCTCGGTGCGGGGATCGAGCGAAAGTTTTATGTGGTCTTGCTTGCGCAATTCAAACTTTTCCGATTCTTCGCGATCCAGAGTATTCATTCGATATTGCCCCCATGGTGACGAGAAACACTACCATAACTCCCAAACTCTTACAGCTACGATTTTTTGCTTAATCTATAGGGAATAACGCATTTCAGTGTAAAAAATCCAGGTCACAGATGATCTTTCATTTTGTGGATCTTGGGAATTACATCTTATCGTAAGACTAGTCGTTGAAAAATTTTCTCTTCCAAAAGAAAATTGTTGGAAAATTAGATTTTTTTAGTCGTGAATTGCAATTGGCGTGAAATAAAAAGGAATGCGGATTGCATTACCTTTTAACGATAATTTTTGGGGGAAATAGTTCATGGCTAAAATGGGGATGTTTATCGTTGTGGCTTTTGCTTTTGGCTATTATTTTGGCCAGATGAGTCTCGAAACTTCAACAGGTTATGTCAGTAAGTTTAAAACAAGTGTAATCCAAGAATGTCGCGAAGAAGTGAAGGCTCGAGTTGTTGAATCCCAAACTGTTCCAGGAGAAATCAAAGATCAAAAAGATGAGCTGGGCTCACAGAAGCCAGAAGACAGGAATGATAGTGATCCCAAGAAATACAGCCATCGGGCCAGTGAAATCGCTTTTGAAAGTGATAAAAAAGAATTTTTAAAACAAATTGAAGTGAAAAATTTGTTTGAAGAGTTAAAGACCGCAAAAGTCATTGGTGAGGATCAGCTTAAAATCCTCAACGGATATTTTACAGGCCAGGTAGAATTTGATGCTACCGATAGACCAAGTTGGGACGTAGAGCTGCGAATGAGTGGCCAGGTTTTAAATGAAGAGCCGCGTGGAGATAAAGTGGTATCTCTTTCTAGAAATGGAAAAGTATTTGCGCGCACAACCGGTAAAGGCCGAATCAAGGGTGTTTTAAGTATGAGTAGTGACCCCAATTCCATTCTTGTCGAGGTGAATGGTGATGAAGGGTATATTCAAATGTATTACCTACCCCGCCTTGATGAGTTTAGCGGGATCTATTACCACAAAGTGAGCATTGGAGAATTTGAACGCGAGGGAATTGTGAGTTTAAAGCGATCTTATAGCAGTGCGAGTTTTTGAGAGTTTAATTCTTTAAGACCTTATCTACTTGCCTAAGTCCTCAAGATAGACATAGGTATCTCAGTAAATTAACGTTTTTCCCATAAACAAAAGCTCGTCATTGGCCCAAAATCTTTTTTTAGAAAATAAGAAGCCATTCTTCCTGTAAAAGTTCACATTCCTTGACGTAGGAAAAGTTACTATATGTACTCCAGGCAATCCCTCTCCAGATTTTAAAGAACAATAATGTTCAATTAGCTTTGATCCAATTCCCATTCCTTGAAATTCTGGATCACAGTTCATGTGAAGATGGGCAGGATAATGATCAAAATAATCTGAAAATAAACCAAAATAAGGAATTGACTGAGAAATATTTTTCTCGGCGCTCCTGCTATCTGAGCAACCCATCAGGTAACCGACAATATTATCCCTATCACATAAGGCTATGTATATTTCGTCTAAACATACCTCAAAATAGTATTGGGTCCATTTCTCAAAGAAACTGTTTTTTTCTTCATGGGATATAAATTGCTTCCTCGAGGAACACTTAAAAAAAATATCCTTGATCTTCAGCTTTTGCTGGCTCTGAAACTTTTGGACGAATATAATTCTCGCCTCACTGTGCTAACAATTTCATTAAAAGTGCTCGTCAAAAGTGACTTCGCCCGTTACGCCGACTTGGTACGCCGATACACGTCGCTCAAAGAAATTTGTAAGCTCCTGCACGTCTTGAAGTTCCATAAAAGCAAACGGGTTACGAACATTGTAGATTTTTGGAATATGAAGATTCTCTAGACGTTGATCGGCAACAAACTGCAGATACTGTTTCATGTCCTTTAGACTCAAGCCCGCAATACCGTGATCAAGAATATCTTTTGCGAAGGCGAGTTCACACTCAATCGCTTCTTCCATCATGGTTTTGACCATATCTTTCATGCTGTCATCAAATAAGCCGGGCTCTTCGCGACGAGCAGTCTCGATAACTTCCATTGCAAAAGCTATGTGCGCACTTTCGTCTCTGAAAACCCAATTTGTACCTTCGGCAAGACCATCTAACATCCCTTTCGATCTCAAGAAATATACGTACGCAAATGCGGCGTAGAAGAATAACCCTTCAATACAAGAGGCAAAACAAATTAAGTTCATTAAGAACTTTCGACGATCCTGTGTGGTATTTAAACTTGCTAAGTCGTGAATGCTATCCATCCACTTAAAACAAAACTGGGCTTTTTGTTTAATACTTGGAATATTATCGATGGCTGCAAAAGCTTTTTCACGCTCGTTAACATCAGGAATATAAGTATCTAGCAAAGTTAAATAAAATTGGACATGAAGCGCTTCCTCGTAAAGCTGTCTTGATAGATAAAGGCGTGCTTCCGGAGAATTAACGTGCTTATACAAATTAAGAACTAAATTATTTCCCACAATACTATCGCCGGTAGCAAAAAATGCAACTAGGCGATTGATAAGGTGCCTTTCGCTCGCTGACATTTTGGCAAGGTGTCCAAGATCTTTTGAAAAGTCTACTTCTTCAACCGTCCAGGTGTTTTTAATAGCATTACGATACATTTCGTAAAACATTGGGTACTTCATTGGACGCAGAGTCAGGTTAAATCCGGGGCTCAGTAACATTTGTCTTCCTTCCATGGCTATTGGCAAGCTTCACAGGCTTCTGGGTTTTCAAGGGAACAAGCGACCGCTTCAGCCTCTGTATAGGTTTTTGTCTCCACAGGAGCAGCTACGGATTCGATCGTCTCTTTTTCTTCGCGTACAGTCGTCTTTGCTATTTTGGTCGCTGGGCGTGAGCGCAAATAGTAGGTGGTTTTTATACCTTTCTTCCACACATACATATACATGGAAGAGAGTTTGCCAATCGATGGACTTTCCATAAACAAATTTAAAGAGGCAGATTGATCGATAAATGCCGATCGTTCGGCCCCCATATCGATCAAAGAACGCATCGGAACCTCCCAAGCAGTACGATAAATTGCTTTCACGTCGTCAGGGATTTCGGCGATATCTTGGATTGAACCTTCTGCAAGTTTAATTTTTGCACGTATGTCGTCATTCCAAAGGTCCATATCTTTTAACTCTTCCACGAGATATTTGTTGATTTGAATAAATTCTCCTGAAAGTGTTTCACGTTTAAATAAATTGGAAACCATGGGTTCAATAGACTCGTAGACGCCGAGAATACTTGCAATCGTCGCTGTCGGCGCGATTGCAATCATTAGTGAGTTTCTTAATCCATGTTTTGCGATGCGCTCGCGCAACTTTTGCCAGCGCTCTTTATCTTCAGGTTCGACCCCCCAAAGATCAAATTGCAACTGTCCTTTTGCAGCCCGTGTTTCCGCAAAATTTTCATGAGCCCCCTGTTTTTCGGCGATTTCACAAGAAGTGTTTAGAGCGTGATAGTAAATTTCTTCTTGGATTTTTCGTGAAAGTTTTTTGGCTTCCTCAGAATCAAAAGGCAGACGCAATTTAAAGAAGGTATCTTGTAAACCCATCACTCCGAGTCCTACGGGTCGCCATTTTTTATTCGAAGACAATGCCGTGGGGATTGGGTAGAAATTAATATCGACAACCCGATCAAGATACTTAAGCGCGATTCTGACGGTCTTTTCTAATTTCTTAAAATCAAATTTACCGTCAATAACGTGATTTGCCAGATTCACTGATCCTAAGTTACATACCGCTGTTTCTTCTTGATTTGTAACCTCTAAAATTTCGGTGCAAAGATTTGAAAGATGAATCACGTTTTGTGGTAAACCCGTTTGGTTACTCTTTTTGTTGGAATGATCTTTAAAGGTCATCCAGCCGTTACCGGTTTGAGCAAGCGTCTTCATCATTTTGCCATAGAGATCGCGCGCTTTTACTTGGCGAACATATTCTTTCTTTTCTTCAGCCTCGGTATAAAGTTTTTCAAACTCATCACCATACGTATCGACGAACTCTGGTTTTGATTTTGGATCAAAGAGTGACCACATGCCATCAGTCTCCACTCGCTTCATAAATAAATCAGGAATCCAGTTGGCGAGGTTTAAGTTGTGAGTTCTCTTTGCCTCGTCGCCGGTGTTGTCGCGGAGTTCTAAGAACTCTTCAATATCGGCATGCCATGACTCTAAATACACGCAACACGCGCCTTTACGTTTTCCGCCCTGGTTAACGGCGGATACTGATGAATCAAGTGTTTTTAACCATGGAACAATTCCGTTGGAGTGACCGTTGGTTCCCTTAATTAAAGATCCGCGCGAGCGAACACGTGAATAAGAAACGCCGATTCCGCCAGAAAATTTTGAAAGAAGCGCCACGTCCTTATAGCGCCCGTAAATTGCATTTAAATCATCAAGTGGAGAATCCAAGAGGTAACACGATGACATTTGCGGGCGTAGGGTTCCCGAATTAAACAATGTCGGTGTACTTGGAATGTAAGCAGTACTTGAAACAAGATCATAAAACTCACTGACTTCCTCAGCTGATTTTGCCAACCCGCAAGCAACGCGCATAAAAAAGTATTGCGGCGTCTCTAACACCATTCTTGATTTTGGATCTCTTAATAGGTAGCGATCATAAACTGTTCGCAAACCAAAATATTCTAAATGATCTGTTCGATAGTGTTTTACCATCGCTGCTAAACTTGTTTTGTTGGCTTCGACAAAATCATGGACATCCTTGTTTACTAACCCAACGGCGTAGGCGCGTTGAATTGAATTTGGAAACGAATCAATTTTTTGTGAGCTTACTTCTTCTTCTATATAGAGAGCGAGTAATCTTCCCGCTAAGCGTGAATATTGCGGTTCTTCACCAATCAGCAAAGAAGCAGTTTGTATACAGAGATTATCAAGTTCACTTGTTGTCGCGCCATCATAAAGGCCGCTAATGGCTTTTGAGGCGACACGAATCGGGTCAACTTCCGTTAAGCCCTGACAACACCGCACAACGCGAGTTACGATTTTGGTGACGTCAACTGGCTCCAACGTCCCATTACGTTTTCTTACCTTCATAACGTGGGGAGTTTCGTCTTTAGAATCCTTTCGCCTCGGCTGTTCGTCGATGAACTGATACTCTTGGCTTTTTTCAAGCATTGATAGATCCCTCCTGGGTGGTTAATTCAAAACGTATGGCGCCCGGGATTTTGAGTCAAAGAATATTACAGAAATTTTAAGAAAATTATTTGAGCATTGATTTGAACTTTGGCACAAAAAATTACAAGTTGCTGAAGAGAAAAACAGGCTATCCAAAAGTGAAAAATCTTTTGGCAAGAAAAGCTTTTTCATTGACACGCTTTTTAGCGTGAACGAGCGTCGGTGAGGGTTGGTCAACTCATTAAAGGAATCTTAGGATGAACATCGAAAATTTAAAAGAAGAAATTAAAAATTTTTGCGAAAAAAGAGATTGGGATCAATTTCATAGTATTAAGGACCTTGCGATAGGTGTAGTTACGGAAGCATCCGAGCTTCTTGAAATCTTTCGTTTTCAGAGTGAAAAACAGTGCGAAGAGCTAGTTAAATCTGAAAAGAAAAAAGAAGTTTCCGATGAATTAGCCGATGTGTTATTTTTTATCTTAAGAATCAGCCAGAAATACAATATCGATTTGGAAAAGGCCTTTGCTGAAAAGATGAAGAAAAATGCCGAAAAGTATCCAGAAGATTTGGCCAAAGGCTCTAACAAAAAATATAACGAATTTTTAGAACAAACATAAAGATTTTTTTATGGATAAAATTAATGTAAAGGCTGGGTTTCGAGGTCGTGATGAGCTTGAACTTGATGCTGAAATTGACTCAGGAATAATTGTGAGTGCTAAACTGAGAAGCATAGGTTGCCCACAAGTCTTAAATTTAATTTCAGACTGGAGAAATCGGCTCAAAGGCAGTCTGGCAGAGCTTTCTGAGCCACAAGGGTCGGATCATGCTTCTGTTTTGCTACGTGAATTAATTCAAAAACTTAAAGGAACCTGGAGCTTTCCCTATAAGGAAGAGGAGCTCTGTCATTGTCGGGCAATATCCACTCATACAGTAGACGCCGCTATTGTTTATGGTGCTGACAATGCAAACAAAGTGGCCGTCAAAACTTCAGCTGGTACAGGTTGCGGGACTTGTCGACGTAATACCGAGGCGATTATCAAGTTTCGTCACGGTTAGGTAGCCACGGGAATAAAACATAAATGACGCGTAACAAGGTCAAAAATTTCAGGCACTTATTTTTTCCCACGCATATCCGGAACAATTTTTTCCGGAAAGGCCCCAGTTGTCAGGTAGGTTTCGAGCATGGGGCCAAGTTTTCGGCGACAAGATCCTCCGCAGGGTCCCACCCCAGCCGTGGTTGTATCAAAAATTTTATTTAAGGTGTTAGCACCGTCACGAATCGCGTTCTCAATCGTGGTTCGTGAGACATTGTTGCAGAGGCAAATGATTTCATTTTTGGGGTTAGGTTTTTTCATATATTTTTTACGCAGAGTGTTTCAGTAACTGCGTGAGCTGTTCGACAATAACAGCGTGAACTTTTTCATAGGGAAGGTCCACGGTTGCCCCTGCAGCATACATGTGGCCGCCACCACCAAAGCTTTCAGCAATTGCGCGTACCTCAAATGCGCCCTTACTGCGAATGCTAATTTTATAATGGCGATTGTGGGTTTCCAGAATAACAGCTGCGGCCGAGAGCGATTCGACGTTCATTATAAGATCAATAATATCACGAGAATCTTCGGGAACCATGCCGTGGGCGGTCAGATCACTTTGCTTTATTTTCAGAATCGCAAGTTTTTTGTCGGCGAAATACACCATTTGATCTAAAAGCGAAGCCAAAAATTTAAATTTTTCGACTTTGTGATTGGCAAATAAAAATTTATGAACCTCGGCAGGATCTTTTTCGTAACTAAGAAGTTCAGCCGCAATCAAATGCGACTGAGCGGAATTGCGCACATAACGAAAAAGCTGTGTGTCAAAGACGATACTTGTGTAAATTGCCCGTGCGATTTGGGCATCCAATCCAATTTGCAATGATTTAATAATTGCAAAGGCGATTTCTCCTGTGCTGGCCGCTTTAGTTTCTATGAGTGAATCCGCAGTTGGCGCCGGTCCTTCATCGAGGATGGGATGGTGGTCAATGAACGCAATAGAGGTACATTTTTTTTCTAACTCTTCATAGAGCGGCGAGATTAACCTCTTATCATTTGTATCAAGAATTAGGGCAAGGTCTGTGGGCTCAATGGGTTCGTGACTCCCTTCGTAATATTGAATAAATTTTGCTGTGTTTAAATAGTCATATTTTTTTGGAGTTGCATCAACGTTTACGCAACGAACTTTTTTATTTATTTTGCGGAAGGCATGAAATAATCCAAGTTGGGCCCCTAAACCATCTCCGTCACATTGCCGGTGGGTACTTAATAAAATCGAGTTAGCTTGCTTGATCTTCGCGATGAGTTTTTGCACCTTAACTAATCGGAAATTTTCAGTCTTTTCAAAAGATTGTATAAAAAACCTCGACCATGAAATCGACCCAGCAAAGGTCCTGAAAAAAATTCATATTTAAGGTGCCATATAAATTTGCATGTGACAGTAACTAATCTGTTGTTGCCACATTGCGTTTTTTTAAGTAAAAACAATAGCTTTAGTTTTTAATAATCGAGGAAGAACAAATATGGAAAATTTGGAGATTCGAATGTCCTCAGACAAAATGCCAATGACGCCCCAGGGAAAAGAACAACTTGATAAAGAATTAAAACGCTTAGTTCAGGAAGAACGTCCAGCTGTGATTAAGGCAATAGAGTTTGCACGCTCACTCGGTGATTTGAGTGAAAATGCTGACTACGAAGCTGCCAAAGAGCGTCAAGCATGGTGTGAAGCGCGTATTTCAGAAATTCAAGATGCGATCGCACGTGCCGAGGTCATCGACCCTAAAACTTTGAAATCTGACAAAGTCATTTTTGGAGCCCACGTGACCTTACTTGATGTCGAAACTGATCAAGAAACAACTTATCAACTTGTTGGGGCTCTCGAGTCTGACGTTAAAAGTGGCAAGATATCTGTGATGTCGCCGCTGGCGCGTGCGATGATAGGTAAAGCCGTTGGAGATACTGTCGAAGTAAAAAGCCCCAAGGGCATAAAAGAATACGAGATTACTGAGATTTCCTTTAAATAAAAAATAAATTAAGCCAGAATAATTGAGTGGGAAACGGAAGATTCTTTTGGCTTTTTTTGTCGGTTACAATCGCTGGCTTTGTTGCCGTGAGCGTGCGTGTTATTTTTTCTCCACATCAACTAGAGAGTTTGTTGCAAACGAAATTGCAACAGAATCTAGTGGAATTTACGACTAAAAATATTGAACTTAGCCTTGCTAAGGGGATGATCCCGCATGTCGCTCTTAAGGTGACAGATCTCAGAGTCGTCGAAAACGATAGTTGTTTGCGCAATACAATTTGGCGCATCGATGAAGTATTTTTTCCACTGCGTCTATTTCCTCTTTTTAAAGGGGAGTTTAAATTTGGAAAAGTTGCCGCTAGCAATTTAGATATTTCTGTAGGGAATATCGTAAGCGATGGGGTTTGTTTTCGGCCC
>FRDC01002991.1_pt2 | contig 52524 bp, 46 predicted proteins | sample 1106171 | NCBI WGS metagenome assembly FRDC01 (sample SAMEA3930566, study PRJEB13176) | freshwater metagenome | biome: Drinking water system; feature: drinking water; material: water | place: Singapore | collected 2014-12-20 | reverse complement strand
ATTCAACGGCAGCACCTTGGTCAATGCGAATGTTACAGTCAATCGATATGCCGGATCACATTGGAGCAACCTAATCGACATTGCAGTTGGCGGCGTTCAAACAGATACCAATTCATTGCAGATGAACATTCAATATGGCTCTGGCGGCGGTAATTACGTCGTTACTGCGCAAGGCGCCGGTAAAACCTATGCGGCGACTTTAAATACGAACTTGCTAAATTCATCCGGACAACTTCTATCCGGAACTGCATTGCGTCTTGTCTCTGTTACAGGCGCGCTTGGGTCGTCTGCCACCGTGTCCGGCGACAATTCCTATGTTACCTTGTCATATAATGCTGGCATGGATTTAACTACCACAGTCACTGGAACCAATACATCTCTCGGCTTAGGCGCGGGTAGCACAAGCACCACTTTTGCATTCAAAGTCGGGATAGGCAGCAATGCTTCGGCGAATCAAATAAGCCTAAATCTTGAAGGCGTAAATGCAACTGCCATCGGTCTTGCCAATAGCAATATTCTATCACAAGCAAAAGCCGACGCCGCATATGCCGCGGTCAGCATCGCAACCGACTTGATCCTCACTTTCCGCGCCAGCATTGGCGCTGGCCAAAGCCGGATGGAGTCCACCAGCCAAAACGTTTCCGTCGTCATTGAAAACATGGAAGCAGCAAGATCTGCCTATCTCGATCTCGATGTTGCCGCAGAAATGTCCATGTTCACCAACAAACAAATCCTGCAACAAGCCGGCGTCGCCATGATCGCCCAAGCCAACAAATTGCCAGAGAATTTGTTGCGCCTGTTCCAAGGTTAGTCATAACAAGATTTAATAGGAGAAAAATCATGAACTTATTTTCATTGCCTGCCGCAGAAATTGAATCATTGGTGCTTAACGCAACACCTTCGCGTCTTGTGGTTTTAACCTATGATGGCGCAATTCAATCATTGGAGAGGGCCATTGCAATGATCGACGCCGGCGAAATAGAATCCCGGTATTGGGCAGTTGAAAAAGCCACCGATTTCGTAACCGAACTTTATATGTCCCTGGATCATGAACAAGGTGGTGAAATCGCACAAAACCTAGGTTGTATCTATACTTTTATCCTTTCGCGCTTGCCACGCATCAATTTTTATAACGACAAGCAAACTGCCGCAGATTGTATCGCGCTTTTGAAACAATTGCGCGATTCATGGGATGAATTGGATGCGCAAATCGCCGCCAACGATTCCAACATGGCGCCAAACTCAATCAATACTGCTCAAGCAGGTGCGCGTTAATAGATTGGATTGCAAAAGATTCCCGCTGTCATCAATGATCCGGCAAAAACAGCCGACTAAGCATAATGTCGAGGATAACCGGGAAGAATAAATCGTGATTTTTTAATGCATTAGTTGATTTTTGTTTTTGGCTTAAAATTTGCATCTAAGACTTGGATTGAAAATTACAAAGTGAAAAAAAATGGAATTGGGTACGATCGCAAATATTGCTTTAATCAAGCCGGATACGGGAAATAAAGCCCCAAAGCCGGCGAAGGACGGATTTAATTTTCCGGCAGCCGTCGATCAAAACGAATCCGCGCCCAAAGAAGCTGTGAAATCCAATGATTCCGACACCCATGCGTTAGGCGAAAAAGAAAGAATCAAAGAGAAACAATCGGTCGAAAACGATTATGACTCCCCATCCCATTCTGAAGCCAATCATACTGCACCGGAGATTCTGGATTCGTCGGAACCGATTGCTCAGAACATCCAAGTTATCCCAAGCGCATTAATTAATCCAACCACATTGGTTGGCCTAATTGAAACCAACCAAATAAACAACGATCCAATCGCTATTCTCACCGATGACGATGTTTTAAACACCGCGCCGGCATTACCCATTGTTACAGCACCCATTCAAAATCCGTCATCAACACAAAATATCGCTCCAAATCAGCCAGGCAATGATACTCCCGTAATTGTGCCAAATATTGCAGTGGCGGCAGATTTGCTCGGTGAGCCACAAGCCCCCAATTCACTATCTCAACTTCAACCTTCCAATGTAAAATTTGCCGATGATGGCATGGCGTCCGACGTTGACACTTTAGCACAGCTTGTATTAAGCCAATTACCGAAACAAGAATTGAAATCTGCGACGGCAAAACCTGACGCAGACATTAAAAATAGCGATGCCAAAGAAAAGGCATCTTTATCTCCTGCCGCCCTCCCCTCCCTCTCCAAAAACTCTGACCCCTCAGATGCGGCAGGAGTCCTCATTCCAAATAACGGCGATGAAAAAAGCGGCGAAGATATTGTCGTTAAGCAACCTGTTGTTGCTGCGCCTGAAAAACCTAAAGCCGCCGCAGTGATCAATGCGGATGTTCTGGCCAATCAAAATCCGGCTGTGACTGTTCCACATCATGTCACACAAAACACTATACCGCTGCACAACAAGATTATTGCCTACAACCCAATCATTACCAGCCATATCGCAACCGAACAAGTGGCATTCCAAATTATTAAATCCGCACAAGAAGGCGTTGATCGCATCAAAATCGTTTTGCATCCCGAAGATATGGGTCGCGTCGATGTGCGTCTTGACATGCACAAAGATGGGTCGATCAAGGCAGTGATTGCCGCAGACAAGCCAGAAACAGCGGTATGGTTAGAACGTGACGCCAAAAATTTAGAACGCGCGCTGCAAGATGCCGGTTTAAAGACCGATTCTAATAGCTTGGAATTCCAAAGCCGCGGACAGAACGGGTTCCAAAACTTTCAACATATGTCCGATCAATCCAATCATGCATCGCATTTCGATAAAACTGCCAATATCAAATACGCCACTGTTGAAATCGCTGCCGAGCAAAATTTGAATTCTCACTACACCGCACGCGGCGGTGTCAATATTATGGTTTAGGAGCAAGTCATGGAAAACACAGCGGTCAATAATTCAAGCAGCGGTTCCATCTTGGCCAGCGGCGCAAATGCCGCTAAAGGCAAAAAGAGCGATTTTGACCAATTCTTGTTTCTATTGACTCAACAGTTGAAAAACCAAGATCCGTTAGAACCCATGAACACAACCGATTTCACCAATCAATTGGTGCAATTCTCGAATGTTGAACAAGGCATCAAAAGCAATCAAAATCTGCAAGCTCTAATCGCTCTTCAGCAAAACAACACCAACGTCGGCGCGATAGGATATATTGGAAAAGAAGTCGAGTTGACCGGAAATAAATTAGGCCTTTCCGCTAACGCCCTGCCGGTGAAGTTCAAATATGCCTTGCCGGACAGAGCCGATGCGCTAACAGTAAAAATTAAGAACAGCGAAGGCATTACCGTGCGCGAGTTCGAAGGCAGCGCGCTGGCAGGCCCACATGACATGACCTGGGACGGCAAAGATTCAAGCGGCACGGCATTGCCTGACGGCATTTACACGCTAGAAGTAAAAGCTGTCAAAAACAATAACGGCGTTCCAAAAGATTTGGCGGTTTATACCGCCATGACCGGTAAAGTCGATTTCGTCAGCATCGACCCAAGCACCAATACCCCTAACCTTTCGATCAACGGTTTGTTGGTGCCGATCGCCAACATCATTTCGATTCGTCAGGCGGCCAATTAGTTTTATCCCATTAAAGATGCCGCACGACGCGCATCTTAAAATCTTCAGGTAGGATAAAAAAGGAGACTATGAGATGAGTGTCTTTAACGCCCTGGTGACCGGTGTTTCCGGTCTATCTTCGCAATCCCAAGCTTTGGCGGCGATTTCCGATAACATCGCCAACGTCAACACCATCGGTTACAAGCGCGTTTCGACACGCTTTACCACCTTGGTAACGCAATCCAATCAACAGATCCACTCCCCCGGCGGCGTGCGATCCAACCCATTTCATTCGGTTGACGCCCAAGGTTTGTTGCAATCGACCGGCGGTCAAACCGATGTCGGTATCGAAGGCAAGGGATTTTTTGTGGTAAACGCCAATCGTATTCCCGGTGTAGGCGATGAATATTTATATTCACGCGCCGGTTCATTCAATCCGGACAACCAAGGATATTTGAAAAACGCCGCTGGATATTATTTGCAAGGCTACCCATTATCCGCAACCGGTGCTTTGCCAGCCAACACTAGCAGCATTACATCGCTTCAAACCATCAATTTGTCCAATATCACGGGGACAGCACGTGCCACAACCGCCGCATCGCTGGGCGTCAATCTTCCGGCAACGGCGACGACAGGCTCAACCCAGAACACCCAAGTGACTGTATATGACTCGCTGGGCGTTTCCCGCAACGTTGCTTTGACCTGGACGAAATCTGCCACCGCCAATACATGGGAACTCACCATGGCTCCTACGGGTGGATCAGTCGTTGGCGTGTACGATAACACCATCGTCGGCGGTTCCGCCGGCGCACCACAAAATGCCACACCGCTTGATGGCGTGGCCGCGGCACCGCTTGGACGCTTGACTGTAAGCTTCACCACAGCCGGCGCATTAAATGACATTCGCTACAACGGTACGTCTATTTTAGGCGTGGAAGGCGCACAACAAGAAGGCAAGGCGCGCATTCAATTCAACTTCTCTTCCGGCGGCGCATCGGCAACCCAAAACATTGACTTCAACTTTGGTCTTGCATCTGCGGTTACCACGACACCGGCTTTGGCATCTCAAGTCGGCCAAGTCGGTAACAACTACAGCACCAATTTCGTAACGCAAGACGGTGTTGCGCCTGGTTCCTATATCGGTGTCAGCTTGGCAACCGATGGAACCTTGAACGCTTTGTTCGATAACGGCGAAACTCGTCCGGTGTATCGTATCGCGCTGGCCGATTTCCCGTCCGCAACCGGTCTTGAACCGCGCAGCGGCAACGCATACGCACAGACATCGCGTTCCGGAAACTATGTGTTGAAACAACCGGGATCGGGTGGTGCCGGTCGCATTGCGCCAAATTCTTTGGAAGCTTCGACGGTTGATATCGCCAAAGAATTTTCGGATATGATTTTAACCCAACGCGCTTATTCGGCTAATACCAAGGTAATCAGCACTGCCGACAGCATGTTGACCGAATTGATCCGGATTATCAGCTCGTAGTTTTGATTAACGCCTCTCTCAAGTTTCTACTCCCCCCTGGATCCCGACCCTTAAAAAAGGTCGGGATTTTTTTGGAGTGTTTTCGCACAAAAATTGCAGGGAAGATAAAGACGCATATAAAAATACGTGAAATAAAAATACTGCATGACACCAAATCATTCATAAATCATTGATATAGAAATGGAATATGCAGTTGCAGTTTTAACACGATTTTGATGGGTAATCGTACTGGATCAAAAAAACTGGAGCAAAACTAGGCAAAAATTGCCTCACCTTAACCTTTTGTTGACTATAATCGGGTTAGAACAGGAAGTAGGCTGGCAAATTATCCTGAAATATTCTTTTTAGGGTGATTAATCCAATCAAGTCCGGCCATCGTTTGGGAGTAAACCGTGAGTTTTTCAAACACCCTACGCACCCTTGGCCCTGCGCGGCTCTTGCCTATTGGGCTTGTTTTAATCGGCTTAATGACGTTTTTTGTCTATATGGCATCGCGCGTTTCAACGCCGGACATGCAACTTTTGTACAATGACCTTGACCCCAAAGATGGCGGTCAAATTATCAGCAAACTCGAAGCTATGACCATCCCCTATCAAGCCAAGGGCGATGGTTCACAAATTTATGTCCCCGGAGACCAAGTGGCGCGGCTGCGGATGGTGTTGGCGCAAGATGGTCTGCCTCGTGGTGGCAGCATGGGGTATGAAATTTTTGATAAGACCGACGGACTTTCGACAAGCAGCTTTGTGCAGAACATCAATTTGGTACGTGCGCTAGAAGGCGAGCTGTCGCGAACTATTGGCTCTCTTGCGCCAGTTAAATCCGCGCGCGTGCATTTGGTGTTGCCTGCCCGCGAAGTATTCAGCCGCACCAAGCAAGAACCCAGCGCATCAATTGTATTGCAAATGCGCAGCGGCCGTCTTGACCGCTCGCAAACTGCAGCGATTCAGCATTTGGTTGCCGCTGCGGTGCCTGGGCTTAAAGCAAATCAAATTTCAATCATCGACGATCAAGGGTCGCTTTTGGCTCGTGGCGGCGACGATTCAGGCAATATGAGCTTAAACAATTCTGAAGACGCGCGCGCAACATTTGAACGCCGCATGTCGGCGGAAATCGAATCACTGCTGGAAAAATCGGTTGGACCCGGCAAAGTAAGGGCAGAGGTTACCGCGGAAATGGATTTCGACCGTGTCACTTTAAACACCGAACAATTCGACCCGGAAAGCAAAGTGATCCGTTCGCAACAAACAGAGGAAGAATCCGGTCAAAGCCAAGAAGCGACTACTGGCGGTGCAGTTGGCGTGCAAGGCAATATTCCCGACGGACAACAGACCGCAGCCGCTCCTCCAACCAACAACAATAAAAACAACCGCACATCGGAAACTATCAATTACGAAATATCCAAAACCGTAAAACAGCAAGTCAAAGAAAGCGGTCAAGTCAAAAAGCTGTCCGTGGCGGTGTTGGTGGATGGCACATACACCAAAAATGATAAAGGCGAAGAAACTTACCAACCTCGCAGCGAAGAAAACCTCAAGCAAATTGAGACACTTGTAAAAACAGCTATTGGGTTTGACGATACCCGCGGCGACGCGGTTCAGGTTGTAAATATGCAATTCGCAAATCCTGCGGCGGGTTTGCCCGCCGATGCCGGTGGCGATGCCGCACAAAACGACAATATTATGGGATTTAGAAAAAGCGAGGTTTTGAAACTCGCCGAAACTTTGGTGATGGGATTGGTTGGTATATTGGCTTTGTTATTGGTCGTGCGTCCAATGATGAATCGATTGATGGAACCGGCCATGGCCGGTGGTGGTGGTGGCGGAAGAATAGCGCGTGGTGGCGGTGTACCCCAATTAACCGGCCCCGGCATGGAAGGCGGTGGCGGTGGCGGTATGGCTCGCCAATCTATCGAAGATATGGATGTTTCAAATCCGGAATTGGATGAAATGATCAACTTGCGCCAGATCGAAGGCCGCATTAAGGCCAGTTCATTAAAGCGCATCAGCGAAATCGTCGAAAAACATCCAGAAGAAACGCTTTCCATCATTCGCGGCTGGTTGTACCAAGGCAAACGCGGCGACGATTAATATAATGGATTACGGAGACAGATCATGGCAGAACAACAGCGCGTATTGACCGGCCCCGAAAAAGCAGCATTGTTGATGCTATCCATTGGGGAAGAAAACGCGGGTAAGTTATTTTCCATGATGCATGACGACGAAATTCGGGAACTGTCGCAAGTGATGTCCACGCTTGGTTCTGTCGGATCTGGGGTCATGGAAAAATTAGTGATGGAATTTGCCGACAATTTCTCGACGGCGGGTGCAGTGGGTTCTTATGAAACCGCCGAAAGATTGCTTGGAAAAGTATTGGACAAAAATCGCCTGGACGGCATTATGGACGAAATCCGCGGCCCGGCTGGACGGACATTGTGGGATAAATTGGATAACGTCAATGAAACGATTTTGGCCAATTATTTAAAGAATGAATATCCGCAAACCGTGGCCGTAGTGTTGTCCAAAGTCAGTCCGCCGCACGCCGCCAAGGTGCTGGGCGTATTGCCGGAAAATTTTTCGATGGAAGTCATCATGCGCATGTTGCGCATGGATGCAGTTCAAAAAGAAGTCTTGTCGGACGTCGAAAAGACCCTCCGCACCGAATTCATGAGTAACTTGGCGCGTTCCAACCGCCGCGACCCGCATGAAGTCATGGCCGAAATTTTCAACAGCTTTGATCGCAACACCGAAGCAAGATTCATGTCCGCACTTGAAGAACGCCAACGGGATGCTGCGGATAAAATTAAGGCATTGATGTTCACCTTTGACGACCTCGCCCGTCTTGACGGCGGATCGGTTCAAACCCTGTTAAAAGTCGTGGAAAAAGACAAATTGCCGCGCGCTCTCAAGGGCGCATCGCAAACCATTCGCGATTTGTTTTTCAGCAACATGTCCGAACGCGCATCAAAAATTTTAAAGGACGATATCGATTCACTGGGCCCTGTCCGCTTGCGCGAAGTAGACGAAGCACAAATGTATATTGTCAACATCGCCAAAGATTTGGCATCCAAGGGCGAAATTGTCATTGCCGGCGATAGCGACGATCAACTGATTTATTAGAATTTTATCATGCAACCCCAATCCAATCTATCCATGAATAAAAAATACATATTTGAAACAAACTTCGACGATCCTGGACAAAAATTGCCGGATAAATCGTTGGATGAAGCGTTCGCCGCCGGGCATAAAGCCGGCGTCGATGAGGCCATGCAAAGCATTGAAAGGCATACCGCAGAAATCTGCAACGCTATTTTGAAACAGATGCATCAACTTGCGGCCGGATTTCAATCGGTGCAAGAGGGATTGACGCACAAGTCTCTGTCCGTTCTGCTTGTGGCTTTGGAGAAAATCATTCCTCAAGGATTTGACAAATTTGGCGGGGATGAGATCGCTGCAGCCGCGAATAAGTGCTTTGAAATTGCTCTGCAGATGCCAAAAATGACCATTAAAATTTCCCCCGACAATCAACAAACGCTTGCGCCCAAATTAATGCAGATCGCTGAACAAGCCGGCTTTTCCGGTAAAATCCTGATTTCTCCGGATCCCAATCTTGGCCGGTCGGATTGCCGTATTGAATGGGGTAACGGCGGCATGGATCATTTGCCGGGAAAATCTTGGGACGACATTCGATCGATCATCCAAAGTTGCATACCAGCACCGGTGTTGGATTCAATTCCCCCCGAAGAAATCGAATCTATTATTCCAAATACCGCAGAAACACCGCAATCACAATCTTAAATAATGGGAGTAAACCATGGCCGAAAACACCGATAACTTGAATTTAAATGAACTCTCGGAAGCGCCTGCCGACCAAACCGCATCGGCAACCGATACCCGTGTCGCACAGTCGGCGCGAGATCTGGAAGCAATTGGATTGATTCCGGTAAAAGTCTCTGCCGTTCTTGGACAAGCCACCATGCAAGTCAACCAGCTATTGAAACTTGGCCGTGGCGCAGTTGTAGAGCTTGATCGCCGTGTTGGCGAAGCCATTGATATTTACGTTAACAACCGCTTGGTTGCGCGCGGCGAAGTTGTGATTGTCGATGATCGGCTTGGCGTTACCATGACAGAAATCATCAAATCCGATGCCAGCACTTAGTATTGAACTTCAGGAGTAATAAAATGCGTCTTTTGATAATCGGAACATTAGATGGCCATATTTCCAAAGCCGGAAAAATCGCGATCGATCGCGGCGCCAAGGTTTCCCAGGTCGAAGATATCGACGCGGCGCTGAATGCAATCCGTAGCGGACAAAGCGCAGATTTGGTAATGATTGATGTCAAACTGAACGTCGCGCGCTTAATCAATGCGCTTAAGGCTGAACGTATTCACGTTCCGGTTGTGGCCTGCGGCATTGGCAACGACACCCATGCCGCAGTCATGGCAATCAAGGCAGGCGCCAAAGAATACGTACCCCTACCCGCCGACCCGCAATTGATAGCGGCGGTGTTGGAAGCCGTCACAGAAGAAACCACCAGCATGATTTACCGCGACCCGGTGATGATTCGCACCTTGGCGTTGGTCGATCAAATAGCCTCCAGCGATGCCAGCGTTTTTATTACTGGGGAATCCGGCACCGGAAAAGAGGTTATGGCGCGGTATATTCACGCAAAAAGCAAACGCGCATCGCAAAAATTCATTTCCATCAACTGTGCGGCCATCCCCGAACATTTGTTGGAATCCGAATTATTCGGCCATGAGAAAGGCGCTTTTACAGGCGCTATCGCCCGCCGCATCGGAAAATTCGAAGAAGCCAATGGAGGAACTTTATTATTGGATGAAATCAGCGAGATGCAACACAGCCTGCAGGCTAAATTGCTCCGCGCGATCCAAGAACGCATCATCGACCGCGTCGGCGGCACAACGCCGGTAAAGATAGATATCCGCGTCATCGCCACATCCAATCGTGATATGGAAGATGCGGTTCGAAGCGGCACGTTCCGCGAGGATTTATATTATCGCCTGAACGTGGTGAACGTAAAGCTTCCCGCTTTGCGCGAACGGCCAAACGACATCGAATTATTGGCTAATCATTTTATTAAAAAATACTCCGCCGCGAACGAAGTTGCCGCCAAACCTCTGGCCGACGATGCCAGACAGAAATTGGTCTCTCACGTCTGGCGCGGAAATGTCCGCGAGTTGGAAAACACCATGCACCGCGCGGTGCTGTTATCAACCGGCGCGACTATTTCCGCCGATGCAGTTATGTTAAACTCCAACATGCCAATTCTGGGACAAACTCCACACAACACCGTTTCAGCAAACATACCCAACAAAATTCATGCCGCACCATACACACCGCATGTGGAAAGCGGGCATAGCCATGAAGTCAATAGCGCAACCAACAACGCGCCCATGGTCGGCCGAACGGTTGCGGATGTGGAACGTGATTTGATCATTCAAACCCTGAACCATTGTCTGGGAAATCGCACGCACGCGGCCAATATTCTAGGGATTTCAATACGCACATTAAGAAACAAGTTAAAACAATATTCCGACGAAGGTGTGCCGGTCACACCGCCAACCGGCGAAGCCGAACGCGCTAGCGTTTAGACTCTAGGGGATAAAACGGCATTACCATGGCTGACGCCACACCGACAACAAGCTCTGCTTCGGCAGATTTTTTCAACACGTTTTTTAAACGTGGGGATATCGCGCTTGCGCTTGGCGTAGTTTTTATTTTAAGCGTGTTGGTTCTGCCTATGCCAACCTGGCTGTTGGATGTGATGTTGGCCTTTTCTTTTGCCTTTGCGGTTTTAATTTTGATGACGGTGCTGTTCATCGACCGCCCATTGGATTTCAGTTCCTTTCCCACGGTTATTTTGGTTTCAACCTTGTTAAGGCTATCGCTGAATCTTGCATCGACCCGATTGATTCTAGCTCACGGCCATGAAGGAACGCACGCTGCAGGTCATGTCATCCAAGCCTTCGGCAACTTCGTCATGGGCGGAAATTTTGTCATTGGCGTGATCGTATTTGCGATCTTGGTGTTGGTCAACTTTGTGGTGATTACCAAAGGTTCGGGCCGAATTGCAGAAGTTTCCGCGCGGTTTAGCTTGGACGCCATGCCTGGTAAGCAAATGTCGATCGACGCCGATTTATCGTCCGGTTTATTAACTGAAGACGAGGCGCGCAAAAAGCGCCGTGAGCTTGAACAGGAAAGCACCTTCTACGGCGCCATGGACGGTGCGGCAAAATTTGTGCGAGGCGATGCAATCGCTGGATTGATTATCACCGTGATTAATATTGTCGCCGGCATCATCATCGGCACGGCGCAAATGAACATAACCTTATCCGAAGCGACGCATAGCTATACCTTGCTAACGGTCGGTGACGGATTGGTATCGCAAATTCCCGCTTTGATCGTATCTACCGCCGCCGGCTTGCTTGTTACCAAGGGCGGCGCAACCGGTTCAACCGATAAGGCATTTTTCGGGCAATTGGGTGGATACCCTATCGCTCTTGGATTAAGTTCATTTTTAATGTTTACCATGGCGCTTCTGCCGGGATTGCCATTTTTTCCATTTATGTTGCTGGGTGCGGGCTTGGCCGGCGTCGCCTATGCGATCAATGAAAAACAACGCGAGGCAGCATCGAAAATTCAGCAAAAAGCCACCGCAGATGCCCAAGTGCCGGTGGCAGAACAGCCTATCTCGGCCTCCTTGCAAATCGATTTAATTCGATTGGAATTGGGTTACGGATTGCTGGGATTGATAAGCAAAGAGCGCGGCGTAGTACTAACCGACCAAATCAAGGCATTGCGCCGGCAATTGGCCAGCGAGATGGGATTTATTCTGCCATCGGTGCGCATACAAGACAATCTTCAACTGCCGGCCAACATGTATGTTTTGCGCATCAAAGAAATAGAAGCAGGCCGTGGCGAGGTTCGCCCCAACATGTTGATGGTCATGGATCCGCGCGGTGAGGCGATTGCTATCCCCGGCGAAGCGACGACCGAACCCACATTTGGGCTTCCGGCGATGTGGATCAACGAAAATTTAAAGGAAGAAGCGCAGTTTAAAAACTATACCGTGGTTGACCCATCAACCGTCATTACCACTCACATAACCGAGGTGGTAAAGGATTATATGCCCGAATTGTTGTCATTCACCGAAACACAAAAATTATTGGAAGAATTGGATAAGGATCAACAGAAACTGGTTACTGAAATTGTGCCATCTAAAATTTCTGTGGGCGGCATTCAGCGCATTTTACAAATCTTGTTGGCCGAAAGGATTAGCATTCGCGACCTGCCCACGATTTTAGAAGGCATCGCGGAAGGATCGGCGGCAAGCCGAAATGTCACCAATATCGCGGAACACGTTCGTCACCGCCTCGCCCGGCAAATTAGCGAATCGAACATCAATATGTCCGGCGTAATTCCAATTCTATCTCTATCCCCGGAATGGGAGCAAACCTTTAGCGAGTCACTCATCGGCCAAGGCGAAGAACGCCAATTGGCTATGCCACCTAGCCGATTGCAACAATTCATCGGCGATATCCGATCCAATTTCGACCGCATGGCGATGATGGGGGAATCGCCGGTGTTGTTGACAAGCCCGGCTATTCGACCCTATGTCCGTTCCATCGTTGAACGGTTCCGTCCGCAAACTGTCGTGCTGTCTCAATTGGAAATTCACCCAAAGGCTAAAATTAAGACTATGGGACAAATATAGGCTATGAAGTTACGTACATTTACCGCCAGCAATATCCCCGACGCCATGGAATTAGTCCGGCGCGAGATGGGCGATAACGCCATCATAATCTCTCAAGGCGCTGCACCCAATGGTAAGGGCGTTCAAATTACGGCGGCAGCCGATGGGGCATTCGCTGACACTAAAATTTATGTCAACCCGATAGATGTCATTGGCGAAGCCTTGGACAAACATTCGACACCGCGACCTCTGCAAGATAAAATATTAACCCTGGTAGAGCGTCTGGAATTGGACGACCCGGTCATGTCTTTGGCCGGAGCATTCGATTCAATGTTCAAATTTGCGCCTCTTCCCGAAATATTGCACGATAAGCCGATTTTATTAATGGGTGTGCCAGGTGTCGGCAAGACGGTTACAATTGCAAAATTAGCGGCGCGTGTCGCCGCCAAAGGATTAAAAACCGTTTGCATCACTACCGATTCCGAACGCGCAGGCGCGGTCGAGCAATTGTCGGCATTTACTAAAATTCTGCAAGTGGATTTGCTGCAGGCTAAAAATTTAACCGAGCTGGACAACGCACTCGCTGCCTGTCCGGCGAACGCGCAAATCTTCATTGATACCGCAGGCATAAACATTTTGCGGGACGAGGATATCGCCAATGTTAAAGAAATCGTTAAAATATCGAATGCCGATCCCGTTTTGGTTTGCGCCGCCGGTGGAGACGCCCACGATGCCGCGGAAATAGGGGCTATATTCAAGAGCATAGGCGCCAGCCGCTTATTAATTACCAGGCTGGACATGACCCGCAGATATGGTAGTATTTTAGCCGCAGCCGATGCTGGTCAGTTTAAAATTAGCAATGTTAGCATTACCCCCCATATCGCGAATGGTTTAAGCTCTATTAACCCGATGTCCTTGGCAAGAATTTATTTACCAAATTCATAGTATAATAATGTCGCAGCTTTGCTTGGAAAAACAATGAATACAACAACCACCCCAGAATCCACCCCTGCCGCTCAGACCGACTTGAAAGTCCCGCGCATTATTGCTGTTGCGTCGGGCAAAGGCGGGGTTGGTAAAACTTGGTTCTCAATTACTCTTGCGCACGCCCTAACCACTTTGCGCAAACGGGTTTTATTGTTCGATGCCGATTTAGGTCTAGCCAACGCAGACATTCAACTGGGCTTGATGCCAGAAAAAGACATAAGCCATGTCATCAGCCAGAATATGCCGCTTGAAAAGGTTGTAACCAAATATCCCGCGGGCGGTTTCGACGTTATCGCTGGACGTTCTGGATCCGGCCAGCTTGCCGCTTTGCCTGCTAGCCGTTTGGCGCAACTTCGATCGGAATTGACCGAGCTTGCGCAGAAAAATTACGACCATGTCATTATTGATTTGGGCGCCGGCATTGAACGTTCGGTGCGCGCGGTATCGACCGATTGCGATACCTATTTGGTGATATGTACCGATGAACCGACATCGCTTACAGACGCTTATACTTTTATCAAGGTTACATTGGCCGAAAAGCCAAATACGGATTTCCGCATCGTTTGCAACCAGGCACACAGCAAAATAGAAGGTGAAAAGACCTTTGCAACCATCTTGAAGGCTTGCAAGGGATTTTTAAAATATTCCCCACAACTTGCTGGCGTCATTCGCCGCGACCGCAAAGTAAGCGAAGCGATCCGCCACCAAACGCCGATTTTGGTTCGCTTTCCCAATTGCGAAGCCGCGGTAGATGTTATGGCTACTGCTCGCCACTTAATCGGCGAGAACAAATAGCGGCCGCATCGTGGACGATATCCGCGTACCCCCAGACCCAAAAATTTTACGCGCTTCTGGCAACACCGCCATATCGTATATTATCTCTGCTCCAACATCTGTTAAAAATTTAGCCGACGGCCAGGTAATCCAAGCCGAGGTTATCGCCAAAACCGCATCCGGCCAGTTCGAAATAGCAACCGCTCTTGGAAAAATATTGGTTCAAACCAACCAAGTCCTTATTCCAGGCAAAGTGGTGACTTTAACCATTCTACAACAAGGCGACCGACCCCAAGTCCAGATTCAGGCTGGCACCAGCTCGGTCGCAGCCGCAGTGGTTTCGTCAAATTCACCGCGCAAGCCCGTCGATATTCAAGATAAGATTAAAACACTGGCAGATCAGATCCCGCCCTTGCGAAGCTCTGCAACACCGCTTGCACCTATTCCTGCACTGCCTGGAGTTAGATTTCCAGCGATTTTTGTTCCGCACGGCCTATTGCCACAAAGCAGCAAGCCATCCGGGACGGCGCGTGGGGACGCTTTGCTTGCTGGCAAGGTCATTTCGACGGAGAATGGGCGAATCCAAGTGGAGACTGATTTCGGCGTGTTGGATGTGCCCAATACGTCTGTGCCGCTTGCCACGGGTAACAAGGTTCAAGTCCAAGTTTTTCGTAACCCCGCAATGACGCCGATTATTTCTCCCGACATTCCCGAAAATACCGACAATCAAAAATTATCGGTTGCCGCCGAGCGATTGCCAGCATCAGTGCCGCCGTCTATACAATCTTTCCCAAAAGAAGGTGCTGCTAAATCTATCCAAAATGCTTATGGCGGGACACTTACATCCAAGACACAATCGGTGTTTGCAACCATAGCGGATCCAAAGGCGGAACCAGACATCAATAAAACCAGGCAACAAGCCGAAGTAATTTTCGTCTCCGATCGAAATGTTGCGACATTGCGCCTGGCAAGCGGATTGATGACAGTGCAAACACCGCTTCAACTGCAAATTGGACAACCGCTATTATTGGATGTCGAGTTCCCAAATAACATGCCCAATGCCGCCACAACAAATGAAGACTCGCCACGACCTCTGTTCGGCAGCGACAGAACAGCCGCATTACTTTCGCTTTTAGATATGGCGAAAAACGCACCCAATTCCGCAGTCATACAATTCATGCAAACCGTCATGCCGCAAGCCGGATCGAAGTTAGTCAACCAAATGGCTTTGTTCTTGTCCGCCACAACCGCTGGCGACAGCCGCTTCTGGATTGGCCCCAAATTGATTAAAGAACTTGAGAAAGATCACATAGAAATATTGAATCAATTGGATGAAGATTTCAGCCAAATTCAAAAATCGACCGACGAATCGACTAACGTCCCGTGGAGGCACGTACCGATGCCGATTGCCGATGGGCGGCAGTTGCATTATGTACAAATGTTTTTTAAAAATCACTGCGCAGAGTCGGAAGGCACAGAATCCGGACAACGTTTCATTGTAGAAACCAAACTTTCGAATCTCGGCACATTGCAACTTGACGGATTTGTGCGCCAGAATCACTTTGATCTGATGTGCCGCTCCTATGAAAAACTGCCAACAAAAATTGAACAGGATATTCGCACAATATTCCAAGATTACATGGAATTATCCGGATGGGACGGTCAAATCGGTTTCCAAGCCATGCCGGATTTTCCGGTTAACCCGCACAATGAAATTGTTCACTACCTCAACCCGCAAAAAGTTGAGGTATAACAGTTCGTCTATGGTAATTATAGAAAAGCTAACAAAAAATCATTTTTTATTTTTGCGCACATGTGATTGTATGCCGGCTTCGTCCATTTCGGATTGCTCTTTTTGTTTAGCGGCGAGTTTCTCCTGCTCGGCAATGCGCGCGGCGGTAATTTCGTATTTTTTGAGTTCTTGATAAGCCATCTGCATGATTATTTCCGCCTTTTCAATTTCAACCTTCAATTCGGCGATATCATGTTCCATTCTTTCTCGCCGCGCGATGAAATTGCGGGAATAGGAATGATAAGTAACCCCTAATTCCACGCCTTTAGCCGCGGTTTCTTGTTCGGCAATCAATTCTTGATCCAGCATTGCTCGCGCATCCATTAAACGCGCCATATTGGCTTCCAGCGCCTTGAGCGCGCGGCGTTTTTCGTCCAATTCGAATTTATGCAGGCGAATCAGTGTGTCTATTTTTTTCATGGGTGGCTATTTTAAAATATCCGCCAACTGCCGATATCCGTTTGTGAAATCGCTTTGTTCTTCCTCGCGCTGGCTTAAAAATTTTTCAAGCGCCGGGTAATACCGAATAGCCTCATCGACCTTCGCATCGCTGCCAGCGCGATACGCACCCAAACGAATCATTTCCGCCATGTCTTCATATACCGACAATAAATGCCGTGCGCGGTTAACCAGGGCATTTTCTTGCTCGCTGTTGCAGCCGGGCATAGTACGCGATACGCTTTTTAAGACATTGATGGCTGGATACCGGCCGCGATCGGCGATTGCCCGATCCATCATAATATGGCCATCCACAATGCCGCGTACCGCATCTGAAATAGGTTCGTTGGTATCGTCGCCTTCAACCAAAACCGTAAACAGACCGGATATAGACCCCTGGCCTTTTCCGCCTGGTCCTGCGCGTTCCAAAAGTCTCGGCAACTCTGCGAACACCGTTGGCGTATATCCCTTGCTTGTCGGCGGCTCTCCCGCTGAAAGCCCAATCTCACGTTGCGCCATAGCAAAACGCGTGACCGAATCCATCAAGCATAAAACATCTTGCCCCTGGTCGCGGAAATATTCCGCGACTGATAAGGTTAGATACGCAGCCTGGCGGCGCATTAGCGGCGATTCATCCGACGTCGCAACCACTACTACAGCGCGTTTGAGCCCCTCGGCACCCAGATCGTCTTGCAGAAATTCTTGTACTTCTCGGCCGCGTTCGCCAACCAACCCAATCACTGTTACTTGTGCTGAGGTGAATTTAGCCATCATCGATATGACGGTCGACTTGCCGACACCTGACCCTGAAAAAATACCCATGCGCTGACCGCGGCAACAAGTAAGAAATGTATTAATCGCGCGAATGCCCAAGCTCATTTTGCCGCCGACGCGCTGTCTTGAATGCGCAGGTGGCGGCGATGCCCGCAAGCCATAGGCTTTCTGCCCCAAAGGCAAGTGCCCCTTTTCGTCTATCGGGTCGCCAAAAGCATTGATAACACGACCTAGCCAAGCATTAGTTGGATACACCACAGGTTCGGTCGCCTCGGCAATTGCTTTGGCACCTAATCCAACGCCTTCTAAATCGCTAAAGGCCATCGCAAGCGCACGTTCATTTTTAAATCCAACAATTTCACAAGCGACTGTTTTTTTGGCGCGTGCTTCAAGATAAACCCGATCGCCCACAGAAAGCTGTCCTTCGATACCGCCGATTTCAACCAGCATGCCCAGAATGCTGGTAACCTTGCCGTAATAGCGGGTTGCCTGCATGCGCTGTATCTCGCTTTTAATCGACTCGAGAGGATCCAATTTATTAACCTATTGATATAGAATGATAATTACTGTTCCGCGACATTTTTACCATGCACTTTTGGGGTGTCAGTGTCAATAAATAATCATATGCAACAGTATAAATCTTAACCTTCCTTAAGGCTGTTAACGTATAATTAGTAGTATGTAAACCATAATTAAATATGTATTCCGTTTTCATTAATTTGGGAGTTACTCATGCGTATCCTGCTCGTTGAAGATGATCCGTCTATGGCCAAAAGCATTGAAACAATGCTGAAATCCGCAAGCTATATTGTCGATGTTACCGACCTTGGCGAAGACGGATTAGAAATTGGCAAACTTTACGATTATGACTTAATTATTCTAGACTTGATGCTGCCCGATATAGATGGATACGAAGTTTTGCGGCGTTTGCGTTCCTCCAAAGTCGAAACGCCTATACTGATTCTCTCTGGACTTGCAGAGCTTGATAACAAGCTCAAAGGACTTGGTTTCGGCGCGGACGATTATCTAACCAAGCCATTCGACAAACGCGAGTTATTGGCGCGCATTCAAGCGATTGTGCGCCGCTCCAAAGGCCATGCCGAATCGATCATTCGTTGCGGCCGCTTGGTGGTCAATTTAGACGCGCATACTGTCGAAATCGACAGCAAGTCCGTGCATCTAACCGGTAAAGAATACGGTATTCTGGAGTTGTTGGCACTGCGCAAAGGTTCTACGCTGACCAAAGAACAATTCCTGAATCATCTTTATGGTGGCATGGACGAGCCGGAACAAAAAATCATCGATGTCTTTGTATGCAAGCTGCGCAAGAAATTGCAAGACGCGTCTAGCGGGCAAAATTACATCGAAACCGTCTGGGGTCGTGGATATGTTCTGCGCGATCCAGAAGCCGAAGCGAACAAGCTCGCCGCAGCGAACGCGTAATTTTAATTTCTATTGAATTGGTATGATCAAACGCTACACCCTACTAGGCTGTAGCGTTTTTTCATTTGCCGCAATCGGCTTATTGGTGATTTCTGGACGGATTTGCGGCATGACGATTTGTGCCGATTTCTGCATAGTACGTCGGTAGATGCCCTTTTCGCCTGGTACAAGCTCGAATGCGCTGCTAACGCCCAGAACCGTTTCTGCACCACCTAGCGCTAAAAATCCATCTTCGGGCATTTGTTTGGAAATACGTTCTAAAATCGCGCCTTTGGTGTCTTGATCGAAATAAATCAAAACATTCCGGCAGAATACGATATCAAAACGCCCTAACATGACCGGGGATTCCAACAAATTGAATTCCCGCAATTGCACCATTTTGCGGATATCTTCGTTTAATTGCCATTTATCCGAGCTGATTTGCTTAAAATATTTTAACAAATATTGGATCGGCAAGCCTCGTTGCACCTCAAATTGGCTATAGATGCCTTCTGCCGAGCGTTTCAAAACATCACGGCAAAGATCGGTTGCGATGATATCGACCTTAAACCCGTTCCACTTCGCAGCAAGTTCGCGCAATATAATAGCAAGCGAGTAAGGTTCTTGACCGGTCGAGCACGCCGCACACCAAATGCGCAATGTTTTTTGAGAAGCGCGCGACTGAACCAAAGCCGGAATCATTAAATCGCGAAAGCGGTCAAATGGTTTCATATCCCGGAAAAATAGTGATTCATTGGTGGTTAAGGCATCAACTACATCACGGATAACATCCTTGTTACCACCGCGCATAGCCAATGCCAGACCCGAGAAATCTGCGAATTTGTATTTTTCATTGACCGGCGCAAGCCGGCTTTCCAATAAATAAGTTTTCTCGCGCGTCAAGACGATGCCCGATTGCTGCCGCACTATCTGGATGATAACGTCATAATCGGTATCTTGAATGGGCATTACTTATGACCTTTCAAAAATCTTGCGGTATAATCAGCAATTCCATCAATCGGCAAAACCGCGCAGCACAAACCAGCCGTTGCAACCGCGCCCGGCATACCCCACACCACGCTGGTTGGCTCGTCTTGAGCGATCACGCTGCCGCCTGCGTCTACCACCATGCGGCTACCGGAAAGTCCATCCGATCCCATGCCAGTCAGCATGACCATACATATTTTAGGGCCGTATGTTTTAATCAAACTACGCAGCATCGGATCAACCGACGGACGGCAATAATTCTCTTGCGGTTCCTGATTGAGATGAATTACTTTTTTTCCATCTTGCTCGACAATTGTCATGTGGTAGTCGCCAGGCGCGACCAAAATCTTATTGGGCTCTAGAACGTCGCCCTGCTTGGCTTCGTGGCAGTGCCAACCGGTCATTTTTTGTATATGCTCGGACAATATAGTGGTGAAATTAGGAGGCATGTGCTGCGTAATGACGACAGGTACGTTGATATCCTTGGGCAAGGTTTTGAAAAACGCGAATAACGCATTCGGTCCGCCCGTCGACGATCCGATGGCCAGAACATCTGGCCTAAAATTACCCGGCTTGCGCAGTATGATTCCTTTTTCTTTGGACGCTGCAAAAGTCGTTTGAAAACCGGTTGTCTTCTCAGGCTGCTTGTCTTTGGTAATTTTTTCCGCGGCGAAAGTTTTTGTTTTGGCGATAGTTCTCGCATTCGGCAAATCGATGCCTTTTATTTTGCGTCGTCTGGCCGCCAATGCCTTTGCTTTGTTCAACAACTCGCGTTTAAAATCATCGGCCGAGGCTAGTTCGCTGGTGCTGCTGGGCTTGGTCAAGTAATCTTTAGCTCCCAACTGCAATGCCGCCATGCTAATTTCGGCGTTTCTTTTGGTCAATGTCGATGACATCAGTATTTGCACAGAAGGATCTATTTCCAATAACTTTGGCAGGGCAGTTATGCCATCCATCACCGGCATTTCAATATCCAGGATTATTACGTCAACATCCGACCGGCTTAAGTTTTGCAGTGCAAGTTGTCCGTTGCCGGCGCTTGCAACCACGGCCAGTTCAGGATCGGATTCAAATACCTTGGTATAAACGCCGCGGATAACCGCCGAGTCATCGACCAGCATCACTCGGTATGGACCTGCTGGCACTGGCTTTGTCTGTGAACTTGGCTGCGACATAGAATGTCCTGGTATTTAGTGTTATATCAAGCCGACTTGTGAAAATTTTGATTCAATGATCGCTTGGTCGAACGGCTTCATAATATATTCATTGGCTCCGGCCGTTATGGCTTCTTGAATACGGCTAAAATCATTTTCTGTGGTGCAAAACACAACGACCGGCACATCGCCGCCCGGGGACTTGCGCAACTCATGCAAAAATTCTATGCCGTTCATAACCGGCATATTCCAATCCAATAAAATGGCATCAGGCATTTTTTTCTTGCAACAATCCAGCGCGGCTTGCCCGTGTTCGGCTTCTTCGGTGGAGAAATTCAGGTCTTGAAGTATCTTCCGCGCGACCATGCGCACGACCTTTGAGTCATCGACGATTAAGCAAGACTTCATAAGCCCTCTCCACCAGAAAAAATTCTATAGAATATTTTCACAAATCGGCGTTAAGTATTAGCTAAAATTTGAAATATATTTACGCCGCAACGGTAGATTTGTTAATATTCAGTAAACGCCCCACATCCAACACTACCATCAGTTGTGTTTTAAGCCGGTAGATTCCCGCCGATAGATCACGCCAAGATGCGGGCAAAGTCGGGGGATTCCGTTCAAAATCGGTGGTTGCAAGCGACAGAACCTCGCCGACCGAATCGACAATTAAACTATATAATTCATGGTGGTTTTCGACCACAACCGCCATGGTCGGCTTGCCCGTATCCAGTTTTTCCATTCCCATGCGGCAACGCATATCGATTGCCGTGACAATTCGACCGCGCAGATTCAATGATCCAGCCACTTCGGTAGGCGCCAAGGGCACACGGGTTATTCTTTGTTGTTGCAAGACGTCGTGCACCAATAAAACCGGTATGCCGAACAATTGTCCGCCGATATGAACCGTCACGAATTGATCTTGGGTGACAAAGTTAGACATTTCACCTTTGGATTTAGACGACATTAACGCTGTCATGCCGCTTCTCCCATGGTTAGTGTTTGACGCAACGTATTCAGCAATACCTCGCGATCCAGCTTTGGAACAAAATCCGTGAAACCTACTTCGCGACCGCGATTCAACTCCGCAGGACCGGTATGCGCGGATAAAGCCACGATCGGCAAGTCTTTCCAAATTCCGTCTTTGCGTAAATGTTCGGTCAGTTCAAACCCATCCATTTCCGGCATTTCAATATCGGTAATAATCAAATCAAAATGTTTATTTTTATCACGCAGGTCTAGCGCATCTTTGGCGCCTTCAACAGCCGTTACTGCATATCCAGCAACAGATAACATCGGCACAATTAGATTCCTAAAAAACGCTGAATCATCGATTAGCAGGATTTTTTGTCCCGAAGAAATTCGCGCGTCATCGTTGCTGCTTTTCTTGCCAAACCAGTCGCCAAACGCTTTGGTTAGATAATACGCGGTATCGATGATGTTGGTGGCCTTTCCGGTAATAATCGCACCGCCGATAAAACCTTCTTGTTCTGCGGACAATTCGATGTTTACCGCGCTTTCGACAATATCGACAATTTCATCCACCATCAGCCCCATTGAACGCGAGGCGTCGCTAAAAACGATCAAAGGCTGAGACCCATTCTTTACATTATAGTCATGTCCAACCGGTATTAAGGGCATCAATTTTCCACGGTACTGCACAACTGGTCTGCCATGGCTGTATTCAATTGTATCTGATTTAATTTCTTCCAGACGCGCCACAAGTGATAGCGGAACGGCTTTCGGCGCGTCATCCCCGGCCTTGAACACCAACAATGTTGTTTTTTCTTCCTGCAAATATCCAGCGGTCGTTGTCGAATCCGCGCCATCTTTGTCGGTAATATTTACGTTGGCTGACGCCGAGGCAATGCCATTTGGGTCTAGAATCATAATGACAGTGCCATCGCCCAATATTGTGTTCCCGGAAAATAAGGGTATATCGCGCAAGATATTCGCAACCGGCTTGACTACAATTTCCTCAGTGTCATACACGCCGTCCACCACAATGCCGAAATTGAAATTTCCAACCTGAACTACGATAATATATTGTTCTCGCCTATCCTTGTTTTGTTCTGGCTGTTTAAGACACAACAATTTATCCAAAGCAACCAAAGGCAATAACTTATTTCGCAGCCGCAGAACCGGGGTGCCCTTTATCGTTTCAATTTTGTATTCCGAATCTTCCGATGTACGCACCAATTCCACCACGCTAATTTGCGGCACCGCATATCGTTCGCCAGCAACTTGAACAATAAGTGCCGAAACTATCGCAAGCGTCAAAGGAATTTTGATTAAAAATGTAGTGCCTTTGCCAAGCACGGAATTCAATTCGATCGTGCCGCCAATTTTTTCGATATTGGTTCGCACCACATCCATGCCGACGCCGCGGCCGGATACCGCAGTAACCTTGGCAGCGGTGGAAAAACCGGCTTTAAAAATATATTGCTGTACTTGCTGATCCGTCATGGAACTTGTTTCTTCTTGAGTTGCAAGCCCATTCTGAACAATTTTTTCCCGTATCCGGTTAGTATCTAACCCCTTCCCATCATCGGCGATTTCAATCACGATATGTCCGCCTTCATGATAGGCGTTCAACACTATTTTTCCTGTTTCTGGCTTGCCTGCGGCGATCCGGTCGGCTGGAACCTCGACACCGTGATCGGCCGAGTTCCTTACCATATGCGTCAATGGGTCTTTAATGAGCTCTAAAACTTGACGGTCCAATTCAGTTTCCGCACCGATCATCTGTAGATCGATCTTTTTATTCAGTTCGCGCGTCAGATCACGAATAATACGCGGTAGTTTACTCCATGCGTTTCCAATCGGCTGCATCCGGGTTTTCATTACCCCTTCCTGCAGTTCGGAGGTGATGTTGCTGAGTTGTTGGATAGGAACGTTAAATTCGCTGTCTTTATAATTTCTGGCTATTTGCAGCAGTTGATTGCGGGTCAACACCAATTCGCTGACGGTCGTCATAAGGCTTTCCAGCAAATCGACGCTGACACGAATGGATTGATCGGCGACGCTGCCTTTGGCATCGCCATCGGCTTCTTTTGCGGATGGCTTTGCAGCCTCTTTGCTTGGTGACATCGATTTTGCGGCAGACGCCGGAGACAATACGGGTGCTTCTAATGCGTGATCATCATCGTCGTGATCGTCTTGTTCAACTTTGGCAGATAATGCCGGCGCGGCGGGCGGTACGGATGGTTCGGCAGGAGCCGCAGGGAGTGGCGCGGCGGCTGTCCCATCTGCGCAAGCGTTTAAACGATCAATTAAATTTTGATCGCTGCCTTCGGATTCCTTGCCGTCTTGTTCAAGTGTTATCAGAAGACTTTTAATCGTATCAACCGATTCTAGAACCAATGAAATGGCCACCGGCGTCACAGCCAATGCCCCATCGCGGATTTTTCCAAGGATGTTTTCGCCTGCGTGTGCGACTTTTTCCAATCGGGGTAGACCCAAAAATCCGGATGTGCCCTTGATCGTGTGCATCAGCCTGAAAATATTGCTTAAAATACCCATATCATTTGGATTTTGTTCCAAACGAACCAGCTCTACGTCCAACACATTCAAATTTTCCGTTGTCTCGGTCAGAAACTCGGTTAGCAAATCATCCATTGATATTCCCCAAATCGGCGAGATAAAAATCTAAAACAAATGAATCAAAAGACAAAAAGGCGGGCATACCAGAACATAAACATATTGACGCAAACAGCTTAAATAGATGTTAACCGAAATCGTACCAAAATCCAAAACACCTCATGCCCCATGAATGATTTATACCATGGTAGGGTGTAAGCAGAGCAACATAGTTACCGTATTGCAATGTTCGATTGAGTTAGTCCGAAGGTGTCGCGCGCGATGAAAATGTCACAGAATCGGCGGATTCATCAAATTTCAAACCTGAACCGAAACTGGAGCAGATTTGCGAGGTAAAAAAGGCCTGCACAGTTCGTGGATCCAAACGATCCGGGGATACCTTGCCCATGGCATCGGATACGCCTTCGGCCAAACGGGCGCCTTGGCCTTTGGATTGAATGGTAATCAACATATCCGCGCCGACTTGCTCGACACTCATATGCAGGACGCCGCCACGCGGCAAAGTTTCAGCCGCGCATATCGCCAAATTCAAAATAATTTTAATTGCGTTCCTTCCGACGTGAACCGATGGCATTTTATTGTCTGGCCATTCCAGGACGATTTTGCCACCGTCTAGAAACTCGGCTATCAATGCACGCAGATCCCCAAGCGATGAAATCGCAGCACCAGCAGCCATACCATAAGCCACGCGGTAAACACGCAAACGTCGCGATGCCACCCGCGCAGAGCTGCCCAAAAGCGTAATCGCCTCATCGGCCATTTCACCGCCGAATTCTTCTAACAATTCAACGCCATTGACAGCCGCCCCGACGGGACCGACCAAATCGTGACACATGCGAGAAAACAGCAATTCGATGACGCGGAAGTCTAATTGAATGGACATATATAACCTCGGAATTTAGCGCGGGGATTAAACACCCACGACTATAGCCACAATTTAATTGATATTCCAATAATTTTGCTGAATTTCTAAAAATTTTATCTCAATCAAGGCCTAGCTTATACAAACTCGGAATCTTTCTCATTGTTCGCCGATTCTTCGTCGATCTGCGAGGGATTAACCCGCGGCGATACATCCAATATAAGATCGTCCGCAACGCATTCGATGCGAACCAATCCGCCACCTAGCAGTTTGCCGAATAACAATTCGTCTGCCAGCGGCTTCTTGATTTTATCTTGAATCAGCCTTGCCAGAGGGCGCGCGCCGTTTTGTGCATCATACCCCGTTCTCGCAAGGTATTTTCTGGCAGCGGGCGATATTTCAATACTGACATGTTTATCCGCCAACTGCGCCTCTAGTTGCATAAGGAATTTATCGACCACTTTTTCAATAATTTCCAATGGCAACACCGCAAACGGGATAATCGCATCCAAACGATTGCGGAATTCCGGGGTAAATTGTCGCTTGATCGCTTCGTGATCTTCGCCGGCGCGGGAAACCCGTTCAAAACCAATAGCATTTTTGGCTAATTCAACTGCCCCCGCATTAGTTGTCATGATCAATATGACGCTGCGAAAATCAACAGTCTTTCCATTATTATCGGTCAATTTGCCATAATCCATGACTTGCAAAAGCAAATTAAACAAATCCGGGTGTGCTTTTTCTATTTCATCCAAAAGCAAAACCGAATGTGGGCTTTGATCAATAGCATCGGTCAACAGGCCGCCCTGTTCAAAGCCTACATATCCTGGCGGTGTGCCGATCAATCTTGAGACCGAATGTTTTTCCATATATTCCGACATGTCGAAACGGATCAACTTTAACCCTAATGTATGCGCCAATTGCCGCGCGACCTCGGTTTTTCCGACTCCGGTCGGGCCTGAAAACAAATAACTGCCAATCGGCTTTTCAGCCTCCCGCAAACCAGCGCGGGAAAGTTTTACTGACGCTACCAAAGACTCAATGGCTTGATCCTGCCCAAACACCACTCTTTTCAGATCGCGATCCATGTTCTGCAGGACGGATTTATCGTCGTTCGATACAGCTTTCGATGGAATACGCGCGATTTTTGCCACGATGTCTTCGATGTCTTTTAACCGGATGATTGTTTTCCGGTCTTCCGCACGGCGCAATTTTTGGATGGCGCCCGCCTCATCTATCACGTCAATGGCTTTATCGGGCAATTTACGATCGCCAATATACTTGGCGGATAATTCTACCGCTGCCTTTATTGCCGCATCGGTATAAGTCACCTGATGATGTTTTTCGTAAACTTGCTTCAGTCCGCGAATGATTTTAATGGCATCATCCAAATTCGGTTCCGGTACATCGATTTTTTGGAAACGGCGCAATAGCGCTCGATCTTTTTCAAAATAATTCCGGTATTCTTTGTATGTCGTAGAACCGATGCAACGAATCCCGCCATTCGAAAGCGACGGTTTTAAAATATTCGACGCGTCCATCGCGCCATTGCTGGTAGCCCCTGCTCCGATTATGGAATGAATCTCATCGATAAATAAAACCGCATGCGGGTCTTTGCCCAATTCCGCAATCACTCCCTTAAGCCGCTCTTCGAAATCGCCGCGGTAACGCGTTCCCGCCAAAAGGCCTCCCATATCAAGACTATAGATTGTTGCAGGCTTCAGAATCTCAGGCACTTCGGCACGGACGATCCGCAACGCCAAACCCTCGGCAATCGCGGTTTTACCAACCCCCGGATCGCCGACCAACAACGGATTGTTTTTGGTACGACGGCATAAAATTTGAATGACTCTCTCCAATTCGTCGTCGCGGCCGATCAATGGATCAATTTTTCCCTCTGCCGCTTTCTGGTTAAGATTGACGCAATAGGTGGCAAGCAGATTGCCACCGGCATCATTGGCGACGGATTCTTCATCTTCATTTGCGCCGCTGGGGCGTTTAAATTGCGCTCGACCCGGAACCTTAGCAATCCCGTGAGAGAGATAGTTAACCGCATCAAAACGGTTCATGCCCTGTTGCAACAAGAAATACACCGCGAAAGACTCTCGCTCATTGAACATTGCGACCAATACGTTGGCGCCGGTGACTTCCGCACGGCCAGCCGATTGCACGTGAATCACCGCGCGCTGGATTACACGCTGGAATCCTGCGGTTGGCTTGGCTTCGGCGATATGGGTTTCAATGCCAGTAAAATTGGTTTGCAAATGATCCAATAAATCTTTTTGCAGTTGCGCCACATCCACTCCGCAGGCGCGCATGACCGCAACGCCATCGCTGTCTTCGGTCAAGGCCAGCAATAAATGTTCCAGCGTGGCGAATTCATGACGGTAGCTTCCCGCGACGTCAATCGCACGATGCAATGTTCTTTCAAGGTTTTTGGACAACATAGCAACCGCCTATTCTTTTTCCATTGTGCATTGCAGCGGGTGTTGATTGGCACGCGCATAATCCATCACCATCCCTACCTTGGTTTCTGCGACTTCGTGAGTAAATATTCCGCACAATCCGACCCCACGATTATGCACTTCCATCATAGTGTGGGTGGCTTCCTCGCGGTTTTTTTGAAAAAATCGTTCCAATACGTGAATTACGAATTCCATCGGCGTATAGTCGTCGTTTAACAGCAAAACCTTATACATAGAAGGTTTTTTAGTTTTCGGCCGCGTTTTTAAAACCAATCCTGGGGAAGAATGGTTGCCTTGGTCATTTTGGTTTGGATCGTCGCTCATGAATAGTACCGAATGGAATCTATACTATATCACGCCTAAATGATTAATAAAGTTTTACTGAACAAAATTAGGTTTTCACGATAAATGAGTGTTACTTTGTAATAAAAAAAAGGCCTACTTAATGTAGGCCTTTTAAAGTAAGACGTAAATCGCTGGAAAATATCAATTAAGCAGCTTGCTTAAATGCTTTTTCTACAGTTTCGGTAACACGGCTGCGAACCGGTTCAAACGCTTCATTCGCAACTTTCATGGACATTTCAGAAATGCGCGTACCTTCATTGACGCAACCTTCAATCGCGCTGCGGCAATAGGTGGTTTGCAATTCAATTGCCTCTTGCAAGGTTTTGCAGTCCATCAATTCCTTTGCGGCATTGACACCGGATTCCAAAGATTGTTGCGCAAAGCCCAACCACGCATTGGTGATTTCTTGACAGCCTTGGGCAAACAAACTGGTGGATTCGGCAACAGCATCCAAAGTTTGTTTGGAATGCGCCGTGACTTCTTCCATGCCTTTAACATTGAACAAATTTTCCAAGTTTTTAGCAGCGGCTTCAAAGCCGTTCTTGCCGTTTGTATACAGATCTTCGAAAGATTTTGCCGAAGATTGGGTTTTGGCGCTTTTTGCGCCTGATTTTGACTTAGCCATATGTAACTCCTTCTTTATATGAACGATACTGCTCTAACACTAACCGACAACACTAACCGACGTCTAAACCAACCAACAAAAAAGCGCTGGCATCGATTTTGCACTGCAATAAAATAATATCTAATGATCCATCAATGCTTTGTCAAGTTTTATTTTGCAGTGCACAATAAATATTGCCTTTTCGACTGTGATTTGTATGCCATCTAAGTAATTGGTATAATTTTGTTTTGCCTTTACTGGAAAATTTATTTATTAACATTTTAATTCTGGTTAAACTAGCTTCAGTATGTCCTTCCTGCCATATCCCAAGATATAGAGAACAAATGCGGAAAATGCCCGTCCAGTCCTCAAAGACCCTTTATTTGTTCGGGACTGCTCTGTTAACATTTTTATTGCTCATCGGCTTTCCTAAAGATTCCCATGCCCGCTATGCCCATATAGTTTTCGACGCCAATAGCGGAAAGGTTCTGGAAGAAAAAAGTCAACATGAACCAAGGCAACCCGCTTCATTAACAAAAATGATGACGATTTATATGGCCTTCGAAGCGGTGAAATCCGGGCGTATGCAGTGGAACGACAAATTGCGTGTGTCCAAGCGCGCGGCTCGCCAGCCGCCGTCAAAATTGGGATTGAATCCCGGCGACAGCATCACCCTTAGAAACGCTGTCATGGCATTGGTGACACGATCTGCCAATGATATGGCAGCAGCAATCGGAGAATCGCTCGCCGGCAGCGAGGCAAAATTCGCGCAAAACATGACCGCCAAAGCCCGTCGTTTAGGCATGACCCGTACGACATTTCGCAATGCGTCGGGGCTTCCTGCACGCGGACAGATTACCACCGCACGCGACATGGGTGTTTTAGGCCAAGCCTTGATTCGCGATTTTCCGGATTTTTATAAGATGTTCAACACAACCTCTTTCGTCTATCGCGGCGAGGAAATTCAAAATCACAACCATCTTCTGCGTAATTATCCAGGCTTGGACGGCATTAAAACCGGATATATCCGCGCATCCGGATTTAACCTAGTGGCATCCGCCATGCGCGGCGATCGGCGCTTGATCGGCGTTGTGATGGGCGGACGGTCCGCCCCTTGGCGCGACCGTCAAATGGCAGAATTATTGGACAATGGATTTGAGAAAATCGGCATTGGAAAAACTTATGCCGCTTACGCGGTGTCCAACCGAACGACGCCAACTGCAACTTCGAACAATGAACAGGAAGACATTCCCGACCAGGTCGCCAATCAAGATTTTACCGCCACGAATGAAACTGAACCTGCCTCAACCGAGCCTGCCTCGGTCGCTTCCAACAATGCGGAGGTTGCAACCCAATCCGCCAACTCAGTCAACAATGAATCCACCGAAACGCAGTGGGGCTTGCAAGTCGGCGCATATCGCACTTTAAAACAAGCGAAATCCGCCGCCAATAGGGCAAAAAGACATAGCGACGCCCTAAAGACCGCCGAAATAAAAATTACTCAAGTCGCGCAAGGCCATAAGCGTCTTTACCGTGCGCGGTTGATGGGCATGGACGAATCTGATGCTGCCGCCGCTTGCGCAAAACTGAAAAAACGTAAAATCGATTGCAAGGTGATAGCCCCCGGCAGCACGACTTCATAGATAGAGATTTGCGCCTGTTTCACTGGCTCTACACTTGGCATAGCTTTGGCTGTCTGCTATGCTCCGACCGTTGAATTGGAGATTATAATGAACGCAAAACCTGCTGCACAAAACAATGGGGAAGCCGTGCCCGAATTGCATGGCGGCGCCGAATACCGCGCCGTGCGCCTCTCGAAGGCGCAAAAACTGCGCGAGATGGGTATTAATCCATATCCCTACCAATTCAAACGCAGCCATGAAAACCACGCGCTGCAAGATCAATACAAAGACCTTGCTGTGGGCACTGATTTAGCCGATCGGGTGCAAGTCGCCGGCCGCGTGATGGCGTACCGCAATTCCGGCATGTTCATGGACATCATGGATGCAAGCGGCAAGATTCAAATCTTTGCGCACAAGGACAATCTATCGCCCGAGCAAATTGCCATCCGCGATCTGCTTGATATCGGCGATATCGTCGGCATCGATGGCACGATCCGCAGAACACCGCGCGGCGAATTGTCGGTCAAGGCCGCGACCATCACGGTGCTTTGCAAGGCGCTGCATACCCTGCCGGAAAAATATCACGGCTTGGCCGATGTCGAAACCCGTTACCGCCAGCGTTACGTCGATCTGATTGCAACGGAGCAAAGCCGCGTCACCTTGCGTCGCAGGAGCGCCTTCATCCGCGCGATGCGCGAATATCTCGACAGTCTTGGATTTCTCGAGGTGGAAACGCCGATGCTGCACGCGATCCAAGGTGGCGCAAGCGCGAGACCGTTTGTGACGCATCACAATGCGCTTGATTCCAATTTCTTTCTGCGGGTAGCACCCGAATTGCATTTAAAGCGTCTCGTCGTCGGCGGGCTTGCCAATTGCGTTTATGAAATCAACCGCTGTTTTAGGAACGAGGGCGTTTCGGTCAAGCACAATCCGGAATTCACTTCCATGGAATTGTATCTGGCCTATGCCGATTACAATGACATTATGACATTGACCGAAAATATTGTCTCGCATGTCGCGAACGCTGTTTTGGGTACAACCAAAGTCACTTATCAGGAACGTGCGATCGATTTCACCCCGCCCTGGCCGCGTAAATCCATGGTCGATCTAATCCGCGAAAAAACCGGCGTGGATTTTCTATCGTTTACCGATGCAGAGGCCGCGCGTAAACAAGCCGATAAATTGGGTGTCTATGTCGAATCGAAATTCAATTGGGGCCAAGTGGTCGAGGCGGTGTTCGCCGACAAGGTTGAATCAAGCCTGATCCAGCCAACCCATGTCATCGACCTGCCCAAGGATATATCGCCGCTGGCCAAAATTCACCGCAGCAATCCGCTATTGACGGAACGGTTTGAAACCTATGCCAATGGCTGGGAAATCGCCAACGCGTTTTCGGAATTGACCGATCCGATCGACCAGTACGAGCGTTTCGCCGATCAAATGCAACGCCGCGAAGCCGGCGACGGCGAGGCGCAAATGATGGACGAGGATTATGTCACCGCGCTTGAATACGGCCTGCCCCCGACCGGCGGGCTGGGCATCGGACTCGACCGCCTGATTATGCTGTTGACCGATTCGGCCAGCATCCGCGATGTGATCGCGTTTCCAACGTTGAGGCCGAAGCTGTAAATTTTCTAAAGCAAAATTATTATTGTCATCCCGACCGAAAGGAGTGGATGACGCGTCATATAGACATAAAGAAAAAGGGGCGGATGAACCGCCCCTCTCCATTTGCTATGCGAATGGACTAAAAGCCCATATCGCCGCCCATACCGCCGCCAGCACCGGCACCATGGCCGTGACCGTCGTCTTTTTTGGGTAACTCCGCGATCACCGCTTCGGTGGTGATCAATTGACCGGCAACCGAAATCGCCGATTGCAATGCGGTGCGGACCACCTTGGTCGGATCGATGATGCCGGATTTCACCAGATCGGTGTAATCGCCCTTATACGCATCCCAACCGAAACTGGTGTCCTTGGATTCCAAGATTTTTCCAACCACGATCGATGCGTCTTCGCCGGCGTTTTCGGCGATCTTGCGCAGCGGCGATTGAATCGCGCGACGCACGATATCCACGCCCGAACGTTGATCGTCGTTGCTGACCTTGATCGTGTCGAGCGCACGCGAAGCATAAATCAATGCCACGCCGCCGCCTGGGACGATACCTTCTTGAACGGCCGCGCGGGTTGCGTGCATGGCGTCTTCGACGCGGTCTTTGCGTTCCTTCACTTCGACTTCGGTGGCGCCGCCGACGCGGATTACCGCAACACCGCCGGCCAATTTGGCCAAACGCTCTTGCAGTTTTTCGCGGTCGTAATCGGATGATGTCTCATCGATTTGCGCCTTGATTTGCGACACACGCGCTTCGATGTCGGCCTTTTTGCCCGAACCATCGACGATGGTGGTTTCTTCCTTGGTGATGATGACTTTCTTCGCCTTGCCCAGCATGGACAAAGAGACATTTTCCAATTTGATGCCCAAATCTTCCGAGATCAATTGGCCGTTGGTCAAAATCGCGATATCTTCCAGCATGGCCTTGCGGCGGTCGCCGAAACCAGGTGCCTTCACCGCAGCGACCTTCAATCCGCCGCGCAGTTTATTGACCACGAGCGTCGCAAGCGCTTCGCCTTCGACGTCTTCGGCAATCACCAACAATGGTTTTCCGGATTGCACGATCGCTTCCAAAACCGGCAGCATCGCTTGCAAGCCCGAAAGCTTCTTTTCAAAAATCAACACGAACGGGCTGTCCAATTCGCAGGTCATTTTTTCGGCGTTGGTGACGAAATACGGGGAAATGTAACCGCGGTCGAACTGCATGCCTTCGACGACGTCCAATTCGGTTTCCATTGATTTCGCTTCTTCAACAGAAATCACGCCTTCATGGCCGACTTTGTCCATCGCCTTTGCCAGCATGTCGCCGATTTCCTTATCGCCGTTTGCGGAAATAGTGCCGATCTGGCTGATTTCCTGGTTGGTCGAAACCTTCTTCGACATTTTCGACAGGCGATCGCAAACCGCTTCGCAAGCCAGATCCAAGCCACGGCGCAGATCGGTCGCGTTAGCGCCAGCCATGATGTACTTCATCGATTCTTGCATCAACGATCCGGCCAAAACCGAACTTGTGGTGGTGCCGTCACCCGCGGCATCAACCGTTTTCGATGCAGCAGCGCGGATCATTTGCGCGCCCATGTTTTCATAAGCGTCCGCCAATTCGATTTCCTTGGCGACGGTCACGCCGTCCTTGGTCGAACGCGGGTCGCCGAACGATTTTTGCAACAATACCGTGCGTCCGCCCGGCCCCAATGTGGCGCCGATGGCGTTAACGGCGATCAGTGCGCCGTTCAACAGTTTTTGACGTCCGGTTTGACCGGAATGAATTTGCTTTGCAGCCATTTTGTGTTCTCCTTTGTTTTGTTTCAATCGTCATTCCGGCGCAAGCCGGAATCCATCATCAACCATCGTATGGATCCCGGCTTTCGCCGGGATGACGGCGGTGTTAAAATTAAGCAGCTTTCTTCTTTGAAGAAGTGCCGCCTTCGATAATGCCCATGATGTCCGATTCCTTCATGATCAGGAATTCGGTGCCGTCCATTTTCACTTCGGTGCCAGACCATTTTCCGAACAGAATGCGGTCGCCCGACTTTACATCCAAAGGAATCAATTTTCCGGTTTCATCGCGCGATCCGCTGCCTACGGAAACGATCTCGCCTTCCATCGGTTTTTCTTGCGCGGTTTCGGGAATGATAATTCCACCGGCAGTCTTTTCTTCCGACTGCACACGCTTGACCAACACGCGGTCATGTAACGGTCTAAACTTCATGCTTTTGCTCCATTTATTGTTAGACGTTGACGTAAAAACTTTGTCCGCTGCGGCCTCTAGCCTATTGGCGATTTCCGCATCGGAGTGCTAGTCATGTAGGTAACAACCGCCCCACTGTCAAGAACCATCTGGAATCAATGGTTTTTGCGCCGCCGAAACGACTAAATCAATGAATTAACTAAATTTTTACCAAAAATATGCCAGAATGGGACATTATATTACATAGATGGCCGCTATCCATGAGTGATTTAGAAAAGCAATTGAAAGACTATCGTCTGACCACGGCGGAGATTTTGTATCACCTGCCGGATTACCCCAGCCTGCTGCAGACGTTTTTATGGCAGGAATTGGACATCGCGCCCAAATTTCCGGTGTTGTGGAAATTTCTGAAATTCTGGGAAAAAAATATCGAAGGCAAATTGTACAAAGTCACAATCTGCTCCAATCAATTGATCAAACCCGCCGAATTCAAAATGGCGGATGTGTCATTGAGCTTGCATTAGTTCTGCAATCCACTTCGCCGTCAGTCTCTCCTGCGCGGTGTTTTGCGACAGGCGGCCAGACAGGCATTGCCAATCGACCATATCCATATCCTGATCTTGGTTAAAGCAGGAAAACACGATTTTCTCCTCGCCTGTTGCCGGATCGATGTGGCGTTGGATACATTGCGCACAAACTTCCTTCATCATGCATTGCATCGGCGAATTGATCGAGGCAACGGCGATTTTGGCACCACCCAGAATATTTTTAAGCCCATGATTCCGCGCATGCGCCACCGCCGCCATCATTTTGTCGGAACCGATGCAAATGATACGCTCGATACCTGTCAGCAAATCCGCATTGGCAGCGATGGCATCGACGATATTGCCAATGAAATTCCGGTCGGTATTTCTGCCCGGCGCAATTGCGGGTGCTACATCGCTGCACCACACCACGATGTCGCTGGCCGATTCGATTTCGTCGGGCTTAAATCTGTCGGCGGGATTTTTATAGCCGGCGAAATAAGTCACATGGCAGCCGTTCTTCCGCATCGCCTGGCCGATGGAAAACAACACCGCGTTGCCTAATCCGCCGCCGATCAAGACAACCTTTTCATTCTTTGGAATTTCGGTGGGCGTGCCGGTCGGCCCCATCAGCACCACATCCTCGCCGGGTTTCAGCAAATGACACAAGGAACTGGATCCACCCATTTCCAGCACGATGGTCGAAAGCAGCCCGCGCGCGCGATCCACCCACGCGCCGGTCATGGCGAGGCCTTCCATGGCAAGCGCACGACCCGATTCAAAATTCTGCAAACGGTAAAATTGCCCCGGCTGGAAATTTTCCGCCGCCATGGGTGCGTGCACAACCACTTCGACTATATTATGCGTCAAACGGTTGACTTCATGCACCTTTGCATTCAAGCCATTGTGCAATTCACGGCGCAGCCCGGCGACATCGCCGAAAATTTGGGCAAGATTTTTAAGATGCTTCGAGACGATCGGATAGCCGCGCTTGGCGCTTGCCATGGCCTTGACCACGTTGCCCGCGAAACTGGGATGCAGATCGCCGAAGAAACTGATTTTCCGTCCGTCGTCGCGTTGATGCATAAAAATATGCACATCTTCAGGCTTGGCGGATTTTTGCGGCGCAACGGCTGTGCCGGTTTCGTCATAGGCTTGAAAATATTTTCCATCGAGATTCAGCCCCGCCTCCTCCCGCGCCAAAACAGTGTTGGGCTGTGTTCCGGCCGCGACCAGAATGCTGCGGGTGGAGATTGTTACTGAGCCCCCCCCACCAAAATCGCTATCGCGATTTTGACTCCCCCGCGTCGCGTCGAAGACGCGCTTCGCGCTTAGGGGGGGATTTAAGTTTTTGTTATAACCCTCCCCTTGCGGGAGGATCAAAACTGCGAAGCAGTTTTGGGGAGGGGGACTCGATTGAAAAACCACACTCTCAACCCACCCATATTCATCGGTCTTGATTTCCCTTGGCGTCAGATTGGGGGCGATGAAAATACCCTCCTCCAACGCCTTTTCGACTTCTTCGTGATTAAGCGTATAGCTCGGCGCCGACTGCAAATCCTTGCGATAGCAAATTGTAACCCCGCCCCATTGCTGCAGCAATCCGATAATGTCGGGATTTTTTTTCTTGCGTTCCGCGCGGATTGCACGCGCATGGGTCATGAATTCATCGGCGATGATGCGGTCTTCTTGCGTCCAATTCACCGCCCCCAATTGCTCGAAACGCATAAGAAACTTTTCAACCTGCACCGGATAATACGCCAAAATTTCAGTTGCAGTATCGATCGCCGTCAAGCCACCGCCGATGACGATTGCGGGTAAGCGAATCTGCAAATTGGCGAGTGAATCGGATTTTCCGGCACCCGTCAATTGCAGAGCCATCAGAAAATCGGACGCGGCACGCACGCCCTTGGCCAGATTGCCGGGGATGTTCAAAATCGTCGGCTTGCCTGCCCCCAAACAGAGTGCGACATGATCAAATCCCATCGTGAAAGCCTGATCCATCGTGATCGTTCCCCCAAAACGCACGCCACCGAACAGGTCAAAATTTTCGCGACGCTCTAGCAACAAGCGCACGATTTTCAAAAAGTTTTTATCCCAGCGAACGGTAATGCCGTATTCAGCAACGCCACCAAAACCCGCCATGATGCGTTTGTCCAAATCTTCCCACAAATCGGCGGCGTTTTGGATCGGCGCGAACGGCACATCCAGCGGTTCGATTTTCAATCCATCGATCAGACATACATAATGCCCATCATTGATTAAATGATGCGATAAATTAATTCCGGCGGGTCCCGCGCCCGCGATCAGAATTTTCCGCCCGGTCGGCGCAAGCGGCACCGGTCGCACGACATTAAGCGGATTCCAGCGCGTGAGCAGCGAATAAATTTCAAACCCCCACGGCAAATCCAGCGCATCCTTGAGCGTGCGGGTTTCGATTTGCGGGATATCGACCGGCTGTTGCTTTTGATAGATGCAGGATTTCATGCAGTCATTGCAAATCCGATGCCCGGTCATGGCGCAAAGCGGATTGTCTATTGCCGCAGCCGCAAGCGCGCCGATGGCATGTCCCTGGGATTTAAGCAGGTTCATTTCCGAAATTTTCTCATCGAGCGGGCATCCGGCCAATTCCACCCCATGCGCCGATTTCTGGAATTTGGTTTTGCCGGTTTTATCCAAAAGCCCCTTGGCACAGGAATCCTTGCCCTGCTTGTGACAGAAAATACAGTAATGCGCCTGATCTAACGCCAATTCCAAATCCGCACCCGAATCCGTCAGCTTGAAACCGTCGCGCGCGCGGCGATGCGATTCGGGAATTTTTAGAACTTGATAGCCGTCGCGCAATTCGGTTTCAACCGCGATCAATTCTGTCGGATTGGTTTTTTGCGGGATTTTATATAGAACATCTTTTTTATGATATTTGCGCCCCGCGTCGTTCCATAATGCCCAAGCCGTATAATCTTCCGCCACAGAAATTTTTTCCGCATTCTTATTTTCATCCACGCACCAGGCTAAAACATGCTGGGCGAAAGCCAGGCAATCGAATTTCTTCCCAAAATATTTCTCCAGCTTTTGACGCAATATTTCGCCGTCGATCGCTTGCGCGTCCTCGGGTTTTTTGCCGCGTGCGACCCGGCGTTGCACGAATTGCCGCTTGCATTCGTAAATTGGCGATAATTTGCTATGCCGTAATTTTAAATCTGCGCATTGTTTTTCGATATTGAATAATTTGGCCAGAAACTCCTCGGCCAAGGGCGCAAGTGCTATAATAAATTCCGATTCCTCGAACTGCGATTCGAATCCATTTTTTCGCGCCGTCATCAAGCGGTTGAATATTCCAATATCCAGGGATTTCAAAAAATCAACAAATGCACCGTCGACGCGCAGCAACTCATCGCGGGAATATAAGTCTTTGAATTCAAGGTCATATGCCAAGTTTAATGTCATCAGGTTTCTATAGCATAAATTCATCAGGCATATATATCTTTGTCATCCTGAGCGTTAGCGAAGGATCTATCCAATCTATGCGCCAACATACTGTCTAAAACACCGGATAGATCCTTCACTTTGTTCAGGATGACAATATTAATTCATCCCCATCTCTCGCATTGACTCCGGCCTCGAATTCCGTCATTTTACGACTATGAAAAATCCCGACACCAAATCCGTATCTTGTTGGCTATTTATTTGTTGCGCGATGATATTCATCATGGTGGTATTGGGTGGCGTAACCCGATTAACCGAATCCGGATTGTCAATCACCGAATGGAAACCGGTCAGCGGTGTATTGCCGCCATTAAACGAATCCCAGTGGCGCGAAGAATTTACGAAATATCAAACCATTCCAGAATTTAAAATCGAACGCCCGCAAATGACGCTTGATGAATATAAAACCATTTATTGGTGGGAATATGCCCATCGGCTTTGGGGACGGTTGATTGGTTTGGCGTTTTTTCTGCCGCTGGTTTATTTTTTTGTGCGCGGTAATTTGCACAAGGATTGGATACCACCGCTTATCATTATTTTACTGCTAGGCGCCAACCAAGGATTTTTGGGCTGGTACATGGTTGAAAGCGGACTTTCAGTGCGCACCGATGTCAGCCAGTATCGGCTGACCGCGCATTTAACTTTAGCCTGCTTAATTTACGCCTACACGCTTTGGATCGCGCTGCATATCCGGCATGCTGCTATGAAATTGTTCGTACCGAAAGCAAAAATCTTATGGCCGGTTATGGCGATTTTCGCATTGTACTGGATGACATTCATCATGGGCGGATTTATGGCCGGCACCAATGCGGGATTATTGTATCAAACATTTCCAAAATACAACGCCGATTGGTGGCCAAGCGGTGTTTGGATTTTAGAACCCTGGTATAAAAATCTGTTTGAAAACACCACGGCTATCCATGCCGTCCACCGAAGCTTGGCTATTGGTTTGGTTGTCGGATCGATTGCGATCGTGCCGTATATTTTAAAGTTCCGCCCGCCAAAATCTGTAAAAATACCGTTATTTCATGTTGCCGGGATGGGGTTGGTGCAAATGGCGATCGGCATTTCCACCATTAAGCATCAAATACCGATTTGGCTTGGGGCACTGCATCAGGCCGGTGGGGTATTGTTGTTGACGTTCTTTATTTGGTTGTTGTTCAGCTTGCGCAAAGCACAAATTTAGGCAGCTTGCAATACGCCGCGCGCGATTTGATCGCGCTCCAATGCTTCGAACAAGGCGGTAAAATTGCCCTCGCCGAACCCCTCGCAGCCTTTGCGCTGAATCACTTCAAAAAACATCGGCCCAACGATGGGCGGCGTGACAATTTGCAAAAGCAATTCGCGATTGTCATTCACACCATCGAGTAGAATAAAATTTTTCTGCATGCGCGCAATGTTTTCGCCGGAATCGGGGAATTTTTCCTGCAACATGCGGTAATAACTCTCCGGCACCGGTACGAACGGAATGCCTTTTTGCGTCATAGCTTCCACGGTCGCGTAAATATCGACGGGGTTTAAGGCGATGTGTTGGATGCCAGCGCCTTTGTACGCGTCGATAAATTCCGCGATTTGCGATTGATCATCCATCGATTCATTAATTGTTATGCGCATCAAGCTACAGCCGCTTTGCAGCGCACGGCTGCGCAATGCCGTCTGTTTGCCTTGGATATGGAAATATCTTGTCTCACGAAAGCCAAACAAGGTTTTAAACATATTAGCAACATCGTCCAACGATCCCTTGGTGACATTGAACGATAAATGATCGATCGATTGCAATCCAATAGCATGGGATGTCGGATCGGATTCAAAAATAAAATCATCGGCAAAAAATGACGACTTTGCATCCGCCGGGCAAAGATAAATCAAGCTGCCGCCAACCCCTACGACCGCATCAATAGACTTTGCAATCCACGCGGCCTGGCGGGGCAATATTTTATAATTTTGCCGTGTGGCGCGTTCGGCAAGCTTGACCGGATCATGACAATAAAATCCCGCCGCAACCGCCGCCGGACCATGGAGCGCGGCAAATTCGGCCGCATGCCCGTGCGGCAATTCGTTTAGAACAAAATAAATCTGCCCTTGACCATACAAAGCGACCGGCAACGTTTTGTGCCGCGCGACACGCACAAAACCCATTAATTCCCATATTTTGATCAAAGCCGATGGATCGGGTGTCGCAAATTCGACAAACGCAAAACCGTCCGTTAATGCTGAATTTATAATCATGCAATTTCACTTTTCCTGCGAAGGGATTTTAGATGGTTCAATTTTGGATTGCCAGTAAAAAAGCGGGGTTTTTAATCCCGCTTTTTCCCTGCCTGCACTCTCTTGGGGGGATGTGCCAACAAAAACTTTTTTTTAATGATGATCGGTGCCGCGTAAAAAAGGCAAAACGTTATTCGGTATGGCATGACCGCCTTGCTCTGCCCAGTTAACGATGTTGTGCAACAACGGAACCGCGCCTACCGGATCGCATTCGACTTGGATAATATGTTTTGCCAATGCGGCCAGTGCGGCCACATCGCCGGAATCTTGCGGGGCAATTTTACATATAGATTTAAATACGGTATCGGCTTCAAATCCCAGTGGATCGTTTTCTAGCGGTGAATTTTCCAATGAGCTGTACAAAGCCTGATATTCCGCTATCAGATGCGTCAACTTCATGTTTCCTCCCAGCTTTACCTACATGGTGGCTATTCTAGAAAGAATACGCTAGCAATCCTAAAGACTGGTTAATGCAGCGCAGCAATTGCGGAATAATTTGCATTATGCAAATCATTTCCTTTGTGGATATTTTTGTCTGTTGTCCATTGATTTGACTTGATCATTGCTCTATTTTGTCGCAACAGACTGTGATAAATCTTTGTTCTTAAGACTATTCAATCACAACATGACGAAATCAAGAAAAAACAAAACTATAAACAAACGCGTTCCATCGCATAACAAAGCCTTGGGATTAACACCAGCACGCCAGGAAATTTTGCAAATTTTGCAGTCTTTTGTAAAACCTTTGGGCGCCTATGCCGTGTTAAATGAATACAAGAAACGCCATCCCAACGCCGCGCCACCGACCATTTATCGTGCGTTGGATTTTTTGACGCAACAGCATCTGGTGCATAAAATCGAATCGCTGAATGCCTATGTCGCGTGCAATCACAATCATGAATCGACCGTGCAATTTTTGGTCTGCACCGAATGTGGCAAAACGCACGAGACCGAAGCCATGGATATAGGCAAAAATGCGGATAAGCTCGCCAAGAAAATGGGGTTTGTGGTAAAACAAACCGTCTTAGAGATTATCGGTCATTGCGAAAGATGCCAGAAACCATGAAAATACATTTCGCCGCTGGTGAATATCCGCTTGCACAGCAAGCATTGGCAGAGCTGGAAAGACACCACAAAAACGTTCCATTGAATCGGGCCGATTTTATCGTGGCGTTAGGCGGCGACGGATTTTTGTTGAAAACTTTGCATGTTTCATTGGAAATGCAAATTCCGGTTTTCGGCATGAACCGGGGCAGTATTGGTTTTTTGTTAAACCATTTTCATGTCGACGGTTTGGAAAAAAGATTGCAGACTGCGAAACCGGTTACTTTATACCCGCTGCGAATGAAAGCCATCGATCTTTCCGGCGATCATTTCGAAGCATTGGCGTTTAACGAAGTTTCGCTGTTTCGTCAAAACCGGCAAACCGCCAAGTTGCGAATAATCGTTGACGGCGTAACCCGCATGGACGAAGTGATTTGCGACGGCGCGTTGTTGTGCACCCCTGCTGGAAGCACGGCATATAATCTATCGGCGCATGGGTCTATTATTCCGTTGGGTGCGGATGTATTGGGGTTGACGCCGATTAGCGCTTTCCGACCCAGACGATGGAAAGGCGCGTTGCTGCCCTGCAAATCCAAGGTGACTTTCGATATCATTGAACCAAAAAAACGCCCGACCAGCGTGGTTGCGGACGACAAGGAATTTCGTGATATCCAAACCGTCGATGTGTTTGAGGATCGCAACGTGTCTTTAAAATTGCTGTTCGATCCTGAAAATCCATTGGAAGAACGCATTTTACGGGAACAGTTTTTACCCTAGATGCGCGCACTGTGCCTGAAATCCCCAAAACCGACCGCAAATAAGCAATAAATCTAAATGCAAGTTGCAGTAAACCTATAATTTGGCTATTAGTATACAATGGCATTAATGCGGTAATATCGCTTGTGCGGTACTCGCTTGCTAGACTGTTTTTGTTTTTTATTTCATCACGCGATTTTTTAAAGGAGCGGTTTTCATGCGTCATCGTTCTATTTTTTCGGCTTCGGTTTTTGTCGCAGCCAGTCTCTTCACGACAATTTCGCTGGCCGCCCCGCCTGCTGCGCCAACTCCGGTTGCGATTGATCCATCTCCATTGGCCATGCCCCCGACGCCCGGCGCGCAAAACAGCCCCGATGCTCCAAAGCCTGCTCAGGCCATAACCTCTGCCCCAGCCGGCAACAAAGACCCATTTAATCCTCTAAGCGGCCCTGCCGCCGCGCCTGCTGCGCCGTCAACCAATACCGCTGCTGCTGGATTCGATCCGTTTTCTAACGTAACCCCGCCTGTCGCCGCTCCGAATGCGGCGTCAGGGCTGGAAACTGCACCCATATCACCGGCCATTCCTCCCATTCCATCCACTCCGCCGGTTGCCGGCGCCAAACCTTCTAACAGCGTGCCTTTGGCCATTCCAAATTCGCCGCTGACCATTCCCCCACCAGCAGTTGCGCCCGACGGAAAAGATTTAGTACCACTCGCGTCGCCCGGCACGCAAAACAGATTCGGCACACTTGGTGCGGGAAATTTGCCTCCAGGCGCGCCGGAATTGACGCCGCCCGTCGTCACAGATTCATCGATGATGGAAGAAAGCAAACCAAAGCCTAAACCAAAACCAAAATTCAAACCTTCTTTTGCTACAGGCAAAAAGGCGTTCGACAAAAATCAATTTGATTTGGCCAAAAAGCATTTATTTCCTCTTGCGCAAAAGGGCAATGCCGACGCCCAATATTTGTTGGGGGTTATTTTCTCGCATGACAAGGGCAAAAACCGCGATTACCAAAAAGCCGCTATGTGGTATGACAAAGCCGCTGAAGCGGGGTTAAAGGATGCACAATTCAATTTAGGATTTATGCTTTATCAAGGCGCCGGCGAACCGGGCGACAGCAAATCCGTGGCTCAAGATTACCCTCAAGCCGCCAAATATTTAACCCTAGCGGCGCAATCCGGCGTGCCAATGGCGCAACATTTGATTAGCGTCATGTACCTACGCGGCACGGGTATCCAGCAAAACTTTATGGAAGCATTGCGTTATGCGTCTCTTGCTGCCGAGGCTGGGATCGAGGAGTCCATGTTCAACGCCGCAATGTTAAGCGTGCGCAAACCGGGCGCTACCATGCAGGATTACATTAATTCTTACAAATGGTTCACCATACTTGGCATGCGCGGATATCCGGGCGCTGCGGAAAACCGCGCCATGATCACCAAATACATGCCCTATAACGCGATCCAATATGCCGAAGGTTTGGCGCGCGCCTGGCGTCCGCCGGCAACCAATGATGAAAATACGATGGACATGGATTCCGGCATGAAGAAATCCAAGACTGCGAAATCAATATCATCGTCTATGCCCGATCGGTCGCCAAAACCTGGTATGACGCGGTCTGGCGCAGCGCCATTTTATTACGAGCCATCCATGGCCGGCATGGGCAATATGGGAATGATGCCCCAAGGTCAAGGGATGAACAATTCCATGGGTGGAATGATGATGCCCCCCCCTGCGCCCGGACAACAACCAATGGGCATGATGCCACAGCCGGGGATGGGAAATATGGGTATGGGCATGGGTATGAATAATCCTGCCATGATGCCCCCTCCGCAACCGGGTATGGCTATGAGCCCACCGGCGATGCCACCAATGGGTGCCCCGCAAATGGCTCAACCAATGGCCAATCCGTCGGCCTGGCCGTGGCCGCAACAAAATGCTGCACCAACGGCGGCGCAACCCCCGTCAACAAGCTATCCGGAAATTAATCAGCGCGAACGCGATATGATGATGAATTAATCTTAAAATTATTTTTCACAGTTTAAAAGCGGCCATTTCGGCCGCTTTTTTTGTGAATCTTTCTAGGCTATGAACAACGGATGTAATTAAAACGGCAGCGACTAAAACTCGCCCGCCTCCATCGCGCGCAGCAATTCGATCGTTGCGCGCTGGAAAAACGCAGACGGATTTTGGGTGCAGTAGTTTTCAATCCATTTCACAAAATCATCGGATTTTTTACCTTTGGCCACATTGCCGGTCGGCGACATCAAGGTATTATAGGCTGAAACAAATCCATTCACCCATACCTGGTAGTTTTTAACGATGGTTTCCTGATTGCGGGTTTTATACCCCATATAGTCCGAACATTTGGAATTGCCGTGTCCATAAACCGCTATAGTTTCTTTGACCATTGGTTGCGGGGCATCCGCAAACACCGTTCCGCCGGAATTGCCCGGCATCGGCGACGCCAATGTCGGAACCGGCGTTGCGGGTGAAACCGGTGTTGCGGGATATGCCTTGGACGGGGACATCGCCGACGGATCGGATTTCATGCCGCTTCCACCTTGGGCCAAAACCAATTGAAAGGGCAGCAAAGCCATAATAATGGCAATCACAATAATGCGTTTCATGCAAAACTCCGAATGGAAAAAGTGATATTGGAAATATGAATTTCAAACCGACGACAACCATTCTATCGCAGTTAACTTAAAATCATAAGCATAAAACGAATGATTGGGGATTAAATATCCAGATTCAGCGGCTTTATATGGTGCCCACGGCCGGACTCGAACCGGCACGCCGCTTGCGCAGCACAGGATTTTAAGTCCTGGGCGTCTACCAATTCCGCCACGTGGGCTTTTTATTCAAAAAAAGCATCGTAAAACTAGCGGCATAAAAATCGGATGACAAGGGAAATTATCCCAAAAACCCATAGATGGCCATTTAACCCCTAACCATCGACCAATTTGGCATTTGCCCCATGGCTTTGTGCCATTTTAATAATCGCGGTTGCGGCTTGATCCAGTTTTCTTGCATCAGTACCGCGCACCACCAACTTTAATTCATATTCGCCGATCTTAAAACTGGGATAAGAACCGATATCCAAATCCGCAAAATCCGTCTGGATTTTTGTCAGCGCGGCGGCAATTTGCCCCTCAAGCACATTGCAAATCACCTTGCGCGTTAATATTGGCGCGCCACCCACAAGTCGTGGCACAATGCCGGCGAACATGGCTTGCATGATATTCGGCACCCCGGCCATCACAAATACATTGCCCATTTGAAAACCTGGCCCGCTGCTGATTGGGTTTTCAATCAATTCGGCGCCTTGGGGAACAGACGCCATACGCCGCCGGGCAGTGTTGAATTCCATACCGCGTTCGGCGTAATAACTGTGCAATTGCTGGAACGCCAGCGGGTGTTCGACGCATGGCACCCCAAATGCCACCGCGACGGATTCCGAGGTTATATCGTCATGCGTCGGGCCAATTCCGCCGGTTGTAAAAACATAACGATATTTGTGCCGCAAACCGTTGACAGCGTCTATAATCGCTGATGCAATGTCGGCGACAATCCGGACTTCACCAATGCCAATGCCCAGGGCGTTTAGCGATTTGGCCAGAAATGGGATATTGGCTTCGACCGTATGACCGGCCAAAATTTCATTTCCGATGATAATGATCGCGGCGTTGAGTGACATGGCGGGGAATATTCAAAAAAATATTGGGAGCAACGATTGAACATAGCATAAATTCTTCTATTTTGTTATAGAAGATTCCAAATTAGGCAAGACACATGCAAATCCGCGAAAAAACCGAACGCATCACCCTGCATCAACCTGCAGATTTTGAATTTATGCGCAAGGCGGGACAATTGGCAGCAAGGGTTTTGGATTATATTGTTCCCTATACCGTGGATGGCGTTACCACCGACACGTTGGATCAATTATGCGAAACGTTTATTCGCGATCATGGCGCGATCCCCGCCCCTCTTGGTTACAAAGGTTATCCAAAATCCATCTGCACATCGATTAACCATGTAGTTTGTCATGGCATTCCATCCGACCGCGTATTGATGGACGGCGATATCGTCAATATCGATGTGACGGTTATTTTGGACGGGTGGTATGGCGACACATCGCGTATGTACGCAATCGGCGATGTACCGGTCAAGGCAAAGAAACTGATGGATGTTACCTATGACGCGATGATGCGCGGAATCGCCGCGGTCAAACCCGGCGCGCATTTGGGCGATATCGGATTTGCCATTCAATCCTATGTCGAAGAAAACCGTTTTTCGGTAGTGCGCGATTTTTGCGGCCACGGTTTGGGCAAGGTATTCCATGCTCCGCCCAGCGTATTGCATTTCGGCAATCCTGGCGAAGGCGATATTTTGAAACCCGGCATGTTTTTTACCATCGAGCCGATGGTCAATGCCGGAAAATTCGATACCAAAATTTTATCGGACGGTTGGACGGCGGTAACACGGGATAAATCACTGTCGGCGCAGTTCGAACATACGCTTGCGGTCACAGAAACCGGATATGAGATTTTCACGCTTTCCCCCGCAGGCCTGCACAAACCGCCTTATGGGGGTTAGCTAGGCTTTTGCCAGTATAGTTCGATTGAATAATTCCTGCGCTTTTCTGCTGGCGATATCTCTAAAACCGCGCACATGCGGAGGGTATGTGCGAGTTATTCTCTTTGTTTGACCCGATGGCGCATTATCAATGCTTAAGCCTATAATATTTTCAAATAATGGGCGAATTGCTGGGTATTCGCCAAATGTCCGAATTACTGGCAACATTTGCGCAACGAAATGATTTGAAGTAGGTGATAGAACCTTCGCCTGTTCAAGTAATTGCACTGATTCTAATACATTCCATTGATAAGATGGTCCTTTCGCTGCTCCGCATTTGTTTATTGCCATGACGGCCAAACCATGAACGAAAAAAACCACCGCCATGGCCGGCGCGATTATGGCAAGATCCTTATCCGTTAGTGTGTCTTGATTATACGGAATCATACTAAAATTGTTCTCGCAAGCCGCTTTGATTGCGCTTGTCGGATCCAATTCTTTCGGTGTATCAGCCACATTCACCCAACGCATCCCCAAATGTGCAAATAGTATTGCTTCGGTATAAGTTCTTGGCAAGCGTGGTGCGCCTGATTTGATATCATCAAAAAACAAGACGCATATTTATCTAGAGTTTGTTCATATCTGCCACTCGATAAAAATGATAGTGTATCTAAGTTTCTTACACCTGCCGATAAAGCAGCCACCACGGCCGTGTCGACCGTATCCACAACTCCCTGACAGGACAAATCATGTGTTGGGGCAGCAAATTGCACACCCTGTCGCTTCATTTCCTCTACTTTTGTATTTTGCTTTTTAATAATGTGGCGCAAGGTTTCGCTGGCATCTTCAAAATCACCGGCATTAACAGATTGCACATCTGCGCGGTATGTCCATAGAATTAGTTGCCAATCTTCTCGGGGATCGTAAATTACTTGTTGACTCATTTTCTTAATCTAATACCCATTTTTGTTTAGTTTCTTTTACAGAATATCTCAAAAACCTGCCACATTGTCAACGGGTGACCACCTTACCATTGCAAAAACTCAAGCTTGGCATTAAACAAAGGCATGTCCCAAACCACCGCCAAACCCAAACCTTCACCCAATCCCAAGCCGCATCATTTGGGGCATCGGCAACGGCTGCGCGAGCGGTTTTTAAAGCATCCAGATGCTATTGCGGATTACGAATTATTGGAATTATTGTTGTTTGCGGCGATACCGCGCGGCGATACCAAACCATTGGCCAAGGATTTAATCGCCAAATTCAACAGCCTGGCCGAGGTATTAAGCGCCTCTCCCGCAGAATTGCAAAGCGTCAAGGGCGTGGGCGAAGCAGTGGTGGTCGCAATCAAAACCGCGCAAAATTGCGGGTTTAGGATGTTGCAAAACACGGTGAAAAATAAAACCGTGATCGGTAATTGGAAAAACCTATTGGATTATTGTTATGCCAAAATGGCCTGGCGCAAAACCGAAGAAGTGCGGATTCTCTATCTCAATGCCAGCAACGAATTAATCGCCGACGAACAATCGCGCGAAGGCACGATCGATCACGCCCCGGTCTATGCCCGCGAAATCGTCAAACGCGCCTTGGAACTGCACGCATCGTCTATCATTATGGTGCATAACCATCCCGCAGGAGACCCAGAACCGTCGCGCGAAGACATCATTATTACTAAGGCAGTACAAAAAGCCTTGGCCAGCGTCGATATCAGCTTGCACGACCATTTAATCATCGGTCGCGACGGTCATAAAAGCCTAAAATCCAGCGGCGTTCTATAATTTGGCTTTTTTCACTTAAAAACAATGATATAGCGATAATATTCGAATCCACACCGTCCTGTGCATTATTATTCTTAAAGGATTTATTGTAAGTTATTAAAAAATATGGGATAAGCGCGGTGAAAAAGGAATCCGCATGCCAAAAACTCAAAGACCTAAAAAACCTCACGCGCACGATGAAATTATATTGCCAGAATACGCTGAGGCACTGCAAAGGCCAGAGACGTTGGTGGATATAATTGCAAAACAAAAAAAGCAGCCTGATAAAATACTCGCCGCCGGCGCGATTGCGTATGCGTATTTGAAAGAAAACGGTGCGGCAAAATTCGAATCACTGATCGATGCGTTAATCGCCTTCCGTTTCAATGATACCAACATATCAAAAATTCCTGGCTTAGAAATTTTTGTTCATGAAACTACTGGTCAGATTAATATTCTAGGAAAAGAAAACAATGCTGTTTATCGCGATTTTTCTAAAGCATTTGATTTATTGCAAGCGGCGATGATCCAAGAACTTTTTAACGTCAAGCCAGAGCTGGTAAAATCATTAACCACATTTCGTCGGTCAGAACACCTATCCTCCGGCATGCCCGGTAGTCATGACGAAGCGGCGTTGTTTCAACTCTGGCGTGGCGACCGCGCCCAGGCGGCAAAAATTGTCGGCAGCCTTCTCCAAGCCGTGACTGAAAAACTGCGTCAATAAACGTCATTTCTATCCCCATTCTACCAGAAATCCGCCGATTTATTGAATTTCGATCTAATTAATGGTCACAAGCCTTGCCAAATCATGGGTTTTCGTTTACACATGCCGATCGCGATATTTGTTCGCGAATTTCGTGGTGACGCGGGGTGGAGCAGCCTGGTAGCTCGTTAGGCTCATAACCTAAAGGTCGTTGGTTCAAATCCAGCCCCCGCAACCAACCAACTTTTTTATTTGCCCACTCGGCCTTTGGCCTCATGGGTGGGGTTTAAATCCAGCCCCCGCAACCAATTCATTTATTCAAATCCCTATGGACATCCTTTCAAGTTTTACGCAGAACCTGCTCTCCCCGCCGATATTGTTTTTCGCGCTGGGGGTTTTGGCCGGATTCATTAAATCCGATCTTGACGTTCCCGAAAGTATCAGCCGATATCTGTCAATCTATCTGATGATGGCGATTGGGTTCAAGGGCGGCGTTGCCATTGCCAGCACCGCCGAATTCAACGGGCAAATTTTATCGGCGGTTGCGGCCGGCATCGCGATTGGGTTTTTGCAGCCGTTCTTAAGCTATGCGTTATTGCGCGCTACGACGCAAATGGATTCCCCCACCGCGGCCGCGGTTTCAGCGCATTACGGTTCGATCAGCATGGTCACCTTCGTGACCGCCGCGGCGTTTTTGAAATTCCACGATATCGCTTATGCCGGATATATTGTCGCGATCCTGGCATTGATGGAAGCGCCCGCCATTATTTCAGGATTATTTATCGCCCATCGCGCCGCGCCAGAAACCCGCAATCATCAATCGGAAGAAAAACGCCTGTTCAACCGCGAAATTTTTACAAACGGCGCGATTTTGCTGTTAACCGGGTCGTTTATCATTGGTTGGATCACCGGCAAACCCGGCATGGACAAAATGGAAGGTTTTTTGCAAACGCCTTTCCAAGGCATCTTGGCTTTATTTTTGCTGGATATGGGATTGTTGGTGTCGAAGAACTTGCCGCATTTACGGCAATTGAATTGGCCGATGGTGTTGTTCGCGCTTTACATGCCGTTGATCGGCGCCGCAATCGGGTTATGGACGGCGCATGTTATCGGTTTGGATGTTGGCACCGGGATGTTGTTTACCGTTCTGTGCGCCAGCGCGTCTTACATTGCGGTTCCCGCCGCGATGCGGCTTGCCCTGCCCGAGGCCAAGGCGGCGATTTACCTGCCCATGTCATTGGCGGTGACATTTCCGTTCAACGTGGTGATCGGGATTCCGTTTTATTACAGCCTGGCGCAAAAGTTTTTGGCATAAATCACGCCGCCTTCCATCGCATATGGATCCATGCCGCCACCACCAAATTTAACATGGCGTAGATCGCGAAAACTTCTGACGGTTGCAATCCGGATTGCAACAACAGCAATGAAATTACCGACGTCGCAACCATGAATACCGCGTTCACGATGTTGTTCGCGGCGATCATTCGGGCGCGGGATTCTTCGGGGCTTTTGGTTTGCAATACGGTATAAAGCGGCACGATAAACGCGCCGCCCGCGACCGATATGACGGTTAAATCCAAACTGATCCGCCAGGCGGGAATAAGATTGTAAAACCCGCCAATATCCAACAATGCCGCGTTGTCCAAAACCGTTGGCCAATGCGATATCGTCCAATATAAATCGATCATGCCAATCGATATAAACAAACCCGCAATCGCGGCGATGCGGTGGCTGATTTGCCCGCGCAGCAAGCGGTTGCATAAAATCGAACCGGCGGCGATGCCGATTGAAAAAATCACAAAGAAAATGGTGGTGACATGTTCATTGCCGCCCAATTCTTGTTTGGTTAAAAGCGGCAAATAGGTCACGACCGCCGCCGCCAAAAACCAAAACCAGGAAATGACCAAAATGCACCGCCATACATCCGGATAGGTTTGGCTTTGCCGCAACAATTTCCAAATATCGACCGGGATATTGTAACTGATTTTCAATTCCGGGCTATGCGGTTTTATGGTCGGAATGCGGCGCGACGACCAATAACCGCCGACCGCCATGGCGACGACCAATGCCGTCGTCCAAATTTCGCCATTGTCCGCAAGCGGCAACAAACCGCCCGCGATCGTGCCCAACAACACCGCCATCAATGTGCCGGCTTCGACCAAGCCGTTGCCGGCCAGCAATTCTTGGCGTTTCAACAAATCGGGTAGAATCGAATATTTGACCGGGCCAAAAAACGCCGAAAGCGTGCCGAACCCGAACAACACCGCCAATAACAACGGCACGCTGTGCATAAAAAGCGCTATACCGCCAACCATCGCCAGGGCGACTTCGCATAATTTTATATTCTGCGATAATTTGGATTTATCCCATTTATCGGCGAATTGCCCGCCCAAAGTGGAAAATATGAAAAACGGCAATATGAACAAACCGGCTTGCAGGCTTAAAAGCGTCGCGGTGTCGTATTCCCCATCCGCCGCCAATTTATAGGTGAATATCATCACCAACGCGTTTTTAAATAAATTGTCGTTAAACACCCGCAAGAACTGCGTCAAATAATACGGCCAAAATTGCGGGTAACGAAACAGTTTAAAGGGATTAATGGGGGTGGTCATATGGCATCCGTATCAGCATCGGCGGTTGATCGACACCGCCAATGTGACCGATATGACCGGTAAAGGGAATAGAAAAGTCGTGATCTGCTCTCGCGAGGAATTTTGGCCAATCTTAAAATACATGGCGGGCGGCAAAATTCCGAGCGGGCAAATAGACAAGTGGCTTGCCGAGCCGTAGCCTTTGGCCACAGCAGCCCGCCTTCGTTCCTTTGGAACTTCGGCGCGGCAGCCTTCACTTATGTTTGTGTTTTACGGCGAAGGCTGGCGGGAGCGACGGGACAATTGTTGATTTTATGCGCCCGACGGGCGGGCGGCCTTGCCGCCGGTTCGAGTCCCGCGAGGAATTTTGGGTTGGTGGGCGGCAAAATTCCGAGCGGGCAAATATCAAAGTGGCG
>FRDC01004361.1_pt1 | contig 52613 bp, 54 predicted proteins | sample 1106171 | NCBI WGS metagenome assembly FRDC01 (sample SAMEA3930566, study PRJEB13176) | freshwater metagenome | biome: Drinking water system; feature: drinking water; material: water | place: Singapore | collected 2014-12-20 | reverse complement strand
AACTGCTCGCCGCTATTTCATCAGAGAGTCGTCCAACGGTGCAACTCATTCGTGAAAAGATGTTAACCATGGACCGGATTCTGGCTTGGGAAGTCATGGTCATTGCCGAAGTTACATCTCGTCTACCGGACAAGGTTTTGGCGGGCATGTTAGTGGGGCGGACACCAGAGCAAATCGAAAAAGTAAAAAAATCACTACCTCACAACAAAATGCGTTTGATCGAGTCCATACTTCCGACCTTGCAACTCTCGCCCCCCGAGCTTGACGCCATTCACTTTAAAGTCTTTGAAAAAGTTCGAGAGCTGGATCGAGAAGGCGTGATCTCACTTCGACGAATTGACCCTAGCCTTGAAACCGCGAACATCAAAGTGGCCTAGTTTTCAAAATTACGCGATTTGCTCCGATATAAGACCACTCGACTCAATTGCAACGAGCCGGTGCAAGCCTTGAAGTCGACGTGTCATGGTCGCAGGATCTCGGTGACATACCAAAACCCACTGTATGGATTGAAAGATCAGTTCTCGGATGCTCTCAATCTTCCAATGAGGTGCACCGAGGCTCGTGAGAATCTCAAGCCGAGTGAGAGCCATACGAGGTGAATTTGCATGAAGCGTGCAGAAGCTTCCCGAGTGACCCGTGGAAAGCGCAAGGACCAGATCAGCAGCTTCCTCCGAGCGGACTTCGCCGATCACCAAACGGTCAGGGCGCATGCGCAACGCTTCTCTCAACAAACGTCGATGATCAATTTCGTCCAAAACCTTTTCGATACCGGGACGGGTCTCAAGGCGAACGCTTAAGGCGTTGGGCAGGCAGAGCTCGGGCGTGTCTTCGATTACCACCAGTCGGTCGGTTGGAGACGCCTCTTTGAGGCATGCGTTGAGACACGTTGTTTTCCCGGCGCCGGTGGTTCCCACAACTAAAAATGTTTCGCGAGCTCGTATTGCTCTACGAATCAACTCCAATTGGTGTGAGTCGCACCAAGAGTTTTGATGGAGATCATCGAGAGTCCAGCGGGAGTGGCCCAAACGTCGAATGGAAACAAGTGGACTTCCTCCCCCAAGCGCCTCATGAACAAAATGAAACCTTAGTCCGGTGGTTTGAGAATTTGTAAATGGTTTTTCAAGAGAAGGTTCCGCCTGACAGAACTCTTGTAAATGGATTCTCCATTGGTGAAACTCCTGCGAGGTATCAAAAGGCGAGCTGAGTTTTGCAACAGTACCGTGCTTTTCGATCCAAAAATTATCCCAACCATTGACCCAGATTTCGTTCCAATCCATTTCACCAGTCAGGCTCAGCCCCAAGACATTCAAAAGGCTCTCGATCTCATCCGTCATCATCGGTCTTTCGGCTCGGGCTTATAGTTTTTGAATCCTCTTGCGAGATCACCCTTGGCGTCACAAAAATCACAAGATCAGTCCGGTTGGATTTAAACTGTTCGCTTCCAAACAGACTACCGAGAATGGGTAGCTTTTGTAGGAACGCGAGTCCCGATTGACTTCGTCCCTCCTCGTTTTTGATGAGACCCGAAAGAGCGATCGTATGACTTTCGCTCAGGTCAAAATGACTCGAAACACGGTTGGTGAGAATCCCAGGCAAACCATCTACAGTAAGACTATCGTCCACGGCAGAAATTTCGGTTTGGAGTTCGATGCTCATGCGTCCCGCCAGGTCAGCCCTTGGCTTGACGTTCAACATGACGCCATATCGTTTCCACACCACGTCGTTAATTTGAAAGTTGATAATTTTAATCGGAAATTCACCACCGGCCAAAAATTGGGCCTCTTTCCCGCTTCGACACACTAGTCGCGGAGAAGCCAAAACCTTCAGGTCTCCCGACTGTTCTAGAGCATGAAGATAGATCGACATATCCGAACCCGCTCCGTTACGAGGTGCAGACTCTCCTCCTCCGAGCGAAGCCGGCAATACCGCTGCTCGATAAGTTGTAGGTAAGTCTAAACCTAGTTTACGGAAGCTGGTTTTCCGTAGTTCTGTGATCTGCAGTTCCACCTCGATCATCGGCTCTAAATAAAGTGCCGCCGTTGTGCTTTGAATGGAAAATCCAAAGGGTTTTAGTACTCGCGAGTACGCGTCACTGCGATCCTTTTCCATAGTCGGGAGATGAGCTACGGCTTTAGGTTCGACCTCGAGACTGAGCGGGGGAAGGCTGGCATCGGCAATCAGCTTTGCTAAATAGTGCACGATGCATTTTTTAACCTGAGGAAGTATCCGAGCCTCCATATTAAATTCACCGCCCGCCTTCGCAACTTTCTCTCCAAGCTCGGTCCAGTCTTCGCATCGCAAGACTTCACCCTGCACGCGAACCTCGCCATCTTCTACGTCTACCTTTAAACCTCGGGTATCCTTTAAGTGATCGCGGATAAGAGGCCAAGCTCGATAGGCTTGAGGGGTAACCACATTCACCATCATGGAGCGAGTACCATACGATAGTCTGACTGTTCCGGGTTTAAGCCCAAACAATCGTAGAGAGTTGTTCAGGTTTCGTACTCGCAGAGCCTTACCGTCTGAAACGTGGATGGTCCCAACGCCGAGGAGCGATATTGCGATCGAGTCTCCTACCGGAACCAGTACCATTTCGGCTGTTCGGTCAGGTTTGCCCGCTTCGGTTGGGTTCCACGAAATACAAATTAGCAGGAGTAAAATAATTTGATTCATCACGATGACTTGAGCAAAAGGGAGCCCAAATAATCTACAGCAATATCCCTAAAACGAGCGAACCATCTTCCGAAGATCGACCTCGAAAAATAGCCGCAAATATTGGAGATTTATTGAAGCAATTTCAATGTGACGAGCCGGACAGTTCAAGATCAAAACTCGCAAGTACTCTTCCGCCGCTACTTTCTAAAACCAGTTCGGACGAATGATGTCTTAAAAGGGCTTGGCAAAGGGCTAGCCCCAAACCAAGTCCCTTCGAGTGGTTCATCACATTCTCGTTAAGCGCAAAGGGTTTGAGAATATGGTTGATCATTTCAGGAGTTAAATTTTCCCCTTCGTTTGATATGGTCAGTCGAATTTTGCCAGCATTCTTCGCAGCGGTTAGTTCTATCGCTTTTTGGGTAGAACCAAATTTAATAGCGTTGTTTAAAAGTCTTCGAAGCACATTCCCTAGAATTCTCTCGTCAGCCAGTATATGAGCCTGCTCGATTGAAACTTTTAAATGGTGCCCTTTGCTCTCCGCAGCGGGCTTGAGCTCGCTTGTGACCTTTGCCACGACGTCGTGGAGCTTAATGGATTTTCGGTCAAGTGGAAGAATTCCCAACTCAGCCGAGGTCAGCTCCAGCACATCAAAAACAATCTCTCGAAGGCGATCCATGCTTTTGTTGATTCGGTCCAGGTACATCGTCTGTGAATCGTCCAGGCGAGACTCTTTCATCAGTTCCAAAAAACTCAATGCGGCCGTAAGCGGAGTTTTGAGTTCGTGATTAATCAAAATCATAAAATTACTTTTGGCTTCATCGAGGCTCCGAAGCTCCTGTAACGCCAACTGCAGTTCCGCATTTTTTTTTCGAAGTTCAGTGCGCATTTCAAAGCGTTCAACAGCTCGGTCGACAGCGATTTCAAGTTCGCGTGGATCCCACGGTTTAGTCAAATAGCGGTAGATCTGGCCCGAGTTGATGGCCGAGATCACCGACTCCACGTCAGTGTAACCGGTCAGTAACATGCGTATGGCATCGGGATGAGAAGTGAGTGTTTTTTCCAAAAACTCAACGCCCGTCATGTTAGGCATGCGTTGGTCTGAAATGATCACCGAGGGTTGATGAGTACGAAGAAGTTCAAGCGCCGCCGTGCCCGAGGTCGCCTTCAGAACCTTGTACTTTCGACGAAAAACGCGCTCCAGAGCGTCCAGGTTGTCGGGTTCGTCGTCGACGCACAGTAGGGTGTGTGGGAAGGCCATGAACTTCAGTTTAGGTAGACTCAAATGCTCCGGCAACCTCGGATTTAGGCCCAAGGTCTGGTTTCGTGTTGGTTCGGTCAAGCTTGTGATTTGAGGTGTCGATCCTCCAGTTGCAGAGGTCTAGCAACGGCCTTCGAGATTTTTACACGACCAGATGGCCTCAGGCGCCGGTTGTGTGTGGTCTTGAAAAAAAGGAGCTACCAATGAGAGCGACCAAGCTCATCGTGATACTTAGCCTTGTTTGGACACCCATGAGCCAAGCCCAGTGGGCCGGTGGCGCGCAATTTTCGGGGATGATGGGGCTTGGCCTTTTAGGCGGTGCGGGAATATGTCCTTATCCCATTGTTGCCAACGGCGGCCGCTCCGACGAGGACCGTGCCGACGAGCTCACGGGACGGATTGAACAGTTTAGGGCTGAGCTAGCCGAGATGGAGCAAGACATTCGCAGTGTTTTCACCGACCGGATGGGGAATTACGTGATCGATTTTTTAGACGGGCGCGATTCCTCAGGCAAAGGCTTTGTTAACTGCAAAGACCATTTTTATTTTAAGATCAATTTGGCTCGAAACGGAAACTTGGACTACGCCGGATGTCACCATTGGATTAAAGATCCGAGTTTAGCCGGCTGCAAAGAGTTGTCGAACCTCCGAAGCGTCACGCAGGCTTGTGATAAAATCGAACGCGAATGTGATCAAAACTTTAGACCAGACTTTGAAAATCGCGACCAACAGCGTAAACAACCGCGGGATCAAAACCCAAACGGGCCTGACGATTCTGGTGGAGGTATCGCGGGAATCTGGGACTCCGCACGGTCTCGCAAAATGGGCCGCTTCCCCGCCTCGGCGAATCCTACAGGCGAGCAAATAGCCGCTCAAAACCAAACCCCAAATGGCAACTCAGCACCTCAGAATCCGGCGACAGCTCCCGCAGTATCTGCCAGCGCCCCGTCGAATAGAATCGCCCAAACTACAGAAACTCCAGCTGCAAATAACCAAGCAACTATTCCAAAACAAGCCTCAGCTGTACAATCCCTCAGTCCACAACAGTTCAACGTTTGTATTCAAGAGCAACCTCAGTATCCGCCCTTGAGCTGCTCCAGCAGGAGTGCCTGGACAGATTTCTGCAAGGACAGTAATCTCAGCGGCGATATCTGCGATCCGAATCGTCTTCGAAACAAGTCAAACGTGTCTTTGGCATTTTATGGTGCTAAAATTTCAGATATTAATAGAAATGATGTATCTTATTGTCGAGAGGGTATTCGCAATTACCGTAAAACGTTAGATAACCTGAGAAGGGCAGAGCAAGATTTAGAGAGAGTTATCAAAGAGGCGGGTCGTAAGCGTGATCGCGAGTACGTCGACCGGGAAACAGGTCGCGTTCGTAGACGCTCCACTCAGGGTTCATATTTTCCCAACTACAGCATCCAGCAACCTAAATTGGGTTTGATTGAAAGATTGGGATTGGTGGGAGCTGGCGTTGGCATGTTCGCCCTGGACATGATTACGCAAGGTCACGCAAGGCGCGACGCCCAGAATTTAGGTTTTCAATGGCAACCGTACCCGGTTGGAAGCTTTGGACTCCCGTTGATTTTGGGCGGCATCTATGGCGGAGGTTATGGGGGGATCGGAGCCGGCGGGATAGGTTGTGCTCCCACATTGGCTGGCGGCGGTTTTGGCGGAAGCCCATTTGGTTTTGGCGGACCCTTTGGAATGGCGGGCGCGGGTGGAGTTTTCGGTAATCCATTTGCCAACCCCTTCGCCATGGGCGGACTTGGCCTAGGCGGAATGGGCTTGGGTGGCCTTGGCGGGGGAATATTTATTCCCGGAATGACTCCATGGGGGATGAACGGACCATTCGGCCTCGGCGGCTTCGGCGGAGTCCCTGGCTTTGGAGGCTTCGGAGGCCTTGGCGGCTTGGGTGGAATGCCTGGATTTGGTGGCTTTGGAGGACTTGGTGGAATCGGCGGAATTCCCGGCATGGGCGGATTTGGCGGAATGCCCGGCTTTGGCGGTATCGGTGCCATGCCCGGACTTGGGATGGATTTCCAATCTCAAATGCTCCAACAACAATTCGCGATGCAGCAGATCTACATGGACATGCAGCGCAGATTTTCTTCGAACAGCATGACGTCTTGGCAGAACTCGCTTCGTCTCGAGCAAGAGGTCTACAACTTGATCTGGCAACTCGAGCGAAATCGAGCCGGGGCATTCTTTGGCGGTGTGGGAGGTTCTGTATTTGGACCTGGTGGAATGATCCTACCCAATACGCCGTGGGGTGGACGACCGGGAGGACCTGGCTTTTGGGGTGGTGGAGCCTTCAATCCTGGGCTTGGGACTCCACCTACAAGTCCTCGACGCTAGTACGAAGGGTGTCTTTTAAAACAACTTGGTTTAAAAGACAGGCATGTGGATTCCCAACCTATTTGACAGTCATGTCCATTGGGCGGCTACCGGTGACTCACGGAACCGCCTTGACCTCAGCCATCTCAAATCCGAATCCCAAGTGCTACAGGTTCAGCGAGATCCGTCGCACTTTCGTAGCTCTTGGTGGGTAGGATTTGGATGGGATCAAACTCATTGGCCCGACAAAAACTTTCCCCGTCGTGAGACGCTAGATCAACTTTCGACCACATCCCCTATTGCTTTCACTCGAGCCGACGGTCATGCGATATGGATAAATAGTTTTGGTCTAATGTCTTTGGGACTTATGGACCCTTTGGGCCGACCCACCTCAAAAGTTTCTTCAAAACTGGTTTCTTCGGGCCAAGCCTTGCTAGACGAAAACCAAAAACTGTCCGGTGTGCTTCTCGACAAGGCCATGGATCTGGTCTTAAAGGCCCTCCCGCCATTTTCACCTTCGCAGATTAAGGACCAACTTAAATTAGGTTCGAAATATTTTAACTCACAAGGTTACACTCACATCCGCGACCTCACATGCGATCAGGTTCAGTTCCAGGCGGCACTTGAACTTTTCGAATCGCAAGAACTGAACCTGGCGGTGGAACAATTCTTTCACGTTATGGATCTCCACGAACTTCAAGCGATTTTGTCGAACGCTTTGCACGCCCGCAAGTATACTCACCCATTTCTGCGTGTTAAAGGGATTAAGGTTTACTATGACGGCGCTTTAGGTTCAGAGGGAGCACTCCTCAGCCAACCGTACGGGTGTAGTTGCAGCCGTCGCGGATTTTCACTGATGTCGAAATTGGACCTTGCTCACGTGATGAGTGAGGTTTGGGGCTCGGGACTGGAGCTTGCTGTACACGCCATCGGAGACGAAGCCGCTCATCACGTGATCCAAGTCGCGCGAAGTCTTTGGGACAAAGGCTATTGTGGTCATCTTCATGTCGAGCATTTACAGCTCGCGAGGCTTGAAACCCTTAGTTTACTAGCCCCTCAAGATCCAATTACATTTCACATGCAACCTTGTCACTGGCTGAGCGATCGGCGTTGGGCTAGAGAAAAGTTGGGCCTACTCTTTGAGCACCTCTTTCAATGGGCCGCTCTCGAAAGAAGTGGTCATCAGATCTATTTCGGAAGCGACAGTCCTATCGAAATGCCAAGCCTAGAAAATAACCTGCATGCAATTCAGGACTTAGCACTTCATGGAATTCAGCCGCCCAAAAAAGATATGTTGAGTTTTCATTCCCATCCGGATTTAGACTGGGTGCGAGGGTGTCGCACTTATCTCGATGGCACTCGCGTCACAAGAGTTCAATTCATGGAGCGCGATCTTTTATAGGCTCAGCGCCGCTCGACTATTTCGTTGGGCGGGTTCGTCCCTCCCCCTCCGCCGGAACGGTTCGAGTTGCGATTCTGCGAGATGAGGTTGTAGGCGAGTACACCTAAGGCTGCAACGCCAAGAGCAATCCAGACGCCTTTGGAACTGCCGCCTGTTTCGGACTGGGCAGGAATGGGGGGTAAATCCAGAGGAGCAACCAAACGCTCACCGGGTTTGATCTCGCTCTCATCCTTTTTACCCGTGCCGTTGGCTCGAACCCAGTAACCACGATCTTCGTGCCAGAGGCACTGACTTGTAAAAAACACGACCCAGCCTTTGCCAGAAATTTTAGGACTAAACCAAGGAACACTACAACTCCCCTTCGCCATCGGCTCGGCCTGCGGAAAGTCGAGGTGCTCCTTTGCTGTAATCGAATTCGAAAAAATATTGCTGTTAGAAACCACTTGGTATCTACCAAAGTTCTGCAGCGGTCCTTGAAATTCGTTGGGTGACAATTCTCTCCCGTTCCACAAAACAATGTCGGAATTGTCGAGAGAGGAAAATACATCTTGGACAGTAGGAGCTTTGTTGCTAAATCCTTTAGTTTGACCTGAGCCTAAAAAGAGTTTCGCCAGGGGCGTTGAACGGCCTACTTTCGCGACACAGGGTAAATCATCAAGAAATTGTCTAAGTTCCTCTCGCTCAGCTCGGTTCCAGTCATTACCTGAAAGATAGTTGTCAATTTCTCGGCCCCACTTCATCTGCATTTCAAGAAGCGGTGCTTTGGACTTCTCCTTCTCAAGGCTACGTAAACACTTGGTTCGGAGTCGATGGATCCATTCGATCAACGTCGCTCGAACCGGCGAGCTTTGAAGAGACTCTCTTACTGATTCGACATGTGAGATGTACCTTCCCGAAGAAAGTAAATGTTGTTCATACTCGAATTCAGAGGCCCCTTGCGCCCGTATAAGAACCCTTCGCCCATCGAGATTCACACCCGGCGAATTTGCGCCGTGAACTTGTGAAAGACTCAGAACCTGACTCAGTACCAAAGAGAACACCAGGGCCTGTTTGAAAGGAGTGTTTCTCGAGCTATGGCGGTCACACTTTTGAGGTCTCATGGGCCACCTTTCCTTTCAAGATCACAATTCATGAACCAATAACAATTACTTGCATTTACATATTAAGGAGCGTCACCCTCATGAACGATCTCGATCCTCCGCTGAATTTTTTTTCGCTCGATGGTGCTGCCACGAAAATTGCGATTTTGGACGACAACGGTGAATTCGTCCGTTCCCCGTAACAATCCCTCTCCTTCTTTTTCAGTCACGAGCACTGCAAATTGTCTCGGGTTGAGTGGTGCTCGGATCAGTCGCACACCTGCTGCGGCCTTCTCGGTTTTTCCCATTTGGTCGTTGCGATAGAGATCCACGATGGCTCTATCGCTAATCAAGGAGTCCAGGGCTTCCCGGTTGACCACGGTAATGGGAATGAGCTGATACCCGAGGGGGATATAGGTATCAATGGGACTTCCTTCACTTGCAGTAGTGACTGGCTGTTTAGAGTCATCTTGATTCAACCATAGAACCACCCCCAATAACAACGCGACCACGGGAACAACGTAGTCTCTTGTCTGGAGTTTCTGAGTTACCTTCAGAAAATTATCTCTAAACATTTTTTTGAAAGACCAATCTGAAGTTGAGGTTGTCATGGGCGATGCGCTTTCGTAAGGGAGGCTTTTCGAGTTCGCTCCGAGGAAGCTTCTATGAGCGCTAACACCGTGACCTGGGTCGCCATCAAAATCAGAGCAACCCAGATGACCTCAATTAAGATCTGCCCTCGCTGATTGCGGGAATCCATTGCTGCCTCCTTTGCGCTAGAGAAACACCACATCGACCCTTTATTTCCAGGTTGTGTAATCGATCACGAAAGAGCGGAATTCTTACAAAAATTTCAGGAGTCCAAATCCAGTTCAAAGCGGCGAATTGCAGAGTTTCGGTGTTGGGGGCGTATTGAAGTGTTGGCGAAAGACTTGCGGGCGGCCGTCGAAGAAAGGTGTCGGTAGGGCCACGCACTGCTACAACTTTCGCCTCCATCCGTTGGAGGGTTGTTTTGAGGTGATTTAATTGGCGGTCGCTCGTTTCAAGGGCAATCTTAACATGTGCATTTTGTTTTTCCTTAAACGCCAATTGTTTTGAAATGACCATGACCTGTCTGGCTCTTGCGACCGCATGTGCCTGTGGAAATCCCACGGTTCGTAACACGGCTGCGTCCGCGACAGCCCTTTGCTTTTGAAGCGCAAGAGCCTGAGAGTTCATAAGGAAAATCTTTTTGTGGAGTTTGAGTTGGTAGTTTTGGAGCTCCGTTAGACCAGCAACGCAGCGACTTTCAAGCTCAGTGAGTTTCATAACCACCACGCTGGTTCCGCTGGCTAAAACCAGAGCTGCGATCAAAGCGGGGGCGACAGCAGCAAAGAGCGCAACACTGCCTCGTTGCCTACAGAGAACTTGTAAAGCTGGCACTGTCATAGATGTTCCCAAAATTGAGGTCGAGCCACTTGGAGATGTGCCTTGCGATGTAGACTAAAGTTGTACAAGGGAGTCTTCAGAACCCAACGGGCCGTCGCTATCGGCGTAAAGCGATCACCCTGAATGTCAAAGTCGAGGCTATCAGCGCGCGGCAGTGCTCGTTCAATACATTCTCGTCCTCTCGTTCGACAATGATTTGAAAGTTGATTCTGCGCCTTGCAGAGAACGCTTAAGTGCAAGCATCGCTCGAACCAAAGTTCGCTCGCGCGAAGCCAGGCTATGCCCACTACAAAAAGCAAGATTCCAAAAACGACCGGCGTCACAAGGAGAAACTCGACAACGGATTGACCCTTGTTTGAACCATGGGTGGTAAGTTCATCGGTCTTGGCCATCGCTGGCTCCTCGAACGAAATCCCCTAAGTCTCTTTTTTTGTATTGCCCTTCTGAAACTTCTGGATTGTTTCCCTCAAGGCTTTGTCTGCCCCCTTGGATTGCGAGAGTCACCCGAGCAAGTTGGCGATTGAGGCTTGATCCCATCGTGCGCAGAATTGCGATTGCCGAAATGGCGATGAGAGCGACAACGATCAAGTATTCGAGAAGACCCTGGCCAACCTGATTCGACGAATTTTTTTTGCTCGGCATAAAGCGCTCCTTAGGAGGAGCTCACGAGCAATTAGAAGGAGAAATTCTTTTTCAAATGGAGCACCGAGGGCTTTTTCGTCCGGGCGGATACCGGAAGGCAGATTCAATTCTGGCTGGAGCGCTATCTACTTACCTTTAACCGCGAGCTTTTTGGCTCTGCGAGCAAGCGAAATGCGGTCAATAATTTGGAGCGCCTCTTTGCGCAGGTCGTTTTCATGAATAAACCGGTAAAAGCCCTCAAGCTCGGGGCTCTCACGAAATTTTTTCGGGGAAAGGGGCATGTTTTCAGAAGCAACAAAGTCAATAGACGAGCCGTCCGCCGATATCTTTACTTTTTCCACTGTAACCTCCGAAAGAAGGCATTATACGCCTTTTGGTGGCGTGGGCGCAATGGGCTCTTTTGGAAGTTAATAGGCGAAACAGTTTGCTCGCCATCAATTGGTGACAGGGTGTCGATGGAGTGGGAATCTGCACGAAAAAGCGTCGGAATAACGGTCGTTTGCCAGGGGGAAACAATGGAGTTATGGGCGGGTCAACCAGTGGCGAGCGCTATTGAAACTCGGCTGCACGCGCGGATCGAGACCTTCAAAGCGCGGCACGGGAGATCTCCAAGCTTGGCTGTCGTTCTTGTTGGCGATGATCCCGCTAGTCATGTTTACGTCAAACACAAGCAGCAGGCTTGCATACGGCTGGGGCTTTTGTCTCAAAAGATCCAATTGCCTCACCACGTATCCCAAGCGGAGTTGCTGCAGGTTCTTTGGCGTCTCAATGATGATGCTGGAGTTGACGGAATTTTGGTCCAAATGCCTTTACCTCCCCACATCGAAGTCACGCGAGTACTGGACGCCATTGCTCCAGCGAAAGATCCTGACGGCTTAACTCCAGAGAATATGGGCCTTTTACTGAGCGGGAGGCCTCGTGCAGCCTCGTGCACTCCTTCGGGCGTAATGGAATTGCTTCGACACTATGGCTTTGATGTCGCGGGCAAGCGCGCGATTGTCGTGGGACGCTCACTCATTGTGGGTAAACCGATGGCGCAACTTCTTGTTGAGCAGCACGCCACTGTCACGGTCATTCACTCAAAAACAAAGGAGTCTCGGGAGCACACTCTCAATGGAGAATTGGTGATAGTCGCAGCTGGCCGGGCACGATTTTTTGGCGGTCAGGATTTCGCGCCTGGCGCCGTTGTGGTGGATGTGGGGATCCATCGGTCCCCGGATGGAAAGCTATGCGGCGATGTGCGTTCAGAGGAGCTGACCCATTGCAAAGCGGTGACTCCTGTCCCTGGTGGAGTAGGTCCTTTGACGATTGCGATGCTCATGCAGAACACCGTGCATTTGGCTGAACTAGCGCATAATTGACAGGACTCCAGCGAGTTGTCAGAGTTCGCAGAACTCCAGGCCGAGTTGGACATTGGCTTAAACTTGTTAAGTCTGGCGAAGATCATGAGATCGATAAGGGAGAAACACAATGGCGGAAAGAACGCCCCTCTTTTCAGAGCACGTTAAACTCGGCGCCCGCATGGTTGAGTTTGCGGGGTGGGAAATGCCGGTTTTTTACAAGGGCTTGGCTGAAGAGCACAAGTGTGTGCGTTCAGCGGTGGGGCTCTTTGATGTTTCTCATATGGGCGAAATTTGGTTTGAGGGACCGCAGGCCCTCGCTTCTCTTCAATGGATGACCTGCAATGACCTTTCAGGTCTGCAAGCGGGACAGGCTCAGTACTCGCTTTTACTCAACGAAAAAGGCGGCATCGTTGATGACATAATTGTCTATTGCGTGAAACCTGGCGCTAAGTACATGGTTTGCGTCAACGCGGCAAATATCGAAAAAGACGAAAAGCACATGCGAGCCCAAAATCGAGGCGCATTGATCCAGAATGAAAGTCCATCTTGGGGGCAAATTGCGGTTCAGGGGCCAAAGGCGATCTCACTTCTAAAGAGTTGGCTCGGCGGTCAATTTGTCGACCAAAAGGCGTTTTCGTTTCACTGGGTGGAGTACAAGGGTGCGGAGATTTTAGTCGCAAGGACCGGTTATACCGGCGAAGACGGAGTCGAACTTTTTATTCCGAGGGGAGAGCAGGGAGGCGTTGATCGGGTGGTTCATGTTTGGCGAGATTTATTGAATCTGGGGGTGAGCGAGGGTGTGGAGCCCATTGGTCTTGGTGCACGAGACACTTTGCGGACTGAAATGAAGTACTCGCTTTATGGCCACGAAATTACGGACGACACAAATCCGTTTGAGGCGCGATTGGGATGGGTTGTAAAAATTGACAAAGGCGACTTTTATGGAAAGTCGTCGTTGTTGGAACTCCGCAGTCGGGGACTCACGCGAGAGTTGGTGGGTTTTACGGTCGTTGAAAAGGGAATACCGCGAGAGGGTTACTCCTTAATATCCTTTGACAATTTCCGAATCGGAACGGTAACCAGTGGGACGCTTTCACCTTCTTTGGGTATGCCGATCGGCATAGGTTATGTCAGTCGAGATTTTGCTAAAGAGGGCACTGAGTTTTATGTGGAGATTCGGGGAAGGCAAGTGAAGGCGAGGGTCGTGAAAACGCCCTTTGTTTCGGCTGGGCTTTCGCGTGCGAAGAGTAAGTAAAATGCTCGACCGCAGTTGGCTGGACGGTCACAAACGCAAGAGGAGACGAAAAATTTATGCAACTACCCGAGGAATATTATTACACAAAAGAACATGAGTGGGCCCAGGTGGACGAGAACATCGTAACCGTCGGGATCACCGAGTTTGCTCAAGAGTCGTTGGGTGAGGTTGTTTACGTTGAACTGCCTGAAGAGGGACAGCGCGTGACACAAGGTGAGCCTTTTGGAGTTGTGGAGAGCGTTAAGGCTGTGAGTGATCTTTATGCTCCAGTTTCAGGGACTGTTGTGGAAATCAACCAGCCCGTGTCCGACGATCCCGGTACGGTCAATGACGATCCCATGGATGATGGCTGGCTTATCAGAATTGAAATGGATAACGAGCGCGAGTTAGCCAACCTTATGCGCGCTCCCGATTACAAAAAACTCGTTCAGACTAAAAAAACCTAAGTCCCCGCCCAGGTGGTGAAATGGTAGACACGCGGGTCTTAGAAGCCCGTGCCGTAAGGTGTGGAGGTTCAAGTCCTCTCCTGGGCACCATTTGTCGTTCGAAGATGATATTACGGATGGCATTCCTGATTGAAAGTACCATTTATTTGACTTTATGGTAATTTCATCCATCCTTAAAGGATGGATAGTGAGAGAAAGAAGAAAAACATCCAACTTTTCACAATTCTTTCTGCGGAACAATTACGGGAGCGCTTGGGTATCTCACAAACGACTCTCTCGCGGCTTACGAAAGAAGGCCTCATACTTCGGTTAGGGCATGGCCTGTACACACATCCTAGATCTAAAATTCCTCCGGAAGACTTGGGCTTTGCGATTGCGTGCGCTCGATTCGGCTCGAGATCAGCAATAGCAGGTCTTTCAGCGCTGTTTCATTATGGTCTTATCGAGCAGCCACCCATGCAGATCTGGGTGCTGGCGCCTCCAGACAAATCAGATCACAACAGTTTTTATCGTCCGCTCAGAACCAAAAACTCCTATGTACATGGGATAGAACAGCGGGATTTCTATAGAATCACGAATATCGAGCGTACGCTGATTGAAGCGCTCAGATTTAGCAGTAAAATTGGACCACGAATTGCGATAAATGCCGCCCGAAAAGCTCTTCAACAAAAAATGACATCCGAATCAAAGCTTGGTGAAATGGCGAAAAAAATGAAACTTCGATCCGTGCTTGAAAAATATTGGGAAGCCATCGTTACGTGAGTAACGAAAAATTGGTGAGATCGATCACCGTGAAAATTTCAGAGCTATCGCGGGTCGCAAAGGTGCCCTACGAAACCATGTTGACGACCTTTTTGATCGAGCGGTTACTCGCTCGACTAGTTTCAAATTCTCAACTGTCAAAATCGTTGGTTTTTAAAGGCGGCTACGTCGGTCTACGGGTTTACGAATCCAAGCGGTATACGGTGGATCTAGGCACTACTTCTGAATGGCGACGTCGATAAGACGTTGAGGCGTGCAGTTGAGGCTGTCGAGAGCGATCTAAATGACGGAGCATGGTTTTTTCTTGAATCAGGTATGAGTCTTCAAACTCAGGGCGAATATGGTGGCCACCGCCAGAGCTTCAGAGCTGGCGTGGGCATACGGCCAAAAGACACGAAGCGATCTCAGATCATCAATTTGGATATTGGAATTGGCGATCCAGTAACTCCGGCGCCAGTAAAAAAACGAACTGGCGAAATGCTTGGCGCCGGTGATCTCAGTTGGCAAGTATATCCTGTTGAAACTATCGTTGCGGAAAAGCTCCAGACTCTTGTCGTTCGTGGGGGCGATAATTCCAGAGCTAAAGACATCTACGACCTCTATTGTCATTTACCAAACTGTAGTGATGCGGTCCTTGGGAGAGCCATCGAAGAGTGTTTTTCGTTTCGTCAGACCAAAATCCCTGCTGACATTTATGACTTTTTGAAAAAGCTTGATCGTACTCTTTTAAAAAAGGGCTGGAAGTCCGCAACTTCGTCGCTCCACTCTACTCCCACATTCGATGAGGCCTTTCTGGCGATCATCGAAAACGCCGGAAGGTTGAAACTCTCCCAGGCGACGAACAAGAAATGAATTCTGATTGACGGATTGGAGTGCCTTGCTCGTGAAAGCCGACATTGAGTCCACACTGAATCTTGCGAAAGAAAACGCCGAAGTTGATAGTTTCGATCACTTAATCCGTGGCTGGACAAAATATTGGAATGATGTTTTCAAGCCGGATGAACTTCTAGACCCTGACCTCGTAAAAGCTCTGATTGCAACGGAGTCATCTTTTGAGCTGAAGCCATTGGCAGCCAATGCAGGAATCGCGGGCAAAGCTCACGGACTCATTCAGTTAACGGATCAGGCCATAAAAGCGTTAGGTGATCCTAAGGGCGAGCTTCTAAATCATTTGGTCAAAATTTCAGCTGAGGACACATCCGACCCCAATCTTAGCATCGGAGCTGCCGTCCGCTGGATCTTTAGAAAAAGGGATCTAGCAAGTCGTCGTCTGAAGCGACAGGCAACTTGGCAAGAAGCTATCGCAGAATATAAATCCTATCTGCCTGACCTGGTCAGCGGTAGAGATCCAAACCCAGTTCAAATGCAAAGAGCTCAATAAACATTTACAAGAGGCTTAAGAAATGAAACACACGTTGCTTCTTGTCGGCCTGTTTCTGTCGATTTGCAGTTGTAAAACTGGTTCAACCAAGGCCACCTTTACAAATAAAAAAGTTGAAGTCGTCAACCCTGATTATGGAATTTTATAGATAAATGAAAGGACAAGGGAGGGGCTGCTTCCACTCATGTGGAGATGCTTCCCCATCAGTGAGGTGGAGGTTAAATATCGAACGTGGCCCTACACTGACCCGATGGAACCTAAAAAGGTTATTGAGATTATGTGTGATTTTGAAATCTGGGTGAACAGTAAACCATTTCAAAACGTGTATCACGGACGGCGTGGCAAGCCAGAGAGCTACTGCACGGATTTTAAAACTGCCTGGAACAAACTTACTACAGGCGAAGAGCATATCTGCATAGATGGTGAGACCCTAACAAAAGGTGAACCGGAAGAAGACGAGAACACAAAAAAATGAAGGCGACTTGGACCTGGGATAAAATCAAAACCAAAAAAGGATGCTATAGTTTTTGGGAAGGCGATAAGTGCATCAAATTCTGGGTCGTGGATTACCTTTGCAATCAGTTCGAGACTTCTCAAGTTGGCTGCAACAAATTTCGTCCGAAGCCGTAACTGGTGGCGACTCATGTAAGTTGCAACGAACGATGTCACCCCGACGTCGGAGTCGTATTGAGAACGATTCTCAAAATTCAAGCGGCGCCATCAGCGCGGGGACAGGGTCAAGCCAAAGGTCGAGTGGATCTTGTTTAGTCAGTACTTGAGAAATGACTGGGGACTCCGAATAACAGGCATGACGTCTTTTGGCCTGTTGACCTGCATATTGATGGGTTTGAGTTCCTTTGTCTTTGCGGCTGATCTACCGATAATAGACGTGCCGATGCGCGCGGATTCGAATGAGCCGGCCAAAGAAAAGGACAAGCCCGAGAATTACGATCCACGACTAGAGCTTCGCTGCCCTAGCCCTTTTAAATACAAAGCGGATGTAGAAAGGGACGGAGACAAAGCCTTCGTCGTCGGTGAAGTCAACACCCCGAAAAAGCTCCGAGAAATGAAGGGACTGACGGGAGTTGACTGGAGCGTGCTAACCCAGCGAGCCCTCCCAAGGATGGGCCGGCAACAAAACAAACTTTGGTTTGAGGGAGCGAATACTTTTGTGCGTGGATCGTCTGAAGGCTTCATAACCCCAAAGCAATCTGTACAGGATTGGATTATAAAAGATGCTGAGAAAGTTATAAGTTTTGGTTTAACTCACCAGAAGGTTGCGGAGCCCCTTGTCGCTGCGATCCAAGCGATTGAAGAAAACCCAAAAAACAGAGGCAATACAAGCGAATTTCACTTCAATGGAAGATCCTACAGAGTGACCGGTTTGCATGTTTCGTGTTTCTTCATCAAGACGGGCGATTGCCGCAAAGAACAACTTTGGAGCGGATGGCGTAAGGGAGGTGTACAAGGCACGCCCTTCAATGACATGATCTTTTCTACTTGGACCGGGACGATTACCGATGTTGAAACCGGCTCACAGTTGAAATTCGACTCCTTAACTCCTCATATGATTTGCAGGTATGGTTTCTATCAAGGCGGTAGCTACCGCATTTCTCCCGAAAGCATCGTTGAGTTCTTCAAACTCACGAAGTCAAACCTGTCGCGAAGTCCTGAAAAAAGGGCCGATGGTCAAACGGGTTTACAATAGAGGCAGTTCCCACAGGTGTTGAAATACTTTTGAGTGGCTTGCATCGCCTTGTGGGCGACTCATCGTCGCGGTACGACCGGTTGTCCAAGCCACGGTGGGATTGATGATCGCCATTCGAGTTCTTTATCGACAAATGCCGCAATCAATTTTATTTCGGCCGGCGTGAAAGCATGCTTCCTAGGATCGCCTCGTTGCTCTTTAATTTCTTCACCGTTGACCTTAATTCTCCACTTGAACTGTAAAAGTTGCTGATCTGAGAGCGACGCAAACCAATTGTTTTGATCAAGATTAAAGACTCTCAACGCCTTTTCGTTGCCAGGAGGGATGTGGCAAACACCGCAAAGGCGCGTGCGAAGGACACGGCTCGCCTCATCCCGCTGAATCTGGATGTCTTGAGCCTCCGTAGAGGGGGCCCCCATAAGGAACATGCCTATTACAAATACTCGAACAGGCACAAAGCAAATGAAAGGCACTGCTGGCTCCTCCCTTTCCCTACCTAACCGTAAGCGCACAATTTAGGTGTACAGCAGTTTAGCCGGCATTTGGAGCAAGGACTAATATTTTTTAGTTTATCGATGATAAGTTCTCATTTGTCCAAAATTTTGATCTTCGCTCCCCCATTTGCGTTCGCAGCGGAATCGATGTCATTTTTCCAGTCGAGTCACTTTCTCAAATGCGCCAGTTTCGACCCAGGACCCCGGTATTTGGCGTGCGCCCAGCGGAGAAAAAATTCGAAAAGATTAACGACTGGGCGCTGGCCTAAATAGAAGCGCCTTACTCGGGCTTCTTGAAGGTGAGAACATACCTAACGAAGCCACCATACCGAATACCTTTATTGTCGGACATTGAGAAATTCGAGCCGGTGGATATGACAACTGGAAGCTCATTTCTAGCTCGATATTGGTCAACTAAATTAAACTGTAGGTCCAATCTGCCTTGAACAAGAGCTGATTGAATTTCAACAGGATTCCTGACTGTCACAAATTTCTTGGAACTGTCTACGTATTCCGATCGTCTGAGATTCGGTTCCAAATTTGCCATGGCCAGTCTCTTGAGCCCGTTGGAATTGAGAACAGTTGCCACTTCATATAGATTTGACATTTGTGTTTTTTCTACCGGAAAGTAACATTGGAAAATGTACGTGCTCCTATTAGGGTCTACACATAAAAATGGGTTTGGCCCGAAAAGCGTTTCCACCGAAAAAGTCCCGTCAGCATTCACGATACTGTCGAGTTTTTTATCAATCATGTCTTGCCTGATTCCAGCAACTATCGAAACGGTGGCGTCAGCAAGATAACGGTCCAGGTATGCAAAAAAGGGAAGATAGAAGCCGCTACCATGATGTTTTCCTACATACTTGTTGAAAATCGCATCAGCTCTAAGGACCTCCTTGTAGGACGAGTCGAATGCTTTAATCCAATGTGACTCATGCCACAAAACTTCCCACGCAGCCTTTTCATCAGATCTGTGGAGTAAATCGTACTCCGGAAGTAGAAACGTTTCATTTTGTTTAGTCGTGATCGCATAAACGACCAATCCATCGTTTTCTTGGAGATCTCGGAGTTGTCTTCGGTATTCGGCGATCAGTTCCGCCCGCAGTTTCTCGGATAGTTGATCGGCCTTAATTTTATAATAGGTACGATTTTGGCCAATGGCGAGCGTGGAGGAGAGATCGAGCTTGGCACTCGGATGCAACAGGGGGTGGCCATTGATCCAATCCAAAAATGATTTGAGTCCGGCCACTTCACTTTCGTCCAGTGGCTCTATCAGTAGTCGAGCCCCGGCAAAGGTGAGATACCTGCCATCTCGATAAATGCCTCCGCCGCCATTCCCCTTTTCGTTTGCAAAAACTTTGGCGGTGGTAAACGTGCACAGAATAGCAATCAATAATGACTTAAACATATGTTACCTCGATTTCTTTTCTATTTTGGTTAATGGATAAAACTGGATAGACAACTGATAGACTTCGGCTTTATTTCCGTCTCTAAGCAACGCCGCCATCTTCTGGCGGAATTCTCTGATGATGGTTTTGGCTTCTGTCATTTTAGAGACATCCACGGCGAGATTTATCGACGAGAAATCTCTTAAATGGATCTCAGTGTTTTCCAATTTCTGCTTTGCCAACTCTAAACTTTCTAAATGAGACTCGCGTAGGGCTTTCGAAGCAATGTCCTCGGTTGTTCGAAGAGGGCCTTGAGTTTTAATAAAGACACCATTTTTATTTTTTGCGAGAAGTCCTGAGGTCAAAAGATTCGTGATGACGACTTCGGCTCTGGTTTCGCTGATATCCAGTTTTTTTGAAATTTCGGTTATCGAGGGTCTAAATTTTTTGAGATCAAAAAGGGTCAGTACTGCGTAATGCTCCCATTCGGCGATGATCCGGGCATAGGACTCATCCAGCATGAAACGCTCGTCATTAGAGCTGACCTTTATCGCATCGAGCGAGGTCTTGGTTCGGTAAAGGCTTTCTAAAAAGAGAGACCTTTCTTTGGGCGAGAGGCCCAGCTTGTCAGCGACTTGATAAGACCATTTGATCGGAAGAGCTCTATTGTTCTTAAGCACCTGACTGAGAGTTGCGGGATGGATGTCGAGGTCTCGCGCATAGGCTCGCAGAGAGTAGTGAGGATTTTTCCTCTGCTTATCGCAGAGAACCTCTTTGATTTTGTAGAGGTAGTAAGCGTCTTGCCTTTGCATGGAGGGCATCTTACACGGAGTTTGCTACGATCAATAGCATTCACGAGACAAACTGTAGCATCGCTTTGCTACGTGAAGTCTTTCTATGGACTGTACAATATATCGACATGGGCTTGTCAGTTCGCCAAATCCATTCACCCAGGAGCAGCTCTAAGGTGATCTCGCCACTAAACGCTCGCGAACGTGATAACTTCACCTTTAACGAAATAGCTCAAATCAAGGGCTCGATTATCGAGGGCGCACCTTCCGCAGGTGCAACTATGTTTCAGCGAGGCTTCTTGGTTCTGCCCTGAATGATTCTAGTGCCGTGGGACGTACCGCGCGTAAATCTCAACCGGCATAACTTTTCCGCCGACAACAGCGGAACCAACAACCTTCCACTTAGACTCTTCGATCATCGGCGTAGCGAACTTGATCTCGCCTCTAATGCTGATTTTATATCGCAACGCTCGTTCGGAAATATCCACGTCTCTGAAGGTGGCAACACTATTTCCAACACCATCAGAACCATGGGAAATGGAAGCCAAATCCGAAAAGGTGAGCAAACCAATTTCTGTTAAGACCCTCTCGAGATCCGCTTTCGACAGTGAGCCGGAAATGACGAATTCATGCTCTCCTGGACGAGCTGTCGGAGCAGTCGACAGAACTTCACAGACTGTGCTCCCGGGCAAAATGCCGCAGGCAAAAACTGGCCCTGGAACCGCTAAAAAGACAGACAAAAGAACACTCATTACACAGCGCAAACCCATGCGAACCTCCTGTTTTTAGGCATTTCGAGGGAAAAGATCGAACCCTCCAAGCGCTTGGCTAACACATAGAGATCCTTGATGCTCAGCAAAATTCGCCAGACTGAAAAGATTTTAATAGAGAAGTCTTCCGCTACAAGCCCGATGAAAGAGCGTAAACAATTAAAAATTAGTGCTCTCATAACTCACGCTTATGAATGAAATAAATGCTTTGTCCTTTGAAGAAAATGACAGTGCTCTTTGTTCAGGAAAAGGCTTCGCCACAACTGTGCTCGAATGGTGCGTGGGGATGATGATCAGTTTTGTAGTAGTGTCTACGGACCTCTTCTCTCTTCAGACCGGTAGGGACGTATGAGTTGGTGTTCTAGTTTGGATGGAGCGTGCGGACTAAACGAAACCCAACATCATTGCGCGAGGGGGCGCTTTCTCCCCCACCCCCAATTGAACTTCGAAAGGTGGCACCCATTTCAGATAAGAGGGAGTGGACAGAGCCACCTTTGACAACGTGGGGCTTGATTCGATCTCGTTGAGGTTCAACGGTTACGGGATTGACGCCACCCGCGATCGGTTCACCCGCGTAGTCGTGCATCATTTCGGCTACGTTACCCAAGAGATCAAAAAACTCCTGACCATCCAGCACGAGAGGATTTCGAAGTCCGACAGGATAACGTTTGCACCGGGGCGATGAATAGGGAGACCCGCTCACATCACCTACGCAGTGGGCGCTACCTCGAAACCAAGCGTAATCACCGAGCTGGGACACATCATTGCCAAAAAAGAACTCGCCAGTGGATCTTCCCCCTAGTCTGAGCACGTATTCCATTTCGGCTTCGGTTGGAAGTCTATAACCTCTGGCTTGGTAAATGTCTCCGTTGGGTGCATTGATCCGAACATTGTGAAGCTCATTCCATGAATAGTAGGCCTGGCTCAAATCGTAAGCAGGCGGTAAACCAGCCCGAATTGAAGCCTTATTCGCAAATTTAATAGCCGCTTCCCAGTTGATCCGTTCGATTGGACTGTTCGGTCTGACTCTAATGTTGTTACCTCGAGAATCCTGTACCACGACGAAGTCATTTTCTACGAACTCGGGTGTTTGATCGAGGGGTGTCCAGCCATCTGTCGGCCAATAGCCGTTGATATCAAACCAATGCTTTTGGGTCACTTCGGTGGTCATCATTTCAAACCTATTGGTGAGGGTGACGGTGACGATTCGGTTTCCGCTACCCATGCGGAAGGTTCCAGGATTAACAGGCTTAAACGTCATGGGTTGAAAAATCGACGACGTCGCGGGGTCGTCTGCGGATAGGCTCTGGGAAAAAATAGAGCCAACTAGGGCCGCGGCTATCGGCAGAGTAGCAAACAGTCCTTTCAAAACAAACCTTGATCTTGATTTCAAATTGTCCCCCTAATTCTTCCTTTAACAGGTTTCTGCCACGTTGAGTTCTTTGCATCAAGATGGAACCATGGGATCCCCGCCCTTTCGTTTTCAAATTGTAAACGATCCAAACGAGAGATCTGGTGGTGGACGAAACGACCAGGCGATTGAGCGAGAAAGAACCGTACCTTGACTTAGCGGGTGATTGTGGTTGTTTAAGCCCGTGAAAATTGCTTTTTTTGACTCGCACAACTACGACCGAGACGCCTTTCTGGAAGCCAACCAAAAGTACGGCTTTGACATCCACTTTGTTTCGGCAAGGCTCAATTTACAGACCGTGGAATTGGCCAAGGGCTTTAAAGTGCTTTGTAGCTTTGTAAGCGATCGCCTGGACGCGAAGACTTTGGCGGCACTTAAGGCGCTGGGGGTCGAGCTCATCGCGCTTCGTTCCGCTGGGTACAACCATGTTGATGTGCAGTGCGCTCGCAGCCTCAATCTATCTGTCGTGAGGGTACCTGAGTATTCCCCTCACGCTGTGGCCGAACATGCTGTGGCGATGCTACTCGCCTTAAATCGAAAGATTCACCGAGCCTATGCCCGAGTGAGAGAGATGAACTTCTCCTTGGATGGCTTGGTCGGTTTTGACCTCTATGGGAAAACGGTCGGAGTCATAGGTACCGGAAAAATCGGTGCCGTGTTTGCCGAGATCATGATGGGTTTTGGATGTCGCATTTTTGCATTTGATCTTCAGCCCGATGAGGACTTGCAAAAGAAGGGCGTCAAGTTCGTCAGCTGGGATGTGATTTGTCGAGATTCCGATATCCTGAGTTTGCACATCCCCCTCGTTCCTGAAACTCGACACATTCTCGACGCGAACGCCTTTACCGCGTTGAAGCCGGGAGCGATCGTCATCAACACCGGGCGAGGCGGACTGATTGATACCAAGGCCATGGTTAAAGCCTTGAAATCGCGAAAATTGGGTGGCGCAGCTCTTGACGTTTATGAAGAAGAAGAAGGGATATTTTTTGAAGACAAGTCCGAAACTGGAATTGATGACGACCAGCTGGCGAGACTTCTCACTTTTCCCAACGTCCTTGTGACCTCACACCAGGGATTTTTGACCCACGAGGCCCTTAAAAACATCGCGGAAACGACACTGTCCAGTGTGGCCGAGCACTTTGCCGGAAAGCCGCTCACTCACAAGATTTAGAGCGCGTCACAAAATGGTGAAGTGCTACATTGCCCGCGCGTAGTCCTGTTATGAGGCATACGAGAACTACATGAATTTCGCCCGTTACAATTGATTTTTGGCAATCTTAGGTGGCATGTGGTCCTAAACATGATTGGACCTGTTGACTCTGTTCAATGTCGACTTTTTACTTGAAGGTGGGCTCCAGTGAGCCTGACATGCCAACTCAGATGGTCAGATAAGTCGGCCAACTAATATGGCCAGAAACGTGTTCGAGGAGTTTTGTGGAATCGAAAGCCCGCGATGTTTATGCCTTTAATACCCTCAAGGCCCGACGAATTGTTTTTGATAAGGAGCACAGTTACTTTTCAAGTCGCCTGTTAGAAGTTGAAAGCCGGTTTCAATACGACAGTCTATCGCTCGAGAATTTTTCAAAAGAAATTTTTGACGTGTTTGAAGGTTCTCAAATCGTTCGAAGAGTAGATCGTGTTTGTTTAGCTCTTGCCTACCCGCAGTCGCATCAGTTGCGAATTGTCTCCTCGTTTAATTCGGATCGATTGGGCATCAATCACATGAGGCAAGGCTATGCTTGTTTCGTTTCTCCGACGAGTTCGATATTTCAGCTACGACAGGGGGAGATTCGATACTATCACGACATCGAGGATGTTTGCAGAAGATACAATCAAAAGCCCATTCAGCGGTCATTGGCTTTGCTCCGTGAGATGGGAGTCAAAAGTGGAGTGACGATCTCGCTTGGGGTTAGCGAGTTTGTATCCGGGATCCTATTTTTGAATTCGGCAGAGTTGGGCGAGTTCGACGAGTTTGGGGATCAAGACGACGCGGTGTTTTGCCTATTGAAGCTTGTGGGTTCAAGTGCGATTCAACGGTTTTTGAGGACCTCCTCAAGTCAAGATCGTCTGATTGCTGAAGAGTTAAGTAAAAGCGGGAACCGAGGATCCGTATTTGATGCCAAGTTGTTTTGCGAAGATTTGCAGAGGGTTGTTCAACGAAGGACACAAAAACCTTTTATCGCCCAAGTCGATTCGAGTCTTTCGGAAGACTTCTTATTCCCATCAAAAACCATGGTTTATGTTTTACTGCGTGTGTTGGAAATTTCGGGGCAGTTGAATCATCGAAATAGCCTCACCATCTCCATACGAAAGTCGAGTGGAGATTCGCGTGTAGAAGTTGTGGCTCAGGGGCTAAAACTTGATAGTCGCGCTTTGGCCGGTGCGGACGACTTGGGCTTGCTGGCGGGTTACACGCTGAAGCTTGAGGACGATAGCCTGATCATCGAAGCGCCCTTTGATTTAGTTAAGGCAGGTGTCGACTACTCTATTGTTTAGAGCGGTGCGGTCGGTTTAACATGTCGAGATGAAATCAATTGCGGACTCTCTAAATTTCGGTGGTGTTAGTTCAACGTCTTTGGCTCTGCTTGCGTTTCTCGTTAGTTCGCAAGTCGCGAACGCCGCTCGAGTGAACATTGCCCGCAGTCAGAATGTTTTGGTCACCGTCGGATCGATTCATCAAGACCGTGCACCGAGTGACAAGGCCTACGGCCCTATCAATTTGTTTGATGGGGGAGAACACACGATGAACGGGACCAAGTATGACTATTGGTATTCAGCCGATGCTCAAGACTTTATTCGCCTAAGGTTTAAAGACCCCGTTAACGTTGAAGGGCTCGCACTTGAGCTTCCTTCACAGCTGACGTCGGCGCCAGTGCCTGAGTTTTCAGTGTATTATACTCAAAAGGGCAATGGACTGCTGAAAGAACTTGTGGCCGAGGGAAGCCACTTTAAGGGACTTGAGTGGTCCATGGATTTAACTTCTCCGTTAAACTCGGTAGATAGTTTGGAGTTTAGATTTGTCGCCGATAAACCCATCGCCATTGCGGAGGTTGAGGTTTTTGGATCGCCGCTTAAGGGCGAGCTCAGTGGTCAGGGCAAACCCAGCTTAGACCCGAAGGGTTTTCAAACGGCCGATGTGGTGCGGTCGCAAAAGCTCAGACCTTTTCGACGCCAAGCCTTGGAAGCTCTTTTACAAATGAAGTGGATTGCCGAGGCGCTGCCGAAGGAGGCATCTAAGCCTGGCAAGGCGAAGTTTTGGTATGATCTCAACAAGTATGCAGATGATCTCCAGATCGCGTTAGAAGGTTTGAGAGGAATTTATAACCAAAAGGGAGAGCTCATCGACCGTGAGCTTTTGACCCCGCCCTCAGCTCGGGTGGCACCACGCGAATCGATGCGCCACTTGGCTCGAAGGTCCACGGCTTTTGGTATCCCTATCGACGTTTGCGAACCCACCGAATCCTGGTCTGTCTCAGATTTGGGATTTCGTAAGTACTTAGAGCTTCACCCTAACGGCCCAAGAGCCGACAGGGCGACATGGTTTGGTCCTCTAGGTCAGGGGCCTCGATGCCGCGAACCCCTCGAGGGTTTTGTCGAGAACACACGTGAAATGATTCGCCTTAAGGTGTTTATGCTCTTGTTTCCGAAATCTACTTTTTTAAATGCGGCCGCGGAAAAAGTTGATGATCTTGAAGAGGTTCGAAATGGCCTTTTGGAAGATCAGCCTGATGACGTCAAGGAACTCGCGGAGGAGTCCATGGTCTGTGCCCTGGTTGCCACCGAAAAGAAAGTGGGAAGAGGGCACGGCGAGAAAAATTGCGGAACGCTCGCGACCCGGTTGGAAGAACGGCGTCGAAAAAGGTGCGATAATCTTTGCCAAGAGACTCTTGTGAACTTTTCTCCAGAAATGGTTGGACTCGACGGCGAAGGGGGATTTGAAACGGATACCCCGGCAGGAAAAACTAAATCCAATCGTAGTTGAAGCTCACGCTCACTCTTTCTTTTTTGGACTTGTTGGAGCCGACTTCGTGTCGGAGCCAGCTCTCAAATAGAATCAGCTCCCCAGCCTTTGGTACAAAGTTAACGAATCGTTGGTTGTCGCGGGATGCGTTGGCTTTTCGAGGAGGGCCCGCCATAAAGCATGTCATTCTTGGGTCCTCAACCTTGAAGGACCCTGACCCCTCGGGGACCTGCAACCAAACCGTGCCGCTGATTGACGAAAGCGGATGTAAATGAAGTGAATGGTGGCAGAGTCGGCCCATGATATTGATCCAGCAAGTGGTCATGGTGAGCTGACGCCCCTTCAGATCCAGTTCTAAATCTTTTGAGTAAGTTCGCACATGCTGGTCTATGTGGTTCTTGAGCTCGCTAAAAGTCGAGGAGCGATACGGCAAATCAGTTATGGAAGAATAGGAGGTATATCCCCCCGGATAGTTTTCCTTCGACCATCGCTGTCCCTCGGCATCAAGGTCACGGAAAATCTTGACCTCTCGGAGGAGATCTCGAAGAAGCGGATTCGATCGGCGCTTCAATAAATTTGTCTTGTAGATCAGGGTGGGAAACAATCGAATGGAAGAGGACATGTTTGCATTCCTAAAAGGTTGTGAGGACGTATGACACGGGAAAAAATGCACTATCTTTGGGTTTTTGTCACAGGTCTTGTCGGTTTGCTTTTGAGTGCGTCGACAACCTTTGCGTCGAAGTCTCAACAGAGTACCGACGAGGTTTTTCGTGGAGTGATTCGCTCCAAAATTCCACGTTCTTCCAATATTCACAGACCGAATGGTTCGAAACCCTTGCGACATGAGCCAACGGAGTTGTCACCAATTGAGCGTGAGTTCGAGTCATTGAGTGAAAACACGTCCCAAAGCCAGCTTGAGGTTCCCGATCTCGAGCTTGAGTAGGCGCTCTTAATCCAGTCGAAACCGTCCAGCTTTGTTGTAGTTAGCTCGCCCAGGAGATGCGGCAAGTACCATGGCGGAGATAATCCGCGGCACGTAGTCTTGGGTTTCTGGTGGTAAAATTTTGTACTTGTGCAGGACCCAAAAGTCTCGGGAGTAGGCTGTGATTTCCTCAAACGAGAGTTTTTCATAACCGGGATGCCGGCCACTCTTAAGGTCGCGTCTGAGGAGACCGCTTCGACTCAGAATTCCACCAAAGCCCGCATTGTAACTTGCCAAAGCAATCTTCAGGTTATTGCGATAGTCGGGATGTTCTAATACTTGTTTAAGGTAAGTACTTGCCGCTGCTGTCGATTTGTCAATGAGGGTTCGTTCGTCAATGGGCACAAGTTTGAGCCCAAGCGCCTGAGTCGCAGTCTTGGGCATTATCTGCCACCATCCGCGCGCTCCCACGGGGCTTTCAGCCGTCGCTCGAAAGCTGGACTCGATTAAACTCACGAGTGCCGTCAACTCCGGCATGTTGTTTTGACGCAATACCTTGAGCATCTCGCTAAGCTGCGTTGATCTAGGGTTTCTTCCCTGTAATTGCCTAATCGCGTTGAGTTGAACAAAGCCTTTTAAATCTTGTTTAGCCGCGCGTGGATTAAACCAAACTTCAGAGATGTAGTTTTGCACTACCGGATTTGAGCAATCAGATTCTATTGGTCCCAAAAACGAGTGTGGTTGTTCATATGATTCCGACAAGCATCCACCGGGAGATAAAACCTTGGGAAGCCGACCACCACCCAGTTGTCTGGGGAGGGTTGAAATGAAGAATTCCGTAAGTTCTTTAAATGCTCCGCGCATTCGAAACACCAAATCGCCCATTTGAGAGTTTCCCATCAGGCAAACTTGTGGATCTGCATATAAATCGACGGAACTTTCAAATTTAAGTGGCGTGCAGTCGCCGTCGGTATTCAGCAATTCGCCCTTTACAGAAAAGTCTGCAAGTTGACCTTGGGGCACTGAAACCAATTCAAATTGGGAATTGGATCCCGCAATCTCGGTGGCCTTGATTTCCACTTCACGATCTAACCCATTTGTCCATTGTGCGAGTAGAGTCTGCGCGGATGCTTCTTGTTGTTGCGGTACTTGTAACCGGATTTTGCGCCTTTCCGCAGTGTGCTTGACCGTCAGTTGTTCCACCCCGTTCTCTAAAAAGCTCAATCCGACAGAGCTACAGCTTTCAACCAAACATTGTACTTTCAGACGTATCGGGGAACTTGCGGAATCACCGGGACTAAATTCTTTTGGATTTGATGCATATTCCTGAGTCAAAGGTATAGCGAAGCTGAGCTGAGACTGTCCTTTGTACAAAGCCAAGACGCTCAGTTTAAAGTCAAAGGGTTTACCATCCAATTGCACGGACTTAAGTTCGATCGAACGGGAACGCTCGCCCGTCAGATTTTTTTCGCTGGGGCTTGGGGTGGCGAGGCCCATTGTCTCTCGGGCTAGAGGAGCAAATCCAGTATATTCCTTGCCGCTTGCGTTTGAAGCTCCCGTTAAGTTTTCTTTCAGCAGTGGGTTACGGTTGGACCCTTGCAATGTGGTTGGAGCGTTGCCACATGCAGCTAGGAGCACCGGCAAACCAATAAGTGCTAAAACTCTCAACGAAATGTGCATAGGTCCCCCAAATGCGCCATCAAGAACAAGCAAGGTGCCTCTTGATTGCGCCTTAGCTACTCCCGATCCAATTGGATCTGAAGTGGTTAGAGTTTTATGTTCGAGGTGATTTTTTCCAATGGCCGTTACGAATTTACAAAATTTTCATGACAAAATTTGTTACCAAGTGGGGATTGCGGATTGAAATTAGCGGTATATCGGGCGACCCTAGACAAAGTTGGGGGATTCATGTGCGGACGTTATGTGTTGAATGCCAGTAAAGACCTTCTGGAGCAGGTGGCCCCTTTTGCCGAAAAAGCCCAGGCGGACAACTACAAGGCGTCCTTTAACCTCGCCCCATCCCAAAAGGCGCCCTTTGTAAGGTTGTCTTCAGCTGGCAAAGAGGAGTTGGTAATGGCTAGGTGGGGTCTCATTCCGAGTTGGGCCAAGGATCCCTCAGTTGGCGTGCGCATGATCAACGCAAGAGCCGAGTCGGTGGAAGAAAAGCCTTCGTTCAAAGCTCCCTTTGAACAGAGGCGGTGTCTTGTACTGGCCACTGGATTTTACGAGTGGAAGGCAATCAATTCAGGGAGTCGCGCAATCAAACAGCCCTACTATTTTTTTCATGAGGGGAATGAACTCATGACCTTCGCAGGGCTTTGGGAAGTTTGGACCGATCCACGGCCTAGGCCCAAAGCCAGCGAAGACATCGGGCCCGCGGTCGTCACGAGCTTCACCATTTTGACCACCGAACCTAACGATCTTCTCGCCGATTACCACGATAGGATGCCGGTCATCATTGCTCCAAAAAATCGCACGAAATGGCTGTCACCAAAGACCGAAAAACAACATCTACTTGAACTCTGCAAGCCCTATCCCGCCGGAAGCATGGGGGCTTATCCGGTAAGCCGAAATGTAAACAGCCCGTCTCAAAACTCGCCAGCTAATATTGAACCCATGCGTATTTGACTCTTATTGTTCCCAAGGTGGGCAAGAACAAAAGAGATTTCGATCACCATGCGCACTATCGATACGTGAGACCTTCGGCCAAAATTTTCGCTCGCGCACCCAATTGAGCGGAAACGCGGCCTCCTCACGCGAATAAGGCCTTGTCCAATTGTCCGTGACCACCTGACTTTCAGTGTGAGGGGCATTTTTGAGCGGGTTTTGGTCCTTACTCCATTCGCCTTGAGCGATTTTAGCGCACTCTCGGTGGATGCTCAGCATGGCCTCGCAAAACCGGTCTATCTCAGCTTTGGACTCGCTTTCTGTAGGCTCAATCATCATGGTGCCAGGGACTGGCCAGGAAACCGTGGGAGCGTGAAATCCATAATCCATTAGTCGCTTTGCCACATCCTCAACGGTAACTCCGGCCTTTTCCTGAATGGGGCGTAAGTCGATGATGCACTCGTGAGCTACAAGCCCATTTTCGCCTGTAAACAAAATAGGATAACAAAAGCTCAGTCGCTTGGCGATGTAGTTTGCATTGAGTATCGCAATTTGAGCTGAGAGCCTAAGACCCTTTCCACCCATCATGGCAATGTACATCCACGATATGGGGAGAATGCTGGCGCTGCCGTAGGGAGCTGCTGAAATTGAGCCGACGGATTGCGGGCTTCCCCAATTTGCAGCTCGACTTCCCGGTAAGAACGGTGAGAGATGTTTTTTGACCCCGATGGGTCCAACACCAGGGCCACCACCGCCGTGAGGAATACAAAAAGTTTTGTGCAGATTTAAATGGCAGACGTCGGCCCCAAAGTCCGCGGGGCGGCAAAGGCCCATCTGCGCATTCATGTTGGCCCCGTCCATGTAGACCTGTCCTCCATGTCGATGAACCACGTCGCAAATTTCACGAATGGACGATTCAAAAACTCCATGAGTCGAAGGATAAGTGACCATTAGAGCCGCAAGGTGTTGCGCATGCTCTGCGGCTTTTAACTTCAAATCGTTGATGTCGACGTTGCCCCGTTCGTCGCAGCGAACGGCAACTACCTTCATGCCCGCCATGACGGCACTTGCGGGGTTGGTCCCGTGAGCTGAAGTTGGGATCAGGCAAATGTGCCGATGGCCCTCGCCTCGGCTCAGATGAAACTCGCGAATGACCAACAGCCCGGCATACTCGCCTTGCGATCCTGCATTCGGTTGCAACGATATCGAATCAAAACCCGTGATTTCTTGCAGCCAACCTTCAAGCTGTTGAAACATCTTCAAGTAACCCTGCGCCTGGTCCCGCGGTGCAAACGGGTGCATGAGGTTGATTTCGGGCCAGGTCACCGGGACCATCTCAGACGACGCATTGAGCTTCATTGTACAGGAGCCGAGCGGAATCATCGAATGGTTTAGGGCTAAGTCCTTCCCCTCGAGTCGGCGCATGTAACGAAGAAGTTCCGTTTCGGAATGAAACTGATTAAACACAGGATGAGTTAAAAAATCGGAACTTCGTCGTAGGTCCGCCGGAATAGTCGAAGTGGGGAACTCGGGAGTGTCGTGTAAGCTGACCGTTCCGGAGCTCTTAACTGCAAAGACATTCAGGAGATCCTGGACATCACTGAGGGACGTAGTTTCGTCAAAGGAAACTCCAAGTTGAGTTTCAGACACCCGACGCAAGTTGATCCGAGACTCTAGAGCTTTGTTTAGGATGGTCGCGGTCTGATCGCCCGTGTTGATTAGCACTGTATCAAAATACTGAACATGAGCGAGCTTGAAGTTCAGTCGTTTTAGACCCTCGGCAAATCGAGTTGTCAGCCCGTGGACCCGCTCTGCGATTCTTCGAAGGCCCTTTGGACCGTGGTAAACGGCATACATGCTGGCCATGACGGCCAGTAGAACTTGAGCCGTACAGATGTTACTTGTCGCCTTTTCGCGGCGGATGTGTTGCTCGCGTGTTTGTAAAGCAAGGCGGTAAGCATTTCTTTTTTCTGTGTCTAACGAAACTCCCACTAAGCGACCTGGTAACTGTCGTTTATATTTATCTCGAGTTGCAAAAAAGGCAGCGTGAGGCCCTCCATATCCCATCGGCACGCCGAGCCTTTGACTGCTCCCCACGACGATGTCGGCGCCAAGCTCTCCCGGGGGAGTCAAAAGGGTCAGAGCCAAAAGGTCGGTCGCGACGATGGCGAGTCCGCCCTGCGCGTGGACCGAATCCACAAGAGCTTTGGGGTTCGAGATGGATCCTTTGCTTCCCGGATACTGCACAATTGCCGCAAAAATGCTCTCGTTCATTTGGAATTCGTCGATTTTGCCGAAGACGAGCTTAATGTTGAGAGGCAGGGCTCGAGTTTGCAACACGTCTCGAGTTTGAGGATGCACGTCCTCGTGAATCCATAAAGTTGATTTGTTTTCTTCTCCGACCGCGTGGAATGCTAAAGACATGGCCTCAGCTGCTGCCGTGCCTTCGTCTAAAAGAGATGCATTGGCGATTTCCATACCGGTCAAGTCTGTGGCTAAAGTTTGAAAGTTTACAAGAGCTTCGAGACGGCCCTGCGCAATTTCCGCTTGGTAAGGAGTATACGCTGTATACCAACCCGGATTTTCAAGGATATTGCGTTGAATGACCGGAGGGGTAAAGCAGCCGTAGTACCCCATGCCGATGTAGTTTTTAAAAATGCGATTTGGCCGAAGGACTTCGTCCCTTAAGTGGCGAAGAGCATCGACTTCGTTGCCAATTGGAGCAATATCAAGTGGTCGTTTGAGTTGAATCGACGCCGGTACTGCGGCATTGGTCAGCCCGTCTAGAGAATCAAATCCCAGGGCTTGCAGCATGGCTTTGCGTTCGGTTTCACTCGGCCCTAAGTGGCGGCGGATGAACTCGGACCGAGTGTCGTAGAGATTGTCGCCGTTATCAGTGGAAAGCGAAGTGGAACTCGACTCCGGGCGATTGGCCATAGGTAGGTCCTCCGAAGCCCTTGGGTTATCACGGGCGCGCCCAAGACTCAAAGGTCCTGGCGGGGGGTTCCAGAAGTAGACCCTGGCGCAGCCCAAGTCGCTGCATGTCTTCGATAATGAACTGGTAGCCTTTTAAGTGGTAACGAGTCCAATCAGGTGCGATGAGTTCTTCCCAGCGGCTGCTTGTAGCAGTGAGTCGATGGACGGGAATGTTGGGGTTCAGATGCGCAAGAAAGAGACCCACTCGTTCTGAATATTGTTCGAGTGATACGGGCTGAAACTGACCCGCGTGGTACAAATCGGCGAGTGGAGTACCCTTAAGGACATGCAGATTGTGAAGTTTTACGTTTTGAACACCTAGTTCGTTACAAGCCCGAGCCGCTCGAACGATCTCAGATGGCGTTTCCTGGGGGTTTCCAAACATCAAATGTATCCCGAGGTCCACCGAGGTCTCGTTGCGGATGCGGCGTATTGCGTCGATCGAGTCCTGGGCCGAATGGCCGCGTCGATAAAACTCCAGATGCCGATCTTCAAAGCTTTGTACGCCCAGTTCGACAGACACGAAAGCTTGCTCATGGAACCTTTGCCAAAGCTGAAGTACACCCTGAGATAGACAATCGGGTCTGGTTCCGACGACAACTCCGACCACACGTGGAAGGGATAGAACTGTTTCAAACGCCGCCTCAAGTTTGGACAGCTTTAAGAACGTGTTGGTGTAGGCCTGAAAGTATATGAGGTAGCGGGCTGACGGATTTGCAGTCGACTTCTGTTCCTGAACTCTTCTGATTTGTTCGGTGACTTCGTCTTTGCGAAATTCGGGGTACGCTGCCGATCCCCACTCATCGCAAAAGGAACACACCTTCATGCCCTTTAATCCCCGTCGATTGGGACAGTCGTCGGCGAGTGATACCGAAATCTTTTGTACCTTCCCGCCAAAGCGATTTCGGTAGAACTCGCTTATGGGGTAATATGGAACTAAACTTCGGTTATGGGTGAGGCCGGACATCTGTGAACTCAAGTCTATTCTTGAGGAGCGTCTGTAGGCTCAGACTTTTTAGCAGGGGCGATGGCGATATTTTCGGCTTCAGGCTGGATACGATTTTCATCCATGACGGTCGTGAGATCGATCGACCATTTGCCGGCCTGGTACTTTTTTGTCCGTACATCCTGAGTGATCACGACCTGTCCCCAATCGCCAACTTCGAAGACGTAAGTGCGTGTGTTACTCTTCGGCTTACGAACCTTTTCGGGAATGTAGTACAGCTGCTCCAACTTGCGATTGAGTAAACTTGAAAGTTTCGCTCCTTTTGGCAGGGCTTTGTCATTAAAGTCGGTTGTGCCGATAAGCTTCCAGTTGGATTCGACTGCGGAGTAAAGCAGATTCGCCGCGATGAGCTTTGCCTTCTCGACCTCTTGGCGACCGTCGCGGACCTCATACAGGTAGCTTTGGTAATGAGCGGGATTGTCTTCGACCCGATTGATTTCCTTTAGAAACTTTGAGGGCGAGTAGCGTTCGATTTCGTCCTTTTCGATTTTCCCAGGAAGTTTTAGTCCTCTTCGGTTGGCCAGGGCGAGTTCCGAGGGATAGTTGAGATTTTTAACGGTATACGACTTGTCAAAGCCTGCCAGGGCGGAGGGCTGCAAGACTGTGCTGACCAGAGTAAAGATCAGGGAAAAAATGAGAAGTGGTAATTTCAAGCTCAGCTCCTAGCTCACGATCTTGTCCAAGGAACTTGTATGAAAAAGGGGTGCCAAGACCCGCAGGGAAGGTATTTCGAAGATAGGCATAGGGTGCTCGTAATTTTGAGTTGAGCTGCGATTCCTTGCCATCGCTCAAGTGACGTGCTTGAAGTTTCGGCAGATGAGTGTCGAAAAACGTCAGCTTTTTCTGTCGTCCAATTGGAGGCCCTATCCTGCGGTCGAGGAAGGTTGGACGGTCGTGAGTGATCTCAATTTAGAGCTGATTGGCGCAGGCCCGGCTGTGACTTGTCTTGGGCGCCTGACGCACCCACAGGGTGTGCCGCATCTTCAGTGGAATTCGGTGAGTTGGCAACTGCCTGAGGAATTTTTAACCCACCGATTGGTCGGCACTTCTTTTGAGGCACGTGACGTAGTTTTGGAGGGCGATATTTTAGCTGTCAGAGTTGAGCGGGGACGAGTCAGCCAAGTTGAAATGTTAGTTCCCTGTCGATCAAATGACCCGTTTTCTTCGAGGCAAGTATTGGGTCAAACTTGGGAAGTGCCTGAGCTCACAAAGCTTTGGGCTTCGTTTCTTCAACAAGTGCGGAATTATTTTGTAAACCGAGGATTTGTTGAGACTCGCACGCCTAGTCTTGTTCCTTCGCCAGGCCTTGAGCCCCATTTAGATCCTTTAAGTTTAGATGTCCATGTAGGGCGACAGCGATTTGAAATGTATCTCCCGACAAGCCCAGAGTTTCATCTCAAGAAGTTATTGGTCATGGGTTGCGATCGTCTATTTGAGCTCAAGGATTGTTTTCGTGACGGCGAGCTCACGGAACACCATCAAATCGAGTTCTTGATGCTTGAGTGGTATCGAGCATTTTCCAATTTAGATCTGATTGAAGAGGATTTGAGAGGCTTGGTCTCGCATGTCGAGTCTTGGGCATGTCAGTTTGTGTCGCCGAGGTCTGAAGGTGTTGCACGTGAAGTTGTCCCTGAGGTTGTAACGGTTGCGGATCTCTTTAAGCAATTTTATGGCTTTGAATTAACCCCCAAGACTACGGCCCGAGAGCTTGTCGAGCTGGCAAAGCGTTCCGAAATATTTGCCGACCCCAATGAAGACTTTGACGACGTCTTTTTTCGACTCATGATTCAAAGGATCGAGCCCACCTTAGGAAAGCTAAAGCCGCAAGTGGTCCGCAACTGGCCACCGTCCCAGGCAGCTTTAGCTCGGTTGACGAAAGAGGGCTGGGCTGATCGATTTGAGTTTTATTGGCGTGGCCTTGAGATCGCAAATGCGTTTCACGAGCTGAATGATCCCTTAGAGCAGCGGCGTCGCTTTTCGCGAGATATCGAAAAAAAGATCTCGCTGGGAAAAGCTCCGGTTCCTGTTGATCGGTCATTTTTAGAGGCGCTCGATTACGGCCTTCCTCCCGCAAGTGGAATTGCTCTTGGCGTGGACCGACTTTTTATGGCGGTCATGGGGATTTCCGAAATCTCTGGGGCTCGAGTTTTTCCGATGAATATGAGATGCGACGCGTAATGGTGCTGAAAATACACGACTTTCGACCCCTTGCTTCAAAGAAAGTGATTGAAAAGGTCTTGGGCCACATTGATCCTATTTAGGAAATGACCAAGGCAGATCTGATCAATCTTGTTTCGGAAAAGGCCGCCATCACTCGCGTTAAGGCTGAGACGGTGGTGAATACGATCTTTGATACCATGATCGAGGCTTTGATGCGCGACGATCGTATCGAGATTCGGGGGTTTGGTTCATTTGTAAATCGCTACTATGAGGCCTACCAAGGGCGCAACCCGCGCACGGGTGAGATCATCGATGTCAAAGAGAAGAAGCTTCCGTTCTTTAAGGTCGGCAAGGAACTTAAAGAAGACGTCAACGCTCGGGCCGGCGAGCCGATGCCCAAAGACGACGACTAAGAGCTCGCTCTAAGAAATCACTGAGAGTCTTGAAAAATCACAGCGCGTAGTCGTCAGGCACGATTCCGCGCGCATAGCGTTCCGACATATAAGCCAAGATTGCAAGAATGAAAATGTAGAGATGCCTCACTTCGGCATCGAGAAAATTACACTGAGTCAAACCGCCCACGTGAAGGTGTATCTGAGCGCCTAAGGTTCCCAGCACAATGACCCTATGCCAAAAGTGAGTCCTAGGAATCTCGAGCCAAAGTCTGTGGGTCATCATCAAAAATCCCAAAACAAAAAACAGATACAGGGACATCCCCAAAATCCCGGTGGTCGAAAGGAAATTAAAATAGGTGTTGTGGGCGTGACCACCAAACTCATTTTGTATGCCCAGCTTGCGGAAGTATTCGCCCACTAAAGACTCGTTTTGCATATAACCAACCCCGAGCCAAGGATGATCTTGAAACATAGCAATGTTGGCCTTCCACAAATCTCGGCGGTCCGAATTGCTGGTGTAAGAGTCCAGCGTGACGCTATCGAGGCGTTCCCGAAATCCCGGCGAACCGTAATAGTAGCCGCCGACTCCGATCGTGCCGAGAACCAGGAGACCTGCGAGAAACCGTTTACTCACATAGCCGCTCATCACCAAAAGTGCCGCCGCACTGGCCATCCACACACCTCGTCCATAGGTCCAAACGAGGGAGAGGCCGATGGTGACCGCGGAAATCAAAAAGGTCATTTGCCATATCACGGGCTTACGGTGACTGAGCGCAAACGCAGCAAAGGGGAAGCAAAACAACAAGCCAAAAGAGTACCCATAGGTCAAATGATGGCCAAATAACCCCACGGACTGATAAACATCGGCTCCAACAAACGGTGCAAGCGTTACGGCGCTTTCGTTTCGAATACCAAACTCCATTCTCAAGTCGTGTCCAGTGAAATGTTGGTAAATGCCGTAGCCCGCGATTACGGTTCCAGCAAAAATCCAAATTTGCATGATTCGATTGAGGCTAGGGAACAGGTCGAGGGTATAAGTGAAGAGGTATAACATCAGCACCCATCGCATAGCCCCAAACGCGTGTAAAAAATCGGCATTGGGCGCATTAAAATAAAGCCCCAAGGCCACGACAATCAACAAACCCAGCAGAGGTATATCGGCGCCGATTCGAAAGATGGAAAACTCTCGATCGGGAGAGCCGTGGTCGATCAAGATGTACAACAAACCGAAAATGCATGTGCCCCAACCGAAAATTTCCATGCCTGACATCGTGGACAGAAGTGACAGGGCGTATAGAGAAATCAAAAAGGGTATCGGTGCACCAACAATAGTCTTGGCCAAAGAAAAAATGCGTCGTCGTCGTTCAAAAGAGTTGGGTGTCGACTCCGCCTGCGGCTCCAATGACATTTTAACCTCTTTGTGGAGATTGCTTTGTCGAGATTGCGTTGCGAGCCCCACACTCGTCAACTCCCCCAATGTGCCTAGGTGGACTTTTTGTAGAGTTTGGTTTGGAAAAGAATTTGAAAGTAGGCTTTGGTTGTTTGCTCAACCATGCGTTGAGTGTCGAAGAGATCGATTACCTTTCGCCGTGCTCGATCTCCAATGTCGCTTGTGGAAATTTGACCCGTGAAAATTTCGAGTAAGAGACGTGAAATGGAGTTCACGTCGGCGGGTCGAACTAGAAACCCATCGACTCCATCTTCGACGATCGAAGCTAAAGCGCTAACCTCTGAACCTACGATCACTTTTTTCTGCGCCATGGCCTCTAAAATGCTGGGTTCAAACCCGGTCGTCCTGGAGCTCAAATTTACAAAGACGTCACACAGATCAATGTAGTGCCCCACCTCGGTGCTGGGTATGGCTCCTGTCAGGATGACTTTGTTCCCCAGCGCCAGGTCGTAGACTTTTCGTTCGATTTGGTGTTTTTTGGGGCCTTGACCGACAATCACTAAACGCGAATCGGGCTTTTTAATAACGACGGCCTCAAACGCTTCGAGCATGCAGGAAATCTCGCGCATCTCGGACATATCGGTGATGGTCGTAATAACCTGGCCATCCTCGGGTATTTTGAGGGAATCTCGTAAGGCCTTCGACTCCTCACGCGGCGTGAGGCTCCCGATTTCAATTCCATAGGGGACGGTGTGGATTTTAGAATCGGGATACCAATAGTATCGTTCGAGGGTCAGGCGCTCTTGTGGGCTTGTCACAAATACGCCATCTGCCGCTTTGAGGAGCCCTCGATCTCCACCCCAGTAGGTTCGGACGTGTTTATAGGCAACTGCTAAGCTCGTGAGGATCAGGCTCCCTAAAGTTTCCTGAGACATGGCAAGGATTGCAAAAAGCTGCGCGACCTGAGTGGCTCTGACGTCAAATGCGACGGCAACACCGAATTCTGCTTTGTATCGTGCTATTGAGAGCCCTGAGGAGTCCACACTGTGGACTAAATGAAACGGCTGTGTCCGATGGAGCTCACTAAACTTCAGTCGCGCGGCCTTAGGAAAACTGTAGAAAGAGTCTTTTTTATGACTTTCACTTAGGTAATAGGTATGAACACCATCACGGACCAAGTGTTCTGTACCTTCTCCGGGTTCGGAGGCAAGGACCGTGACTTGGTGACCTCGCTGGGCTAAGCCGCGAGCTATGGGCCACAAAAAACTGTATTCAGCGGCTCGTCCGCGGAGAGGAAACTTTCGAGCGATCATGCAAATGTTGAGATGAGGCGGAAGCGAACGTTTGCGCATGAAAGTTAACCTTAAGGGCAGTGTGGAAGAAGGTCCATATCGAAAAGAAAGGTTGTGAGCATCATGAACAATCCCAATCGCATTCCCTTTTTCGACTTAACGCGACAATACAAGTCTTTAAAAACTGATGTGATGAAATCTTTTGAGGGTCTTTTGGACCGGCAGGCCCTCATTCTGGGCGACGCTGTTAGCAAATTTGAAGAGGACATCGCCCGCTGGATTGGCGTGAAGCATGCGATCACCTGTGCCTCCGGTACCGATGCTCTGATTTTGCCGATGAGAGCGTTGGGGATTGGGCCTGGGGATGAGGTGATCACTCCTGCCTATAGTTTTTTTTGCTCAACCAGTTCGATTTTGTTGGTAGGGGCGAAACCTGTTTTTGTTGATATTGATCCCGTGACCATGAATTTGGATGTGCGACAGATCGAGGCTTTGATCACTCCTCGTACAAAAATGATCATGCCCGTTCACCTCTATGGCCAGTGTGCCGATATGGATCCGATCCTTGAAATTGCCAAAAAACACAACCTGTATGTCCTTGAGGATTTTGCTCAGACGATTGGTGCGACCTACAAAGGTCGGCCTGCGGGTGCCATGGGTACCGTGGGGGCGACCAGTTTTTACCCGACCAAAAATTTGGGAGGGGCTGGTGACGGTGGCCTGATGACGACCAATGACGACAAACTTGCTGACGCGCTAAGGCTCATTCGCGTGCATGGAATGCGGGTCCGATACACTCACGAATTTTTGGGGACCAATTCACGATTGGATGCCCTTCAATGCGCCTATCTGCACGTGAAGCTTCCACACTTGAAGAGTTGGACTGCCCGCCGGCAGCAACTTGCGGAACGATATCATGCAGAACTAAAAGATCTTGCTGGGCTTGGACTGAACTTGCCCCGAGTGGCTTCGGATCGAACCCACGTTTGGAATCAGTTTTGTGTGCGTGTGACTCATCGAGATCAGGTCCGGCAGATGATGTTGGATCGGGGTATTCCCACCGAAATATATTATCCGTTTACAATTCCCCACCAGGAGCCACTGAGGCCGTATAGCCCTAAGCTAGGCTGGCCTGTTTCAGAAGAGTGCGCACGGACAACTCTTGCGTTGCCGATTTTCCCCGAGCTTACCGACGAGGAGCAGGGATTTGTGATTTCCAACTTGCGGGAGTGTGTTCGTTCGGTCGCGCAGAAGAGTGAGTCAAAATCGCCTGTGTCTTTTTTGTGAGAATGGATTTTTGCGGGTGAGCGTTAGACGGCTTTGGTCAAGAGTTGTACCAACCGGTCCAAAATCTTTTGATTCGCATCCGGTATGGAAAGGGTGCGAATCTCCTCGGGAGTCACCCACTTGAGTTCGTGGTGATGCTTAGTTTTCGGCTCGCCTTTCCAAAAAATCACATCGTAGAACATGACGATGACGGCTTTTTCTCCGTAGAGATGAGTGTTGGCGATTCGAAGTTCTCCAATTTCAGCCTCAACGCCCAACTCCTCCCGAAGTTCTCTGCGAAGGGCTTGTTCAGGCGCTTCGCCGGCTTCAATCTTGCCGCCTGGAAACTCCCAAACCCCTGCTAGGAGTCCGTCTGGACGTTTACCTAAGAGTACCTTGTCTTCTTTACGAATGAAGGCCGCAACTACCGGTATCCAGGTGGGTCGTCTGAGCTTGATCATGACCTCTCTAGGGTAGGTCGAGGGGCGTCAAACTGTCACTAGAAGTCGCAGATTTATTTCGAAGTTCCCGTAAAATTTTCGAAAAAAGCCATGGACCTTCAAAAATAAGCGCCGAGTAAATTTGCACGAGATCAGCTCCAAGCTCGAGGCGTTTTAGGACTTGGGACGCCGAGGAAATTCCACCGCAGGACACAATTAGACGACCTTCTCGGCGAGTTCCAAGATGGGCAATCGCGAGCTTCAGTCGGTTTTCTGCAAGACCAGCTAGCGGACCGCCCGAAACGCCGCCTTCTTTGGGGAACTTCAGGCCAGGCGTTCGTGTGGTGGTCGTGTTCGTCAAAATCCAACCATCAACTTGACTCTTCAAGCTCGCGTCCAGCGCTGAAACAAAACTTGGGTCGTCAAGATCCGGACTTAATTTTAGTAGAATGGGCGGCGGTCGCGGTCGTGAAATAGTGGCTTCGTGAGCTTGGGCGTCGGCTTGCTGGATGCCGATCTTGGTGGATTGGATAATACGCGACAGGAAGTCATAAGATTGTAATTCGCGAAGGCCCTCGGTGTTGGGGCTACTGACATTGATGACGATTGCGTCGGCTGTGTTTGCAAATGTGCGGGCCAACTCTTGGTAATCTTGATGAGCCTCAGTGTTAGGGGTATGTCGATTTTTACCGATGTTGACAAAGATGGGGGTTAGGCGAGGTTGTGGCAAATCTGAAAGCCTTTGAAGCACTGCTGCGCTTCCGTCGCTGGGAAATCCCAGACGATTCCAAATCGCTCGATGATAGAGGTCGCGACCTATCACTTTTCCCGGGTTGGGCCTCTGCGGCTTTGGGGTCACGGTTCCAACTTCGATGAAGCCAGCCCTAAACCTCCACCAATCCTGTACGTTAAGGGCATTTTTGTCAGCGCCGGCCGCGAGACCAATCGGATTGTTAAACTGGAGATCTCTCCATCGCCAAGGGCGCCAAGATGTTTCGGTGAGTGGTTGAAGCAAAGACAGTATTCGTAAGCCCTGGGGCGAAAGATCATGCGCCAATTGAGCCGGTAAAAAGAGCCAGGGCCGTAGAATCCGTTCGCTCCACATGGGCCTGGCTCCTTTAACTACAAGATCAACGTGGATAAAGACCCCGTAGCAGCATGGCGCGAGCAAGCCGCTGCACCGCAACGGCCATGGCCGCTTTTCGCATGTCGATTTTGAGTTCCTGCGACATGTCCCAAACTTTCGAGAACGCGATCGTGATCACGCGATGGAGCTTTTGGTAAACCTCGTCCTCGCTCCAAAAATATGAAGCCATATCCTGCACCCACTCAAAATAGGAAACGATGACGCCGCCACCATTCGCCAAAATGTCCGGAACGATATGCACGCCTTTCTCGACCAAAATATCGTGCGCCTCGGCCGTCGTAGGCCCGTTCGCTCCTTCGATGATGATCTTGGCTCGTACCTTGGGAGCGATGTCTTTGGTGATCACATTCTCTAGGGCTGCCGGAATCAAGCAATTCACATCGAGCGTCAATATATCGGTATTGTTTATAGGCTCAGATCCAGGGAAGCCTACGAGCGATTTGTTTTCCTTGTAATGCTTCACCACAGCCGGGATGTCCAATCCCTTAGCTGAAAAAATGCCTCCGCTCACATCGCTCACGGCAAGGATTTTAGCTCCGCGTTCGTGAGCAAACAGCGCAGCATTGGAGCCCACATTTCCAAAACCTTGAACCGCGATGGTGAAGTTCTTGGACAAGTCTAATTTGAGTCGTTGAACGATTTGTTCCAAACAATAGATACAGCCAAGGCCCGTTGAGCGTTCGCGGCCCAAGGAACCGCCAATCTCAACGGGTTTACCGGTCACAACACCGGGCACGGCGTAGCCGATTTCTTGCGAGTAAGTGTCCATCAGCCACGCCATCACCTGGGGGTCGGTTCCGACGTCAGGAGCCGGAATGTCCTTTTCAGGACCGATAAACATCGAGATCTCGCTCGTATAACGCCTTGTCAGACCCTGCTTTTCTGCACGCGACAATTTAGTCGGGTCGCAGGCGACGCCCCCCTTGGCTCCGCCGAGAGGCAAATTTAAAAGTGAATTTTTAAGTGTCATGAGCATGGCCAGAGCCGAGACTTCGCTCAAGTCCACCGAGGGATGAAATCGGATACCACCTTTGAATGGCCCTAAAGTCTGCGAGTGCTGCACTCGGTAACCTAAAAATACTTTGACCGAACCGTCGTCCATTCGAGTTGGAACACTCACCACAACGGCCCGCTTGGGCTTGAGAAGTCGAACGTGGATATTGGGGTCCAACTTTACGATTTTGGCGACATGATCCAGGTTCTTAACTGTATTTTGATACAGGGCTCCGCCCGTCAACTCGTCCATGACATCCTCCAAGATAATAGCAGCCCGTAGGATCACTTTGCTAAATGCCGTGGTCAAGCTTCTGGGGATCGAGATTTTCTTGTTTTCATGGTTGAGGGAGACGTTGACTCTCGAGTCGGGACCCCCGACCGTGGGGCGATGGTCAGAGATTTGAGGAATGTCGATCGCAAGATCCTACTGGTGCGCATGGATCGATTGGGAGATTTGATTCTGACCCTTCCTGTCGATCGCCTTGCGCAAGATGCCGGTTGGACCTCGACCTGGTGCATCTCGACGGGGCTTGAGCCCGTGTTGAATGCGTCAGTACCCAAGCGCGCCAGCATATCCTGGGACCGGAACTTCTCTTTAAGTCAGGCGGTTAAGTTTATCCGTTGGCTCCGTGAGCAACGCTTTGACAAGGTGGTGGTGTTTCATGCGCCGCCTTGGGTGGTGGCGTGTTTGTGGTGGGTCCGAGTGCCCGATCGCATTGGCCCCCGGAGTCAGTGGTGGTCGTTTTTGCTTTTTAATCGCGGCCTAAGGCAGCGGCGAAGTCGGTCGGAGTTGCACGAAACTTCGTATAATCTGGAGCTGATGGAGTTTGCTCTTTCGACGCGAGTTGAGTCCTTGAATGTAGAGTCCCTGAAACTAGAACCGCTCAAGTTGCACGCTCCGAATTTAGACGACTTCAAATTTCAAAGTTCTGAGGAGCTCGCGAGCTTGGCTCGGCATGGTCAAGGGTATGTTGTGATTCATCCCGGAATGGGTGGGTCTGCTCGAAATTGGCCCATAACAAAGTATGTTGACCTCATTCAGCGGTTGCTTGCCGATTACAATTTTCAAGTTTGTATCACAGGCTCGCAAGTGGATCGCACGTGGCTTGCTCCCATTAAAGAGGAGCTTTTGAGCCGCAAGTTGCTCTGCGATCGATTGTTTTGGCTCAATGAAAAGCTTTCCCTCAGCGAAATGCTGGTTTTATTGCAAAATGCGAGGGCAGTATTGGCTCCCAGTACGGGGATCTTACATGTGGCAGCCAGTTTAGGAGTGCGAACCGTGGGAATTTACTCGCCCGTTCGCGTGCAGGCGCCCACTCGATGGGGACCTCGAGGCTCTAAGGCCACAGCTCTTGTGGCACAAGTTAGTTGCCCGGGCCATCACCATTGTCTTATGAAGAAGTGTTCGCTGTACGACTGCATGGATTTGATTTCGGTAGACGAGGTGATCCGCCAGATGACCTCGGAAGAGGTTAATCGTTTATGAACCAAAGCATCGCCACACACTTTCAGTCGACTAGTATTCCCAAACTGACTCGTTCCGCAGCCGAAGAGGTGATTGAGTTGACGGAAAAGCTAACGGGTCACCAGCTGGTGGTGGTAGGGGATGTGGGTGTCGACGAGTATGTGGTTGGCAACGTTCGTCGGATTAGTCCTGAGGCTCCTGTGCCCGTGGTGGAAGTTAACTCCGAGGTGAACCGACTTGGCCTTTCAACCAATGTAGCTCAAAACATTTCAAGTTTACAGAGCGAAGCACTGCTGGTGGGCGTGGTAGGGGATGATCGCGCCGCGGACGAGTTGCGAGGTTTGCTTCGCTCGAATGGAGTTTCAAGTGATCACCTGGTTGTCGATGCCAGTCGGCCGACCACGCGTAAACTTCGCGTGATGGCACAAAATCACCATGTGGTGCGAGTGGATTTTGAACAACGTCGCTTTGTGGAGGCTGCGGTCGCGGAGCAAATCGTCCGTCGGGCTGAAGGGCTTTTGTCTAAAGCCGCGGGATTGATACTACAAGACTATGCAAAAGGTGTTTTGAGCGAAGAGGTTTGTCAGAGCTTGATACGATCGGCAAAACGGATGGGCAAAAAAATCATGATTGACCCCAACCGGAATACACCGATGCGATTTTACCGCGGAGCTGACATCATGACGCCAAACTACGACGAAGCTTTGCAACTGGCGGGCGTTTCGCTCGATGACCTTTCGGGAGTGAGTGATTCGATGCAAGAGGTGGGTGAGATCCTGATGAAAGGGGCCGCGTCGACCAAGATGGTGATCACTCGAGGGAAAGACGGGATGAGTTTATTTCAGGACGGCAAGGTCGCGCGAATCCCCACCTTCGCCCGTGAGGTGTTTGACGTGACCGGTGCGGGCGACACCGTGATCGCCGCGCTTAGCTTGGGCTGGGTTGGTGGGCTAACTTTGGAGCAGGCCTGCGTGCTCGCCAACTACGCAGCCGGCGTTGTCGTCGGCCAAGTCGGCTGTGTCCCCTGCTCCCTTCAAGAGCTCCGCTCCTACATCCAAAGCTGCGTTGGTTAGTGAGGAAGCTCAGTTTCGGGGTTGATACGCTACCCTCTGAACGGTTTACTTCTCAGTCGAATGTCGCCTAAAGGCCGCGGCGCAGTTCTCGAAAGCCCCGATTAAGGCCTTAGAAGCGAACGGCAGATCTGGCGCCGCTGAGTTTAGGGCTAGCCGAAACTTAAACTTATTTTGTCTAATTGCCGCGATTCCTTCGAGGACTTCACCAAGAAAATTTCTGACGGGAGTAAGTTTATCGTCGATCCGATTTAAAAAGGCAGTTCGGTTCGGATTGTACCGCAACGAATCTTCGCCGAAGAAGATAAGAAATACTCCAAGACCCGAAGACATGCTAAAAATCAATCGGCCAATTGCAGCCATCCCAGTGCTGATGGTGGGTTGATCGAAATCGAAGCGTCCTGTCAGGGCGGTTGCGGCAAGAGGGATGGCGGTCGTGAGCGTCACGAAAGCCGTGTTGCGCAAGCCATCCTGGAGGCCCGGGGGCAAAAATTTCTGAAGAGCTTTAAGCGCCCCTGCCATTGCAATGCCACCCAGTACAAGTTCACTCCTCAAGGCGGCAAGGGAATCGCTCGGCAGAAATGGCATTAACTGGTGTAGCGCAACTTGGGCTTGATTTGCGATTTGTTGCAGCTTCGGAGACTGCTCAATAAGAGTGGGAGCCTTGGTCCCGGCGGCTGCAACCATAAAAGGTAAAAAGGCGCCTAAGGTGGCGTACCTCAATTGCGCAAACGTATTGTAAAATGCAATTGGCATTACTGATTTCGTGCCATTTATCTCTCGAATATTGAGAAATGACTTGTAGAGAAAAAAGGCCCCACCGCTTTCCACTCCGGCCTGGGTTAGACTGCGTGTCTCATCAAATATTTGGGCAAAACCAACATCGAAAGCTGGAGCATATTTTGCCACGACCGTACCACTGTAGATCAGACCAAAAAGTACAACCAACCCTATGAAACCTCCAACGGTCGAACCAATTTTTTCTGAAGTTTTCTGTCCTTTAAGTTCAGTCGGTTTTATGTTTTCGGGTTCTCCAATTACTAAAGTATTTTCGCCTACAGAATTTTTAGTCCAATTCAGAGCTCTTCGAATAAAGTTGGATGATTTGTCGTAGCTATTCCAGACCGCGCGGCCAGCAAATTCGCCACCACGTACCCATGGCAATGACCAGATACCTTGCGCATTTTTAAACTCGATTAGATAGTTATACAACGTGACGAACAAAGCCATAAGAGCACCTTGAGTGAACGTGACTTGTTCAGAAGGAGAGGCAAATACATTCTGAAGACCGATGAAAAATACGAACTCGTAACCCATGTTGACGAAAGCAATCGTCTTGCTAAGAGGATCAAAAGAATTCTTTTTTTGAACCGATGTGGCGGATTGAACGCCATTAGTCTCGTTTGCCTTGCTGGACTCGATTGCTTTTTCCAAGTCAGGCACGATGAATTGAGCTTGAGCGCCAGCCTTAGCTGCCATTTCGGTGCCCATGTTTATCGCTTCACTAAGTGGAATATTTGCATCTGGAATAAATGTGAGTGACTTAGGTCCGTCGGGTGTCTCGATCGTAATGTGAGTGGCGCCTGCTTGCGATAATGGATTCTGCGAGATGGGACTTGAAGAGGTTCGCGGTGGATTCTCGTCATTGGAGCTGGGGCCCGCCAGTAGAACGAGGGGCTGGAGCGCGAATTGAATAGACATAAAGACGGCAAGCAGAGATCGAACATTAAGCATCAACATGGCCACTCCAGTGTCGAATCCATCGACATTGATGAAATTTATTCCCTTCAATGGGCTCAAAGCGTTCTGGGTTTCTCGCTGACCATTCCATGGTAGTTATTGGGGTCAGGTCTCAAGTATCGTGCCGTGTATCCTCGATAAGTCCGTTTTAGTACGATCAGAGCCTTCCGTGGAAATCATTGTAACAAGAAGTAGTAACGATTGTGAGCCTTTTTGAGGCGCTTTCGCTCGCTTTCCACTAACGATTTTTCGCCCACCAAGTGAACTCGCATTAGCGCGTTTGTTACGTCTTTTGAGACACTTGGTTTTCCATTGCTACCATTCTGGAAGATTCTGTAGTCGGAGAGCGTGGCTAGTTTGAGCTCTTTAAGTTTTTGCTCAGGTGAACCATTGAAGCCCTTGTGATCTTCAAAAACGTTGAGAAAAACAACCTCGGCGTATTGCTGTGTTGGGTAACCATTTCCGAGAGTCTCCTGCTGTCCAAAGATTGTCTCGGGCGAAATATAGGATTCTATGAGTAATCTGCGACTATCGACGGAACCAGTTGCTTCGAGTGCGAGTCGAGGTAGTCCACCAGGTAACCTTGCACCTAGGTCCACAATTGTAGGTCCCACTTTAGTCATAAAAATCTCGGAATGACCTGCCCCAAATTCTATACCTGCTGCATCTAAAACTTTTTTTGTATAATCCCACAATCCCTCGGGTAATTGGGGTACCCATTCTACATAATCAATGAGTGGGGTGACTCCAAATGCTGAGGAAGGCTCTCTATGATAGAGCCAACCGCCCACCAACAAGTGGGCAGTAACCTTGCGACCGTTAATCGTCTGAGTAGAGGATATCGAGTCAACAATGTATTCCGGTCCCGTCAGGTACTCTTGAATTACAGTTTGCTTGTTCTGACGACCGTAGGCGTTTAATTCTTTAGAGATCTTTTCTAGGGCATTTTTTAGCTCTTGCTTGTTTTTAACAACAAACACGTTGTCAGAGCCTGCACTTGAATTAGGCTTAACAACAAGGCCCGATCCATTATTGTCCTCAAGAATTCTCTGTGCCCAAGCCGGTAGAGCAAAATCAAGCGACAGACTCGAATTTTCAACCGTTATTGATTCGGGGACTCTGAGCCCAGCCGATTTTACCGCCTGATACAGATTGGACTTGGTTTCGCGCGGACTCTCGGCAGACACGGCGTTCGAGTTTAAACCAAGGCCTTTGGCAATCTTGTCTGCGGTACCTATCGAGTTGTCAGTGCTTGGAATAACAGCAACAACTTTGCTTGGATCAATTTGTCTGCCCGAACGAGTGATAAATGCCTGGGGGGGCGTGTCTGTCGCCTTTGCGAGTATCGAGCTGTCATTTTCTCCCATGCCTGCAAGTCGATCGATTAGGAAGGGGTTCGAATTTGTCTCGATTAAGATAATCGGATCGCCACCCAATTTCCTCACAATGCTGGGCAAATCTTCGCCTGCCCTAAAAGAGAGTGGATCGACGAGAATAACCGTTTGGTCTGGCGAAAAATACTTCCCACAGTCCGTAGCTAGAGCGGCGTGAGATTGAACTAGCACCGATAGGGCCAATACCAACGCAGAATTTCTGTAGGGGTAAAGTGTGCCTAATGGAAAAGATAAGGTCATGGACCGACGCCTTTTGAAAATTCTAATGGAGTTCTGCAAAAGCAGATTGTGTGCCACCAATNNACACCAAGGTGAACTGCGTCGTCACCACGAAGCGGACTATGGGCTTGAGTGGTGGCTAAGACTTAGACGTAGGACCAAAAAAGGGCTGGGGCGGCTTCGGTCAAGGCAAATAGGCCGGCGATATCCTTCGGTTATCGAAAGACAATTTCATCCAGGTATAGGTTATAATCTCGGAGTAGAGATAGTCCCCGCGACCGAACCCCGCGAGATGTAGCGCCGCGTAGATCGCTACATGCCAACGCGTTCGGTTAGTCAAAAGAGTCCACGTAAAGGTTGGATCGTTTAGGTCAACGGCAGCAGGGGTAAAGTCATCGTTGAACAGTGGGAGGCTACCTCGGTGTGCGGCCGAAAAATAGATAGGGGGCGACGCTAGGTTTTCTGAAGGAGTATCCGGCTGGCAACGTGTGCGATCAGTGCAGATCCCTCGACAAAAAACTCGGCTCCGCAGCAAATACATGTTTAAAGGCCCCAACGTCATGATTTTAGGTGGATAAGCAAGAACGCAAATCAGTTGTCGATAATCGGTCCATGCTTTGTAAGAAGCTTCAACCAACTTTTCAGTCATGCGAACGATCTCCAAAATCTGGTTTTGCGTACAGGTGTTTCTTCGAAACAAGAGGTCCAGGCCTGCCTGATTATTGCACATTTCCCTAGCCGCAGCGATTTTCTCTTGGAGCTTGTATCCATGAGGGGTGGCGGGCAGCACACGGATGCGTTCGTCAACTTGAGTCAGCCTCGGGGGCGTTTGCGCCATTGCGAAAACTCCGAAAAGCTGGACCGCCCCCGCAAAGACCACGAACGACAAGTCTAAAACGCCTGATCGCTTTCGAGCTTTCGAATTACCAAACTTTCCCGTTTTGTTTTTCATATTGGCTCCTCAACTTCAGTTTGGCCCGGCTGCGTGGAGATTCTGGCCCCAGTCAGGCAACCTTCTTCGTTGAGGTCATAAACTAAAAGGTGATGAAGCGATGGGCCGCTATCGAAATTGTCAAAAATTCTTAGCAATGAATACTTGGGAAAATAAAGTCTTCTAAAAGACGCCGCGAGTGCTATGGAGAATCTCAAATTGAGAGCGAGAGCCCTAAGCAGGAGCTTAGCTCGATTGACAGAAGCAAAAAACCTAAACAGATGAACAGTTTCACTCACGGCCATTTGGCACTCGATTTCTTGGAATTTCTTAAAACGAGAATGATTGAATTACGAGGGGAATCAGGGCTTTAGATGTCGTAACGGCGACTTTTGCCTGTTGTAAGGAGTCGACCCTCTTGGGATGGAATACCTGTGATAGCATAGAGTCTACTGGTCGCAGCAGGACTTGGCTTGCGGCCGTCCAGCTTTATCAGAACTTGTACCTTGGGGGGTGCTAGTGGGTCGATCGGGTAGACCGTTTTTATTTTCTACGATTTTGCCGCTGTTGCTCATTGTTGCAATCGGATTCTGGGGTGCGGGTTGTACGGCCCCTTCAACGGGTGGCGGTGGAGATGGAAATACCGCGGCGGATGCGACGACCCAGGGTTTCCCCGCTTGGTCCGTGCCGGATAGCTATCTGTTAGTGTCCACGCCAGAAAATGAGTTTGCGATACAACTTCCAGATTCAATTTCTCAACCTTTGGTTTTGGCAGAGTCCTCTGGATCTGGGATTTACCAATACGAGCAAATCAATCTGAACACGATACGGATCACCGAGGTGGGTAACAACGGGGGATTTGTTCATCTGACTTTGCTGCCAGACAAGCGATACCGCTTGTTCGTCTATGTACGCAACCAAAGTGTTTCGATTGGATTTACTCAGATCACTCGGGAGTTTGGTCGATACCAGTTTTCTGGAACACAGATCACGTTTACTCCTACAAGTTCGAGCTCGGAAACTCGAAGCAACAATGGTTCTGTCAGTAATCAGTCGCATTCGCTAAGTCCAAAAGTGTTCGAAGTCACCGCGGCCGTCTTCAAAGAGGTGGCCGGAAGCAACCCTCGCACGAACCAAGGTTATATTCTCAGGGGACCCTGTCAGGCCTTTTCGTTTCCGGTGACCTGCATTTCGTCCTCCTCGGCAGAACTTCGGTTTCAACCTTTGGCAGTGAAGTAGCGACGGCGATCTCACTTGGCGGTCGCTTGCGGCCGATGGCTCGCTGCCCGCCCTTACCACTCGCTTTCCGCGATAACCAAGGTGAGTTTGGCTCGCTGGAGCACGATTTTGCCGCTGAGCCAAATTCTCCTATTGTTTTAGTAGCGCTTTTATCGCCGGCTCCTCCCAAGTCGCGGATAGCCGCTTGGGTTTTTGCGACGGGAATCTCTGTGGCTTCAACGACTGTCTTCTCGCTTTCTGGCGTTTCGCTTTTGGAAGTTTCAGCTTCGGAAGCACAGCATTGATTTTCTGAACCGGGATCCCAATGCTTGAGAGCCACTAGCGTTTTCGTCGCTTCAAGCAGTTGAGTATCCGAAAGTGAATTTAAGTTCATAAGCCCTCGCATGTTTTTGTTCGATCAAATGCATGCCTCGGCGAAGGTGCGGGAGCAGACAACAAAAACCACATATTTTTGTGTCAATGATTTTTTACTTTACGGCACGCAGAATAAACAATTTTGATGGTGTGACCGTGTGAATATTGGGGGGCGGACCTATTTACCCTTGGCGCGATTGGGTGTCGATACTTTAGCCGTGTGCCACAGTTTGGCAGGGGGACCTGAGAAGTTTCGAGAATTCTAGGTAAGTTCATTTGCTCCCGACACGCTCATTTGTTTCTGACACTCCCAGTTGCAAGATTACTCGGTGGCGCTAGCTCAAAGACGTGGCACAGATAGTGCTTCGTAATTTGGGCATATTGCATATTGAATCAAAGGAGACTGCGGTGAAGGCGATTGCGTTGTTTGTGAAGGCGAGTGGCTTATTGGTAAAAATTGTCGTCTTTTTTTGTTTGTCCATGGCGGGTTCGTGGGTGCAGGCATCCGAGTCATTGTCACAAAGATTGAATTCATGGAATGAAAAGAATGATGAATTGAAACAAAATCATGAAAGGTTCTCCGAGCAAATATACAGACCCGGGTCTGTTTTTCTGGTGGATAGTGTTTTTGGAGACCACGACAGCCAGTTTTTCAGCTTAAGAAAACAGGCGAATGTCCTAGTTAGCGGACGTGGGGTGTTTTTGCAGGTGATTGGGGTTGAGCGAAATAAAGAGGTTATGGTTCCAAATTCTTTCCAGGCAGCGAGGGAGAACGATTTGAAAGGCTACCGCAAGGGCTTGCGTGATGTCGTGAGTTTTAGGGTACTTGAAGTTTATAATAAATCTGGCAAAATTCCTGAGCCTACATCTGAAGGCGACTGGCTTAAACTGGCTGCGGTTGAGAAGGTTATGGTGGGAGACATTTTAGTTACGCATTGCCGCGAAGTTGCCGACAAGCTCGTTAATTGCGGTGCGAAGTTATTTCTGAATATGCCGGCACCCGAGAAGAGTCCCAACTAACATCGACAAAGGGGGGCGGGCACGGGGAGTGGGTTTTTGGGTTCCGTCCCAATTATGGTTGGATTTAAGAT
>FRDC01000004.1_pt1 | contig 52825 bp, 60 predicted proteins | sample 1106171 | NCBI WGS metagenome assembly FRDC01 (sample SAMEA3930566, study PRJEB13176) | freshwater metagenome | biome: Drinking water system; feature: drinking water; material: water | place: Singapore | collected 2014-12-20 | reverse complement strand
GTGGGGTGTCCGGCGGCGGCGGCGGCGGCTCGTCCGGCGGCGGCGGCGGCGGCGGCGGCGGCGGCGGCGCGACGTCGAAGGTGTTCAGCTGTTCGCTAACCTTTTTGACGTATTGGAACGCCAGGCCGGTGACGAACGCGTAGCCCAACACCGCCATAAGGATGACGACGACGACGACCGCCACCAACCTTGTGCCGCTGTTATCGCGATCTGCATAAGCCATTCAGGTACGAAACTCCGTTTTTATCCGGCAACCCTGCCCCGTGTCCGGCCCTGCCCCAGGGTCGGCCGCGGCCGGGAGCCGTGAGCCTTTATATCCTACAGAGCCCGAGTCTCTATCGCCCACTCGAAACCCATGCAAACGCTTTGTCGGACGCAACAAACGTACAATCCCCGCTTTGCGGATTTATTTCTGTATCAAAAGCACTTCCTACGCTAACGGCGCGGGCATGTCCCGCGTTCCCGCCCTCGCGTTTTTGACAGCGTTTACCGCGCTCTTCGCGCCGCTATCCGCGGTTCTTGGCCAAAATCCGCCACTTGCGACAGCGCCGGTGCCGCCCCCGCCTTACGCCTTTGTTGCGGATTTGCTGCGCACATCGCCCAGCGTGATCGACGCGGTGGTGCGTTCGGCCGGGGGGCTGAAGCCGGCGGAATCGCCGGGGCTCGCGCCGGGATTCGTGCGGCTCGACGTCACCGCCGACGTTCTCGCGCAGATCCGCGGCAGCGAATCACTTCCGGCGCGCATTAACTATCTGGTCGATGTGCCGCTCGACGCGCGAGGCCGGCCGCCCAAGCTGAAGGGCCAGCGCGTGCTGCTGTTCGCCGTTCCCGTCGCCGGCAAGCCTGATCAGGTGCAGCTGATCGGCAAGCGCGGCCAGCAGGCCTGGACGCCGAGCTTCGACGCGCGCCTGCGCGAGATCGCCCGCGCGCTGGTCGCGCCCGACGCGCCGCCGGAGATCACCGGCATCGGCAATGTCTTCCACGTGCCCGGCAGCCTGCCTGGCGAGGGTGAAACCCAGATTTTCCTGACGACCAAGGACAGCCGCCCGGTATCGCTGAGCGTGTTGCGGCGCCCTGGCGAGCAGCCGCGCTGGGCGGTCGCGCTGAGCGAGATCGTCGATGATGCCGCCGCTCCGCCGGCGCGCGATACGCTGCTCTGGTATCGGCTCGCCTGCTTCCTGCCGCCGGCGCTCCCCGACCGGGCGGTGCAGACGCTCGGCGCGCCGGACGCGGCCGCGGCGCGTGAGGATTATGCCCTGGTTCTCAAGCAGTTGGGGCGCTGCGAGCGCTGAGGACAAGCACCTGGCCGGTGGTGCAGTCGGCGGCCTCCAGAAAGGCGAGCGCCCGCGCCACATCCGCCGCCGCCACGCCCGCGCCGCAATCTACCGCGTTGACCCGCGCCGGGGTGCGTTCGATCGCGAGCGGACCGATCGCGGCGCTCGCCAGTGCGCGCTCGAGCACGCCGAGGTCGGTGCCGAGCACGACCACGACGTCCCCGGGCGCCGCGCGCACCGCCTCGAGCAACGCGGGGCAGTCCGCGGTCGCCTCGATCCGCGTCATCGCCGGTGGCGCGTGAGGGTGATGCCGATCGATTCGCCCGCCTCGGCGATCGCGAGCTTGACGATCTTCACCCGCACCCAGCGCAACCGCTGATCCTGCAGCAGCAGGGTTTCGCAGATATGATCGGCGACTGCCTCGATCAGGGTGAAATGCACCCCCTCGGGCAACGCGGTGGTCGCGGCGCGTTTCAGGTCGAGATAGTTCTTGGAGGCCGAAAGCGGCGTACCCGGCGCGTAATGCGGCTCGCAATCGAGTTCGGCGGTGATCGAGATGCGCAGCGGCTGCGGCAGATGGGTCTCTTCCGAATAAATGCCGGTGAGCACCATCGCATCGATATCGTGCACCTCCAGCTCGAGCCGATCCACGCCTGTCTCCTTCGCCAAAGCGCGGCCCCTTAGAGCATCGCGGCGCGGCGCGCAAAGTGGGCTCAGGCCTGAGCGCTGGGCCGGGCGCTCGCGGCGGCGTACCAGCGGCCGAGCGCCGAATCGGGCGCGGGCTGGGGCAGCTTGGCGGTCTTGGCGAAATCCATCGTCACCAGCGCGCTGATATCGGCGAAGCTGAAGAAGTCGCCCGCGATCCAGGGGCTGTGCGCGAGCCGCGCCTCCAGCGTCTGGAGGAAGGCGCCCCACATGATCGTGCCGCGCGTCGCGAGTTCGGGGATCAGCGGGATTGGCGGCCACTGGCCGGGCACCCCCCGCCCCTCCATTGCCGGGCGGCTGTTGCGGAACACATAGACGGCCGCCGCATAACCATCGCTCTCGATCCGCCTTGTCCAGCTCTCGATCCGGGCGCTGTCGAGCGCGGTCGCGCCGAACAGTGGTGGTTCGGGGTGCAGCGCTTCGAAATAGCGGCAGATCGCGCTCGATTCGCAGATCACCTCGCCCGAATCGAGTTCGAGCGCCGGTACCACCCCGCGCGGGTTCACGCGCAGATAAGCCTCCTGGAAATGCTCACCCTGGCGCAGGTCGATCGTCACGCGGTCGACCTCAATTCCCTTTTCCGCCAGATAGATGCGGACGCGGCGCGGGCTCGGTGCCCAGGGCGAATCATAAAGTTTCATCGACATCTCCCGCCCCGGCTTGCGTTGCCGGCGGCCAAGGCTATGGCGCGCGCGCGCCGCCGTCCACTTCCCCCGCCATTTTTGGAGACCCGCCATCGCGCCCCAGCCGCTCGCCGCCGTGCCGTCCCCCGCGATCGAGGCGCTGCTCGATCGTGCGTTCGGCGCGGACCGGCGGCGACGCACCGCTTATGCGATTCGGGGTGACGCCGCGCCGCTGCCAACGCTGAGCTTCGCGGTGATCGACGCGGGCGTGCTGATCGCAGCGCTGCTCGCCTTTCCCATCGCGCTCGCGGTTGACGATGGCGAGCGGGTGCCGCTGGTGATGGTCGGCCCGGTCGCGGTGGCGCCCGAGCGGCAGAGCGAAGGCCATGGCGCGGCGCTGATGCACACGCTGCTCGCCGCCGCCGGCGACGCCCCGCTGATGCTGATCGGCGACCCCGAATATTATGGCCGCTTCGGCTTCACCGCCGCGCGCACCGGCCAGTGGCGCGCGCCCGGCCCGGTCGAGCGCCACCGCCTGCTCGCGCGCGGCCCGGTGCCGGACCAAGCCGGGATGCTTGGCCCGGCGTGAGGCTTTACGCTGGCGGCGCGGCTGCTTAAGTCGCGAGCCATGCCGATGCCGCCGCCCCCCGATCTCGCCGCGCTGTCGCTCGCCGATGTCGCGCGACTGGTCGAGGAGCAGCGCCTGCCCCCGGTCGAGCGCTGGAATCCGGCGCATTGCGGCCATAGCGACATGCGCATTGCCCGCGACGGCCAATGGTATCATCAGGGCAGCCCGATCGGGCGCGAGGCGATGGTGCGGCTGTTCTCCCGCCTGCTGCGGCGCGAGGCGGATGGCGGCTTCGTGCTGGTGACGCCGGTCGAGAAGCTGACGATCGACGTCGAGGACGCGCCCTTCGTCGCGGTGGAGATGAAGGCGGAAGGGGAAGGCGACGCCGCACGGCTCGCCTTCCGGCTCAACACCGGCGATCTGGTGACGGCGGGGCCGGACCACCCCTTGCGCCTCGCCGCCACGCCCGAGGGGCCGCGCCCCTATCTGCATGTGCGCGGTGGGCTGGAGGCGGTGCTGGCGCGCCCGGTCTATTACGAACTCGCCGAGCGCGCGATCGAGCGTGGCGGCGGGGTGTGGAGCGACGGCGCCTTCTTCGCGCTCGACCCGGCATGAGCCTTGAAGCGCGCCTGCGCTCGGCGCTCGCCGGGGCGCCCCCCGCCGATCTGCTGCTGAGCGACGCGCGCGAGCCGATCGCGGAGGGACCACCGCTCACCGAGGCGGCGGTGCTGGTGCCGATCACCGATCGCGCCGAACCGGGCGTGGTGCTGACCCAGCGGCTCGCGACGATGCGCCGCCACCCCGGCCAGGTCGCCTTTCCCGGCGGGCGGATCGATCCCGAGGATGCCGACGCTGTCGCCGCGGCGCTGCGCGAGGCCGAGGAGGAGATCGCCCTCCCCCGCCACCTGCCCCGGGTGATCGGCGCGGCGGATCGCTACCACACCGGCACCGGCTATGCCGTCACCCCAATCGTCGCGATCGTGCCGCCCGATCTCGATTTCACCCCCAATGCGGGCGAAGTCGCCGATGTGTTCGAAGTGCCGCTCGACTTTCTGCTCGATCCGGCCAATCACCGCGTCGCCAGCCTGATGTGGCAGGGGCGCGAGCGGACTTTCTTCGAAATGTATTGGGGCGAACGACGCATCTGGGGCGCGACCGCGGCGATGATCGTCAATCTCGCGCGGCGATTGGCATGAGCGTGGTGCTGCCGCCCGCCGCGTGGCGTGACCGGGTGGGCCTCGCCGCGCTGTGCGCCGCGCTCGACGCCGGGGCGGACGGGGCGCGCTTCGTCGGCGGCGTGGTGCGCGATACGTTGCTCGGTCTGCCCGTCCACGACATCGACATCGCGACGAGGCTCAGCCCGCAGGCGGTGATCGAGCGGGTGCGCGCGGCGGGGCTGAAAGCGGTGCCGACCGGCCTCGCCCACGGCACGATCACTGCCGTGCTGCCCGATGGTCCGGTCGAGGTGACGACACTGCGCCGCGATGTCAGCACCGATGGCCGCCATGCCGAGGTCGCCTTCACCGACGATTGGCGCGAGGACGCGGCGCGGCGCGATTTCACGATCAACGCGCTCTACGCCGATCCGATGAGCGGCGCGGTGCATGATTATTTCGGCGGGCTCGACGATCTGGCGGCGCGGCGGGTGCGCTTCATCGGCGACCCGCTGCAGCGCATCGCCGAGGATCACTTGCGCATCCTGCGCTTCTTCCGCTTCTCGGCGCGGTTCGGCGCGGCGATCGACCCCGGCGGGCTCGCCGCCTGCACCGCGCGCGCCAACGATCTGATGGCCTTGAGCCGCGAGCGCGTGGCGGACGAATTGCTCAAGCTGCTGGTCGCCACCGCCGCGCCGGAGACGGTCGCGCTGATGATCGCGCACGGGATTTTCCGCCCGGTGCTGCCCGAGATCACCAGCGCGGATCGACTGGCGAGAGTCGCCGCGTTCGAGAGCGCCGTGGGCCTCCCCCCCCATGCGATCCGCCGGCTTGCCGCGCTGCTGCCCGACGATCCGGCGCTCGCGGACACCATCGGCGCGCGGCTGAAGCTTTCCAACGCGCAGCGCAAGCGGCTGATCGCGGCGGTCGAGCCGGTGCTCGCCCCGCCCCGGGCGCTCGCTTATCAGCTGGGGCTCGAAGGGGCCGCCGATCGGCTCGCGCTGCACGCGGCGCCCGATGAGGCCCTATCGAGCTGGCGGATCATCGCCGATTGGCCGGTGCCGCGCCTGCCGCTGTCGGGCGGCGAGCTGGTCGCGCGCGGCCTGCGCAAGGGCCCCGATGTCGCGCGCACGCTCCGCGCGATCGAGGCGCGCTGGGTGGCGGAGGATTTTCCGGGCGGGGATCGGTTCGCCGCCATCCGCGACGAAGGCGTCGCTCAGGCGCTGGCGGCGCTCAACAACGCATAGGCCTCGTCCGCTTCGAGCGGGCGGGCGTAGAGATAGCCCTGGCCATGGCTGCACCCCAGGGCGGCGAGTGTCTGGGCGAGTTCGTTGGTCTCGATCCCCTCGGCGGTGGTGTGCATCCCCAGCGCCTGGGCGAGGCCAAGGATCGCGCGCACGATCGCGATCTTGTCGCGATCGGCGAGCATCCCGGTCACGAAACTGCGATCCATCTTGAGCAAGTCGATCGGCAGCTTCTGCAAATAGGCAAGGTTCGAATAGCCGGTGCCGAAATCGTCCATCGCCAGCGTCGCGCCGAGCCGCTTCAGCGCTTGCATCGTCTGCGCGACGCGGTCGGGGTCGCCGATCAGCGCGCTTTCGGTCAGCTCCAGGGTCAGCCGATTGCCGTCGAGCCCGGCGCCGGTGAGCGCCTGCTCCACCGCCAGCGGCACATTGTCGCGCTGGAGCTGGATCGCCGAGATGTTCACCGCGACCCGTACCCCGCAATCGCCGCCCGCGCGCCGATCCCATTCAGCGAGCGTGCGCGCGGCCTCCGCCAGCGCCCAGCGCCCGAGCGGCACGATCAGCCCCGATTCCTCGGCGACGGGGATGAAATCGACGGGCGAGTGATCCTGGCCGTCATCGGTCCGCCAGCGGCTGAGCGCTTCGAAGCTGGTGATCTTGCCGGTCGAAAGATCGATGATCGGCTGGAAGGTGAGCCGCAGTTTCTGCGCGTCGATCGCGCGGCGCAGCGCCGTCTCCAGCCCGAATTGCGCGCGCGCCGCGGTGAAGGCGCCGCGATGATAGGCCTCGGCGACCCCGCTCGTCTTGGAACGCTTCACCGCGAACTGGGCGTGGCGGATCAGATCCTCGGCATCGTCGATCGGATCGGCGCCAAAGGCGATGCCGATCGAGCACGACACCCGGATCTCGAAATCGGCCAGGCGGAACGGCGTGGTGAGCGCCGCCTGGATGCGCTTGGCGACATGCGCGGCGTCGTCGCGCCCCGTTTCGAGCGAGAGCAGGATACCGAACTCGTCGCCGCCCAGGCGCGCGAGCGTATCGCCGCTGCGCAGCGCGCCCCGGATGCGGCGGGCAACGGTGATCAGCAACTCGTCCCCGGCGAGCGAGCCGAGACAGGCATTCACCCGGCTGAAGCGATCGAGGTTCACCACCACCACCGCGTAATTGGCCCGGGCCTCGGGATCGGCGCCCAGCGTCTGTTCGAGCAGGTCGGTGAAGCCCGCGCGATTGGGCAGGCCGGAGAGGCTGTCGGTCAGCATCTCGCGGCGCAGATTGGCCTCGGTGCGGCGCTGCGCGGTGTGATCGAGCAGCGTCACCAGGCAGCGCGGGCACCCCTCGCGCTCGACCGCGCGGGCGAGATGCACCTCGTAATAGCGCGCCTCGACCGACTCGCCGAATTGCCAGGGGAAGTGATCGCGCGCGTCGCCACCCGCCAGGAAGGCCTGGATGCGCCCGGCCAGCAGCGAGACCAAAGGCGGGCGCTCGTCCTCGCCGCTGATCCGGGCGGAGAGATAGGCGTCGTTGCTCGCCTCGATGCGGAACCGGCCGTTGGCCAGCCGCAGCACCACCGCCGGGATCGGCAGCAGCTCGACCGCGCGGCGGGTCATCATGTCGAGTTCGGACGTGGCAAACGGCTCCGCCGCCGCGATTGGGGGCGGATCGAGTGCGGTAAGCGACCGGGGCACACGTGGAGCCATCATTTCAGCGGCTAATCTCAAAGGATTAAGACGCTGTGAACCGCGCCCTTGGGGAAAATGCGGGGGTCAGCGCGCCGCGAAGCTGTTGTCGCGCGGGAAGCCTGTCGGCGGCATCCGCCCCGCCGCGCCGCGCGCCGCCCGCCAGGCGTTCATGTCCGCCTCGGTCCGGGTCCGCCCGGTTTCGCCCCCCATCGCCCAGCTGAGCCCGGCGGCGTAGGTGAAGCTCGTCACATCGGAGAGTCCGCCGTCGCGGTAGCGTTGCAACTGCACCCCCTGCCCGCGTGTCATCTCCGGCAGCTCGGCGAGCGGGAAGACGAGCAGTTTGCGGTTGTCGCCGATCACGCCGACATAATCATGCGCCGGGCCGATCGGGTGGACGCGGCGCAGCTTGGCGCCGGGGCGCGGGGTGACCACCGTCTTGCCCTTGCGCGTCTCCGCGACCAGTTCGCGCGCGAGGGCGATGAAGCCGCGCCCGTCGCTCGCCGCCAGCAGCAGCCGCTCGGCCCGGCTCACCGGCAACAGCGCGACGATGCCGGTGTCGCTCTCCAGGTCGATCATCAGCCGCACCGGCTCGCCAAAGCCGCGCCCGCCGGGCAGCTTGTCGGCGGCGAGGGTGTAGAAGCGCCCGGTCTCCGCGGCGAGCAGCAGCTTGTCGGTGGTCTGCGCGTGGAAGGCGAAGCCGGGGCCGTCGCCCTCCTTGAACTTCAAGGCTTCGGCCGAGGCGAGATCGATATGCCCCTTCATCGCGCGCACCCAGCCGCGCTGCGAGAGGATGACGGTGATCGGCTCACGCTCGATCATCGCCTCCAGCGGGATTTCGCGGACCGGCCCGGCCTCGCTGATCTCGGTCCGGCGCTTGCCGAGCGCGGTTTCGGGGCCATAGCGATCGCGGATCACCGCCATGTCCGCCTTCAGCCGCGCGCGCTGCAACGCCTCGCTCGCCAGCAGATCCTCCAGCCCCTGGCGCTCGGCGACCAGCGTGTCGCGCTCGCCGCGCAGCTCCATCTCCTCCAGCTTGCGCAACGATCGCAGCCGCATGTTCAGGATCGCCTCGGCCTGGCGATCGGTGAGGGAGAACTCGGCGATCATCACCGGCTTGGGCTCATCCTCGGTGCGGATGATCTCGATCACCCGGTCGAGGTTCAGATAAGCGACCAGATAGCCGTCGAGCAGCTCGACCCGGTCGGCGATCTTGCCAAGCCGGTGGCGGGTGCGGCGTTCGAGCACGACGAACTGGTGCGCCACCCAGGCCTGGAGCGCGGCCTTCAGGCTCATCACCCGCGGCGTGCGCTGCGCATCGAGCACGTTGAGGTTAAGCGGGATTTTGACTTCCAGATCGGAGAGGCGGAACAGGCTCTCCATCAGCGTGTCGGCATCGACCGTGCGGGCGCGCGGTTCGAGCACGATGCGGATTTCGGCGTCGGATTCGTCGTTCACGTCCGCCAGGATCGGCAGCTTCTTGTCGTTGACGATGGTCGCCAGCGCCTCGATCAGCTTGCCCTTCTGCACCCCGTAAGGGATTTCAGTGACGATCGCCGCCCAGGTGCCGCGGCCGTGATCCTCGATGTGCCACTTGGCGCGCACCCGGAACGCGCCGCGCCCGGTGGCGTAGGTCTCGGCGATGGCCGCGGCGCTATCGACCACGCGCCCGCCGGTGGGGAAATCGGGGCCTTGGACGAAAGCGAGCACGTCCGCCTCGGGATCATCGACCAGCGCGATCGCGGCGTTGAGCAGTTCGGCGGCGTTGTGCGGCGGGATGCTGGTCGCCATGCCGACCGCGATCCCGCTCGCGCCGTTCGCCAGCAGATTGGGGAACATGCCCGGGAACAGTTCGGGCTCCTGTTCCTCGCCATTATAGGTGGGGCGGAAATCGGTAGCGTCGTCGTCGAGCCCCGCCATCAGGTCGATCGCGACCTGGGTCAGCCGGCATTCGGTATAGCGATAGGCGGCGGCGCCATCGCCGTCGATATTGCCGAAATTGCCCTGCCCATCGACCAGCGGATAGCGCAGCGCGAAATCCTGCGCCAAGCGCACCATGGCGTCATAGACGCTCGCATCGCCATGCGGGTGGTATTTGCCGATCACGTCGCCGACGACGCGCGCGCACTTCTTATAGCCTTGCGCCGGATCGAGCCGCAGCGCGCGCATCGCCCAGAGCAGGCGGCGATGCACCGGCTTCAACCCATCGCGCACATCGGGCAGCGAGCGCGCGGTGATCGTCGAGAGCGCATAGACGAGATAGCGTTCGGACAGCGCGGTATCGAAGGGCGTATCCTGGATCGGGGTCGGCAGCGTATCGGTGGTCATTGCGTGTCGCCGTAGCAGGGCGGCACGCGCCGCGCTATCCTGGGGCGAACAGCCCGAACGGATCGTCGAGCAGCGCGATTTCCGCCGCCAACCACGCACGCAAGGCACGGACCTTGCGGCTGCGCGCGCGCTCGGGCGGGCAGCACAGCCAATAGGAATCGGGCGCATAGGCGACCTTGGCGAACGGCGCGACCAGTTGGCCGGCCGCGATCTGCGGCCCCCACAGCCCCACGTTCAGGATCGCCACCCCTTCCCCCGCCAGCGCCGCCGATCCTTCGAGCAATTGCGCCTCGAAGCTCATCCGCCCGGCTTGCGGCGGTGGTGGTCCGCCGCCCGCGGCCTCCGCCCAAAAATTCCACCAGCAATCATCGGGTGACAGCCGGGGCAGCGCCATGACATCGTCGGGCGTCGTGACGCGGGGATAACGCGCCAACAGCGCGGGGCTGGCGAGCGGCATCAACCCGGCACGCATCAGCGGCCAGGCCTCCAGCCCCGGCGGGCGTTGGCGCGCGGTGCGGATGGCGACATCGGCCTCGCCCCGCGCGAGATCGAGCACCGCGTCGCTCGTCAGCAACCGCACGGTCAGCTCGGGCTGGCGTTGCTGAAAACGCGACAGGCGCGGCGCCAGCCAGTTGCTCGCGAAGCTGATGCTGGTGGTGATCAGCAACCGCGTGGCATCGTCGCGCACGGCGGCGAAAGCCGTATCGAGCGCATCGAACGCGGCGCTGATCCGCGGCGCGATCTGCTCGCCGAGCGGCGTCAGCGCCACCGAGCGACCGTTGCGGGCGAACAGCGGCGCCCCCAGCCGCTCCTCCAGCAGCTTGATCTGGTAGCTGATCCCCGCCTGGCTGATGCCCAGCTCCTCGCCCGCGCGCGAAAAGTGGCGCAGCCGGGCGGCGGCTTCAAAGGCCCGAATGGCGGCAAGCGGCGGCAGGGAGCGCATCGCTATTCATAAGTATGGCTTGTGTTGAAGGTCCAGCCTTTTGTTGGCGCCATCCCGTCTGGCGATGGCACAAGGCCGCCGACCATGTGGAGAACGGCCTTGAACAACGACTATGAAAGCCTCGCCTGGGCCGAACATCATCGGTCTCTGAGCGCGGCAGTCTACAAGCTGAGCCTATTATGGTGGCGGCTGCTGCGGTCTCGCCGCTCGCGCCGCGCGGGAACGCCACGCCCAGCCGTGCGATGCGCTGGCGCCGGATCGATGCGTGGTCACCAAGATGACGCGTGGCAAGGCCAAGTCGCAGGCAGCGCGGGCCACGCGCGACCGGCGGCGGCGCCGATGCGTTGCAATTGTCGCTCGCTAGCCAATGGCGATGCGATCGGGCGCGACAGCCTGAACGCTTTGCTCGCGCTGATGCAGCCGCTCGTCGCCGGCGGCTTGAGCTTGGCAGGCGGCGGGGTGCTCGGCTAGGGCGCGGACATGCGCCGCCTTGCCCTCGCCGCCGCCATGCTGCTTCTGGGTGGCATGGCCGATTGGAAACCGCTGACTTGGCCCGACCTGACGAGCCGTCCGCGCCCGGCGCCCCAGGCGACGATCGCCTATGGCCCGGCGCCCGAGCAGAAGGTCGATGTCTGGCTTCCCGCCGGGCCGGGGCCGCACAAGACCGTGCTGATGGTCCATGGCGGCTGCTGGCAGACGAGCATCGCCGATCGCAGCCTGATGAACTGGCTCGCGGAGGATTTGCGCAAGGACGGCTATGCGGTTTGGAACGTCGATTATCGCGGAGTCGATCGCGCGGGCGGCGGCTATCCCGGCACCTTCACCGATGTGGCGGCGGCGGCGGACGCGCTGGCGGCGAACGCGGCGCGGTTCAAGCTGGATACGCGGCGCATCATCGCGGTCGGCCACTCGGCGGGCGGGCATCTCGCGCTGTGGCTCGCGGGGCGCGGCAAGCTGCCCGCCGACAGCCCGCTACGGAGCGCGAACCCGCTGCCGATCGCGGCGGTGGTGAGCCTGGGTGGCCTGCCCGATCTGGAAGCCGTCGCGGCGAGCCCCGACAATGGCTGCGGCACCGAAGTCGTCGGCAAGCTGGTCGGCGAGCGACCCGATGCCTTCGCCGACACCTCGGTCCCCCGCCTGCTCCCGCTCGGCGCCGAACAGTGGATCGTCGCGGGCGAGAATGACCGGATCATCCCGATGCGGCTGAACCTGAGCTATTTCGAAGCGGCGCGCGCGGCGGGCGATCCGGTCGCGCTGGTGCGGGTGCCGCAGACCGGCCACGTCGAACTGATCGCGCCCGAAAGCACCGCCTGGAAGCAGAGCGTCGCCCTGATCGCGCGGAGCTTCGAGTGACGCTCGACGAGGCGCGCGCGCTCGACGCGGCCGATCCGCTCGCGCCTTTACGCGCGCGCTTCGCATTGCCCGAAGGCGTGATCTATCTCGACGGCAACTCACTCGGCCCCCTGCCCCATGCCACCCGCATGGCCGTCGCCGGGCTGACTGAGCGGCAATGGGGTGAACGCCTGATCCGCGGCTGGAACGACGGCTGGATCGACGCCCCGACGCGGATCGGCGACAAGATCGCCCGCCTGATCGGCGCCGCGCCCGGCGAGGTGATCGCGTGCGATTCGACCTCGGTGAACCTTTACAAGCTGATCGTCGCCGCGCTGCGCGCGCGGCCCGGCGTGCTGCTGAGCGAGGCCGGCAACTTCCCGACCGATCTCCACATCGCTGAAGGCGCGGTCGCGGCGGTGCCGGGTGCGACGCTCCGCGTGGTCGAGCGAGGCCAGCTCGACGGGGCGCTCGATAAAAGCGTGTCGCTGCTGCTGCTCACCCATGTCCATTACAAGACCGCCGAGCGATTCGATCTCGCCGCCTGGACCGCGCAAGCGCACGCGGTCGGGGCGCGCGTGCTTTGGGATTTGAGCCACAGCATCGGCGCGGTGCCGATCGACCTGAACGCGGCGGGCGCCGATCTCGCGGTCGGCTGCGGCTATAAATATCTGAACGGTGGCCCGGGCGCGCCGGCCTGGCTTTTTGTCGCAGAGCGCCATCAGGCCGGGCTTGCCAACCCGCTCTCGGGATGGATGGGCCATGCCGCGCCGTTCGACTTCGCCGATGGCTACGCCCCCGCCCCCGGCATCCGCCGCTGGCTGGCCGGCACCCCGCCGATCCTCGGCCTCGCCGCGCTCGAAGCGGGAGTCGAGCTGATGCTTGCCGCCGATTCCGCGCTGCTCGCCGCCAAAAGCGCGCGGCTGTTCGATCAACTCGCCGCCACCGCCGATGAGCTGGGGCTGGAAGTCGTCTCGCCGCGCGATCCGGCACGGCGCGGCAGCCATATCGCGCTCCGCCACGCCCATGCCTATGAACTGTGCCAGGCACTGATCGAGCGCGGCGTGATTGGCGATTTCCGCGCGCCCGACATCCTGCGCCTGGGCCTGACCCCGCTCTATCTTTCGCACGAAGACGTGGCGCGCGCGGGCATGATTCTGGGCGAGGTGATCGCCCGGCGCGCATGGCAGGAGCCACGTTTCGTCACCCGTCGCGCGGTGACCTGAAGCCTGACCGCCGTTGCGCGGGGGCTGGAACCACGCTATACGCTGGCGCCTTAGCCCCGGCCCCGCGCTCCCTGCGGCCGGGGCGTTGCATTTCAGGAACAGCCATGGCCCGGCGCCGCCAGATTTACGAAGGCAAAGCGAAGATCCTCTATGAGGGGCCCGAACCCGGCACGCTGATCCAGTATTTCAAGGACGACGCGACCGCCTTCAACGCGCAGAAAAAGGGCACGATCAACGGCAAGGGCGTGCTCAACAACCGGATTTCGGAGCATGTCTTCACCCTGCTCGCGATGATCGGGGTGCCGACGCACTTCATTCGCCGGCTCAACATGCGCGAGCAGCTGATCCGCCAGGTGGAGATCATCCCGATCGAGGTGGTGGTGCGCAATGTCGCCGCCGGATCGCTGTCGAAGCGGCTCGGGATCGAGGAGGGCACCCCGCTGCCGCGCACGATCATCGAATATTATTATAAGGACGACGCGCTCGGCGATCCGATGATCACCGAGGAGCATATCGCCTGCTTCGGCTGGGCGAGCCAGGAAGAGATGCACGACATCGCCGATCTGGCGATCCGGGTGAATGATTTCCTCTGCGGCCTGTTCGGCGGCGTCGGCATCCGGCTGATCGACTTCAAGCTCGAATTCGGCCGCATCTGGGACAATGACTATAGCCGCATCATCCTGGCGGACGAGATCAGCCCCGATGGCTGCCGCTTGTGGGACATGGCGACCGGCGAAAAGCTCGACAAGGATCGCTTCCGGCGCGATCTGGGGGGCGAGATGGAGGCCTATCAGGAGGTCGCGCGCCGGCTGGGTCTGCTCCCCGAAGGCGCGGACAACACCGTGCTCGACTTGGAAACCCACCGCAAGCAGCGCGGCAAGTAAGGTTGCGCGGCGGCGCGGCGCACGGCATAGCGCGCGCCATGAAACTGCGCATCATCGTCAGCCTGAAACCCGGCGTGCTCGATCCCCAGGGCCGCGCGATCCACAAGGCTTTGGGCGGCCTGGGCTTCGCCGGCGTGGCCGATGTCCGCGCCGGCAAGGTGTTCGAGCTCGAGGTCGCCGACGATACCAGCGATGACCAGATCGACGCGATGTGCCGCCAGCTGCTCGCCAACACCGTGATCGAGAATTACCGGGTCGAACGGGCGTGAAGACCGCGGTCATCGTCTTCCCGGGCTCCAATTGCGATCGCGACATGGCGGTCGCGCTCCAGGCGGTGACGGGCACGAAGCCGGCGATGGTGTGGCATGGCGACACCGAATTGCCCGAAGGCCTCGGCCTGATCGCCCTGCCCGGCGGCTTCTCCTATGGGGACTATCTGCGCTGCGGCGCGATCGCGGCGCGATCGGCGATTGTGCCGGCGATCGTGGCGGCGGCGGAGCGCGGCGTGCCGGTGCTGGGGGTGTGCAACGGTTTCCAGGTGCTCACCGAAATCGGCCTGCTCCCCGGCGCGCTGATGCGCAACGCGGGGCTGAACTTCGTCTGCCGCGACGTGGCGCTCACCGTGGACACTGCGCAAAGCCTGTTCACCAGCCGTTGCCGCGCGGGCGAGCAGATCGTGATCCCGGTCGCGCATCATGACGGCAATTACTTCGCCGATACCGAGACGCTCGACCGGCTGGAGGGCGAAGGCCGCGTCGCGCTGCGCTATGCCGAGCGGGTCAACGGGTCGGCGCGTGACATCGCTGGCGTGCTCAACGCGCGTGGCAATGTGCTCGGCATGATGCCCCACCCCGAGCGCCGGATCGAGCCCGCGCATGGCGGCACCGACGGGCGGCGATTGCTCGAAGGCGTGCTGGCGGCGGTGAACGCATGAGCGGCTGGCGCCCCCGAGAGGACTCGAACCTCCGACCTGCGGTTTAGGAAACCGTCGCTCTATCCGGCTGAGCTACGGGGGCGTGGCGCTGGCCTAGCCGGGGCGACGCCGTGGGTCAATTGAGGGCTTCGGGCGGCACCACGGGAAAGGGCAAGGGGGCGACGGGGACGCCTTCCTCCACCAGCTCACGCGCCTCGGCAGGGCTCGCCTGGCCGTGGATGAGCACCGGCGTCTCCTCGCCCAGATACATTGCCCGCGCCCGCGCGGCAAAGCTCTGCCCAACCCATTCGGACTGTTCGAGCAGTCGCGCCTGCGCCTCGGCGAGCGCGCGCAGCAATGCCTCACCCCCGGAGGAGGCAGGCGTCGCGGGCGGCGTTTCGCGACGGACCGCGATGTTCGGCGCCATCACCGCCTTCTCGACTTCGGCCGAGCCGCAGCAGGGGCAATTGAGCAGACCCTGCGTTCGCTGCGCCTCATAAGCGGCGGAGGAGGCGAACCAGGCTTCGAACTTGTGCCCGCCTCCGCAGCACAGGTCGAACACGATCATGCGCGAACCACCGCCGGGATTGGCCGGCGGTGGCGCAGCACCGGCACCCGCGCGCGTACCTCGGCCAACCGCGCGCGGTCGATCTCGGCGAAGCCCAACCCGGGCGCCGCGCCCATATCGAGCAGCACCTCGCCCCAGGGATCGACCACCAGGCTGTGGCCAAAGGTGGCGCGGCCATCCTCGTGCTCGCCCGTCTGCGCGGCGGCGATCACGAAGGCGCCCGCCTCGATTGCGCGCGCGCGCAGCAACACATGCCAGTGCGCCGCGCCAGTCGGTCGGGTGAAGGCGGCCGGCACCGCGAGCAGTTCGGCCCCCGCGTCGCTCAGCGCGCGGTAGAGGTCGGCGAAGCGCAGATCGTAACAGATCGACAAACCCAGCGCGCCGATCGGGGTTTCGACCACCGCCGCACCGTCGCCCGCCCCATAGCTCGCCGATTCGCGCCATCTCTCGCCGGTCGGCAGATCGACGTCGAACAGGTGGAGCTTGTCATAGCGTGCGCGCATCTGGCCGGCGGAATCGATCACGAAGCCGCGATTGGCGAGCTTGCCGCCCTCGCCCCGGAGCGAGAGCGAGCCGAGATGCACCCACAGGCCGTGCCGCGCCGCCGCCGCGCGAACGCGCGCCAATACCGTGTCCTCGTCTTCGGCGCGCAACTTGTCCGCCGCCCGGGCGCGGTCCTGATCGAGCAGCCCGGACATTTCGGGCGTGAACAGCATCACCGCCCCCGCCGCCGCCGCCTCGGCGATCGCCGCTTCGATCGTCTGCGCGTTGACCGCGGGGTCGATCCCGCCGGTCATCTGCAATAGCGCGAGCTTCATGCCGCGATCAGCGCGTCAAGCTCGCCCGCGCGTTCCAAAGCCGCGAGATCGTCGGACCCGCCGACATGGCGGCCATTGATGAAAATCTGCGGCACGGTGGTCGCCCCCGGCGCGCGTTCCAGCATCTCGGCGCGCTTGGGGCCGCCAAGGGTGATGTCGAATTCCTCGATCTCGACGGGTTTGCCGCGCAACAACTTCAGCGCGCGCGCGCAATAGGGGCAAAACGCCTTGGTATAGATTTCGACCTTGCTCATGCGGTGGAGGTGTGGCGATGCGGCGCCAATGTCAATCGTGCTCCGCACCGTCCAATACCCGCGCCCAGCATAGAATTTCTACGCGGGCGGCGCCGGCGGCGCGCAGCAGGCCGGCGCACGCCTCGGCGGTGGCGCCGCTGGTATAGACATCGTCGACCAGCAGCACGTGGCGCCCGGCGAGTCGCTGAACGCTTGCCGGCGCCAGCGCGAACGCCTCGGCCACCGCCCGTGCCCGTGCCCGCCGCCCCAACCCGCGCAGCATCGGCGTCGCCAGAACCCGGCGCAGCACGTCGCGCGCGACCGGAACGTCGCGCCGCCGCCCCACCCCGTCGGCGATCAGTACCGCTTGGTTGAAGCCGCGCCGCCACAGCCGCCAGCGGTGGAGCGGCACCGGCACGAGCAGTTCGGCCTCGTCGGGAACCAGCCGCGCGAGGTGAGCGGCGATCGTTTCCGCATAGGCGATATGCCCGCCATGCTTCAGGCGCAGCACCATCGCCCGGGCGATCGCATCATAGCCGACCGCGGCGCGCACCCCGTCATGGCCGGGCGGATGCTCGGTACAGCGCGCGCACAGAACCTCGCTATCGGCCAAGGGGTGGAAGCAGCTGGCGCACCAGGGCGGGGTCAGCCAGCGCAGGCTTCCCCAGCAGGCGGCGCAGAACAGGTGATCGGCGCCGCTCACCGCGCCGCATCCCGGGCAGCGCGGCGGCAGCGCGGCATCGACCGCGAAGCGCCAGGGTGCGAGCAGCGCGCGCATCGCCCCCTTGTCGCCGGCCCGCGCCGCCCCCACAAGGCACCGCGTGAGCCCGCCCCAGATTTTCGATCCCGCCGCTCGCGCCAGGGCGCGCGACCGCGCCGCCCCCGGCTTCGCCGAGCATGATTTCCTGCGCGCCTATATGCTGGAGGGGGTCGCCGATCGGCTGGCCGGGGTGAAGCGTGTTTTCCGTGACGTGCTCGATCTCGGCTGTTTCGATGGCGCGTTCGTGGCGCCCGAGGGCGCGCGGGTGGCGCGGCTCGACGCGGGATTCGGCTTCGCGCGGGCGAGCGGCGGGGTGCAGGGGCGCGAGGACGCGCTGCCCTTCGCCGACGGGGCGTTCGATCTGATCGTGTCGGCGGGTGTTCTCGACAGCGTCAACGATCTGCCCGGCGCGCTTGCCTTGGCGCGGCGCGCGTTGCGCCCCGACGGGCTGTTCCTTGCCGCCTTTCTTGGCGCCGGCAGCCTCGCGACGCTGCGCGCCGCCCTGCGCGAGGCCGAGGGCGATCGACCGGCGGCGCGGCTCCACCCCCAGATCGATGTGCGCGCGGGCGGCGACCTCCTTGCCCGCGCCGGCTTCGCGCTGCCCGTCGCCGACGGCGAGACGCTGACCGTGCGCTACCGCGACCTGTGGCGGCTGCTCGGCGATCTGCGCGGAATGGCGGCGGGCAATGTGATGCCCGGTCGCGTACCGCTCCGCCGCGAGACGCTCGCGCGCCTCGCCGCAAGCTTCCAGGCACACGCCGACGCGGAGGGGCGCGTTACCGAACGGTTCGAGATCGTTTTCCTGACCGGCTGGTCGCCGAGCCCCGATCAGCCGCAACCGGCACGGCGCGGCAGCGCGACCGCCTCGCTCGCGGCGGCCTTGCGGCCGGGCAATAAAGCTGTGAACTTATGAAAGCGGGCAGGCGGCAAGCGCCTGCACATTGCGACGTCAACCTGACTGCCTTGGTTACACAATTGCAGACAATCGACACGCGCGGCTAGGTTGTTTGAATGTGCCACTTCATCACCTTGATTGTACCGACGGACAATGCTGACGCAGTTCGTACAATTATGGACCGGTATGGTCGCACGGCTGATCCTGCAGACAATCCATCCATTCGGAAGGTGCTGCGGGAGGATGAGCGACAATACTTGACCACTCGGGGGCACTGTGACTGCGGCACCGTCCTTGCCCCCCGACACGACACGCCCGAGACGCTTGAGGAAGAGCTCGCCAAAGAAGCGGCACGTATGAAGCGAAAGGGCTGGTCAGAGGCCAAGATTGCGCGTGCCTTGGAAAACCGGCGCAGAGCCGATGCTCGGCCCCGCGGCGGCGGTTCCGACAGCCTCGAACTCTGGAACGCAATCCTCCACAATCTTCGCGCGGAACTGAAGCTGCCTTATGCTGGTCTATTCGTCAGGTTCTACGCGGGCGCGATCGCCACTGAGATGTTCAAGGCGTCGCGGCGAGAAGTTCCCAGGGGCACGCCTTGGCAGGATGCACTCGCCTCGTTGAAGCACGATGAGGTGACAATACTCCTCTGAGCAACGTCGCCTATTCAGATCAAATTGGCCTACAGGGATTGCGGCAGTGCGAATACCCGGCGGTCCGCTCATTGAGTGCCAAGCAGTTCCTCGGCTACCGCCTCGGTTGACGACGTCCGCTTCACCAAGCGGTTCGGCCTGAAGCAGACAGTCGCCTTGCCGCCCCAGCACAGCCATTGAGTCGCCGCGCGGAAAACGGTCGCTCAAACATTCACCCCCTAAATCAGCGCCTCGATCAGGCCGATCAGCGGCCGGTCGGCGGGCGGCATTGGCAGCGCGTGCATCGCCGCCGGGCGCGCCCAGCGCAACGCGCCGCCCTCCAGCGGCTGCGGCATCCCCCGCCATTTGCGGCAGACGAACAGCAGCAGCAACAGATGGCGTTCACCAAGCGGCGCACTGCCGAAGGCCGCGGGGGCGAGGCACGCGGCATCGGTATCGATCCCCAGTTCCTCGCGCAGCTCGCGGATCAGCGCGGCCTCGGGCGACTCGCCAGGCTCGATCTTGCCGCCGGGAAACTCCCACAGCCCGGCCATCTCCTTGCCTGGCGGCCGCTGTTGCAGCAGCACACGGCCATCGCCATCGACCAGCGCGGCCGCCACGATCGGGAAAAGAGCAGAACCCATATCGAGCGCGCCTAACAAGCCACGGCCGCGCGCGCCATGCTTTGGTCACACGAATGTTAACCGGCGGCCGCGGCCGCCGGCTGCGACGGCCGAGGGAAAGGCGGGACTGACATGCGGACGGCAGCAAGTTGTTAACGATCGATCTTTAAAATTGGGCGACACCAACCAGCAGGTTTAACCAATGCGAACGCTCCTTCGCCGATTGTTGATAGACCGACGCGGCGCCACCGCCGTTGAATATGGCTTGATCGTTTCGCTGATCGTGATCGCGATGGTCGCCTCGCTGCAGGCCGTGGCTAGCCAGACGATCGGCATGTGGACCAGCGTCAGCTCGCGCGTGACGCAAGCCAGCACCAACTGAGCCGCATTCATAAGATTAAGTTAACCATCCACCCAAAACGATTTGTCAACTTTCACCCGATAGAAACACGATTGCTGGACCGGAATTCGGGTCGGCCGGGTGTTTGAGCAAAGTAAGATTGGAGACCGGAAATGAACGCTATCCGCAAGTTCGTGAAGAACAACAAGGGCGCGACCGCCATCGAATATGGCCTGATCGCCGCTCTGATCGCCGTCGCCGCAATTGCCGCGATGAGCACGCTGGGTAACAACCTGCGCTTCACCTTCCAGAACGTTGCTTCGAACCTGCGTTCGAGCTAAGTTCTTTCGTCCTCCCAGACGAAAACGGGCGGCGGGCTTCGGCTCGCCGCCTTTTTATTGGCTAAAGCCGGCCCATCGCCAGAAACTTGGCACGCCGATCGCGGCACAGTGCTTCGGGGCCGAGACCCGCCAGGCCATCGAGCGCGCCGGTGATCGCCGCGCGCAGGCCGGCGATCGCCGCCGTCGGGTCGCGCTGCGCGCCGCCGAGCGGTTCGGGCACGATCGCGTCGATCACGCCAAGTGCTTTCAAATCCTGCGCGGTCACCCGCATCGCTTCGGCCGCGTCGGGCGCGCGTTCGGCGGTGCGCCACAGGATCGAGGCGCAGCCTTCCGGGCTGATCACCGAATAGACGGCGTGCTCGAACATCAGCACGCGATTGGCGGCGGCGAGCGCGATCGCGCCACCCGAGCCGCCCTCGCCCACGATCGCGGCCACCATCGGCACCTTCAGCGCAAGACATTGCTCGGTCGCGCGCGCGATTGCCTCGGCCTGGCCGCGCTCCTCCGCCTGGACGCCGGGAAAGGCGCCCGAGGTGTCGACCAGGGTCACCACCGGCAGGCCGAAGCGATCGGCCAGGCGCATCAGCCGAATCGCCTTGCGATAGCCTTCGGGCTTGCCCATCCCGAAATTGTGGCGCAGCCGGCTGGCGGTATCGTCGCCCTTCTCATGCCCGATCACCACCACCCGGCGCCCGCCGAGCCGGGCGAAGCCGCCCAGGATCGCCTGATCATCGGCGAAGGCGCGGTCACCGGCGAGCGGCATGAACTCGTCGAACAACCCCGCTGCATAATGCTTGAAATGCGGACGATCGGGATGGCGCGCGACTTGCGTTTTCTGCCACGGCGTCAGTTTCGCGTAAGTCTCGCGCAGCAAGCGATCGGCCTTGGCCTCGATCCGCGCGATTTCAGCGGCGATGTCGATCGCGCCGTGATCGGCGGTCGTGCGCAGTTCGGCGATGCGCGCGGTGAGTTCGGCGACGGGTTTTTCGAAATCGAGGAAGCTGGCCATCAGGGCGCCTCGGTTAGGCGCCGCATCGCCACGCGTCAACGCAACTCGGCGAGCGGATGGCGCTGGTTGACCAGCTCGATCAACCGGCTGCTATCGACATGGGTGTAGATTTCGGTGGTCGCGATATCGGCATGGCCCAACATCAGCTGCAGCGCGCGCAGATCGGCGCCGCCGGCGAGCAGATGCGTCGCGAAGGCGTGGCGCAGCACGTGCGGGCTGATCCGGTCGGGCGGTAGCCCAGCCTCGACCGCGAGCCCCTTGAGCAGTTGATAGAGCCTGATCCGCGTCAGATGCGCCTTGCCGCTGGGGAACAGCCAGGCGCCGGGTGGCGCGACCGCGCGCCACGCGCTCACCGCCGCGCGCGCCCGGTCGGAGATCGGCACCAGCCGCTCGCGCCCGCCCTTGCCCTTCAGGATCAGGAAGGGGCGATCGGCGGCGATGCTCGCGCGCGGCAGCGACACCAGCTCGCTCGCGCGCAGGCCGGAGCCGTAGAGCAGCTCCACCAGCGCCGCGAGCCGCAGATCGCGGGGCGCCGGCTGGGGCTTGGCGAGCCGATCGGCGACGGCGGCGAACAGCCTGTCGACATCGGCGACCGACAGCGTCTTGGGCAACGGCCGCGCGGTGCCCGGGCGGGGCAGCGCCTCGCTTGGATCATCGGCGCGGTGCCCCTCCTCGTGCAGGAAGGCGAAGAAGCGGCGCAGCGCCGCCGCCTTGCGCGCGACGGTCGCGCGGGACAGTGCCGCCCACCCGTCCGCCAGCCGCTGGAGCGCCGCCGCGTCGGCCGCCGCCAGCGCGCCGTCGAGCGCGTCCGATGCCAGGCACAAATCGCTGCGATAGGCGGCGATGGTGTTCGCCGCGGCGCCGCGCTCGGCGCTCAGCATCTCCAGGAAGCGGTCAATCAGCCCCGCGTCGGTCCACCCGTCGCTCAAAGCCGGGTCAGCGCCTCGATCGCCATCATCCGCGCCTCGGCATCGAGCCCGACGCGGTGCATCGCGGCGATGATGCGGTAGAAATAGGCGGGTGGGACGCCGTGCCAATTGGCCGTCTGCATCCCCACGCCCGCGAGCAGCAGCACGGTGCCCGGCGCGCCCGCCTGCGCCGCCTGGTCGATCGCGCGCGTCCACGGATTGTCGAGCGCGATGTCGACCCCCAGATCGCCGCCAAGCGACTGCGCGGTCGCGGCATCGATCCGGTCGAGCCCCGCGAGCGCGGCGAAGAACAGCTGGCGCTTGAGCGTAGTGTCTCCCTGACCGCCGCCATAGCTACGCACCTCGCCCCGGCTGTAGCGCGCGCCAAAGCCGGTATTGGCGAGCGCAAGCATCGCCCAGCCGTCGCTCCCCCGCGTGACCACCCCGCGCCAGCGCAGCGCCGCCTGATCGTAACCGGCGCTGAGCATCGAAGCAATCGCGCGCTCGGTCGCCTCGTCGGCGGCGGGCGGCAACAGCGCGGCGGCGCGGGCGGTAAGCACTAGCCGGGCATAGCGTGCGCGCGGGCCTTCGGGTGCCTCCCACAGCCGACGCAGCGCCGCGACCCGATCCCCGCGCGCGGCGGCGCTGAACGCGGCGGTAAGGTCGCGCGCGGCGGCCGCGTCAGGGCTCGATGGGTCTTCGCTCTGGTCGATCGCGCCATAGAGGTCGACCAAGGCTGCGCTCGACAGCACGCCTTGCGCGGCGGCGAGCTCGGCCGAGGGGCGGCGCGCGACCGGGCTCAGCGCCGGCGCCATCGCGCGCCAGAATTTCACGCGCGGCGCCGCAGTGGCGAGCAAAGGCGCGGGTACATCGACCCCGGTCGCCATCGCCATGCCATAGCGCCACGCGGTCAGCTCGCCGACGCTGTCCCACTCGATCGTCACCGCGCGACGCTTGTTGGTGAGGCCCACCGCCTTGTCGGCGAGCAGCAGATCGACCCCGCTCGCCACCCGCCGCTTGCGCGCCGCCTCCAGCTGCGGTCCACCCTGCCCCGCGATGCCCGAAAGCCCGGCGCACACCGCGTCGAGCAGCACCCAGGCGCGGTCGCCCGATTGGCGCTGCGCCTGGCCGATCACCGGGCAGACCAGCCCCGGATCGCCGGCGGCGAGCGCGGTCTGCAGCGCCGCCTCATAAAGCTTGGGCGTGTAGTTATCGGTATCGACCGCCTCGATCAGCGCGCGGGCGACGTGCGGCTCACCCATCCGCACCAGCAGCCAGGCGCGCTCGGCGGCGAAATCGGCACCGTTCACCTGCGCCGGGGTATCGACCTGCGAGGCGAGCGCGCGGCGCAGCGCGATCGACAGCCAGCGCGAGGGCAACGGCGCGTCGAGCCGTGCCATCAGCATCTGGAGGAAACGGCCATCGCTGCGACCAAAGGCACCCGGGGCGAGCCCGCCCTGGTCGGTGCCGACCACCCCCACCCGCGCGAGCGAACGGCGGGCATAGACCGGCAGTTCATAGGCCTGCATCGCCGCCGGATCGGCCTCGGCGGTCGCCGCCGGATCGTTCGACAGCAGATTGTCGAGCCCCAGATCGTCGGGCACGGGCGTGCCCGGCAGCGGCGCGCTCGGCTGCGCGGGCGCGGGCGTCGACGCGACCGGCGCCGAGGGCGTCGGGGTCGGCGCCGGGGTCTGCTCGTTGAAGCCCGGCGGCAGGATCGATTCGGGCCGCTCCTGCGCCAGCGCCGGGAGCACGCTCGCCCCCGCGACCAGCAGCAGCAGGGCCTTGCGCTTAGCTGAGATTCGCAAGCGGGACGACCTTTTCCACCGACTGCAACGGCTTTTCGCGCGCCAAACCGCCGAGCGCCGCCATCCCGCCGCCCAGCACCACGAGCACCACCAGCGCAACGATCACCAACCGCATCTCTACCCTCACGCCCCTGCTCGACTATCCCCGCCACGCGCCTTTTGCCCGAGGCGTGGGCGCGCTGTATAGCCTGTGCCCACATGTTGCAAAATCAACAAAAAGCAGACTGGCAAGGCCAGCCGATCGTGCTGGTGGGGTTGATGGGCGCGGGCAAGACGACGGTCGGCCGGCGCCTTGCCCAGCGGCTGCGCCTGCCCTTTGTCGACGCCGATGCCGAGATCGAGACAGCGGCGGGAATGACGATCGCGGAAATCTTCGATCGCTTCGGCGAGCCCTATTTTCGCGATGGCGAGCGGCGGGTGATCGCGCGGCTGATCGATGGCACCCCCAAGGTGATCGCGACCGGCGGCGGCGCCTTCATGAACGAGGAGACGCGCGCGCTGATCCTCGATCGCGCGCTCGCGGTGTGGCTCGATGCCAACCCGGCGGTGCTCGCCGAGCGTGTGACCCGGCGCGACACCCGCCCGCTGCTCCGTAACCGCGATCCGCACCAGGTGCTGCGCGAGCTGGCCCAGCAGCGCAATCCCTTCTACGCGCTGGCGCCGATCCGGGTGCCGAGCCATCACGCGCCGCACGAGGTGACGGTGAAGGCGATTTTGGAGGCGATCGGGGCGTGATCGAAATCAGGGTGGAGTTGGGCGCGCGCGCTTATCCCGTGGTGATCGCGCCCGGGTTGATCGGGGCGGCGGGCGCCGAGCGGCTCGCGCCGCTCGCACGCGGCGGGCGGCTGGTGGTGATTTATGACGCGGCGGTCGAGGCACATCTCGCGACGCTCGGCGCGGCGCTTGCCGAACACGGCGTGGCGCTCGACCCGGTCGCCATCCCCTCGGGCGAGGCGAGCAAGAGCTGGGCGATGCTCGAGACGCTGTGCGAGGCGCTGCTCGCGCGCGGGGTGGAGCGCGGCGATCATGTGCTCGCGCTTGGCGGCGGGGTGGTGGGCGATCTGGCCGGGTTCGCTTGCGCGATCCTGAAGCGCGGCTGCCGCTTCGTGCAGCTGCCGACGACCTTGCTGGCCCAGGTCGATTCGTCGGTCGGCGGCAAGACCGCGATCAACGCGCGCGGCGGCAAGAACCTGATTGGCGCTTTCCATCAGCCGAGCCTGGTGCTGATCGACCCCGACACGCTCGCCACGCTCCCGTTGCGGGAGCTGCGCGCGGGCTATGCCGAAGTCGTGAAATACGGCCTGATCGACGATCCCGACTTCTTCGCCTGGTGCGAGGCGAACGGCGCCGCGCTGCTCGCAGGCGACCCGGCGGCGCGGATGGAAGCCATCGCCCATTCGGTCCGCGCCAAGGCCCGCATCGTCGCCGCCGATGAGCGCGAGACGGGCGATCTGCGCGCGCTGCTCAACCTTGGCCACACCTTTGGTCATGCGTTGGAGGCCGAAGCGGGCTTTTCGGACCGGCTGCTTCACGGTGAGGCGGTCGCGGCGGGGATGGCGCTGGCTTTTCGCTACTCGGCGCGGCGCGGGCTGTGCCCGGGCGGGGATGGGACGCGCGTGGCAGCGCACCTGCGCGCGCTGGGACTGCCCGCGGGGCTCGCCGAGGCGGGGGTGGATGCGCCCGGCGCCCGCCTCGTCGATCATATGCGCCACGACAAGAAAATGGCCGGCGGCACCCTCCCCTTCCTGCTCGCGCGTGGGATCGGGCAGACCTTCGTCGCGCGCGACGTGGCGCTCGACGACGTGGCCGCGTTCCTCGATGAAGAGCGGGAGGCGGGCGATGCCCCAGGGCGTCCATAAGCGCGACCTGCCGACCAAGACCTGCCCGGTCTGCGCGCGCCCCTTCGCGTGGCGCAAGAAATGGGCGCGCGATTGGGACAATGTCGTCTATTGCTCGGATAAGTGCCGGAAAACAGGACGTTAGCGGCTATCCCGCGCGCCGCTGGCTCCACGCGAGCCACAGCCAGCCCGCGATCATCAACGCGCCCCCAATGGGGGTGATCGCCCCCAGCCAGCGCGGCAGGCCCAGCGCCATCAGATAGAGCGTCCCCGCGAACAGCGCCCCGCCCGCGACGAACAACCACGCCGCCCCACCCGCGCGCAGCTGCACCGCGAGTATCGCCGCGAGCGCGTGCGCGAGCTGATATTGCCCGCCAATGCGAAGCCACTCGGCGGCCTTCCCCTCCGCGCCATGCGCCCCAAACGCTCCAGCCGCCACGGCGAGCGCGCCCGAAAGCGCCGCGAGCACCAGGATCATCGCCCCTCCTCCGCACGCGCGGCGACTGCTTCAGCCAGCGTGCGGTGCGAGAACATGTGATCGACCGCCGCGCGTAGATCGCCGGTTTCGGACTGCGCCTTCAGCCGGATCGCGTCGCGGCGGCGATATTCATCCTCGGTCCGGGCGATCTGTTCGCTGTCGATCTGGAGCAGCTCCATCGCCTGCCGGGCCATGTGGATCGCCGATTCGAACACATCGCGCGCGGTGCCGGCGAGCGGCGCGCCGGCCATCTTGATCAGGCTGCGTCGATCATAAGCCCGCGCGAACAGCGCCGCTTGCGGGAAGGCGTGATTCACCGACTGCAGGAACTCGCGGTCGATCTGGTCGCCATCAATGCAGAACACCAGCAATTGTGCCTCGTGCGCGCCCGCCTGTCGCAGCAGATCGAGCCGCAGCCCGTCGCCGAAATACACTTTCATCCCGAAATCGCCGGCCACCTCGATCGTCTCCGGGTTGCGGTCGATCACAGTGGTGCGCACCCCCTGGCCGATGAGCATTTGCGCGACCGTCTGCCCAAAGCGACCATAGCCGATCACCAGCGCGCTTGCGCCGTCGGCAAGGGGCCCATCGAACCCGTCAGTCTTCCTGGGCGGCGCGCTCAGTACCCGCTTGGTGAACGCCATCAGGAAAGGCGTGGTCGCCATCGAGAGCGTCACCACCGCACCGAACAGGCTCCCGGCGGCGGGAGCGATCAGCAGCGCCTGCTGCGCCTGGGCGAAGAGCACGAAGCCGAACTCACCTCCCTGGCTCAGGAGCAAACCAAGCTTCAGCGCGGCGCGCCATTCCATCCGGAACGCGAAACCGATCGCGGCGATCACCCCCGCCTTGGTCGCGACCAAGAGCAGCGCCATGCCACCCACGAACAGCGGCCGGCTGGCGATCGCGTCGAGATCGAGCATCATGCCGACGCTCAGGAAGAAAAGCCCGAGCAGAATCGATCGAAACGGGTCAACATCGGCCTCCAGCTCATGCCGATACGGACTGTCGGCGAGCATCACCCCGGCGACGAACGCGCCGAGCGCGGTCGACAGCCCCAGCGCCTCCATCAGCGTGGCGGCGGCGATCACGGTGAAGAGCGCCGCGAAGATGAACATCTCGCGCTCGCCCAGATCGCCGATCAGGCGGAACATGGGGCGCAGCAGGAAACGCCCGGCGAGTACCAGCCCCGCCACCGCCAGCACCGTGTAGAGTGCGAGCAGCCAGCCCGGCGAAGCACCGGGCGGGGCCGGCGCCCGGCTGAGCGCGGCGATGATCGTGATCAGCGGCACGATCGACAGATCCTGGAACAACAGGATGGAGAAAGCGCGCTCGCCAAACGGGGTGCGCAGGCGCCCTGCCGATTGCAGCATCGGCAGCACCTGCGCGGTGGAGGACAGGGCGAGCGGCAGCGCCACCGCGAGCGCGGCCGCCCACGAAAAGCCGCCATACCAAGCGACCAACCCCGTCAGCGCCGCGGCGCAGGCGACGACTTGCAGTGTCCCGACCGCGAAAATCTCCTCGCGCAGCCGCCACAGCCGCGACGGGTTAAGTTCGAGCCCGACCAGGAACAGCAGCAGCACGATCCCCAGCTCGGCCGCCCCGCGCTTGCCCTCGACATCGCCGACCAGCGCGAGCCCCTGCGGCCCCACCACCGCGCCCGCGACCAGGAAGGCGAGCGTCGCCCCGAGCCCCAGCTTGCGGAACAGCAGGACGAAGACGAGCGCGAAGCCCAGCAGCGTCACGCCGTCGCGGAGCAGATGCTCGTTCATGCAGCGGCAGCAAGGCGTGCGGCAGCGGCGGCCTCGGCCCCCGCCTCGAACGCGAGCCGGATGGAGGCGTGGCGCGCGCTGTGCGGCAGCGCCGGCTCGAAAATCCCAATCCCTGGCCAGTCGGGCAATTCGCCCTGGCCCGCGAGCCAGGCCGCGAGCGCGTCCCGCGCCGCGGCGAGTTCGGCGGCGCTTCTGCCGCCCGCGTGCTCGGCGAACAGCGCCGCCGATGCTTGGCCCAACGCGCAGGCGCGCACCAGCATCCCGAGCTCGCGCAGCCGTCCCCCAGCATCGACGCTCACGTCCACCGTAACCCGGCTACCACAGATCGGCGACCGTTTCTCCACCGTCGCCATCGGCGCCGCCAGCCGCGCCGGCGGTACGCGCGCGGCGAGGCGGAGGATCTCTTGGTTATAGAGCGGGGCGTTCATCATTCTCGTTCCCGGGCGCTGCCTCATTGCCGAACACCGGTTCGCCGCGCCGGCGCCGATCGACGAAATCGGCAACCCCGGCGCTCGTTACCTTCAGCAACGGATAGGTGCGTGAACTGGTGATCCAGCTCGGCCGGCGCAACGGGCCGCCACTGATCGTATCGACGATCAGCGTGATCAACAGGAACAAGAGACTGGCGAAGATCAATCCCTTGAGCCCGCCAAAGCCGAAGCCGAGCGCGCGATCGACCGGCCCCAGGATCGAGGTCCGGGTGCGCTCGCCAATCGCGCGCGCCACCCAGCGCCCGCCCAGATAGGTGAGCCCCGCGATCAGCACGAAGGCAAGCACCGCCGCGCCGGCGTTGGTGCCGATTGTGCCCGTGAGCAGCCCTGTCAGTGGCCCCTGCAACACGCGCAGCGCCAGCACCATGAACAGCCAAGTGGTCAGTGACAGGACCTCGGTGACGAAGCCACGCATCGCCCCCAGAACGGCCGCGCCGATGATCAGCACCAGCGCGATGATGTCGAGTGCGGTCAGCCCCATCTTTCCCTCGGTCGACAACCCGCACCAGCGCTAGCCACGCCCGAGCAGATGGTCAACGAAGCGCAGCAAGTTCTTGAAACCGGCGAGCGCGAGCGGGCTCTTTTCTCCCGCCGCCGTCGCGGGGAGCAAGGCGCGGTCGAAGCCGAGCTTCGCCGCCTCCTTCAGCCGCAGCCCAGCATGGGCTACCGGGCGGATTTCGCCCGACAGCGCAACCTCACCGAAGGCCACCGCGCCCACCGGCACCGGCCGCTCGCTTAAGGCCGAGACGAGCGCCGCCGCCACCGCCAGGTCCGCCGCCGGATCCTGCACGCGGTAGCCGCCCGCGACGTTCAGATAGACTTCCGCCGACGAAAAACTCAGCCCGCACCGCGCCTCCAGCACGGCGAGGATCATCGCCAGCCGCCCCGAATCCCAGCCGACCACCGCGCGACGCGGCGTCGCGCCGCTCGCCAGACGCACGACCAGCGCCTGCATTTCGACCAGCACCGGCCGTGTCCCCTCCAGCGCGGGAAACACGACCGTGCCGCTCACGCCTTCGTCGCGCTGGGTGAGGAACAAGGCGCTAGGGTTCGCGACCTCGCTCAAGCCGCTGTCCGCCATTGCGAACACGCCGATCTCGTCGGTGCCGCCGAAGCGATTCTTGATCGCGCGCAGCAGCCGGTACTGGTGGCTGCGCTCGCCCTCGAACGCCAGCACGGTATCGACCATATGCTCCAGCACGCGCGGCCCCGCGAGGCTACCATCCTTGGTGACATGGCCCACCAGCACCAGCGCCGAGCCGCGCTCCTTGGCGAAGCGGATCAGCTCCTGCGCGCTCGCCCGTACCTGGCTGACGGTGCCCGGCGCGCCCTCGATCATGTCCGAATGCATCGTCTGGATCGAATCGATCACAAGCAGGCGCGGCGCCGGCCCGTCCCCCAGCGTGGTGAGGATGTCACGCACAGATGTCGCGGCCGCGAGTTGCACCGGGGCCGCACCCAGCCCCAGCCGCCGCGCGCGCAGCCGCACCTGATCGGCCGCCTCCTCGCCCGAGACATAGGCGATGCGGTGCCCGGCCTGCGCCAGCCGCGCCGCCGCCTGGAGCAGCAGGGTCGATTTGCCGATCCCCGGATCGCCGCCGATCAAAGTCGCCGATCCCTCGACGAACCCGCCCCCCAGCGTGCGATCGAACTCGGCGATCCCGGTCGCGAGCCGCGCGGGAAGCGGGATTTCGGCATCGAGACCGACCAGCGCCACCTTCTGTCCGCCGCTGCGCAGGTGATGTTTGGCCTGGAACGGCGTCGCCGCCATCGCGGCTTCCTCGACCAGGCTGTTCCACGCGCCGCAATCGCCGCATTGCCCGGCCCAGCGATGCGTCGCCGAACCGCACGCCTGGCAAACATAGCGCTTCTGAAGCTTGGCCATGCCACGCGCTTTTGCAGGAACGAAGAAAGAACGCAAGGCGCGCGGGCTGGTCTTTGCCGCAATCGCTCGCTAAGGGCGCGCGCGATGACCCCCGATCGCCTGCGCGTCGCGCTGTTCAGCGGCAATTATAATTACGTGCGCGATGGCGCCAATCAGGCGCTTAACCGGCTGGTCGGTTATCTGCTCGGCCAGGGCGCGACGGTGCGGGTCTATTCTCCAACAACCAAGACACCAGCATTTCCACCTACCGGCGATCTGGTCGACGTGCCGGCGCTGGGCGTGCCGGGCCGCGGTGAATATCGGCTCGCGCTCGGCCTCCCGGCCAAGACGCGGCGCGACCTGGAAAGCTTCGGGCCGAACATGGTCCACCTGTCCGCACCCGACATTCTCGGCCACCGCGCGCTCACCTGGGCGCGAAGCGGCAGCGTGCCGGCGGTCGCCTCGGTCCACACCCGCTTCGATACCTATGTCGCTTATTACGGCCTTGGCTTCCTCGCACCGGCGGCGGTGGCGATCCAGCGCCGCTTCTATCGACGCTGCGACGCGATCCTCGCACCCGCGCCGTCGATGGCGGAAATCCTGCGCGCCGAACGGATGAACTTCGATATTGGCATCTGGTCACGGGGGGTCGATCGGACGATCTTCAGCCCCGCCGTGCGTTCGCTGCCGTGGCGCCGCTCGCTCGGGATTGGCGACCAGGAAGTGGTGATCGGCTTTCTGGGCCGACTGGTGCTCGAAAAGGGGCTCGGTGTATTCGCCGATGTCATCGCCGAGCTTGAACGCCGCCAGGTGCCGCACCGGGTGATGGTGATCGGCGAAGGCCCAGCCCGCGCTTGGTTCGCAGAACGCGTGCCGAGCGCGGTGTTCACCGGCTTTCTTGCGAATGGCGAGTTGGGCCGCGCGGTCGCCTCGATGGACGTGCTGTTCAACCCCAGCACGACCGAGACCTTCGGCAACGTAACGCTGGAGGCGATGGCGTGCGCGGTGCCGGTGGTGGCGGCGATTGCGACGGGAACGTCGAGTTTGGTCGAGGACGGCGTCACCGGCCGGCTTGTCGCGCCCGATGACATTGCTGGCTATGCCGACGCGCTCCAGGCCTATGCGCTGGACCGCGATCTCGCCGACGATCACGGCATGGCGGGTGAGGCCAAGGCGGCCGCGTTCAGTTGGGATGCGATCAATAAGGCGGTGCTCGACAAATATCTGGAAGTGATCGCGCGGCGCGTCGGCTGAGTCAGGCGCGGGCGTTGGGGGCTGGCAGCCGTGCCCATCCCGCCTAAACTGGCGCGACGATGCCCGATCTCTTCAACGATCCCCCTGCACCACCGCCCGCCGACACCGCGCCGCTCGCCGAACGGCTACGCCCGCGCGTGCTGGGTGAGGTCGTCGGGCAGGAGCATTTGACCGGTCCCGAGGGCGCCATCGGACGGATGGTCGCCGCCGGCCGGCTTGCCTCCATCATCCTGTGGGGTCCGCCCGGCACCGGCAAGACGACAATCGCACGGCTGCTCGCCGAGGCGGTTGGCCTGCGCTTCGTCTCCATCTCGGCAGTGTTCTCGGGCGTCGCCGATCTGAAAAAAGCCTTTGCCGAGGCGGAGGCGCACGCCCGGCGCGGCCAGCGCACACTGTTGTTCGTGGACGAGATTCACCGCTTCAATCGTGCGCAGCAGGACGGCTTCCTGCCCTATGTCGAGGCGGGGACCGTCACGCTGGTGGGAGCGACGACCGAAAACCCTTCGTTCGAGCTCAACGCCGCATTGCTCAGCCGCGCGCAGGTGCTGATCCTCCACCGGCTCGGTCCCGAGGCATTGAGCACCTTGCTCGACCGGGCGGAGGCGCTGATCGGGCGCCCTCTGCCCCTTACCCCCGAAGCGCGCGGGGCACTGATCGCCGCGGCCGACGGCGATGGCCGCTTTCTGCTCAACCAGGCCGAGACGCTCGTTTCGGTCGACCTGCCCGAGCCGCTCGATCCGACCGGGCTCGGCGAGTTCCTCCAGCGCCGCGTCGCGGTGTACGACAAGGACCGCGAGGGGCATTACAATCTGATTTCCGCGCTCCACAAATCGCTGCGCGGCTCGGACCCGCAGGCGGCGCTCTATTATCTCGCGCGGATGCTGGTGGCGGGCGAGGAACCGCTTTACGTGCTCCGCCGCCTGACGCGCTTCGCGAGCGAGGATATCGGCCTCGCCGATCCGCAGGCGCTGCTGCAATGCCTCGCCGCCAAGGATGCCTATGAGTTCCTAGGCTCGCCCGAGGGTGAGTTGGCGATCGTCCAGGCTTGCCTCTACCTCGCGACCGCGCCCAAATCGAACGCGGCGTACAAGGCACAGAAAGCGGCGTGGCGATCGGCGAAGGAGACGGGGTCGCTGATGCCGCCCGCGCACATCCTTAATGCACCGACCAAGCTGATGAAGGACATCGGCTATGGCGCTGGCTATGCCTATGATCACGACACTAAGGCCGGTTTCTCGGGTGCCGATTACTGGCCTGATGGCATGGCGCCGCAGCGCTTTTATGCGCCCGTCGATCGCGGCTTTGAACGCAAGATCGCCGAGCGGATGGCTTATTGGGAGGGGCTGAAGAATGCGAGGGACTAAACGGCTGAGAGCTCAAACCAAATCCCGTCACCCCGGCCTTGAGCCGGGGTCTCGCTTCTCCTTCTGGCGCATGGCAGCGGGACCCCGGCTCGGTGGCCGGGGTGACGGCGGGGTAGGAGGAGCGGCCGTTGTCGCACTGCTACTGAGCACGCCAGCATGGGCGCAACAGGCGCAGGTCCCGGCGCCCTACACGCGGGCGATCGCGGCGGGGTACAAGGCGGCGGTGCTCTGCTCGGCGATGTTCATCGGCGGTCGCGCCCAAGCAGACGTAGAAGCGTTGGAGCTGACCGGCATCTACCCCGAATATGACAAGATCATCCCCACCCTCCCCGCCGAGGTGAACCGCGCCGCCGGCATGGTGACGGTACGCTTCGATCCCAACCTGCCGCCCCGCGTCGCCGCCTATCGACCCGAGACCGGCTGCACCAACCTGCCGATCGGCGCCACAATTCCATCCGTCGGCACCACACCGCCTGCCCCGGTGCCCGCCGATCCGCGCCCCTGGCCGCTGGGCGACGCATTGCCGAAGATCGCTTTCCCGGCGATCCCGGCGGTCGAGCGTGCCTTCACCGGGGCCTATCAGGGGCGCACCACCGGCGTCGTGATCCTGCGCGAGAACCGCATGATCGCGGAGCGTTACGCAGTCGGATTCGGGCCGTTCACCGCGAACCGCACCTGGTCGGTCGCCAAGAGCATCACCGGCACGCTCGCGGGGATCGCGGTGAAAGCGGGCGCGGTGAAGGTGGATGAGCCGGCGCGCGTACCCGAGTGGCGAACCCCCGGCGACCCGCGCGCGGCGATCACGCTCGATCAGCTGCTTCGCATGGGCTCTGGCCTGCACAGCGCGACCGCGGGCAACCGCACCGATGCGATCTATTTCGGCGGCACCAGCGTGACCGAGGAAGTGACGCAATGGCCGCTGGAGGTGAAGCCGGGCACCCGCTTCCGCTATGCGAACAACGATATCTTGCTCGCGATGCGCAGCCTGCGCGCCGCGCTTGGTGAAGAAGCGTATCGCGATTTCCCCCAGCGCGCCTTGTTCGGCCCGCTCGGGATGCGGCACACCGTCGCCGAAATGGACTGGCGCGGCAACTACGTGTCCTCTAGCCAGGTGTGGACCACCGCGCGCGATCTCGCCCGTTTCGGCCTGCTCTATCTGAACGACGGCGTGTGGAACGGCACGCGGCTGCTCCCCGAAGGCTGGCGCAGCTATGTGACGCGCCCGAGCGGCCCGCAGCCGGCGAGTGGCTTCGGCTATGGCGCGACCTTCTGGCTGATGCGCGGCACCCCCGGCGTGCCCGACGATGCCTTCTCCGCCAACGGCAATCGCGGCCAGTTCGTCGTGATCGTCCCCAGCCGCGGCATCGTGATCGTCCGGCGCGGCGAAGACCCGGCGAACAGTAATTTCGACATCGGCAAGTTCACCGCCGATGTGCTGGCGGAGGTGAAATGAGGGATTGGCAAGAAGTCCTCGCCTTCGCCCTCGCGCTGCCCGGCGTCGAGCTTGGGCGTCATTACGGGCAGGAGGCGGCCAAGGTCGGCGCCAATGGCCGCGCATTCCTCTCGCCCGGACATGAGGCGACGGCAAGCTTCTGCCTCCAGCTCGATACCGACACGATCGCGGTGCTTCTCGAAACCGACCCCGATAGCTTTTTCCAGACGCCCCATTATGCCGGCTATGGGGCGGTGCTCGTTCGCTATGGCAGCGACGATCCCGATCGCGTGGCCGCGATGATCGAACGCGCGCGCGATCAGGCGGCCGCCAAGCGACCGGTCCGCCCAAAACGGTGAGCCGCTTCGCGCATTTCGTCGCGATCGACTGGTCTGGCGCGCGGGGATCGCGGCACCGTGGCATCGCGCTCGCATGGTGCGGCGCCGGGCGCGCGGCGCCGCGGCTTGTCACGCCGCCGCACGGACTCTGGTCGCGGACGGCGGTGCTCGACTGGTTGCTATGCGCGGCGCCGCCCGACGCGCTGATCGGCTTCGATCTCGGCCCGTCGCTGCCCTTTGCTGACCGTGGCGCTTTTTTCCCGGGCTGGGATGCCAGTCCGGGCGATGCGCGGGGCCTTTGGTCGCTCGTCGAAACGCTATGCGGCGGCGAGCCCGATCTTGGCGCGGCGGGCTTTGCCGACCACCCTGGGGCCGCACCGCATTTTCGACGGCATGGCGGGCGTACCGGCGAAGCGTTTGGCGGCGGGCGGGGCCGCTTTCGCGTGACCGAATATGCCCAGGCGGCGCAGGGGCTGAAGCCCTATAGCAACCTCAACCTCGTTGGCGCGGCACAGGTAGGCAAGGCGAGCCTCGCCGGGATGCGGCTGTTCCACGCGCTCGGCGGACGGTTGCCGCTCTGGCCGTTCGATCCGCTGCCCGAGCGCGGCTCGGCGATGGTCGAGATCTACACCGCGATCGCCGCGCGGGATGCCGGCCGTCCACCCCACCGCGCCAAGATGCGCTCGCTCGCCGAGCTGAACGCAGGGCTGGCGATGCTCGGCAGCGCACCGGTGCCTGGCGACGGGCCGATCGACGATCATCGCAGCGACGCGCTGCTCAGCGCCGCCTGGCTGCGCGCGGTCGCCAGCCGCGAGGCACTGTGGCATCCCGCTGGCCTAAACCCCGCGATCGCCGCGACCGAGGGCTGGACCTTCGGCGTGGTTTGACGCAAGAGCCGCCCGACGCCGGTTTAGCTCAGCTGGTAGAGCAGCGGTTTTGTAAACCGAAGGTCGCGGGTTCGATCCCTGCAACCGGCACCAGCCTTTTCATCGCCTCCGCCCCTCGTTAGGCTTACCTCCAAGCGGCGCGAGGAATTGGGATGCGCGAAAAGGAATTGCGGCTCGCGCTCGTCTGCTACGGCGGCATCAGCCTTGCCGTCTACATGCACGGCATCACCAAGGAAATCTGGCGCCTGGCGCGCGCGAGCAAGGCGTTCCTCGAAGGCACCACGCCCGCAAAGGGCAGCCAGGGCGTCTACCGCGCGCTGCTTCAGGAGATCGAGAACGAGCACAAGTTAAAGCTGCGCGTGCTGGTCGATATCGTCGCCGGCGCGAGCGCGGGCGGGATCAACGGCGTGTTCCTGGCGCAGGCGATCACCACCGGCCAGTCGCTCGAACCGCTTACCCAGCTCTGGTTCGATTCGGCCGATATCGAGGAATTGCTCGATCCGTCGCAGGCGCCAGCCAGTGCGCTTTCCAAAATGTGGGCGCTCCCGATCGCGTGGGCGGCACAGCGGCGCGCGGGCGATCCGGTCGACAACCTGGTCGAACCGACGACGCGTAACGAGGTGCGCGCCAAGCTCAGCAAGTTTGTCCGCTCACGCTGGTTCGAGCCTCCGTTCGGCGGGGAGCGGTTCCTCAATCTCGTGCTCGATGCGTTCGAAGCGATGGCCGCCGCGCCGGTCGAGGCGCGGCTGTTGCCCGAAGGGCAACCGCTCGACCTGTTCGTGACCGTCACCGATTTTCACGGCCATCCCGAGCGCCTGGCGCTAAACTCGCCGTGCGAGGTGATGGAGACCGAGCACCGGCTGATCTTCTCGTTCAGCGATCATGGCGAGGCGCGTGGGACGCTCGCGCCGATCCCCGAACTGGCCTTTGCAGCGCGCGCCACGTCGAGTTTTCCCGGCGCCTTCCCGGCGGCGACCATCGGCGAGCTCGATCGCGTCCTGCGAGGGCGCGGACTCGCCTGGCCCGAACGCGGCGCCTTCATCGCCGAGGCGCTGCCCCGCCAAAGCGCCGCGAGCGCGGCCGAGCACACCCCGTTGATCGACGGATCGGTGCTGGTCAACGCCCCCTTCGGTCCGGCGATCGGGGCGCTGCGCGAGCGCCCGGCGCGGCGGCAGGTTGACCGCCGTTTCGTCTATATCGAGCCATATCCGGGCGGCAAAATGGGCCGGGCGCCGGGGCCGGAGCAATTGCCCGGCTTCTTCCAGACGATCATCGGTGCCATCTCCGAACTGCCGCGCCAACAGCCGATCCGCGATAACTTGGAATCGATCGCCACGCGCAGCCGCCGGATCGAACGGCTGGCGGAGATCATCACGCATATCCGCCCCGAGGTCGAGCGCCAGGTGGAGGGGCTGTTCGGCTATACCTTGTTCCTCGATCACCCGACCGTGCAGCGCCTCGCCAATTGGCGCCGCCGCGCCCAGACCGCCGCCGCCACCAAGGCCGGCTATGGCTATGCCGCTTATGGCCATCTGAAGCTTGCCGGCGTGATCGAGACGCTCACTCAATTGCTGTTCACCGTCGGCGGCGAGGCGAGCCAGCAGCGCTGGCAAGACATTCATGCCGCGATCCAGCGCGCGGTCGATGCGCTCGGCATGGCGGAGACGCGGCCCAGCTTCACCGGCGGCACCAGCCCCGAGATGATCGCGTTCCTGCGCAACTACGACCTCGGCTTCCGCATCCGCCGCCTGCGCCTGCTGGCGCGCCGGCTGACCGAGCTGGAGGCTCAGCATGACGAGGCGACGCTGGCCCCGTTGCGCGAGGCGGTTTACGCTTCGCTCGCCACCTATCTCGACGCGAAGCGCACCGAGCCGCACGTACATCTGCGCCGCGACGTGCGCGCGCTGCGCGGCGATGCTAGCGTGCTGCTCCAGCAGCTGGCGCGCTCGCTCAATCTGAAGACACTCGACGACGAAACCGAGATTCGCCTATCGGTGGCGCTCGCGAGCGCCAACAAGGAGGCGCGACGCGCGCTGCTGCTCACCTATCTCGGCTTCCCGTTCTTCGATGTGGCGACGCTGCCATTGCTCCAGGGCGAGGGGCTCGACGAGTTCGATCCGATCAAGGTCGATCGCATCGCCCCCGACGACGCCACCTCGATCCGCAGCGGCGGCGCCGAGGCGACGCTGAAGGGCATCCAGTTCGGCGCGTTCGGCGCCTTCTTCAGCCGCGCTTACCGGGAGAATGACTATCTCTGGGGCCGGCTGCACGGCGCCGAGCGGCTGATCGACATCATCGTCTCGGCGCTGCCGACAGGGATGCGGATGAAACCCGGCCGGATCGCGCAAGTTAAACGCGCGGCCTTCCACGCCATCCTAGACGAGGAAGCAGAGCGGCTAACGAGCGTTCAGCCGCTGATCGACCAACTGCGCACGGAAATCGGCTGAACGCCTACTCCGCCGCCTCGGCGATCTGTTCCTTCCACACCAGCACCGGTTTCCGCGCCGCGAGCGTCTCGTCGAGCCGCGCGCGCGGGGCGAAGTGCGGCGCGCTCTTGAGCGCCGGGTCGCCCGCCTTCGCCCGCTCGGCGACCGAACGCAAAGCCCCGATGAACTGATCGAGCGCGGCCTTGCTCTCGGTCTCGGTCGGCTCGACCAGCATCGCGCCGTGAACGACGAGCGGGAAATAGACCGTCATCGGGTGGAAGCCCTCGTCGATCAGCCCCTTCGCCACGTCGAGCGTCGAAAAGCCTTCCGGGAAACCATCATCGCTGAACAGCGCTTCGTGCATACAGGGGCCTGAAGCGGCGAACGGCGCGTCAAGCACACCCTCGAGGCTGCGCAGCACATAATTGGCGTTGAGCACCGCGTCCTCCGCCACCTGGCGCAGGCCATCGGCGCCGTGGCTGAGGATGTAGGTTAAGGCGCGGGTGAACATGCCCATCTGGCCGTGGAACGCGGTCATCCGCCCGAAGCTGTGCGGGTGGCGATCGCCGACGGTTTCTTCTTCCACCAGCGTGATATGGCCATCTTCATAGCGCTCGGTGAAGGGCAGCGGGCCATAAGGCGCGAGTGCTTCCGAGAGCACTACCGGCCCCGAGCCGGGGCCGCCACCGCCATGCGGGGTGGAGAACGTCTTGTGCAGGTTGATGTGCATCGCGTCGACGCCGAGGTCGCCCGGGCGCACCCGGCCGACGATCGCGTTGAAATTCGCGCCATCGCAATAAACATAGCCGCCAGCGGCATGAACCGCGTCTGAAATCTCCTTCAGGTCGCGCTCGAACAGGCCACAGGTATTGGGGTTGGTGATCATCACCCCCGCCACATCAGGCCCCAGCCGGGCCTTGAGCGCCGCGGTATCGACGCGGCCTTCGGGGGTCGCGGGAATGTCTTCCACCGTATAGCCGGCGAAGGCGGCGGTGGCGGGGTTGGTGCCATGCGCCGATTCGGGCACCAGGATCACCTTGCGATGCCCCTCACCCCGCGCTTCGAGCGCCGCGCGGATGCACAGAATGCCGCACAGCTCGCCATGCGCCCCCGCCTTGGGGCTCATCGCGACGCCGTGCATGCCGGTGAGCTCGATCAGCCACACCGCCAGCTCGTTGATCACCCCGAGCGCGCCCTGCACGCTGTCCACCGGCTGGAGCGGGTGGATGTCGGCAAAACCGGGGAGCCGCGCCATCTTCTCGTTGAGGCGCGGATTGTGCTTCATCGTGCAGCTGCCGAGCGGAAACAGCCCCAGGTCGATCGCGTAGTTCTGACGCGAGAGGCGGGTGTAATGCCGCACCGTCTCCGGCTCGGACAGGCCCGGCAGGCCGATCGTCGCGCGGCGCTCCAGCCCGCCGAGCTTTGAGGTCGTGACGGGAGCGTCCTCCAGATCGACACCGCAGGTGTGGGTGTCGCCGATCTCGAAGATCAGCGCTTCTTCCAGCATCAGCGCGCGGTTGCCGGTAGTCGTGGCGGCGAAATCGGCGGGAGTCGCCGGGCGCTCGGGGCGCCAGCCGGACGGGTTCAGGGTCATGCGAGCACCTCCTCAAGCGCGGTCGCCATGGTTTCGATGTCTTCGGGCGTCGCCGTCTCGGTAACGGCGACCACCAGGCCGTGCTCCAACGCTGCCTCGCCCGGATAGAGCCGGCCGAGCGAAACGCCGGCGAGCACGCGGCGGTCGGCGAGCTGGCGCACCACCGGGCGCGCGGGCTTGGGCAGGCGCAGGGTGAATTCGTTGAAAAAGGCGTCGTTGACCAGGCTCACCCCCGGCACCCGCGCCAGCCGCTCGGCCGCCTGCACCGCCTTGGCGTGGTTGATCGCGGCGAGCTTGCGCAAGCCCGCTTCGCCCAGCAGCGTCAGGTGGATCGAAAACGCCAGCGCGCACAAACCGCTATTGGTGCAGATGTTCGAGGTCGCCTTTTCGCGGCGGATATGCTGCTCGCGGGTTGAGAGCGTCAGCACGAAGCCGCGTTTTCCATTGGCATCCACCGTTTCGCCGCACAGCCGCCCCGGCATCTGGCGGAGATATTTTTCCTTCGCGCCGAACAGCCCGACATAGGGTCCGCCGAACTGAAGCCCGACGCCGAGCGACTGACCTTCGCCGACGACGATGTCCGCGTCCATCTCGCCCGGGCTCATGATCGCACCGAGCGCGACCGGCTCGGTGACGACCGCGATCAGCAGCGCCTTCTTGGCGTGCGCCGCCGCGGCAATCGGGCGCAGATCGGTGATGCGCCCCAGAATATCGGGATATTGGACGACGACGCACGAGGTATCGTCATCGATCGCGGCGATCAGCGCCTCGGCATCGGCCGCCGCTTCGAGCGCGGGCAGCGACGTTTCGAGCTGGTCGCCGGTGTATTTCGCCATCGTCCGCGCGACCGAGACATAATGCGGGTGCAGCCCGCCCGAGAGGATTGCCTTGCCGCGCTTCGTGATCCGCCGCGCCATGCCGATCGCCTCCCAGCAGGCGGTCGAGCCGTCATACATGCTGGCGTTCGCGACATCGGTGCCAAGCAGGCGGGCGACCTGCGTCTGGAACTCGAACAGCATCTGCAGCGCGCCCTGGGCGATTTCGGGCTGATAGGGCGTGTAGGCCGTAAGATACTCGCCGCGCTGGATCAGGTGATCGACGCTCGCGGGCACATGATGGCGATAGGCGCCGCAGCCGAGGAAGAAGGGCACCTCGCCCGCGACCAGATTCTGCGCCGCCAGCGCCTTCATGTGGCGCTCAACCGCCATTTCGCTGGCGTGGTTGGGCAAGCCGGCGATCGGGCCGGAGAGCCGCGCTTCGGCAGGGACGTCGACGAACAGATCGTCGATCGACCCCGCGCCGATCGCGGCGAGCATCGTTTGGCGGTCGGTATCGGTGAGAGGGAGATAGCGCATTTTGTTCTCCTGGCCCCTCCCCTTCAGGGGAGGGGTTCGGGGGTGGGGGCGCTGCTCGCGATGTCGCCCGAACCAAACCCCCACCCCAACCCTTCCCTAAGGGGAGGGGCTCATCGGTTAAAGCTTCGCCACGAACGCTTCGTACGCGGCTTCGTCCATCAGCCCTTCCAGCTCGCCGGTGTCCGAGAGCGTTAGCTTGAAGAACCAGCCCTCGCCTTCGGGGTCTTCGTTCACTAGCGCGGGTTGGTCGGCGAGCGCGGCATTGCCTTCCACCACCGTACCGGACACCGGCGAGTAAACGTCCGACGCCGCCTTCACGCTTTCGACCACGGCGGCTTCGTCGCCTTTGCTCAAGGACTTACCCTCGTCGGGCACCTCGACGAAGACGATGTCGCCCAACTGGCCCTGGGCATAATCGGTGATCCCGACCGTCCCGATCTCGCCGTCGAGTTCGATCCATTCATGGTCTTCGGTGTAATAGCGGCTCATGGCTGGCTCCCTTCAGCGAACATAGCGGTGGGGGACGAAGGGCATCGGCGTCACCGTGCCCCAATGGACCTTGCCGCGCTGGGCAAGTTGGATGCGCGTGCCGGGCGCGGCGAGCGCGAGCGGCACATAGGCCATCGCGATCGGCGCCCCCACGCTCGGCGCGAAACCGCCCGAAGTGACGCGCCCGACCTCGCCCGCGCCCGTGTCGAGCACCGCCGCGCCCTCCCGAACCGGTTGGCGGCCCTCGATAACCAGCCCCACGCGCTTCCGGGCAGCGCCGTGCGCGCGTTCAATCGCGATCCGTTCGGCGCCGGGGAAATTCCCCGCCTCGCGCCGCCGCTTGGCAATGGCGAAACCGAGATCGGCCATCACCGGCGTCGTCGCTTCGTCCAGATCGTGCCCGTAAAGCGGCAGCCCCGCCTCCAACCGCAGCGAGTCGCGCGCGCCAAGGCCGATGGGTTTGACTTCGCCCTGGTCGACCAGCGCGCTGGCGAAGCCTTCCGCATCTTCGGCGGGGAGCGAAATCTCGAACCCGTCCTCGCCGGTATAGCCCGAGCGGCTGATCCACAGCGGCACGCCGTCGCGTTCGAAGCCGGCCGCCTGCATGAAGCGCAGCGCCGAAACGCCCGGCACCAGCCGCTCCAGCGCGTCGACCGCCTTCGGCCCCTGCAGCGCGAGCAGCGCTTGCTCGCCGAGATGGTTGATCGTCACTTCCTCGGGCAGGGTTTCGAGGAGATGGGCGATATCATCCCATTTGGTCGCGCCGTTCACCACCATGTAGAACGCCGCGTCGAACGCGCTGCCCTCGGGCAGGCGCGTGACCATCAGATCGTCGAGAATCCCGCCCTCGCCGTTCAGCAGCAGCGAATAGCGCATCCGGCCCGGCGCCAAGCCCTTCACATCGCCGGGCAGCACGCTCTCCAGCGCGGCGGCGACATCGACGCTGTCCGACGTGAAGAGCAATTGCCCCATATGGCTCACGTCGAACAGCCCGGCGCTTTCCCGCGTCCAGAGATGTTCGGCCATGATGCCTTCATATTGGATCGGCATGTGATAGCCGGCGAACTCGACCATCCGGGCGCCCCGCGCGCGGTGCCAGCCGTCGAGCGGCAGGGATTCGATCGGCACGTCAATCAGCTCGTCGTCGCTCATGCCCGCTCCATTGGTCGCGCGGCGATGCTTCATCCCGAAACCCGCCGCGCCCCCTCTGTCACGGAAACCTGAGAGCTTTCGCCGGGCACGCCGGCTTACCCCTTCGGTGGACCCCATGATCGGGGTCGCTTTCCAGAGTCGTCTTGCCCCAGGCGGTCCGTTTGGCCTGAGAGATTCCGGGGCGGTTGCTCCTTCGGCGGCGGGACGAGTCCCGCGCTCTCCCGCGGCTGGGGCTGGCTGAAAGCCGACGCACGCGAGCCTGTGCCGCGCGCGTCCGGATGTGTCAACGCCGCACTCAGCGGGTGGCGTTATATTTCAGCTGATCGTCGGTAAGCTGGAAGCCGACCAGCGCCTCGAAGGTCGCCCGCGCGATCGCGGCGCGGATATTGGGGCGCGAAAGCGGATCGGTTGCTGCTTCCTCGCGGCCGGCCTTGCGCGGGCGGGTGATCTCGCGGCGCAGCTGCGGTGGCAGCGTCGCCGCCGAGCGCAGCACGCTCGCGCTCGCCTGGCCGGACGTCTGGGCGCGCAGCTGGCCGGCATCGAAATGCACGTTCACCCGGCTGATCCGCTTGGAGACGACCGCCGTGCCCCCCTGCACCACGGTGATGAAATAGGGCAGCACCACGTCGCGCGCTGCGCCCGCTTCGCTGCGGCGGGCGATCACGTCGAAGGTGACCGCCGACTGGACATATTCGCCCACGTCCGAGCAGCTGTCGCGCACATTGGTGATCGTCGCGGTCACGTCGAGCGCGGCAAGGTCCGTGCTCGACGCTGGGTTGAACAGGGTGATGTCGCCCGTCCCCGCCGGCACCGCGACATTCGGGCAGGCGGTGCGCACCGCGGTGATGCCTTCCAGCGTGAACTCGCCCGTCTTGGGGGCACAGGCGGTGGCGACGAGGGGCAGCGCGAGCAGAGCAATTCGGCGGATCAACAAAGGCACCCCTTGGCCAAAGATGGAACGGCGACTGGATCGGCGTGCCTCTCCCGGGCACGGCGATTGCGACGCGCACCATAGGAACCGGCTTTCGCCCGCGCAAGCAATCGCGTAGAGGCATGGCCATGCTCAACACGACCCCACGGCCGCTCGACCTGCTGATCGCGGCCCCTCGCGGCTTTTGCGCCGGTGTCGACCGCGCCATCCACATCGTCGAACTCGCGATCGAGAAATATGGCGCGCCGGTCTATGTCCGGCACGAAATCGTCCATAACAAGTTCGTCGTCGACTCGCTGCGCGCCAAGGGCGCGGTGTTCGTCGAGGAGCTGGAGGAAGTGCCGGACGGCGTGCCGGTGGTGTTCTCCGCGCACGGCGTGCCGAAATCGGTGCCCGCCGAGGCGAGCCAGCGCGGCCTTTCCTATCTGGATGCCACCTGCCCGCTCGTCTCCAAGGTTCATCGCCAGGCGGAGCGGCTGGTCGATCAGGGCAAGCACATCGTCTTTGTCGGCCATGCCGGCCACCCGGAAGTGATCGGCACGTTCGGCCAGGTGCCCCCGGGCGCGATGACGCTGATCGAAACGGTCGAGGCTGCCGAGGCCTTCGCCCCCGCCGATCCGACCAACCTCGCCTTCCTGACGCAGACCACATTGTCGGTGGACGATACCGCCGACATCGTCACCGTGCTCACCCGGCGCTTCCCGGAGATCAAGGCGCCGCGCGCCGACGACATTTGCTACGCCACCTCGAATCGCCAGGCGGCGGTGAAGGCGATCGCGCCGCAGGCCGATTTCATCCTGGTGATCGGCGCGACCAATTCGTCCAACTCGCTGCGCCTGGTCGAGGTCGCGGAGAAATGCGGCACGCCGGCGCGGCTGATCCAGCGCGCGGCGGACCTCGATCTCAGCTGGCTCGATGGCGTGAAGACGCTCGGCATCACCGCCGGCGCCTCCGCGCCCGAGCTGCTGGTGCGCGAGCTGGTCGATCTGCTCAGCACCCATTTCCACACCACCGAGCGCGAGGTGGAAACGACCCGCGAGACGATCGCGTTCAAGCTGCCGCGCGGGCTGGAAACGGCGGCGGCCTGAGCCAGGGTTGTTGGCCGGGCGCTACACCCTGAACGCCGCCCCGCCGTTGAGCCGGGGCCGGGCTTCTTCTTCTATCGTCGCAAGGCGGCCGAGCCCCGGCTCGATGGCCGGGGCGACGCCGTTCAGGCTTTGATCGAGGGAAGGACGCTCAATGGCCGTCTATACCCAGGTCTCCGCCGAAGCCCTCACCGCCTTCCTCGCCGGCTATGACGTGGGGACGCTGGTGTCGGCCAAGGGCATCGCGGAAGGGGTGGAGAACAGCAATTATCTGGTCGAGACCACGCACGGCCGCTTCATCCTGACGCTCTATGAAAAGCGGGTGCGAGCGGAGGAGCTGCCCTTCTTCCTTGCGCTCACCGATCATCTGGCGGCCAAGGGTCTGCCGGTGCCGCCCGCGATCCGGGATCGGAAGGGCGAAGCGATCCAGCAGCTGTGCGGGCGCGCGGCGTGCCTCATTACCTTCCTGCCCGGGGTCGCGCTGTCGCACCCGACCCCCGCGCAGGCCGAGGCGGCGGGCGATGTGCTCGGCGCGATGCACCGTGCGCTCGCCGATTTTTCGCTGTCGCGGCCCAACGCGATGGGCCAGCCGAGCTGGCAGGCGCTTTATGAGCGCTGCGGCGCCAGCCTGGAGACGATCGCGCCCGGCCTGCACCACGACCTTGGCGAAGCGATCGGCACGCTCGCGACGACCTGGGATCGCGATGGCCTCGATCGCGGGGTGATCCACGCCGATCTGTTCCCCGACAATCTGCTGATGCTGGGCGAACGGGTGACCGGGGTGATCGATTTCTACTTCGCCTGCACCGACATCCGGCTCTACGATCTGGCGGTGATGGATACGAGCTGGGCGTTCGACGCGGGCGGCACGCGCCATGATCCGGCGATCGCCGCGGCGTTGAAGCGCGGTTATGCGCGGCACTTCGCGCCAGGCGACGCGGAGGAGGCGGCCTTCGCCGATCTGTGCGTGGGGGCGTGCATCCGCTTCACGCTGTCGCGCGCCTGGGACTGGTTGAATACGCCCGCCGACGCGCTGGTCACGCGCAAGAACCCGCTCGCCTATTGGCGGCGGATCGCCACCTACGCGCCCGATCTCGCCCGCCTGCTGCCGACGCTGCGATGAGCGAGCTCCCGCAGGTCGAGATCTTCACCGATGGCGCGTGCAAGGGCAATCCCGGCCCCGGCGGCTGGGGCGCACTGCTGCGCATGGGCGCGCACGAGAAGGAGCTTGCGGGCGGCGAGGCCAACACCACCAACAACCGCATGGAACTGACCGCCGCGCTCCAGGGGTTGAGCGCCCTCACCCGCCCCTGCCGCGTGACGCTTTATACTGACAGCCGCTATGTGATGGACGGCCTGACCAAATGGATTCACGGGTGGCAGAAGAATGGCTGGAAAACCGCCGACAAGAAACCGGTGAAGAACGCCGATCTCTGGCAACAACTGCTCGCCGCCGCGCGCCCGCACCGGATCGACTGGCACTGGGTGAAGGGCCATGCCGGCCATCCCGAAAATGAACGGGTCGACAAGCTGGCGAGCGACGCCGCCAAGGCGCAGGGCCAGCCGCGCCCCTAGCCTCGCTCACGCAAATCGGCGATAGCGCTCTGGGGAGAAAGCTGATGGTCGTGCAACGTCGGGGGCGCCTTCGCGCGAGTGCGTTCAGCCGCATGGGGCTGTTCGTGCTGAGCGGCAGCCTGGGGCTACATCTGGTGCAGCTGCTCACCCAGACCACTTTCCCCTTGCTCTTCCTCGGCAATCTGGCGGCGCTGGTGTTTCTGCGCTGGCAAGCGAGCCTGTTGCTGCGTCAACGCGCCGATTTCGACGCGGTGATCGCCGCCGAGATGATCGTCGCGTTCGGCGTGCTCTCGCTGATCCTGGGGATCAGCACCGCGGTGATCCCGCTGTTCCTGGGGACCGCCACGCTGCGCGTCGACAGTCTGGCGGCGCTCGCCGGGCTCGCCATTCCGTTCCTCGAAGGGCTGGCGACGGCGGGGCTCGCGCCGTTCTTCGCGGTGCTGCTGCGTATCGAGGCGCATGAGGCGGGCAGTACCGAGCCCGGCGCCGAGATGACCGACCTGACGATCGCGACCCAGGATCTCGGCACCGAATTGCGGGGCACGGTGCGGGTGTTGCGCGAACTGCGCGAACAGCTGGCCCTCGCCGCCGCGACCAGCCAGCAGCTCGGCCAGGCGATGCAGACCGAGGCCGCGAAGCTGGTGCTGATGGTCGAGCGCAGCGAAGCCAAGCTCACCGCGCTGTCCAGCGCCGCCGAGCGCAGCGGCGACGAGGTGGCGCGGCTGGCGGGCGAGGCGGCGCGGCTCAACCAGGCTGCCGGCGATACCAGCGCGCTGCTGACGACGCTGGGCGACCTGATCGACTCGGTCGAACGCTTCGTGAAGCCCGCGGAGCCGGCATGAGCCGGCAGCCGACGCGATCCAGTCTCGCGCTGCAAATGGGGCAGGAGACGATCTACCTGCTGCTCGCGGTCGCCCTGTTCAGCGCGATCCTGCTTGGCGGCTATCTGGTCGCGCTCGCCAACCGCCCCACCCCGCGCGAGGAACCGCCGATCATCGTGCTGCCCGAGGCGGGCGGGTTCAGCTTTCCCGCCGGGTCCGCCGCGCTGTCGCCGGCGTTCGAGGCGCGGCTGACGCGGCAGGTCGTGCCCCGGCTGCGCGCGATCGGCAAAGCCTATGACGCGAGCGTGATCGAGGTGATCGGCCATACCGACGAGACCCCGCGCCAGGGCGGCGGGCGACTGCCGAGCAATCTCGATCGCACGCTGGTGCCGCTCTATCTCGGCCAGGCGACCGCCGAGCCGCAGGCGTCGGACAATGCCGGGCTCGGCATGGCGCGGGCGGTGTCGGTCGCGCGCTTCCTGCGACTGGCGGGGCTCGCCGAGTTCACCATCGTGCCGCTGTCGGCCGGCCCCTTCCTCCAGCCCGATGACAAGACGATCGCCGGCGGCGAGGGGCGCGCCGACGAGAGCCGCCGCCGGATTGAAGTAAGGCTGCGGCGGCGACGCGAATAGCCGGCCGCTAAACCAGCGCCTTCAGCACCTCGTAATGGGCGTTCAGCTCGACGAAGCGCTGGTGCGCGGCGGCGCGGGCCTCGGGATCGGCCGGGGCGAGATCGGGATGGTTGGCGCGCGCCAATATCCGAAACCGCGCGGCGAGCGTCGCCGGATCGGGCCTAGCGAAGGGCGGAAAGCCGAAGAAGCTCAGCGCGCGCTCGGCCTCGCTCTTGGCGCGCGTCGGCGCTTCGCCGTCGAGCAAGCCAAGCAGTTGCGAGAGCACGTCATTGGCGACGCGGATGCGGCCGATCAGCGCCTGCACCTCCGCATGGCGCAGCCCGGCATTGGTCAGCAGCTGGCGGTGCGCGTCGGCGGTCTCCGCCTCGGCCCGGGCGCGCTTGGCGTGCTGCGGGCCGTTATCCCAGATCGAGGGCCAGCGCCGCAACAGCGCCTGGTGGAGCGCGGCGCCATCGCGCAGCTCGGTATCGAGCGCGCCCATCTGCCGGCCCAATTCGTCCGCCACCTCCTGCGCGTGGGCGACGACATGCGCCGGCACGCCGAGCGGATCGGCGAGCCCGCCACGCACATCGTCCAGAAAAGCGCCAAGCACTGCGAGCCGGTGCGATGCCGGCCAGCGTGCTTCGAGCCGGGCGATCCGCTCGAACGTCTGCGCCACTTCCGCCGCGCCGCGCACCGCCTGGTAATCCCCCGAACAGAGCCGCGCCTCCAGCGCCGCCGCGACCGATGGCGCGACCCGATCGAACACATGATCGATCGTGTAGAGCAGTTCGAGCACCGCATTGGCGCGGGCGATCTCGCCGCCGTCCCGCCGCCGCACCGCCGCCGGATCGAGCCCGAGCGCGCGCAGGAACGCGCTCACCCCGTTGAACGGATCGGCCTCGCCATCGACGAAGCGCCACAGCTGCCCCGGGATCGGCGCGAGGCCGACCTGATCGAACATGTCGATCGCCGCGCGGCGCTTCAGCCGCTTGACCCGCGCCTCGATCGCGACCGGCGGCGGCGCCTGGAAAGCGGGTCGCGTCGCCGGGGCAATCGGCTGGGCGACGGGCGCCGCGCGGATCGCGGGCGCGACGATCGCCTCCTCATGCTCGTGCCCGAAGATGCCGCGCCAGCCGGGGGTGGCGGCGCCGCCCCGCGCGCGCCGGGCGAACAGCCGCGCCAGCCCCTGCCACCAGCCGCCACCGACCCAGCCAAGATAGCCGCCCTGCGCCATAATGGGGGCACCCTAGCGCAGTCGCGCATGGCGTGAAACCGCTTGCGCCCCACTGCCGCAAGCGCAACGATCGCCAGCGCAACGAGCGGGAGAGTCGCGATGAAGTTCGAACTTTATACCGACAAGGCCGGTGAATGGCGCTGGCGACTGAAGCATAGCAACGGCAATATCCTGGCGACCACCTCGGAAGGCTATGCTTCCAAGGCGTCGGCGCTCAAATGCATTGAAAACGTGAAGAATTCGGGCGCGGCCGAAGTGGTCGAGACCGACTAGACGTTAAGCTCCGAACCGTGCCGGGGCATAGCGTTCGGCGTCGATCAGGTTGACCGGCGCCGGCGGTGTCGTGCGCGTCAGCAGCGCGGCGGCGAGCATCGCTGCGGCGGGCGCGGTCTGGATGCCGAACCCGCCCTGCCCCACGCACCAGAAGAAGCCCGGCGTGGCGGACGACCAGCCGAACACCGGCAGTCGATCGGGCGCGAAGGTGCGCAGCCCCGCCCAGCGCCGCTCGACCGCCGCCACCCGCCAATCGACCAGCTGTTCGAAGCGATCGATCGCGATCGCGACGTCGATCTCCTCGGGCGCGACATCCCCCGGCGCATCGGGGATTTCGTCATGCGGGCTCAGCCACAGCCGGCCCTGCCCTTCCGGCTTGAAATAGAAGCTGCCGCCCAGGTGCGAGACGTGCGGCAGCCCCTCGGGCACCGCCGGTTCGGTCCGCAGTTGCACCATCGTCCGGCGATAGGGGCTGAGGCCGATCGGGGCGACCCCGGCGCGGGCCGCGACCACGTCACCCCAGGCGCCCGATGCGTTGACCAGCGTTTCGGCGGTGACCGGGCCGGCGCGGGTCTCGATCCGCCAGGCGCCGTCGCTCCGTTCGGCGGCGATCAGCTCGGCGCGGGTGAGCAATGTCGCCCCCGCCGCCTTTGCGCGCGCGAGATAATGCGCATGGAGCCCGGCGACATCGATATAGGCACAGCTCGGCTCGGCGACCCCCACCACCCAATCGGCCCGCAAGCCGGGAAGCAGCGTCGCCGGATCGACCGCCTCCAGCGTCACCCCGGACCCCTCGAACGCCGCGAGGAACGCGTCGGCGGCGGCGCGGTCCGCCTCGCGCCCGACATGCAGCGAGCCGAGCGGCGCCAGGAAGCCGCCGTCGCGCAGATAATCGCCCGACGCCGAGGTGAGCGGCTGCACCCCCGGCCCGCCATAGGTTTCGGACCAGAACGCCGCCGATCGCCCGGTGGCGTGATAGCCGGGCATGTCTTCCGCTTCGATCAGCACCACCCGCGCCTGGGAGGCGAGTTCGGCGGCAAGGCTCGCCCCCGCCATGCCGGCGCCGATGATCGCGATATCGGCCCGGATCACGCCGCCGGGACCCGCTCGCTCAGGAAAGCGTCGATCTCCGCGACGGCGCGCGCGCGCGCGGGGTCCGCCTCGCGCAGGATTTCGTGGGCGGCTTCCTTGCCGAAAGTCAGCAGCCGCGCATCGGGTAGCCGTTCGGCGATGCCGAGCGCGGCGCGCGGATCGACCAGCTGATCGGCGAGTGGCACGATCAGCAGCACCGGCACCGTCAGCTCGGGCAGGCGCGGGTCGCGGCGCAGCTGGCGGGTGGAGGTGAAGGCTTGCGCCACCCACCGCCAGCTCGGCGGGCCGAGCACGAGTTCGGGCTTGGCCGCCTGCCACCAGAGTTCGTCGGCATAGCGTTCGGGGTCATAAGTCAGCAGTTCCTGGCGACTCTTCATCGTCGCCGGCTTTTCATTGCCGCGCCACGCCGCGCGCGCCGGATCCCCGAACCGCGCGATCTGGTGCGCGATCCGCTCGCCCCAGGTCCAGCCGAACGGGCTCTTCAGGCCCAGCATCGGCGCGGAAAGCACCAGCGCGTCGGGCATCGCCGCGCCCTCCACCACGCCGCGCAACACCAGATGGCCGCCCATCGAATGGCCCATCAGCACGCGCGGCCCCGTGGCCTCGGCCGACCAGGCACGCCAGAAATCGCGCAGATCGGTGATATAATGGGCGAAATCGCCGATGTCGCCGACATGCGGGTCGTTCGACGTGCGCCCGGAGCCGCCCTGCCCGCGCCAGTCGAGGCTCGTCACGCTCCAGCCGGCGGCATGCCAATGCGCGAAAAGCTCCAGATATTTCTCGAAAATATCGCCGCGCCCGCCCTGCCACAGGATGCGCCCCCGCCCTGCCCCCGGCCAATCGAAACGGCGCAGGGCCCAGCCATCGGCGGCGTGCCACTGGCTGATGCGGGCGGCGGCGGGAATCGCGCGGCGATAAAGGGAAGCGGAAGTCACGGGGCACTGGTTACGTTTTGGCAAGCCCTCTCGTCTAGCGGTTAACGCCATGAATGGCACCAGCCTCTCGTTAACGCTGCTCGCGCTGCTCGCCGCGCTGCTGGTGGCGTGCGCGATCGAGGACATGCGCCAGCGCACGATCGCCAACTGGAAGAACGCGGTGATCGCGCTGCTCGCGCCGCTGTGGTGGTGGAGCCAGGGCTGGGCATTGTGGCCCGATCTGGCGCTACACCTGGGGGTCGCGGTTGGCGTGTTCGCGCTGTTCGTCGGCATCTTCGCACTGGGGCAGATGGGCGGCGGCGATGTGAAGCTGATCGGCGCAATGGCGCTGTGGCTGCCGCCGGTGCCGCTGATGCAGCTGCTGATGCTGATGGCGATCGTCGGCGCGGCGATCACGATCGTCGCCGCGATCGAGCACCGCTGGCGCCGCCGGGCGGGTCGTACCGAGACGCCCTATGGGGTCGCGATCGCGGTCGCCGGCTTAATCATGCTTCGTGAACCGCTTTTTTACCAATTTACCGGATGAATGAGGCTGGAGCCCTGGGGTTTGGGCCAGAGGGGGTAAGTTTCGCATGGATGTTCGCAAGATCATTTTGCTCGTCGGGGCGCTCATCATCGCCGCGATTGCCGCCTTTGTCGCGCGCAGCATGGTGTTCGGCCAGGCGACGCCCTCCGCGGCCGCCGTGCCCGCGGTGGTCGCCCCGCCCGCGCCGTCTGGCCCCGAAGTGATGGTCGCGACCCGCGCGCTGCCCGTGGGCACCATCCTCGATCAGACCTCCGTCACGTTCAAGCCGTGGCCCAAGGAACTGCTCGACAAGGCTTATTTCCTGAAGGATCGGCCGGAATCGAACATCAAGAACCTGCTCGGCACCGTCGTGCGCAACGCGATCACCGCGGGCCAGCCCGTGACGCAGGGCGCGCTGGTGAAGCCCGGCGACCGCGGCTTCCTGGCCGCCGCGCTGGGGCCGGGGATGCGCGCGGTGACGGTGCCGCTGCAGGGCCAGTCGCAGCAGGTGGCCGGGTTCATCTTCCCCGGCGACCGGATCGACCTGATCCTCAATCAGCGCGTCGTGGGTGGTGGCGATGGCCCGCCGCTCAACGTGACCGAAACCGTGATGCGCAACCTGCGCGTGCTCGCGACCGACTCGCACACCGATCAGGCCCAGGACGACAAGGGCAACACCCTGGTGCGCCCCTATAACAGCGTGACCGTGGAGGCGACGCCCAAGCTCGCCGAGAAGATCGTTGCGATCCAGAATCTGGGTGGCTCGCTCTCGGTCGCGCTGCGCTCGATCGCCGACAATGCGAGCGAGCTTGAAGAAAAGATCGCCTCGGGGGCGCTCGACGTGCCCGAAGGCATGGATGCGAAGGCCGAACAGGCGATGATGAAGCGCGCCGCCGGCGAGCCCGTCGCCGCCAAGAGCAGCTATGTCACCGGCGCCGATGTCTCGCGCTTCCAGCGCGCGACCGTGCCGGGCAAGGCCAGCGACCAGGGCCTGCCGGTCGTCGGTACGCCGCCCGGCGGCTATCCGGGGGCCGCGCGCGGACCCGTGGTCCGTGTCGCGCGTGGCAACAGTGTCAGCGAAGTTCCGGTGGGGGGGAAGAACTAATGGCTAATCCGACCAGCCTGCGGCGCGCGCTGGGCGCGACCGTCGCGGTGGCGCTGGTGACCGGCGCGCCGGCGCCGCTCGCCGCGCAAAAGGGGCGCCTGCGCGCCGCCGCGGCCCGCACC
>FRDC01002525.1_pt1 | contig 52976 bp, 89 predicted proteins | sample 1106171 | NCBI WGS metagenome assembly FRDC01 (sample SAMEA3930566, study PRJEB13176) | freshwater metagenome | biome: Drinking water system; feature: drinking water; material: water | place: Singapore | collected 2014-12-20 | reverse complement strand
CGGGCTACGGCGCACCACAGGGGGCACCTATGGGACCACAGGGGCAGATGCCGCCGCCTGCGCGTGACTTCGTTACCAACGCGGGACAACAGCAGCCTATGCAGCCGGGACCGGGCTACGGCGCACCACAGGGGGCACCTATGGGTTATCCCGGCCAGCCCCCGCAAGGCTACGCGCCTGCGCCTCAAGCGCCTATCTATGGCGTGCCGACAAACCCCGGACAGCCGCCCATGCAGCCCGGTTACGGGGCACCGCAAGGGGCACCGATGGGCATGCCGGGGCAAATGCCCCCACGTTGATCCGCCCCTAGCTTGTGGAACGTGCGGCGCAGCCTTTCCGGGGTTGTGCCGCCGATCCGGGTTCCCGATAATGCAGATGACGGAACGGGCGACGGGGCGGCAATATCTCGACTGCATACCATTTTGACCCGTCCCTAACCGGGCGGGTTTTTCAATGATCGAGGCGTGAGACATGAAACTTTGCAGCACATGTAAAGAAATAAAAAGTTTTGAAAGTTTTTACAATGATGCATGTCGCAAAGACGGGCGTTATCCTAATTGCATTGAATGTCATAAAGAATACATTAGAAAGAGAACCACAGAACCTTTGTTGCGTGCCAAAAGACTTGCCAAAATGAAAGAATTGCGAGAAACATCAAGCGAATTTAGAGATAAAGCAAATCAAAGATCGAGAGATTTTTATGCAAGTCTTGAAGGTCGCGCTAGAAGTTTGCATAACAATGCAAGAAAATCACCAACAGGAATGACACAAGCATTCACTCTGACTTTAGATCACATCGTAAATTTGTTGAAAATCGGTCATTGCCCGATGACTGGCGTTAAGTTTGATTTTGGCCCGAATAAAAATCGCACTGGCAAGTCAGGATTAAATCCCGCGGCACCTTCAATTGATAGGATTAACAGTCTGTTTGGGTATACGAATGAAAATACAAGGATAGTTATTTGGCAATATAACCTGATGAAAGGTGAATTAACAGACAATCAAGTTTTAGAACTATGTAAATTGGTAATCAATTGGAGCAATTGCTATGTTATCGCTTGAAAATGCTATTGTTTATGATGTAGAAATTCTTCCCAACTGCATGACACTGCACGCGGAAGGCTTGAATAACGATTTTAGTAGCACTTGGGAAATTAGCGAATTCCGAGACGACCGACAACAGCTTTTGACTTGGTTTGACTATCTCGCGCGAACGCAAACCCCGATGATTGGGTTTTTTAGCGTTGAATTTGATTACACTGTCATCCATTTTATTGTGCGTAATCCGCAAGCAACAGTTTATGAAATTTACGAATTTGCAATGAGCATTTTTGCTAGGCAAGATCGCTTTGGAGTTACGATTTGGGACCGTGATAGATTTGCACCGCAGATTGACCTTTTCAAAATCTATCACATGGACAACAAAGCAAAACGCACAAGCCTTAAAGCGCTTGAAATCAACATGCGTTCCGAACTTGTGCTAGAAAGCAATCTTCTAGGCAAACGAGTGACGCCGGAACAGATTAGCGGCGAACTGATACCTTATAACAAGCATGACGTAAAAGAAACTAAGCGATTTGCTAAAGGTAGCCTTTCGGCCATAAACTTTCGCATCGGGCTTATGCCTCAATTCGGTATAGAGGTTTTGAATTGGAACGATACAAAAATCGGTGAAAAAATCCTAGAGCAAAGGATTGGCGAAGATATTTGCTACACTCGCGACCATAACAACAGACGCCAGAAACGGCAAACGCCACGCACTCACGTTGCTTTGAATGAGATTATTTTTCCTTATGTGCATTTTCAAAATGCAGAGTTTAACCGCGTTTTATCGTATCTGCGCGGGCAAGTTTTGACACCAGACGAATTGATTGACCCGGACGGCAACATTTCTTATGGCGACACTATTAAAACGAAAGGTGTGTTTGCAGGGCTTAAAGCGCATGTCGGCGGTATTGATTTCATGTTTGGCACAGGCGGAATTCACGCAAGCGTGAGTGCGCAACACGTCCGGGCGGAAGGTGACTATATTATCAGGGATATTGACGTGGCAAGTCTTTACCCATCAATCGGCATTGTCAACAGGCTTTACCCAGAACATTTAGGGCAAGCTTTTGTGGAAGCTTACGCTAGCTTGCCTGCCGAACGTAAAGAATGGCAAGCCAAGAAAGGCAAGAAATGCACAGAAGCTAACAGCCTCAAGCTTGCGGGAAATGGTGCTTACGGCAAAAGTAACGACAAGTTTAGCTTCCTTTTCGATCCTAAATTCACGATGACAATTACGGTAAATGGTCAGCTATTGCTTTGCATGCTAGCGGAAAGGCTGTTGACTGTTCCGACATTGCAGATTATCCAAGTTAATACAGACGGTATTACCTACCGAATTCATAAGCTTTATGAACCTCAAGCCGCGCAGATTTGCAGCGCTTGGGAGACTTACACAAAATTGACACTAGAAAGTGTCAATTATTCTGATATGTGGATCAGAGACGTTAACAACTACATTGCAAGAGACACCGAAGGAAAGCTTAAACAAAAAGGTGCGTATTGGCACCCGGAAGCTGGCGAAAGATACTTTGACAGTATCAGCGAAGCGCAGCCGCCAGCATGGCACAAAGATTTAGGAAATTGCGTTTCAATCAAGGCGGCAGTTGCAGCAATGGTCAAAGGAATTGATCCTGAACTTTTCATAAAAATGCACACTGACAAGTTTGATTTTATGTGCCGCATCAAGGTTGATCGTGCGGACGTGCTGACACATGGCGGGCGCGAGATACAGCGCACAAGCCGTTACTACGTTGCAAAGCATGGCGCACCTTTGATCAAGACAAGCCCGCCACCCGCCGGTTACTCGATTGGCGAATTCAAGCGCGCTTCTAAAGTGACAGATTTAGAATATCAACGTGTAATGCAAGAAATTGGGCCGGGCAAATGGGACGTGCGCATTCACACGAAAAACCAATCTCGATATGAATTGAGAGAGACAGCAATTCAAGCGGGTTGGAATGTTGCAATATGTAATGACGCTTCCGATTTTGATTTCGGAAACGTCAATTACGATTGGTATTTGCAAGAGGCGCGAAAGCTTATCATCACATGATGTAAACGCGAACTTCACCGCGCGCGCCCGAACCGCTAAGCTGATCTTCTGACCCGCCACCCCCGCCGCCGGGCGCAGTGCCATCAATGCCTGATAAATTGCCGCCCTGATCGCGTCCAATGCCTCCAGCGCCACCATATTTGCTTTGACCGCCTAACCGGTCAGTTTGGCCACCACCGCCGCCGCCTGCGCCACCAAATAGGGCATTAGAACCGCTTTGCGCTGGCGTTGATGCTTGATCACCACCTTGCCCGCCTTGACCGCCCTGCCATCCGGAATTCGCCGGGCCTGTTGATGTGCCATTAGCAAAATTATCACCACCGCCACCGCCGGGAACCGTTGTTGAGGCTGTATTTGTAAAACCACCACCCGCACCACCATAAGCTGTTACAAGTGAACCAAAAGAACTATTACCACCGGCAACACCTGCACCATTTGTTGTAAGTCCTGCGCCACCTGCGCCAACTATAATTGAAATTGTGTTCGACAAATCACCAAGTCGATACCAACCTTCTGCATAAGCGCCGCCACCGCCGCCACTGCCAGCTTGCCCGCCTCGACCACCAGAACCGCCCGCACCCCAAAGACGCACAAAAAGCAAAGTATCAGGAGATTTGATTGTTTTGATTGTGGTTAAATCTAAAGTGCCGCTTGCTGTGTAGATCGTTGAAATCGGAACGTCAACCAAGCTTGTAAAGTCAAAGTTGGAAAGACAGACAAAATTACCGCCCAAAAACACTAGGTAATAATCCGTGTCAGTGCGAAACTCGCCAGCCGCAAAATCTGTTCCGTTTGCTTTCTTTATCGGATAATAAGAGTTTGCGGAAGTTACTCGCATTTGAATTGCGCCAGTATTCGCAACGTTTGGCTTGACAAAAAACGCCATAGGCGTAATTACGTCCGCATCTAGAACAGGATCAATTACGATGGTGTAAGAGTTTCCAACGTTTGTAATCGAAACCGGACGAATTGCGATGCTATCATAAAGCGTATCAACTGCACCTTTCACTTGATCCATATACGCAGGGCCGGTAATCGGTGCGCCCGATCCACCTTGAACTAAACGGTTTGCCATTATAGGTTACTCCAAATTTGCGGCGCTTCATCAACTGCCGTGAGGGTTGCGGTTAGAGCGTTTTTCGCTTGAATTTCAGTGACAATAAGTCGCTTGTATTCTTTTCCAAGCGAACCAAAAGCCACTAGATTACCTGCAACGTAATTTGCAACGTTTACGGTAATTGGCGAAGAAAGCGTTACTTGAGTTTCACCCGTCACGCTTGCGATTTGATGAGAGGTAACAGCGCCTGTTTTAGTTTTGATGCTGATACCGGTTTGCAAACCTACGGCAAGCATATCAGTTATAGTAAGCATGTTGCTTACGGCAAGCATGTTTGGGTTATCGTAAAAATCGACAGCACTATCTAGAACAAAACCTGTAATGTTCGGCCCACTAGTCAAAACTTGCACAATCCGCGCCGTGCCTGTGTAGCCGCTAAGGATCACGTCATTTGACACCGCCACCAAAGAACCGCGACGGCAAATTAACGACCCTACATCGGCAGACCAACTATATATTGCGCCTCTATACTGCATTTGACGCAAATCAATGCGAGCGCGCTTGATGATCTTTGCGCGGTTGACAATTCCGATATAATCAACCTGTTCTGTCCTGCTATCGGGCAAAGCTACATCATCGCGATAAACAACGATTTGCTTTCCTGCATATTCGTAATTTTCATCTTTGAAATTAGGACGCAGACCGGAAGGCAAGCGATTAAACGCTTTACGCGCTTGAAAATCTGCCATGTTACGCGATGTAAAAGTCTGTTCCACAGGTTCCGCACTGCGGTCATAATCGCGAATAACGCCCCAAATTTCAGACTGATAAGGCGAGGCAAAACCACATGACGCAACAATGCGTAAGATTTCCCCAATGGCTGCACCTTCGCAAATCATGTCGCAAGTGTAATCGTTATCTATACAAGCTTGCCGCCACTCGACTAAAGACGCATCCCAAAGCAACTTTTCTGGTAATGGATCAACGTTTAGTTTTCCACTTAAAATGTTACGAAAATGCGGTGCAGGGTTTGAGGTTGTGACTAGGTTTGTCCACCCGCTTCCTGCCACATAGTCATATACATATCCCGATGCTTTGACCGAAAGTTGATCAACTGCCCTATTGCGAGCGGTAACATAAATCAGTGCTAAGTTTTTCTCGTTCAAAGGCGGTTTGCGTTTGATGTTGACAAACCGAACTAGCGACACGTTGTCAACTAAGCCGTCATTGTCTAAGGGGAAAGTGTTGTTTGAGCGAATTCCAAAGAAATCAAGAATAGAACCTGCATAAATATATCCAACTGGTGTAAATTGACTAGCACGAAATGCCGAACCGCGTTTAATTTCAACGTCATATAGACCCGGAACAAAAACTGTATTGTCAAGATAAAAGGTTGCTGTATTTTCCTCAAGCGTGACGTTTTTAACAGCAGTAGTTGTGTAATTGTTATTATCATATACGTTTGAACCAGCACCAGTAGTAAAATAACCATTGGCTTCAAAATTCGGTCCAATAGGCGCGACATTTTGACCAATTACAAAATTAAATGCAGAAATCCAGCCTCGATTAGCAGGCGGTTGCGGTAACGTTGAACCGTAAGATGTTCCGAATTTAAACTTGATTTGGCAACGCACTTGACCTTGCGACTTATCGCGCCAATGCAATTCAGGAAAATTTATCCAAGTTGTTGTGCCTCTTTTCCGCATACGAATGCGAAAGGGAATTTCCAACTTTTCTGTTGCAAAATCGTTGTGAATTAAACCGTCAATTCTGATATGCAACCAACTTTCGTCCGGTGCATCTGCCGTTGTCATTGCATGATAAACCGGCAAACCGGCATCATATTGCACACCGTTTGCTTGCGATATGCCATGCACAGACATTTCAGTGTTTAACTCAAATGTGCGCCCTATTCTGGAAGAATAAGGAAGCGGTTCACTATCGGGAAGGTTTTCAAAAATATAGACTTTTAGATCGTTTTCGTTGTCTTTTGCGGACGCATCACCAACTCGAACTTCCGACAATGCATGCGGCCCGGCTAATCCTAACAGACCGTCAACAAATTCGTCTTGCCCGATCAATTCAACAATCGGTTCCGAAACAAACGGGGGATAAATGCGACGTGTTCCAACCACCGTTGGAAACTGTGCGTTTGGTGCTAAGACGTTTCCTTGAATAGAAGCCGGGTTTAACGTGGTGTTTTGATCATCGGCCACAGGACGCGCAGACCGTGTAGGAACAGACGTTAGAGCACTCACTACCAGACCGCCGACGACAGACACGCCAGCGGCTAGCAGCTTAGCCCCAATGGTGCCTTTAGCGAACGCTGCACCAAGGAACTTTGACGCGCCCCCGGCGGCAATGCCTGCCGTCGCAAAGCTAAGCGCGAGCGCGGCGACAAGAGCGAAAATCTGTTTTCCGCCACCATCACGCCGACCGCCTTGCACCGGCATTTGAAAGGTCACGCTTACCAATTCGCCAGATTTAGAAGGGCGGGGCTTTACCATTCGCCAAAGATCGCGAGGAATAATGTGCCCGGAAATCGACACCGCACCAAGCTTGCTAAACTCTTGTGGCAGGTAATCGGACGCCTCGACAATTTCCGCAATCGTCTTGCCGGGTTTCCAGCTTTCGATTTTAGGCGAACCTAAAAAGAAAGGATCACGCCAAATTACAGCAATGTCTTGTGCCTGCGAAAGCATTTGACCCGTTCCCTTATCTGTATGTGGTCAAGGCTGACAACAACAACCGCACAGCCTAATTCAACATGCATCACTTTGCGGTTTGACGTTATCACACCAACGTGACCAACTCTAGTAGAACCGTAAAGCGTCATTACCGCCACGTCAAACGGTTTGATTGCTTCGCGTTCGATTTCCTGCCATTCTAGCCCGTCTTTGCCTTTGCCGATTTCTCTAGCAACAGCAATTAACGATTTAGCGGAAATTTCTGCATAAGACGGCAATTCTATTGACAATTCTTTCGCGTAAATCAAACGCACTAAACCCCAACAATCAACGCCAGTAAAATCACGCCCGCCGTCCTGAAACGGCAAGTCTGTATAGCTACTTTCCCAAACATGCGGCATTACCAAAACAAACCGGGGCAATTTTCTTCTGTTGCCCGAATTCCGGGGTAGCTTTCTTGCATGTAATCCCAAGATCGTAAAGTGCCTGTAACCGAATTTCCGTCAATTGTGGTTTCAGTTAAAAACAGGTTTAAGGCTTGGTATTCAAATTGCGGCGGATTATCAATTGCCGTATGAGGCACAACGCTTTCGTCAAACCTAGCAGACGAATAAATCGTAAGATCGACAATCGGGGGATTTACTGCGTCAAGTAAAGCTTGCCCGATTACTCGATCAACGTTTTGCACTGTGATTTGACTTTTAGCAGGCTGTTCAGTATCGCTTAGAATTTTAATATCAAACTGAAAAGCTTGATACAGCTTTCCGTTAATGTCAATGTTTTGCGAGTTTGAAACAACCCTGATAACGTCACCTAAAGAGGGGTGGCGAATATCTAAAAACACAAGCGCAAACTCTGCGCTTTCTTGTTGGTTTATCGCTTCACCAAAAGTTGTTGAAAGTGTGCGATTTACAGTCACAGTAACACCACCGAAAAGCCAAGCGTAAACAAGTCTTTTGTCACTCGCGTTTCGCTATACGCAGATTGACCGGGCTGCAAAAGAAACTTCATTCGTGTAGCAAATGAACCTGTATAGCCAATCATCGGATCAACCCAAAGAAAAGGCAAGTTTCCTTCCTTCAAAGTTGTATGAAAAAACGTCCTGAATATACCACGTTCCGTTGCCGAAATGAGCGGCAAAGAAACCTGATAAATGCGAACTGACCCTGTTGACTTGCGCCGCGTAATAGGCGGGCCGATTTCAGGGTTAAACGCATCAACGTTTGCTTGCGGCCCGCCTTGAACGCCTAGCGCGCCTGCGCGCCTCAAGCCCGTTGGCCATGTTGGATCAGCCATTAGCGCACAACCCCTTTTCTAGATGACCCATAGCGCATTTGCTGCACGTCATCAAAGTTTCCTTGCCCATAACCTTCGCGGACGGTATCAATAATAATGTCTTGAACCTCGACCCCATTGCCATCCGTTCGATTGCTTTGCGAAACGCGCGTATTGTCCGCGTTGTTGATCACGTTGACCACCACGCCAGACCCTTTAGCCGGTGCTTGTGCAGCGCCGTTGATTTGGACGCCTAGCGACCCGTCCGGGCCGCGCTTAAGGGGCATGACGGCTTCCGGCCCCGCCTCGCCCATAACCCCTAGCGCGCCGCCCTTAGCGAACCGGAAAAGGGTTGGTGAATTGTATATGTCATTGGTGAAAGCGCCGCCCTTAGCGAACGCAGGGACGCCCGCCGCCGCTGCACCTTTCCCGGTTACGCCACCATCTGCAAAACCAAAAGCTTTCAAGAGCGGTTGCACGATAGCCGCTTGAATTGCAATGTTTATCAAGTCTTTGACGATAGATTTGGCAAGATCACCGAAATTTGCCTTACCTTCAACAACAAGATCAGCAATTGACGATCCTAACTTTTCAAAGCTTTGCACTTGCAAATCTTTGATTTGTTTTCCTAAGTCTTTAGTTGTCTTGCCTAGAACTTGGCCCCATTGTTCCGCAGAACCGCCAGCCCGTAAGAAAGCCGCCTCGATTGCATCAAGCGAAGAAATGTATTGTTCATTTCCGATAACGCCATTTGATAGCGCCGTGTCTAATGCAACATAAGCGGTTTTTGCTTGGTCAAACGGTTCTGTAAGCTTGTCAAGCTGATCAGCGATTTTCTGCAATTCGGTAACAGTAGCGGACGCGCCACCACCGCCATCGCTAGAAACAGCGGGTAAATTGCTTTGAATTTGATTGCGAAAGCCAAACGGATCGAGTGCCGGTCCTTGCGGCCCCATGCCGCGACCACCGCCAACGCTTTCGGAATAAGCCGCACGAGCATTTGCCAAATTCCAAGCATTAATTGCAGCGGACGCCAGCATTCCGGATAGTCCGGCAGTTGCATTAGTTGCAGCGGCAAATTGACCGGCCAATAAACTTGCAGCAGAATAGATTTGGTCAACGTAGGATTTAGACGCTTGCAAGTTAACGTTAGCTTCTGCGCCATACTGTGCCAATTTTTCAAGCGCTTGTGCAGCCTCACGCAATGGTGCAGGCAAATCTTGCCCGGTTGGGGAAATCTGTTTCAAAATTGCAAGTGCTTTGGCGGCACTATCTGCCAACTCTTTTGGTCCTTTTGCTTTCCCTATTTCATCAATTGCCGCTGCCAAATCTTTAGCTTGTTGCGGAAGAATGCCTAGTTTTTTTGCTGCGTCTTGTGCAAGAGAAGTAAAAAGTTGAAGCGCGTCGTTTGCGTTTGCAAGTGAAAAAGCGTCATCTAACGGCAACATTGCGATTTCATTTTGCGCCCTTGCGATGTTGTCAAGTTGTTGTGTTACATCGGCAAGAGGGGCTTGCAATTGTAACACAACGCCTTTCAAATCATCAAAAGTTTGCGCGAGCGCAACACCTGACAAAAATTCAGAAAACCCTTTAATTTGTGAAGCAAATTCACCGAATTGTGAAGTTAATTCAGCCGTTGATGTTGCTGCAATTTCCACATATGCTTTATATTGTTCAAAGCTTTTACTAAGCGTTTGCATTGCATCATCAAGTGTTTTCGCTTTTTCACCAACCCCAAAGATTGCCGTTGCAATGGTCGGTAAAACGACCGCCGCAAACAAACCTGCCGCTGCACCAACTGCGCCGAACGCTAAGCCAAGGTCAGGAAGCTGGACCGCGAGCGCTTGCACAAAGTTACCTGTAACAAAAGACTGTTGCCCGACTTGCGAAAGTTGTTGTGTTGCAATTCGCAAGCCTTGCCCGGCAACTCGCAATTTACGGCCACCTACTGCAAAAGAATTTCCTGCCCTATCGCTTGCACTCGCGAGTTGTTCCATTTCTTGCGCGGCTTTATTACTCGCGCCGCTAACTAAACCAATTTCTTGCGATGCTTTCTTAACTTCCATACCTAATAAATCGGACGCTTTGCTAGCGCGCCCGGCTGCAATTGTCACCTTGTCTAAGTCTTGTTCCGCTTTGACAAGTCGGGAAGTGTCGGCGGAAAAACCAAGCGTTGCAATATCGGTCATTTCTTTGTGCCTTCCTCGATTGCCTTTTGTCGTCTTGCATTAATTTCAAGTTGAGTTTCTTTGCAAAATTCGTTATCCATCGCGCGCAACGCGGAATACTCAAAAGGTGAAATGTCTAAGCCGGTCAAAGTAGAATACGCCATGAATTCGGACGGTGTGATTTTAGAAACCAAACCATCTTTGACGCGAGTGAAACAGTCAGAAATGTCAAAATACAGATCAAACAGGTATTCGCCCGCCTCTGGAATGAGTAAAGGCGGGCTTTCGATTTCGGCGCGTTCGTTTCGGTCGCGGCGCGTTTCGTCTTTTTCATCTGGAATATCATACCGGATATAGACCCGCACCGCGTCCGCTAGCGCCAATTTCAGGTTTGAAAAAAAGCGCGGTCATCCGATAACGCTTCGTCAAGCTGATCACGAAACCAAACCAATTCCGTAAGCACTTCCGTAACGGTTTCTTTGTTGCAGTCGGGTTTCTTGCCTTTCCAAGTCATTTCCGACTTAGACCAATCCCAATCAACGATTGATGCACGAATAAGCACAACTGCGTTATGTTCCAATTCGGACGCGATGACAGCTTTACCGCGTTGACGCTGTTGCAAAACGCGGTCATTCAGTTGCCGCCGAACCGGGCGCACCTGCGCGTCATCTTGCGAAACGAGCGTCACAAAAATTTTCAATCCTTCACCCGTGCCCGGATGCTTGATTTCAATTACGCGCGAGTTTGGTTGAATTGCGGAAATGTCCATTTTTCGATCCTGTGAGGTTGTCGGGGTTTTGGTAGTGTAGCAGCGGGCGCGAGCGCCCGCCTAGATAGGTTCCTGCCGCGCCCTTATCAGGTAACCGCAGCCGTAGTATTAGAAAAGGCTTGTGCCGTCCCGGCTGCGTTGCTGGCAACGACGCGGCCTTGAATAAGCTTGCCAAGTTGTGCGGAAGTCAAAACGAAAGTGCTATTGACCGCACCGGCAATTGCCACACCACCGGCAAACCACTGATAAGTGTAAGTCGGGGTAGGTGAACCCGTCCAAGTGCCGTTGGAAAGCGTGAGCGTTTGACCAACGGTTGCCGTCCCGGTAATCGCAGGTAATGCCGTGTAAGCCGGAACAGTGCCCGCCGTTGTCGGGTTGACAACAATTTCCGATTGCACCAACGCGAGATTATACACTTCCACGTCAAAATCTTCATTTCGCCCAAACGGACGGCGCGGCCCGGCAACTAAGCCTCGGTTGTAAATGATTGAGGCAACACCGCCGGAAAAAGTTGCGTCATTGCGCACCATCTTAAAAGCGTATTTGTCAACTACAGTTGGCCGCCCTGCCGTGCGCAAAAGAATTTGCCCCGCATCAAATGGAAGTCGTGCGACTTCTAATTCAGGATCGCCCGCATTGCTAATCCCTTTCGCTTTGTCAAGCACCAACAAATCCCAAGTGTCGTAAGTGAGAATGTTGGTTGCTGTCCCGACTTCCCCATGATTGCCAATGCCTTTGATTTCAACCCAAGTAAGGGCTTCATATCCGGTTTGGTCAAGATCAGCGTTTTGAGGGGTTGCGCAAATAAACAGCTTGCTATTTGCGTTGCTGTTGACATATGCTTGCGGAATTACAAGCGCACTTGTCGCAAGTAAAGCCGCAAAAATGCTAGCGAGTTTCATTGTCTTTCCGCCTTTCATGTTTCGGGGGCAAAGTATTCGTAGCGACATGATACCGGAAACAAGATTTGGTGTCCATCCTCTATCATGTCCATAGTTTTAGGAACGTCATTTAACTGCAATCGAGCATTTCCAAAACTCAATACCGTTCCTTTTGCAAATGCATTCGCAATATCAGTTTGCATTTGATAGGGAACAAACGGCCCCGCACCATCAACCGGCCAATGCAAAATTAACCTAATAAATCCAGCATATTGAACATCTTTCCCCCATGTTCTGCCGTTGTCATTAGACAAAAAAACGACTTCAATATATTTCTGATCATCCGGGGGTAAAAAAACCAAACCCGGATATTTGACAGGTATTGAAGGAAACAAAACGACAAGTTTGGACGCGGTTCCTTGTGTCAATGCGGTTTGAACCTCGATCATATCACAACCTTTTTGCTATGTCTTTGACGACACCGTTGACGATTTTTTGCCAGTTAGCGACAGCTTTATCTAGAAAGCCGTTATAGAGGTTCTGTTTTCGCGCGTATATTGCAGACCACCCGAAATAAAACGTTGCGCCAATGGTAAATTGTGCAAGCAACGCAATCGTGACGTTTTCATTATAGGGCACTTTCATATCAGGATCGCCGCGAACCGGACCCGTAGGAAATCCGCTGTAAGATCCTTGCCCGCTTGCGCGAAGAAATCCAGTGTCAACCGGCATTGAACCGCCCTTAGCTTTTGGCAACTGCGCTTGGTTGATCAGGCGTTGCACGCTTTCTTGTGCAACGATCCGCATAAGTTGCTTGTTTTTCAAGACGATAGCAGCAACTTGCGCTTGAAATTCATTAGCCATTTTGGTTAAATTTCCTCTTGCGTGTGTGGACGGCTTGCGATAGTGTCACGCAAAATACATGGGGTTGTGATGAAACTTGAAGATGCTGAAAAAGAACTTGGCGACCCTGCAAATTTTGTTTTGTCATCGGATAACCATTTGACTTTGCGCCGTTGGGCTGTTCTAGCGGGCAATGACCCGGTGCAGGTTTACAGGATGACCGCCGCCGAACTAACAAACCTCTATCACGGTTCTAAAAAATCATCAAGTCAAACGCTTATCAGCGATGTAACGCACGCAATGTTTTTGCGCATTTTGCAAGCTGTTAGCGCACCCGGTTTCAACGTTGAACTCACGCAAGAGTTAGTTGCAGCGTATTTGAAATCCGACGCAATGCGCAGCGTATATGAAAACGCTGCACGCAAAGTTTTTGAAACCTTACCGCCTCGCGCTTTACAGGTATCCGGCCCCAATGGTGTTGGGCTAATAGAAGGAACAATTCATTACGCAACTGAAAAGATTTTGCGAATTGTTTCAATCGGTCATCCTGTTATGATGGTTGGCCCGGCAGGTTGTGGAAAAACGACAATTGTGGAACATATTGCACGCGGCTTAAATTTGCCGTTTTACATCACAAACGCAATCAACGATACTCACGAATTAATTGGCTTCATTGATGGTCACGGAAAATATCACATCACACCGTTTCGCAACGCTTTTCAAAATGGCGGGGTATGGGTTGCAGACGAAATAGACGCTTGGAATGCATCTGTGCTACTCACTGCAAATAGCGCACTTGCTAACGGTTATATCGTGTTTCCGGATGACCCGCGCCCGGTTATGCGGCATCCTGCGTTCCGCATGGTTGCGACGGCTAACACGTTCGGCACTGGCGCAGATCGTGTATACATCGGGCGGAATGAGTTGGACGCGGCTAGCCTTGACAGGTTCGCAACAATTGAAGTTGATTACGATGTCAATTTAGAGCGACAGTTGTGCAACGGTCGCGATGATTGGTTATCATACGTTTGGAACATACGCAAGATTGTTACAAACAAGCATATTCGGCATGTTGTATCAACTCGCGCAATCAGCAACGGAAGCGCTGCACTTAACGCAGGCTTATCATGGAATGATGTTGCAAGCTTTTACTTGTTCAAAGGTATGTCAATCGATGACAGAAAAAAAGTTGAAATGCCACTTGACAAGTCGGGAAAAAAAGGCTAAGTTGTATTCAGCAACGAAAGGAACGCACTATGCTTAGCCCCGCAACTCTTGAACGTGTTTCGCACTCTTACCGTCGCGGCTATTATGACGGTCACGCCCGCAAGCCGCAGCAAAATGACCCGGTGCAGAAAACCGCGCAAGGTATCCCGATGAAACCTTTTAGTGATGTTGATTACTTTGAAGGATACCGGGCCGGTTTGAACGATTATTATTGGACGGCTTTCCGGGCCGGTGAAATCACGGAACAGCGCGCCGCTTTTATGGAAAGGCATCTAAAATGAAACCTCTAGCTATGGTCGTATTTATGTGCGCCCTTGTAACCGTCCCTGTGCTTATCACGGCACCCGAACGCATGCGCGAGCGGGCAGAACGTGACGCGGGCTTTAACGCTTTCATTGACGCACTGGAACGCGCCAAGTATGACGCAGAATTCCGCGCGCTTTTGTTAAAATAACTCTTGACAGGGCTTGCCGCGTGTGCGATACAGAATGCACCAGCAACGAAGGGAACGCACAATGTCGGCAACTTGGAAAAACTATCTGGACGTTATGAACGCAGAAGGCAAAGACGCAGCATGGAAATTTGCCCGCAAAGCTTTTGACAAAAATAGCGTAGATTTCAAAGCCGCACAGAGGTTTCACGCGCCGACTGCCGCCGACAAAAAGCAAAGCGAAAAGCGCCAAGCGGCTATTGCAGCGACAAGCAAAAAAGAAATTTTGCAAAATTGCCAGTTTGCAGGATTGCGGAAGCTTGGCAAATGACAAGAAAAGAATTTTGGGGCAAAGAAACGACTTGGAAAAGTCACATTCTTAAAGCTATGGTGAAACCGCCGACCTACAAAAAACAAATGTTTCATCTTGCTATCAACATGCAAAGCGACGTTAAGCACACGTTAATGTGTTGCTTGTTGAAAAGCAAAGCAAGACCTTTCGACTTGTTCGGTAACATGCTTTGACCATCTTTCACGGTGACGATACAACGCATTTTGGAAAATTCCGCCATGCGGACCCTGTAGCGTTTTTCGGTTTTTCTAGCGTCCAAGCGATCACCGATCACGTCGCCCGGCTAACCCCAAACATGCGTTGCCCCTATGCATGGGAACAACAGCGCGGCCCTGATCCTTGGGCCGGTAGTGCCAGCATGTCACAAGCCATCATAACCGCCCGCACAGGCTGGCAGGAAGGCGCACGACAGGCGCGAAACGTGTTAGCCCGGCTGGATGCCCTGCGACCCCTACAGCGCCAGCGCGCGCACGGCTTGGCAGGCGGTTCGGTGAACATCGGGCGGATGCTATCAGGCAACCCCGCACACATGCGCCAGCGCCCCGCGTTGCCCGGTCGGCGCATCGTGACCCTGTATGTTGAAGCGACGTTTTCGGCAGGCGTGACGCCCGCGCAGATTATCATGCGCGCGACCATGATTGCCGCCGCCTGTGATCGACTTGAGGCACGAGGGTATTCCTGCGAAATCGTTACAGTTTTCACTGTTACAAAGGACGGTGTTAACGGTGTTTTTTGCATGCATCAAGTCGCACTCACTGTCAAAAGCGCCGGGCAACGCTTGAACCTTGATGACGTAGTTTTCGGCATTGGTCACCCTAGCGTTTTTCGTCGCTACGTTTTTGCGCTTGTGGCATGTGAGCCTGCACTTGAACGCATTTGGCATTCACAAGGTTTTCCGGCATCAGCTTTCAATGATGATCACCAGCCGCGACAGGGCGCATTTTTCATCCCTGCACTACAGTTATCCGACAAAGTTGACCGCGACAATGTGAACGAAGTTTTTCGCTTCATAATCCCGAAAAAATTGCAGATAGTGCTTGACGGCGAACGTGCGACAGGTTAGATAGGTGTTATCAGCAACGAAAGGAACGCACTATGCAACACATCATTCAAACCAACATCAAGACCGCCTTGAGTGCAGAATATCGCACTTTGCAAGTGATGATTGATGACGTTCGCAGCGATCACGGTTTGCGACTTGTCAAAAATGCTTTCAAGATCATCTATAATGGAAACACTTATGAGGTAAAATGCAAATGCAACGGCGCTGCGCTGCGCGACCTTGTAAGTGCATTCGACCGCGCCGGGTTTCTTGACTGACACACCAGCCGCCCGGCACAACCGGGCGGCACTCACGCTTGAGAGGAACGCACGATGAAACGACTTCGCCCGATGTGCTACCGTGACGCGCTTGAATGGCTTGTCAACAATGATGATACAGAATGGACGGGCGACGAAGAACCTTGCATTAGCGTAACCGCTGCGCTTGTCGCGGATATTTACGACCGCACAAACGAGGAAGTAACCGCAGATTTGCGCAAAGCTTTGAAGGATGCTGGACGATGAATTACACACTTCAAACACCAGTTGTGGAATGCGAAGTTTCACCGCACCGCTATTTGTGGAATGCGCCTTGTCCCGATCATTACCCGACCAAATGGGAAGAAGTCAAAGCGGCTGCGCCTTACAAGCCCGGTGAAGTCGTTTATGTGGTGTATGGTGACACGTTCCGCCGCGCGCTTATCGGTCGCCTAACCTGCAAAGTTGCGGGCGATGGTTTCTTGCGGGAAGCGTATGAGGTTCACCCGGAAACCAAAGCTGGCAGATGGTCTAAGCGTTGGTATCTCGCGCACCCCGGCTATATTCAGCGCGGTTACCAGCGCGCCGGGCTTGCGCCGGAAATGCCTGCATGACACAGACCGAAGAAATACCAAACCACATGCGCACAGAACTTGCGCGCATCGGTGTAGTTTTACCTAAACCCGAACCGGTGAAATATTCGACACCTTGGAAACCCGCTTACAAAGGCGAAGAACCGCCATTTTAGAGGAACGCAAGATGACACGTTTGCAACTTTCCTGCCAATGTGGCGCGACTTTCCGCAGCATGGCGCAGGAAATTTATCACAGGCACAATTTCCCGGCGGTTTGCATCAAGCGCGAACCGCGCAACTTTGCGGAATTTGTTGAAATGCAATGGCGCACCGCATGGTTGCGCGAGTATGGCTTGAGGCTGTATGTGCGCAAAGGTTTTGCACCGGTAGATTTTACTATTGCTAATGTATGGGCAACCACGCGCGGACGGGGCTACCTGACAAGGTTTCTCGACCGTTGGGAACCGCACTATTCATTCGCTTTTGAAAACGTGCATAATGATCGGTTGCCCGGCTACCTTACACGGCGCGGTTATATCGAGACAAGCCCGCAACAATTTTTGAAAATAAAGACTTGACATTATCCGCAACAGCGGTTAAGTTAGCAATACGAAACGCGCAACACAAAGAAAGGAACGCGCAATGAACAATCAACGCCGGAAAGACATTAAAGCCGTGATTACCAAGCTTGAGAATTTCAAAGCTAAGTTTGAGGTTATCGCGGATTGGATTGAAGATTTGTCAGACCTTCGCAACGAAATCGCGGAAATCCAACAAGACGAAAGCGACAGTTTTGAAAATATGCCGGAAAGCTTGCAACAAAGCGAACGCGGACAGCAATCAGAAGAATGTATTGGTTACCTTGAGGACGCTTATAGCGAACTTGACACGTTCGTTGAAAGTTTGCAGGCTATCCATGATGAAACGTTTGACGCGGTTACAGACCCGCTTAACAACGCTAGTCAAGACTAATTTGCCAGCGCCCTAAGTGCCGCGCGTTCTTCTGGCGACAGTTGGACGCGCGACACATTCGCAAGCCAATCAACTTCGGTTCGCGCTTTGCAGCGACATTGAATGACTTCCTCTGGCGGTGCCCCTAGTGAGGCATCGCCCGGATACATCGCAGCGCCGCCGCCGGGAAAAATGAAAGGTTCATCAAGCCCAACCTTTTGACCTTCCATCGCGATATGCGAAGGGCGCACGCGAAAGTCTCCTGAGTTATCCCATACGCGGCGCACTTGATTGTTTTGCAATGCGCCCATGTCAACGGCTTGCTTAAGCGCTTCAAATTCAGATTGATTTAGCGCGCGTAACATTTCAGTGCGCGCAATAGTATCGCCTCTATACTTCAACACACGGTCACGATACCGCGTCACCATCTTTTCCCGCACGTCCGCAGGCAAAGATTTCCCATCTGCTATTGCGCGATTAAATACCCCGTCAAATCGCTTATCACGCAAGTTTCGTGTAAGGTAAGCCGGATCAAGATTGGCTAGCTGCATGTTAGCGCGAGCAACCCACCCCGCTTGTTGACTTGTCAAACCTACCGAACCGCCCATGCGTTTTCCGGTTGCAGGGTCAATTCTGCCGATCAAATCAAGCGCAACGTTACGCGGGTTGTTTCCCGCCTGCATACCTTGTTCCACTGTATTTCGCACAACTTGTCGCACGTCCTCGCCAATTTCAACAACCAATCGGCTTGAGTTTTCACGCAACCAAGCTTCCGCACGACTGTTGCGAACGTCAAACCGGAACACTGTGCGCCCGGATGGTGTGTTAAGATATTTCGGGAACGTTTCACCAACGGTAACCCCGCCTTGCTCAAATGCATCCTCGATCATCTTTGTTATCGGGCGCATAGCGGCATCGTTGAACCCTATGGCGCGGTAAGCCGCTTGCAAATCCCCCAACTCGATTGCGCGGATCACGTCGCGCAAGATCGCGTCATTTCCGACCGACTGCATAGCCGCTAGGAACACGTCGCGCAGGCGTGGCACAAGGCGCGTAACAAGCGCCTCTAGCTGTTGTACGGCTGTAGTCGTGACCATGTTCCTACCTGCGCAAAATAAGAGTATAGGCCACCGCTACACCGACAGACGGCTTACGGTCAATATGCACGATCTTGTAACGCACACCGTCCGCGATTACAAAGTCTGTCATTTCCGGTTCAACCTCAAGCGCTGCATGCGTTATCTGCAAATCGGACGCGACAGCTAGAGACTTGGCTACATACTTGAACTTTACGCCCCGCACCGCGCCGTCAAGCGTGTAGCTTGTTTCCACTGGCGAACCCGGATCATATGCCGGGCCGGTTCCGGGCGCAACCTTTACCAGTGAGGTAACCCCTTGCTTGAAATCAGGGTCAGCTAGTATCGACTTCGCTACAGCTTGCATTTCATCATAGAGCGACATTTTTTCGTTTTCCTTGTTGACAAGTGAAATTTAACCGGATAGGTATGACCTATCGAAACCGACAACGCCTAGAGAGGATTTCCCACATGGCAAAGACTGCACCTGAGACGACCCCCGCGACGACCCCCGCGACCGCACCCGCTGCAACTGCCCCGGCACCCGCGACGACCCCCGCGACCGCACCCGCTGCAACTGCCCCGGCACCCGCGACGACCCCCGCAAAATTCACGGTTCTGGCGGTTACCGCCGCCGTCGCAATGCCGGTCAAGGAAGTCGTTAGCAAACGTGGCGTGAAATCGCAATTCCCGTTTGAAGCGCTTACGGAAGTTGGCATGTCGTTCGGTGTGATTGGACGCGATGCTAAAAGCATGTCGTCTATCGTGAGCAACGCGAACCGCACCGCGACCAACAACCCCGTCAAGAAAGACGCGAACGGCAACACGGTTTTCAAAATGAAACCGGTCAAACAAGCGGACGGCACGGAAATCAACCTGCCTTCCGAAGAACCGGAAACCGTGCGGCTGAAAGAATTCGTCGTGCATAACGTTGACCCGAAAACCGATCCGGAAGGGGCTTCCTGCCGCGTGTTCCGCACCAAGTAAGCACAAGCGGTTGCGACCCAAAACAAGCCCCGGCATTCGTGCCGGGGCATTTTCATACCCTCGACACTGCGCCGGAAAGTGACGAAAAGTCATTTGCGTAAAGTAAAGGCGCAAGAATTTCGTTAATCAACGTGAATTGAGTTTGAATGTCTGTTGCGGATGAGTAAACAGCATAATCAACAGACAATGCACCATCAATCGAGACAGACCGGTATTTATTTGGCGTCCAATCAACAGACAAAACGCCGGGCGTTACCTGTTCCCGCAATGCGGCTTCATATGTCGCCGCGATGATTTCACGCGGAATTTCATCTTGCAATATGCTGTAACCGTAATAGTCGGTTGCACCCGTTCTAGGCCACTCACGCAATTGCGGTCTAAGCCCAGTTTTCGATCCTGAAAACATCACGCGGAAACGTGCGTCAATCCATTCCGACGCAACTAACAACTTCGCAATTGCCGTTGTATCGTCCGCAAATTCGGTTGGAATGTCCAAATCTCGCGCTAGGCAATAGTCGCGCAAGCCGGTAGCGGTTCCGTAATAATCAGGCATCTTTCACCCCTACCGGCAAGCGTTTCGATTATGCAGTGAGTGCTTTAATCGCAGCCCATCCATCCGCTTCCGTGTCATATCCGGCCGGATCAATACCCGCAACATTTTCGACCCGTTTGCCGTCAATTCCAACAGCAAAATGTTTCTTTCCCGACTTTTGCAAGAAGTAAACAGGCGGGGCGGGCGGCACCGGATCAACAGGCGCAACGGGCGCGACAGGCTGCACAGGATCGAGAGACAACACGGCTTGTTGACCCTCAATCAAGCTTCCTTTTTCGTCGCAAAGCGGCCCCATATCGGGCGTGTAATCTTCAACATTTACGATCACAGGACCGTGCGACATTAAGACAAAACAAGTCGGGATCATTTCGGATCATCCTTTTGGGTTTCAGGTTTGCGAAGTGTAGCAGGAAGTTTATCGAATGTCACCCTATAACCTATCCCGTAAAAAGTTTCAATAGGGACGCCCGCGCGCCTTGCATTGGTGACAGCGTGTCTAATGTCCGGTTCTTGATCTTTGCGAGTATATTCTAAAATTCGATTGCGTAAAAAGTCGGATGAAACTATGCGTCCTTTAGCTTCAATTAAAGCGCAAGTAAGAGCGGCTGCATTTCGTTTAAGTGTTGGATAAATACCAACTACTTGCTCAAGCTTCATATGTCTTGACCAATTTGAATTGCAATAAATCCCTTGTTCGGGAATGTTTCTTTTTTACCGCTTGCGTAAGTTACCTCAAATTCCCCTTCGTATTCACCTATAGTTGCAGTGTCACCCGTTTGCCAATCGTGTTGAACCGTTGGGGTTCCTGTTGCAGTGATAATTGAAGCGCTTCTAGATGAGCGTGTATTGCTACCTTTTTTGTGCCAAGCAAAAACAACACTAGCCCCGGTCAAATCAACCGTAGTAGGTAAAAGAGCATACCGCAAAGATGGTGCAGTGTCACCGCGTTTGATAGTGAAAACATCTGCCATTTTGCTACCCTCAATTTAGACCAAAACACCGCCGGTTTGAGATTTGGCTAGCGTTCCGGTTCTTTTGCTATCCGCAATTGTTCCGCCGTTTTCAGATTGTGCAAGCATTCCGCCTCTTACACTATCCGCAATTGTTCCGCCGTTCTTACTTTCGGCGGGATATTCCCACCGATTATTTGCCACCACCGGCCCGGATGATGCTACAGCAAAACCCGACAACGGGAAAGCACCTAGAGCGATTGCGCGAGCGGTTGCCGTAGCTGTAGCTGACCCTGAGAGGGGTAGCGTGCCCGATGCCTGCGCGGATGCTGTAGCCGTAGCTGTAGCTGACCCTGAGAGGGGTAACGTGCCCGCCGCCGTCGCGCGTGCCGTTGCTGTAGCCGTAGCTGATCCTGAGAGGGGTAGCGTGCCCGATGCCTGCGCGCCTGCGCCTGTCTGTGCCGTCGCGGACCCTGAGAGGGGTAGCGTGCCCGATGCCATTGCCTGTGCGGTAACAGCCGCCGTTGCCGACCCTGAGAGGGGTAACGTGCCCGATGCCTGCGCGGATGCTGTAGCCGTAGCTGTAGCCGACCCTGAGAGGGGTAGCGTGCCCGCCGCCGTCGCACCTGTGCCAGCGTTTGCTAGTTGGGCATCATCTGCAATAGGTGAAGCGGCAAGAGGCGAAAAACCTAACATTAGGTTTCCTTAAAACAAAGTGATTACGCGGCAATAACCTCTTGCACCATTACCGCCTGCGCCACTGGCATTCGGGAGCGTTCCAGCACCGCCGCCACCGCCGCCACCGCCGGGGAAACCACCATTGCCACCAGCGCCACCAATGCCGCCGCTGCTACACCCGCCAGAACCGCCACCATCACCGCCATAGACCGGAACACTGCTATCAGAACCATTTCCAGCCGTGCCGCCAGAACCATTTCCAGCCGTGCCGCCTGTGCCAGTTGAGTTTGTGTTTCCATCGCGGAAAGATGCACCTTTGCCGCCACCTGCACCAGCCCTTGAAGTTGTGCCTGATGCAGTAAAGCCGGAACCGCCACCACCGCCACCCGGTCTATATCCACCACCAATTCCACCGTTTCCAACTGCGGTATTTCCTGCACCACCGTTGCCGGTTAAAGTGCTGGAAAGGGACACATCAGCAGGTCCAATACCACCAGCGCCACCAGCGCCACCACCGACAGCACCACCACCGCCACCGGAGGGAGGTCTAACAGTGACAAAAGATCCAAAGCTTGTTACACCGCCATTCGATCCGGTTGCACCATTTTGAGCGGTAGTTGTCCTTGCTGCACCACCTGCGCCGCCATCACCAATAGTTACAGTTTCAGTCGCGCCAAGTGCAGACGCAGCTATCTCAATTTCAATTCTGCCGCCTGATCCACCACCACCACCGCCGCCAGCGGCGGTGGTGCTATCAGCCCTTAAACACCCTGATCCACCACCCGCACCACCACTAAAAGCAAGAATTTTAACAAGCTTTGCACCAGCCGGTTTAACCCATGTAGAAGAACCAACTGTTGAAAACTCTTGAATATCGACTTGTTGCGCAATGTCTTTAGAGGAAGCGGTTACATAAACGATTGCAGAACCGCTTAAGTTGATTGCCGCACCTGCATTAGAAGATGCATCAATCGTTGTGCGTGATAATGTCGTGCCTGCCGCCGTGTAGGTTCCGACGCCGATTTCCCAATTTGCACCATCTTCAATTACATATCGAACTTGATCAGCGTCAACAATTCCAGCCGCCGCAAGAGTTTGAAACCCGGACGTTGCTGCGCCTAAAGTGATTGTGCCTGTTCCGGTTGTCGCGGTTGTCATCCGCGCCCGGTCAACTAGTTTGGTCATTATGCGCCGCCCGCGTCAATTTGGAAGCCGGTAACGTCAAACGGCTGACCAACTGTAATTGACGTTGATGCGAGCGTCATGTCACCACCGCCACCGGTTGCGGTAATCGTCCCTTGAATGTGACAAGTCGCACCTTGCTTAATTCGGAAATGCCCGGCGGTTCCGGTTGCATCTGCCGCCGCATCTGACCAAGTGCCAAGTTTGGTTTTTGATCCTGCACTTGCAGCGTTAAGCCAATCGGACGGTAAAGCGAGAGTTGCAATAACGGTTCCGCTATCAGCGGCGGCACAGTTTGCGGGCGGGGTTCCCGAACGAATTTCTAAAGTCGGCGCTGTTCCGGCTGCGGTTTCGATTGCGTCAAGCGCTGCGTTACGCGCAGCAACTGAGAATTGAAAAGTCATAGTGTTACCCTTTGTGGTTATGAATAAGCCGGGGTTTTGCGCCCCGGCTTATCCTTCCTGTCCCTCGCCTTTCGATTAGCCTAGCAGCGTAACAATGTGTTCTTTCTTCACCGCTTTGACGCCCCATGCAAGCGCAACTTCCGCCCGGATTTTGCGGTAACCCGGATAGAGCGAAATTTCGTAAACCATGCCCGAACGCGGATCAACGATATTCATACGGTCAAGTGCAAGGTCACCTTCCTGCGGAAGTGCCGGGGCACGCGCGACAAGGTGCAATGCATTGCGCGAAAAAGCGATATTTCGCGTGGCAATTGCAAGTCGCGTGATCAGCGTTGCCGCTGCGGGAATTGCTTGACGCAGACCCGGTGCTTGCAGCGTGATCGAACCGCCGTTAGAAACATCAGCGTCACCAGATGCCACAACGTAACGGTTAGTGTCACCAGCAAAAGTAACAATGTCACCGGCAAGAATTGAACCGGTGCCCGCGACGGCAAGCGTGATCACCGTTGCACCGATTGCGTAACCGGCTGCGTTGGTAGTCATACTTGCACCAGTGCCGACCGCGCGTGTAGTAACGGCTGCGCTTTCCTTGATAGATTGCCCATTAAGATTGAGCAATTCACCATCGCGCAAAGTCATTGCCGTTCCGGCTTCACTCACGCGCGTAAGGTTTTGCAGCGTGCGCAAGGCTGCGCCCGCAGTCGTGTCAAGAACAAGCGAACGGTCAGTGAGGGGTGCGCCGTTGTCGTCAAGCAACTTTTTAGTTTGCGCGGTTTCACCAACAGTAGTTGCAAAAGGCGTAGTGCCGGGCGTGCCGATAGCACGCGAAGCGCCTAATGTAGCCTCAAGCCAAAGATCAGCCTCGATTTCATTGGTCAGGGCGCGCAAGGCTTGTGCGAAAAGATCAGCCTGCACGTTCAAGTAACCTGCACCGGTATTCAGCCCGCGCTGTTCTTCACCAATCCAACCGAATTCCGAAAACTTGGATTTCGTGATAACGATAGTATCGTTACCAATAACGCGGTCAGTCGGTTCCGGAACAGCCATTGCCGGGTTGATGTTACCAGTCGTCATTTGCGGCGAAATGTGGTAAACCACCGATTGCCCGACCGCTGCGCGTTCCGCGTTGACGTTGCGAGTAACAGAAGGGATAAACCCGACCAATTCGCGCGACACAACATCAAGACCCGCGAAAAGGTCAGGAATAAGGCGCGTAAGCGTGTTGGCATATGCAGCCATATGCACGATTGCGGGCGCGGCAAGCGGCGACAGCAAAAATGCAGCGCGTTTAGGTTGGAAAGACATAGCGAATTCACCTCGCATTGAAGGGGATTGAAGGGGGAAAGGGTCATCCGACCAAATGACCGCTTGTCATCCAACGCGCGGCTACACACGAAAACTAGCTTTCCGTCCGGTAAGTGTCAACATATGATCTTGACAAGACTAGTAATTTAACCTAAACGGTTAAATCGCATGAGACAGGAATATAGCAGATGATCGCTCTAATTGGCACACCTAAACAAATTGCATGGGCTGAAACAATTCGCATTGATATGCTAAAAGAATTTGACAACTGCATGTCTGTTTTAGTGCATCAAAATAAACTTCCTGCACAATTTTTTGAATGGGCTTTGATCATTGAAACAGCGGCTAAACAGAATTCGGACGCTGGCGATTGGATACGTTTTAAGGGAAAATTTTACAGCGTTGCAGCCCACACAGGTTTGTTGCATGACTTGCGCAATAAACTAGATTGGTCGCACGAGGAAGAAAAAGCCATCGGTTACGGGGTTTTTGACAGGCTGAAAGAAATTGCAGTTTGAAGCCATCGGGTTACTTAAGGCACGATACCGTGATGTTTCTTGCATCATCTTGCGAGCGGATGACAGATGGTTGCAAGTTAGGATCACCAGTCACAAGGGCTTGCCGCAAGGCTACAGCATGGGTCAATGCTTGTGGTGTGATCAATCCGAACTGACCTTGCGCAACGGTCGCGCAGTTTTTCCGGGGTTTTTTCAGTTGTGTATGCGAAAAATAAGTGTTGACACGCTACGCAAGACGGGTTAGGTTAGTAATACGAAACGACACCAGCAACGAAAGGAACGCAAGAAATGGCTAGCTGGATTGGTGGAACCGACGCGCAACGCCTTTATCAATACACACTTCCCGTCGCGCGCAAGGAAGTCAAAGAAGCCCCGGCAATGATCGCGGCTTTTAAAGATCAGATCGCGAAATTTTGGGCACAACGCGCGCTGTATGACGCGGCAAGTTATGATCGTCGCCGCATCAATCGCCGCATCAAGAATCAACTTCGCGACCTTCGGTCATATTAGAAACAAATCAAATGGTCGCAAGACCTTATTGCAAAATTCGATAAGTCGGCCCGCTAAGGGTCGATTTTTTGCTTGACACTATTTGCGACAAGCGTTAAATTTAATTCACGACGCGAGCAACGAAGGAAACGCACAATGAACCGCACCGAAGCAAAAGCCCGCTTGACGCAACTGCGGAAAGATATTGACGCAAAACTTGACGAATTGAATGGTTTGGTTGATAAGCTTTGCGCTAACGAAATTACCCCGGAAGCTGCGATCGCGCGGGAAATCGAAATCAAAGAACAGCTTGCCGCCTTGAACGCAGAATTTAAGCGCATAAATTCTTTGCCTTGCTGCAACATTTAACGCTTGACAGGTTATGCAAGACAGGCTAAACCTAACTCACGACACCAGCAACGAAAGGAACGCACGATGACTTTTGACGAAGCTTGCCAGAAAATCATTTCCGACCCGAAAGTGGACGGATACGCTAAAGCTTACGCGAAAGCCGGGCTTGGTATGAACGGGCGGGTGCAGCAAGTGCAGGCACTCTATATTCTCAACAACTTGCAATACTGGCGGCACCCGGACGCTAAGGCGGTTCGAGCAACGCTTAAAGAAATCGGAAAATCGGCTCGCTAGGGCCGATCACTACACTTCACACACCAGCAACGCGAGAGGAACGCAAAATGACTAACGTTAAACACTTCAACCCGGAACGTGCCGGTTATCACGACTTGATCGCTTTTGCCCGCGACCTTCAACGGCAAGGGTTCATTTTTGCGGCGGCGCATTGGCGCGCTTATGCTCAAGATCAATGGGGCAACTAAAATGCAAGTCGCCGGAAACTGGCAACCCGTCAAATCTTCACCGGGCGCGGAAATTTACCGCGTCAACAACATTCGACTTGCGCGAGTATGGCGCAAATTTGGCGAATGGCAGATCGCTTGCGACTTGCCAGACGCAGACATTAAGCAACACCTTTTCCCCTCGATTGAGGCGGCGAAGGATTATCTTGAAAAGCGCATTGCGCGTTGGTTTGACAGGGTGGATGCATAATGGATGACACAGGTTTGCAGCACGCAGCTTTCCCCCATTCTTTTGAATTCAGGGGCGGAAGCTGCGTTGATCACGGCTTGACAAAGCGCGAGTATATGGCAACGCATTTGCTTGCAGGCATGTTATCAGACGAAATGGTAACGCGAAATTTAGGCCCGGAAATAGTCGTGCGAAGTGCCGTCCGTCTTACCGATATGCTATTGCAGGAATTGGCAAAATGACCATAAAAGAAATTATCCAAGCCATCACGAGGGGGGTTGAATAGGGATACTTGTTTTGCTTTGGCTATCGCTTGCAATTGCCGGATTAGGCGGCATTGCGTTTGAACGCAGGCGCGACTTTATGGGCGCGCTATTCATCGTTGCCGCCTGTCTGTGCCAAGTGCCTGCCTATGGCGCGTTTCTAGCGCCCTAGCATCTGCCGCCGCGCCCGGACCCGACAACAGGCGCGGCGGCAGGCATCAACCGGGGAGGAAATGAGGCAACGCAGGGGAGTAAGCCACGCGCCTCAACACCCGATCAATCTGTAATGGTCAACTCACCCTTGCGCATAAGGGCGGCATGTTCCGCCTGTTGCATAGCAGGAAGCTTTTCAAAGTCTGCACGGCGCATGGTGCGAGCGCGAGGATTGCCGCCGCCGCCGTTCGACCCGGTTCCGCCACCCGTGTTTGTCTTGATGAAGGTATCCTTTTGCGGATGCATGTCAACAAGCATTTGAATGGCTTCCTCAAAGTCTGCAACCTCACCCGCTTTCTTGCGCGAGTAAAGCACGTTTCCATCTTTGTCTTTTGCCGTGATTTTGTCGTTTTCGATTGTGAAATTCCCACCAAATGCTGCGCGAATGAAATCCAGCGGAATTGCAATGTTATTTCGCAGGAATTCAGAACCGTTGAAAGCCCCGTCAAGCATCATGTTTTTAATGCGACCCGTAAGTGTTTCAATCACCTTATCCTTTTCGCTAATCTGTGCGCTGTAGGATTTGCCGATTTCTTCGCGAACCTTATCAACTTCACCGGCATCAATCAATTTCTTTTGATCAATCTTTGACAGTTTGTCGAATGCCTCGCGCGCCGCTTTAGGGTCAAGACCTTCAAAATCTTTCAGCTTTGTTGCAAGCGTTTCTTTCTCAAGCCGATGCTGTTTGTTTTCATTATTCAATTTGGAAATGGTATCCAGCCCGATCACCATTTCATTTCCGGTAGGATCGAGAAACACCGGGTTGCCGTCTTTAAGCGCAACCTTGTCACCGTCCATTTTCCAAGTCGGCGCACCGTTGTTAAATGCAAGCGGAATTCCCGCTTTTGCCATCATCCAAACGAGTAAGTTAGTCGGGTTCGATTTCATTTGCGGCCATCCTGCCAATTATTGCCCATTGCCATCCGGCGTTTTAGGCGGGGTTGTGGTTTGCGTTTGAGTGCCCGGCAAACCATCGGGGTTGTCCAATTCACCCGCGCCCGGTTCGGACGGGGTTTCGTTCAATAACGCTTCCGCGTCCGCTTCCGCGTCAAAGTCACTCGACAGCACTTGCCGCCGTTTTAATTCGTTAAGGTAGCTTTGGCGGGAAAGATCGCCATTGCTGCGCGCAGATGCCAACGCCTCAAGAGCACCTTCCGCAAAGTTGTCGTAATCGTCAAAAACAGACACGCAAAGTTTGCGACTGTCTTTCATCCATTGCATAGTTATTGCTAGTGCATTCTCAAGCGCTTTGCCAAGCGACACACCCCACGCATTGACCGCCGAACGTGCCTTGCCCGCTGCAACCGCTGTAGTGATCACCGTAAGGTTGCCAGACTGTGCGGTGAGGGGTTGCTTGCCCAACTCGCGCAAGTCTTGCTTGGTTGTGTCAATATCGCTTTTCAGGAACGTAAGCGACGATGCACCGGGTTCAACGTAAGCCCATGATCCTGAATTGCCCATGCCATCCGGCGGCGCATACAAGACGCGGTGCGGCCCTACAGCAAGCCGCTTGGTTGACTTGCCATCGGCTTCCATAGGCGGCTTCACACCGTTGCCCGCAAGCATCGGATAAGCCGTCATTGTCTTAGTAAATTCGAGTGCAGTTTCCTGCCGATAAAGCGTAATCTGCAATTCAAGAGCATTACGCAAGGGCGGATCAAATTGAAAAGACTTTCCTTTGCGCCTTCCAACCATGAAAGGCACAAGAGGTATAATCTCAATTCCCTGCAACGTGCCACTATCTTCTGAAATCCATTCGCCGTTGTCTTGCTTTGCGTAAAGGTTCCAGTTGATCACACCCGCGTCATTAGTGAATTCCCGCACCTTTCGCTTAGTGTCGTGAAATTCCAGAAAGCGAACGTAAATCAAAATCTCTTGACTGTTAACATAAACCGAACGTGCCTCAAGCATGTTTTCCGCTAGCACTCGCGACCAATAGGGGCGAATTTTTGCGGCTTTAGCATCTGCTACGGTTTTGACGTTCGGATCAGGTTTCGGATAGTCAATAAAAATCCAGTCAATTGACTTATTAATTCCCTCTTGAAAAACTTCCGAAGCGAACTTAGTTAAGTCACTTCCGCCGCCGTCAATGTTTTCTAAAATTTCCTCGATTTCGTCGGGTAATTCCGTATCGTCGTTTGTTCCGTCAACCTTAACCTTCACAGGTTCGGCAAATGGCTTGCAAGCCAAGCTTTCTAAAGTGTCGCCATAAATATTTGTCAGTTTAGCGAGTGACAAGCGGAAATCGTAATCCGCTTGGTTTTCATCTGGAAATTTCGGAAGGTATTTGGCTTGCGCCGCAATCATGCTTTCAATTCCGCCGATTACGTCCGCAGCTTTTTCCCAATAAGGCAACATCGCTGCGCTATCGGTATTGCGTTTGTCTTTATCTTCCATTCGCCCGCCGGTTTGAGCGGTTTTCTGTTCTGCCAAGTTGATAGAAGCGTTAAGCGGAACATTGATTGTGGTTTTAGGACCGCGTGCCATTTTCAAACCCCATAACTTCCGGCCATCGCCTCGCCCTGTGCAGGGTCTAACGGGAAATACATCATAACGCCCGCATCCGCAAGGTTTGGTGACTTGGTGCCATCCGGTTTCTTGTCGATCACAGATTTCATGTTTGAGTTTTTGCTTGTCGTTGGTTGTGCTAATTCTTTTTTAATCTGCGGTAAAAGTCGCATTGAACTATCAAGTGAAATCATTTCATCAATTGGGTATAAATGACCCTCTGTCACATTCTTAAATGTCTTGTAAAACCTTGCACGCAATGACCACCAAGCTTGCGCTTTCAAATTCGCAAATGCGTCTTTATTCAACATGCTTTCGTCATCATCCGGAATAACACGGTATGCAGGATTTAATACGCCTGCCCCTGCGTTCCAAGGCACAAGGCGAACTTGCGCCCGATCAATGATTTTATCGTCAAGCAAACGGTTATATTCGGTTTTGACACCTGCACCAACGCCAATGCAATCGTATTGCATGGTTACAAGCTTTGACAGTTGTTGCAACCGATCAATAGCCCGGCGCGTAGTTATGCCTTGGTCACGGTCGCCCCATTCGTCCGCGTCACGCCAAACAATGCTTTGACGCAGCGCGAGCGCGTTACGGTCGCCCCCTTCGTCCGCAACGTCTAGACCGGCCCCCCACGTCTCGCCTAGCACTTCTGGCGGCAAGCCGATCCGCAATTGACCCTTATCCATCCAACGGATACGCAAATGCGCGTCAACCGCTGCGTCAATCCATTCGCTAGGTATAATCGTATTTAGAACAGCGGCAGAATAGTTGCGGTCAATTTCCTGCGCAAATAAATGCAACATTCCTTCGCGTTCATATTTTGCGCGCCTGTCATCATACCATTTTTGCGTTTTAAGCGGATGGTCGCGCCAATCAAATATAAATACGCGCACAACACCATCACCAATTTCCCGCCCGGCTTCCCAAATCTCGCCCGCTTCCCTGCGCCTATGGAATACGTTACCTAATCCATTTACGCTAGAAATATCAATTTGAACGTCGGTGTTATCACCTAATGCCGCCTCGATCTTTTCAGGGCGTTCATAATGCGCGCTTTCATCCTTAAAATATACAGACTTTCGCCCGCCTCGCCCGATGTTGTCGCCAGCCTCGCCCGTAATGGTTGACCCATTGTCGTGATTTACGAATTTCATAAACGATGTATCAAACCGCTTAGGACGCCAGATTTCCGGAAGCCGCCCTATGATCAGGCGCATTTTTTCAAAGATGCTATCTGGATCACCAAGCTTATCAACAAGCTGTTCTTTACGCGAACCCCACCCTATAGCGTCATTCGGGCGAAATAACCACGAATGCACCGAATACGCAGCGCAACCCCACGTCGCACCAACATCGCGACATTTTTCCACAAGCCCGCTTTGTTTCTTTTCGCGCAAATCGTCTAGGAACTCAATAAACTGACCTTGCTTGTCGAAAAACACAAACGGTAACCATTTGCTATCCGTTCTGCGCGGATCATATGTATCAACCCAATGGCAGATAAATTCAGCCGGATTTGCCGCGTAAAACGCGCGAGCGGAAAGCAACAAGTTTCGATCAGCGCGCAGCTTTTGCAGCGTTTGCATACGCCATAACATAGCACCGCGATAATTCGGCGGCCATGCGCTAGCATCTGTCACGCGCGGTTTCCAAGGTTCTAGCGTATCGGTTTGACGCTTGACCCGGACAAAATCAAACAGGGATTTACTCACGAGAAAAAACCCATGTGTGAAAATAGAAAGGTTGTTTTGGGTTGCGACGTTCCATTAACAATCCCGCGCGCGAAGGGTGAGGATCATGGATAATCAATCCAGCTTGCGCGACAACAGCGTGTCGCCCCTTGCGAGGCGACGGCCCGCAAAGCATGTAAGGTGCATCATTCATAATATGATGCCCGTCAAGACATGTCGCACCAATGCCGCGCTTGTCACACCAATAAGAAAGTGCAAAAGCCCATTCGTGACCGTGCCAGCGCACAAAATGCGGAACTTCCTCTAACGGCAACTCAAGAATTGAGCAAACGCAAGCGCGAACGCAATCCCCCGGAATTTCGCCACCTGATAAATATTTCTGATCAACAGGCTTCATTCGCTTGCCTCAAGCAATCGCAAGTAAGCGTCTTGCAACGCGGTTACATCGGTGTTTGTGGTGAAATCAGGAATAGACGTTTGCATAACGTTATCCCGTGACTTTTCTTTCTGGCGGTATGCGTTTGCAGGATCATCAAACCCAATATGCGACCCGGCATACTTTATCGCGTCCATTTTCGAGTGCATTTTGATGGTTGTTTTTTTTGACCCGCCGTTAGCGCTTTCCTCGATTTTGATTTCTGCAATAGCTGGCCAAACTCGATCAGGTATCGCACCTAGATCAATGATCAGATCGCCCGGATTGAAAGGGTCAGGGCGAAAGCATTCCTTGATGTTCGCAAACGCGATATAAGACAACTCGCGCCGCAACCGATCATGGCTAAGCCTGTTCTGTGCGTCCAGTTGGTCGCACCGTTCCCGCACGGCACACCGCACACGCTCAAGCGCGAGGAATTCAGCCGTTCGCCAGTCAAACACTGCCCCGGACGCTGCGATACGTTCTAGCACCGTCACTAGGTCACAGTCGGCGCGCTTAGCCTGTTGTGCGACCGTTTCGACAAACTCCGCGACAAAATCCCTTTCAGCCGGGTTAAGCCGGTCAAAAGCTGTTGCGAAGGTAAATGGTGACGGTTCTAGAGACATAGGCACAAGATACGGTAACGCAAAAAAATCGTCAACGCTGAAAGAATTGAACTTGCAATCTTAAAAAAAAATCTGATATTCTGACGGGTTTAACGTTTGACAAAACGCTGTAACATTTCGTGATCGTAATTCGCAAAATAACGCTTGACACTATCCGCGATAAATACGATACAGAATGCACCAGCAACGAAGGGAACGCAGTATGATCACGGAAACGAAAATTATCGGTGCAGAAATTGAAGCGCAATGCGATTGCTGCGCGCGCAAGCTAAAAGTCGGTATCAAGCTTTCCGGGCTTGGAACGTTTGGGGCAGATTGCATTCGCGCAGCAATGCCTTATGACCGCACCCGCTACAGCCAAGGACGCCCCGATGCAACTTTTCTGCGCACGCTGGCGAAAATTGCAGAACGTGACACCCCCGCGCGAATTGATGATATGGGTTACACTCGTGTCATGTTCTTGAAACTCGACCCTGCGAAACTGGAAAAATAATGGCAAGTGAAAATTATTGGTCATACAAAGCACCGGCCCCAGCAACATTACCGCCGCGCCGGTGCGATATGACACAAGAACAATGGGAACAACTTTCACCCGGTTACAGGCGCGAGATAACTCGCTACATGCAAAAACTTGAGCAACCCAAAGATTTATTTGGAAATAAGTGTTGACGATATACGATACAGAATACACCAGCAACGAAAGGAACGCATAATGACTATCAAATTTACATGGCGAGTGCAGGAAGCCCCTACCGGACAATTTCGCAGCTTTCATTATCGGGGCTGGCCTAGCGCCGAAGTCAACGGGAAACAAGCCGCAATCATTCGCTGCGCGGATAGCTATGTGCCGCGCAATGCGAAAACCGGCAAACATTCACCCTTGAAAGTTGCCATTGCAGATCATCGCGCCTTGAGTAACCCCGGCGGGGGCGGTTTTTGTTATCGCACGCTTTCCGGTGAATTTGCCACTTTGCCGGAAGCCAAAGCCGCCGCCGAACGTTTCTTGACTGCAAACCCGCATTTTTTGGAAAGGTAAGACACGATGCACAGCCCCGCTAAGGATACCATGCTTGACACCTGCAACCGCAACCTTGATCGCATGCGCACTAGCCTGCGCGATATGCAACGCGAGCGCGCCAGATTGGACAGGGAAGCCGCTGCACAACTTGACGCTATCTTGCGCCTGCGCCGCATGATCCTGCGACTTGAGCGCGGCCTAGACTAGCCTTCTGACCATCTGCCGACCCTTTACCCCGGCCCGCCTGTGCAACGTCACACGGCGGGTTTTTTCATGCGGTAAATTTGGACGGCTACACTAAGAAAGCGAGTGAAGTTACAACCTAAAGGCGAGTGCTGTATCTGGCATTCACGGTCAACCTACTTAAGCGATGTTAAGTAAACTAGTAAGTTAACAGTTACTTGTGATTTCTTTACTTTACTTACTTTTTCTGGCCCTCGATAGAAAACACACAACACCCTAGAATTTAACCAAAAACAACGTTATGACTTAACAACATTTAACATTGCTTAACATCAAGTGACTTTCCAGCCGAAAATTTTGCGCTTACGGCTTACTTTTTACATGTTGACAGCTTAACCCCGTTCTGCTAGCTGTAGATCAGACCGAACCCGGCAACAGTGAGTGAACGCTAAATGCCCCACATTTCCCTAGCACAAATCGAAGTCTTGCGCACGCTCTTGCGGCGCTTGAGTATGGAAAACCTTGACCTTGGGAACGATCAAGTAATGATCATGCCGACGCTATCGGGCGCAGGCGGGCGCAGTGAACGCGCGGACGAATTCATTAAGCGACGCACTGCGCGGTGGCGTGAGATATGGCTTGAGCGGCCCTTGGCGCTTTTAATAGCTGACCTTGGCGCAATGTCAGGCGCGGACGGTGACGGCACGACGCGCAGCACAGGCGCGGCAGGCGGTTCAGGCACGTTCGGCAATGCAGAACGCGGCCCGGTGCTAAACGGTGTTGTTGCGCAAGGTGAGTGCATCACAATTGGCAATAAAGAGAAAAGCGCAACGGTTATCACAAACAATAAACACGGTGAATTTGTTAGCGCATATGGATTTGGTGGAAGCGGTTCGGGCGAGGGTAATATCGGCAGTGTAAGCGGTGTTGATACACCGCCGCCGATGAAATTAGGTGACACTTTCACAGGTGAAGTAACCGACAACACCGGCAAGAAATTTCGCATTTATGGAAAGGCGGAAGAATGACACACGCGGAAAAGCTTTACCAAGTCGCCAAAGCACTATCAAAGGCAACGGGTTTGCCGATTGATGAAACATCGTTCCCGATGCCAAAACCCGCAAACCCGCCGCTAGGTCAGCGACCCGTCCAGAATGAGGCAAAGCAATGATGCGTTATCTGCGATGGGTTATTGTCGGTTGGCTTTGGATTTACGCGGGGGTTTGCTTTGTCAAAGGCGAATTGATTTCTTTTATCGGTTGGTTTGACACGCAACCTGAAAGGGAAGCTATTCTTGTGCTTACCGTTCTGATTTGCGTTCTTGCTTGGTTGTCAGATGTGAGGGACCGCATGCTATGACACCCGCCGAACGCCTCTTAATTGCCTTCCCGCGTCTCACTGCGGAACAGGCGGAACAGGTTGCTATGCTGCGCCCGGAAGGGTCTATGGTGCCCGACCTAGTAGCCGTGGCGCTGCGCCTCACAGGCGCGGTGCAGGGAGTGTATCGGCCCCGTGATAAGCATGTGAGCGAAGAAGCGCTAACCATGTCACCAGCCGCCGCACAGGTAGCGCGCAGCGATGCCCTATGCCTTGCGCATGTAACGCACCGGCACATGCAGGAAGCGCTAGACGCATTACACCGGGGCGACATAGGGACGGCGCGGCGGTGTATCTCGCGTCTTGATATCATTATGGAACAGGTGATGAAATGACGATTGACGAAAAAGCGACACAAAGCGCAATGCATAAGATTTTCCCGAAAGTCGCAAGCATTACAATTCAAAATGTCATTAGGGTTTTTATGGATGACCCAAACAAACATGTAAATATCGCACGTCATCCGGGCGTGCATTGGATTACCGCCGGGCTTGTCGTGGTTATGCCGGAAGTTATTTGCATGCCCGGTTTTGAACCTGTAAGGCTTTCCGCAGCGGCGCGCGCTTGCTTTGTGCAAGCCGATCCATTGCGCAAGGCGGCGCAACGTATTATCGCACTATTTGACGGCCCGACAGTTGATTTCATTGATGGAATTGACGATGCTGTGAAGGAACTGCGCGAAGCGATTAAACAAGGGGAAAACTGTGAGTGACTACATGCGGATTGAAATTGACCGATTGGTCAGCATTTGCCATTGCAACAGCTATAATGCGGGTTGGTGGCATGACAAAGACGGCTTGCCGTATCTGCCGAAAGACGCAGGAAAATTTAATGAATTAGTTGAAGAATATTTACCGTTCATCGTTGCCACCAAGCTTGCACTAATTCACAGTGAGATTAGCGAAGCGATGGAAGGTCACAGACGCGGCTTGATGGATGACAAACTGCCACATCGGCCCGCGATTGAGGTTGAACTAGCGGACGCAGTAATCAGAATTTGCGACCTTGCCGGGGCACTCGATCTTGACCTAGCGGGCGCAATTCTTGAAAAGATTGACTTTAACGTCACCCGTCCTGATCACGACAAAGTGCAACGGCGCAAACCGGGCGGAAAGGTTTACTAGAATGCTTATCAAACATATTGAAGGTGCAACCCGCGTTCTAGGTAAATCACAAGGCTACTTGGGTTTGCCGATCAAGGACGAAGCTATGCCAGACGGAACACCTTACATGGTTTCTGCATGGGAACCGACCCCGGATGAATTGGCGCGCATTGCGGACGGGGCAACGATTTATTTGCAGGTTTGGGGAACAGCGCACCCGCCTGTTAGGATTGCCGTTGGGAGTGCGCCGAAATGATCACGTCCGCGCAATTAATCGAGAATACCGGCGGCGATAAAGGTCCAGTAAACACTAAAGGTTTTCCCCCTGAAATGCGGGAAAAATCACCTTTTTTTAACCCGACTAATGCCGGCTTAATTGGCAGTCAATACCGCCTTGCAGCTAAGTCGCATGTTTGCTGGCTTTGCGGTGAGACAATCCAACCCGGTGAAGCTTATTGGCGAGTTTTTGGCAAATATGCAGGGCGGTTTTATACTGTCAAGCATTGTCGCAAGACGTGTGAAATTACATGGGAAGTAATTGAGCAAAACCCGCAATTCTGGAAATACTTGCACAGTGAGAGCATACCGAAATGACACACCCGCTAGACACATGCAAAAACTGCAAGTTTCAAATTGCAGATACTTGCCGCAGGTTTCCGCCTCAAGTATGGGTTGACCCTCACGGCAATTCAAACGGCACGACACGCAAAGCGGCACCAATGACAGTTTATCCAACTGCAATTGGCAAATGCGGTGAATTTGTCAAATTCAAAAAAAATTGGGGTTGGTTGCAATGATCTATGCAATTAAGCTGGCATGGCTTGCGTTTCGATTTGCCTTGCGCAATCGTCACACGGCTATTAGACTGCATGCACCGAACGGCGCATTTTATAGCTATGTGCCAGCTATGGAAGATAAAGGCGCGGTTGTCGTTAAGTTTAGGGCAAACAAATGATCTATGCGGAACAGTTTACGGAAGGCGCATGGCATCCTGTCACCTTTGCGGATCGTCCTGACCTAGACGACCGCAACCGCCTTAAGCGCGCAGACGGCACAGGGGCGCGCGTGCGTGCGGTGCAGGTTGTCAAGCGCGAGCATGAGGGGATGACCCTAGCGGCGCTGTATGACATTTACGGCCCGTATGGGCGGTATAAGGGGGAATAGAATGGATGACGGTCGCCCATATAGCACAGACGAATTTCTAGTGCGCTTGATAAAAGCGCGCGAGGAATGGGATATGGTTGATTATGAATTTTTTGAACGCATCACCGATTGGCTGCATGGCGATTGGAAAAGCGCGACGAAAGGGCTTGACGAATGAGTGACGACAAGCAAGATGACGACTGGAAAGGGCTTGACAAATTGCGCGGCATTAAAGCGTCACGCTTTGATGAGCGTAGCTATAAGATCAAGCAAGCCAAGTTGAAAAAAGAGCGCGAGCGTGAGAAAGAAGAAAAAAAATGACTGTAGCAAGTTTCCCGCTTCCCGTCCTGCCACTCGACAAAGATCGTATTTGGTGCGTATATATCCATTCGCAAGGTGACGTTGTTTTGTGGGTTGGTGTTTGCCATACAGTTGACGTGCTGAATTGCCCGGACGCGAAGAATAACCGCGCATGGTTTGCACACGTCCACAATAAGCCAAACATCATGCTTACAGTTGAAATGATTGCGGTTACCGAATTGGAATGCAACCGCGCGCGCTTTCGACTTATCCAAATGTATCGCCCGATTGCCAACCGCGATTACAAGCCGATTGTGCAGCCGGGACGCAAGAAAACCGGCCCGGTTCGGTGTGTCGAAACCGGGCAAGAATTCCGCAACGCAGCGGACGTAGCCGCGTTTTTAGGTGTGACACCTGCCGCCATTTCGCAGCATCTTAGCCGCCCTGAAAGCTTCCCTAAGGTGCAAGGCTTCACCTTCACACGCGAGCATGAGCGCGACAACAGCGAAGCGGTTAAGAGCATTCAACGCGCAAGGGGCGAAAGCGAATGATAACAGAACATGATTTGAAACACTTTCTTGCGTTGCCTGTTGAATACATGAGCGCGGAAGGTGTTTGCCGCGTATGTGGTAGGTTACATGCAATCGCGACATAATTGCAACGTTTTTGCTGTTGATCTTATGCAAATCGGTGCAATGGTTTCTCACGCAAAAAAATGTGTTGACAGATCGCGCGTAAAGCACTAGGTTCAAGCTATCGGCAACAAGCCGTAATAGAGTAAGACCGCGCGGCACGGTTTGCCGCATGACCCGAACAAAGGAACGAAACACGATGAAAAGTCTTGCACTGATTTCGACCGCCATCCTTGCCATTTCGGCAGGCGTGGCAATGTCTGCACCGCTGCAATCGACCGATGGAAATGCCAACTACGGTTGCGCATGGGAAAAAGCCGACAACGGCAATTTTCTGACCATCAAAGGCAACTGCAACGGCATCCCGACAATCACCGGCGGCACTTCGCTGGAAACCGTTACTACCGTGACCAAAGACGAAAACGGAACGACGACCACTGTTGAACGTGTCGAAAGTGAAGATCGCGGCGGCGCAGTTGTTGACCGCGAAATTGTGGACGTGTCGTTTGAACCGGCGGAAGAAACGCCGACTGAATAACTAAGGCGCGACCGCTAGACGACAGGCAAGAGGGGTGGATTTTTTCCGCCCCTCTTGTTTTTTATGCTTGACACTATCCGCAAGTTATGCGATACAGAATGCACCAGCAACGAAAGGAACGCCAGATGACCCGCGCCGCAAACACCTTCCGCGATGACCTTGCACCCCGTTTCGGGCTTGCCACGGTCACCCCGCCGAAAGGCTACGCTTTTGACAAAAACAACGATTTGCTTTTGGGCGAAGATGGAATTATCCGCGCCCGTCATGCTTGGCAAGGGCCGAACATTGACACCGCCAAACATTCCAGCGTCATTGCAGCTTGTTTTGATGCACTGATTGCTTACAATCGGGCAACCATGTCGGCGGAAGATTTCGCAAACTATTACGGTGACGACCCGACCGAAGGTTAAAACAGAAATGCCCGCCGCTAAATGCATCTAGCAACTGCATAAGCGGCGGGCATACTGTGCCGGGTTGTCACCCCCGGATCACCCCTAGATCCTTACAACTTAGACCGATCGCCAGTCAAGCCACGTAACCCTGCGCCGGGCCATAGGCCATCACGTCCGCGCCGGGCTGCACATGGTATAGGCTAGCGCGGATCGTGGCATCCTCGCCTAGATAGGCCCGCGTTGCCCGCCCTGCGTAGTGATAGCCCATTCCCTCTAGCACACGCTCAAGCACCTGTAGGGACGCCTGCCGCTGGCCTATCGCGCGCATTCTCGACACCATCGCGGACGTTGACACCCAACCGCCCTTGAACCCTGCAACCCCGTCCTGCACGGCATCTGTAACCATGCGTTCAATTGCCGATTGGGATTGCCGCAAAGCTTCCATAAAGCTTGAGGTTACAGGCGCGCGCGCAGGTATGTCACCAATTGGATAATTCATCAAATAATCGTAAACAATCGCGTGACCATCCGCCTTAAGCCATGCATGCAAAGCGTTAAAGTAGGATTGTCCCATTTGTGCCGCTTGAATGTCAGAAGCCGATTGTAACACGCTGTAAAAAATAGCGTAGCGGCGAGAATTCAAGTTGATTGGGATAGCGTCTTTGTAGTTGCTAAAGAAAAACCAATTTGCAAAGTTATCCTCTAACTCTTGATCTTGGCCCTTACCTTGAATTTCAATTTCGTTTTCACTAATAAACGGCTTTAGAATTTCGATCATGTCGCGACGTTCATCTGTGCGGATTTCATCAACCACAATCATAACGCGATTGCGCATCCATTTGTTGAACTTTGCGCCGCTTTCTGCCAAATCTTGCGCTTTCGGTGAATAGAAGTAAGTTGACCCGCTGTTGTATCTAAGAACGTCTTTGAATACCCCTTTTCCTGCGCCTTCTGCGGATTGCATGAGAATTGACCAAGCGATTTTGCGCCCCGGAAATTGAGCGTTAGCAGCCATGTAAGAAAGAATTATCTGTTGATCTTGAGCATTTGGAAACATCAACGCCAAGTGACGCAAAAAATAGGACGGATCGCCCTGCACTCGCCTAATTCGCGGCGGAATATAAACGTTGATACCCTTACCGCCTAATTCATCTGTAACAATCGCATCCGTTGGCATATGCGGCAAAAACCGCAGCTTATCGACCATCGGCAGTTTGAACATAGTGTTACGGGTTGCAGCCTTGTAAGGTTCATCGGTTGTTTTACCGGCTGTTGAAATGATGAAAAGCCGCCCGCCATATCTCGCGTTAAACGCAGTTTGACTAAGGATTTTCTTGTCAGGCGCAAGGATTGCCCCTGTTGTGCTTATGATATAGCAACCCCGGAAATACTGCGCCTGTTCCTCTGGCGTAAGCATTTCGGCGGTTGGGTTTGTATCTGTCTCGACAGGGCCGGTAAATTGCGGCGCATCTGGCGTTGTGCCTTGTTGCGGCGGAACGTGTTGCTTACCGCCAAAAGCTAGATAAGCTTTGACTTGTGGCACTCGATTAACGATAGATTTCCAACCTAATTGTGTTTCGGTTAGATCGTTCCATTGCTTGAGGTTTTCGCCCGGATCATTCGCGGTATAGCGGGAACACCAAGCCGACCACATATCAAAGATTGCTTGAGGTTCTGCCAACGTCCAAGCGGCTTGTTTGACGGCGGCTGTAAAGCTAATCCATGATGCCCGGTCAAGCGAATTAGGGTCAGTGCAGTCTAGCGCATATTTGACCCAATCGAGCGACGGCGCAGCTAGGTCAGGATCACCAAGCGGACGGCGCAACCCGTAGCCTGTTTCAATTACCTGCACATGCGCAAGTGATATTGCCAACGCATCAACGCTAATTGGTTGCCCATATCCTGAAAGCGCCCAACAATGACTTAAGTAAGGTTCGCCCTTTTGATGGTAAAAGCCCGGAACCCGCATAACTCGCGTAGGATCAGAAACTTTAGCATCACTGTCAAAGAACTGAATTAGCTTTTTCTGTAAGTTTGAAAAAGCATCATTGCCGCTGTATGGGGAAACACGCCAATACACATGGAATTTGTTAGGCGATGATTGGACGGCAAAAGTCGGCGCAGGTTGCCATGCCGCCGCGCGTTGATAGTTACTAAGCGATTGCAAGTTGTCTAAGTCAATGAAATGCGCGCGATTGGCGCGGATATTCTCAAGCTTGACCCCATTGCCATCTGTTTGATTAATAACGGCAAAAATGCCGTAACCTTGTGCATTCCATCCGCACAACTCTTGCCATAGTTGCGCGAGCGGCCCGCGCCGCTTGATGCTAGGCACCGCCTTGTCTCGATCATGTATGCAACGCCAGTCAAAGACGCTGTTAGCGTCACCTGTAAGCGCCGCAACAAATGCGGATGCTTGTGCAAAATCAGGTTGCATTGTGTAACCCCGCAAATATATGCGCGATAACATCAACCGTCCAACCATTTCCGATTGCATGGTATGCGTCATAATCGCGCAAATTTCTAGTGTAACCGTTTGGCAAAGTCTGCAAACGTTCACACTCAAAAACAGATAATTTGCGCCATTGATCTTTGCAAAGCGTTTGAATAAAGTTTGCGTTATCTTCCGTCATTGACGGAATTTTAAAACCTTTGCGAAAAACAATTTGCCTAGAACCTCTAAAGAAGTATCTCTTAAAATTTGTTCCTTTTCCGTAATTAGCATCAATGCAATAAGATTTAAATTGATCAGAATACCAGCCTTGATCTAAAATGCTAGTTAACGAAATCTTTCGATCTTGCCACTCTTTACGCATTTTGACATTTTCAAGCAAAAACCAACGTGGTTTGATTGCGTTTTTTATTCTCACGAATTCAAAAAACAAAGCTGAACGCGGATCATTGAAATTCAAGCCAGCGCCACCTGTTGAAAATCCTTGACATGGTGAACCGCCGATTAGCAAATCTAAATGACCCGACCCAAATACGCCAATTTCTGCCAATTGTCTAACTTTGACAACATCACCTAATTGCATAGTTTGCGGAAAGTTTTGGTTAGCACAAGCAATTGCACTAGGTTCAATTTCAGATGCCATGTAAACAGAAGGTTGCAAACCTGCACGATGCAAGGCAACTTGACCGCATGAAATGCCATCAAATAGTGACAAGACTTGCATTGCGCTTAAGCCTGCGCTTTGCCGTCATCCTGTTTTTGCTGCAACCATTCTTCTAAGGCTGCAACCGACCATCGGCGCGGATGAATGCCCGGCAAAGGATCAACCGGAAATCGACCGTCCTTTAGCATGTTGTGAAAGGTGCGCTTTTTGATGCCGATTTTTTCGGCGGTTTTCGTTAAATTCAACGTTGCAATTTCGGTCATGGCTTCCCCTCGCATCGGACACCAGACATAGCACCGCGACCGCGAAAGTTGCAATGCAGATTTTTGCACGTTTTTGCACTTTTCCTGTTGACACAGGCGGGCCGGTATGCGACACACAATGCAGGACAGAAGCTAACCATGCGGAAGTCTAGGGTTAAGGTGCGCTAGAGTTTGTGCGCTTAAAGTAACGTAATGGCGAGATGCATCTTGGAACCATCTTCGCCTTAATCCGGCTTGCCCCCCCGTTGCTATTGCGCTGTAAAGCGACGGGGGGCAATACAACAAGGCAACGAAAGGAACGAAACATGACACCGTTTCAATACCTCGCGCGCATGAAACACCCCGGCTTAATCCGAACCGGGCTTGCGCTTGCCGCACTGGCGGTTGTCGTTGTGATTGCACTGGCAGGGTTGAAACCGTGACGCTTGATCGCGATGCACTAGGGCGCATCGTTCGCGATGCTTGGATTGAATGGGCATTAAGCCAACCAAATCCTAAACCATCTTGGCTTGTGCCTTATGATGACTTGTCCGAACCCGATAAGGAAGCGGATAGACAAATCGGGGAAGCTGTTAGAAACCATGTCTTAAGAGTGAAACCGTAATCAGAACTCTTGCAATTATCGCGCCGTTTGTGCTTGCCGCTGCGACTGTAGCGCCGCCCATGTTTCAATTAATTTACCCCGCACAGATTTGGGGGGTTGCAGATACGGAACCGCTTGCTTATCGAGTTGTCAACGGTATGCCGTCTTTCAGCCGTCCGGGCGATGAACAATGCCTAGCAAAATTCAGTGACGGACCCGTGCCATGTGATGAAATTGACAGCTTTGACCTAGTGGAAATTCCGCCGGTTATCTCGACTGTGACAGTTGCCCCGGTTATCAACGCAGCTTTGCCGCCTTACGCGCCGACGCCTTGGCGTGATCCGGTGCAGGAATATTGCTGCACTCACGTCAACCCGCCACCACCGCCCGTTGTGCCGTCTGTGCCGTTGCCGGGCGGGCTTTGGTTTATGCTTACCGCAATTGGTGTGATACTCTTGCGCCGGTTGTTTTAGAAATGACAGCTTATTGTTTAACCTGCAACAAACCTGTGCGCCCTTGGCGGAATTGGCAGACGCAGCAGACTTAAAATTTGCCGCTTTAGAGCGTGCCGGTTCGATCCCGGCAGGGCGCACCATGAATATAATATACGAAGGGAAACAGAATGAAGCTAAATGACGATCAAATTAACGACATGGTAAGCCGCTTTTTAAGCTGGCAATTGCCTAAGAATTTTGCCCCGGACGGCGGCATTTCTTTTCAACGTGAGTATCAAGGATTTGATAATTACACATACCCAAATAAACCAACCGGAACAAACCTTTTCACATTTGAGCAAGCTAAAGAAATGGTTTTGCATATGGTGGAACAGAATGGTTGAAACTTGGCTTAGTTGGGCTGTTGCGATTTGGTTTACGCTAATTATCGTGTGTTTGATAATTGTCGCTTTCATGTCGATATTTGGCAAAAAGGTGAAAGCGCCAATTGAGGAACGCGAACTGGAAAACGGTCCGCGCATTATCAGCTTGATCAGGCAAGGAAATGAAACGCTAATCAGCGTTGAACATCAAGGGGAAATCCTTGTTATGCGGTTTTACACCACATGGTCAACGCCTGTAGAAGCTTGGGCAAAGCAACTTGGGCTTTAGCGCCAATCGGGACAGTTTGCAGCGCCGTAGCTGTTTTGCGCGTCAATACGTTCTGCAACCGGGCGCGCTTGCGAAACAACCTCACGCGCGAGAGCGCCCGGAAACGTGATGGAACCTGACACCACATCACAGAATGCACCAGACCCAATGCGCGGCTTGCGGAAGGTATCGCAGCCGCTAAGGCTTATCGCTAAGCCTATTGGCAAGGCTATCGTCATCAAGCGCGCTAGACGCATTGTTAATCCCCTGCATTTCCTTGAGAGTGTCAACGCGGCCTTTTGTCGCGTCCAAATCTGCGGATTTTTCGGAAGCTTTTCGCCAGCCAAGCGCGAGTGCAAGAATACCAAGTGCGCCAAAAAACCAAGGCAAAAGCTTGAAAGTGATCAACGCGCCCATTTTTGCCGCCACCATGCAACAAGACGCAACCGATATTCGCGGGCACGTTTCCAGAAAGAAACAAGCCAACCCAAATCAGAACAAGCATACATTACGAAACCTGCAACGCCTGTAACGAATTGTTCGTTTGCGGTCAAGCTTGCGACGTTTTCAGGAACGCCGATTGTCATTAACCAAACGCCAAACCATCTAAGAACTTGGCGCACAAATTCAAGTAAAAGCGGGTTAACACTCACTTGTTTAATCCTTTCGTTGACGATTGATATAGAAACAGACAGCAAGCACGATCAGCAACGCGACAACACCAAACCCAATCCATTCGGACGAAATGCCTGCGTTGACGGCTACAGCTACGCCAGCGCCCGCTACAGCCCCGCCAGACGCGACGGCAGGCACGGTGACGGGCGATGGCGGCTTGATTGGTGCCGGTGCCTCGATAGGAAGCCCGGTCACAGTGCGAGGGAAACGCACGCCCCATTCGCGCGCCCGGCCAATGTCTGCGTGAATGAAATTCTGTTTCACATAAAAGCCGAAACCGCGAAACCCGACCTTGCGCGCATCGCGTTCATATTCCGCCGGATCGTGATTAGACATGGAAACGTCAAAAGCCTCTGCGCGCAGGTGTTCCGAATTAGGCGCACCCCCTACCGCTTTATTGTGTTCCGGACTGCGGTATGCGCTATTGAGAATAAGCGGGCGACCACGCAGCTTGCGCAAAGCTTGCAGTTTGTCCATTGCTTCAAAGTTGAAAGCAACACGTCCTGTTCCTCGACAAGCGATTTCTTTGGGGTGAAAATCCGGCCAGCGTTCTTTGAATTCCTGCAAAGGAACATCGGAAACGCGGGGGTAAATATAGGGGAACGGCTTAAGCATTTTCACGGTCCTTTGTTTGGCATGTTTTCAATAATGGTTTTCCAAGCGACTACCAAAGCGCCTAAAGTAAGCACTACTTTGATAAACCATCCGACAACCCATTCGCCGCGTTCCCCGAATTCGAGCAACTTTGCAATGCGTTCGATTGTTGACAGTTTCTTTCCCGGTTCGGCTTTGAATAAAGCACGGTGCATATCTTCGACCATGCTTTCTATTTGCTCAAAACGCTTTTCCAGCGTTTCAAGTCGTTTGCGCTCTTGCATGTCCATTCCGAAAGCACCCGGATTTGTGAGGATTTCCAGAAACACTAGCACAACCTCTAGGCTATGGAAAGCGTGGCAGATGACAAAACCCGCCATATGTGGTAGCCTAGACCGTAACATAAGGGTAACAAGGAAAGCAAGGGTTAACCATGTCGGATAATAGGACGCACGAGGATGCATTTGACTTACTGTGCGGCGAAAGAATTGCAGTCGGATCAACTCGCATGGTTTTCAAGTGTCGAATTCGTCTTGAATGGGTTGTGAAAGTTGAAATAACGAAAGATTGGCGCAGTTTTGAAAACGTTAAAGAATTTAACGTGTGGCAATTCTATTCAGGCAACGAAGCTTTGAAATGGCTTGCGCCATGCAAAAGAATTTCACCAGATGGTCGCATTCTGTTGCAACAACGTTGCGACCCTTTGCCTATGAATTATGAATTACCAGAAAAAGTGCCAGACTTTTTAAACGATTTGAAACCGGAAAATTTCGGTTTGTTAAATGGTCGGTTGGTTTGCCTCGACTATGCGCTTGCGCATCTTGATACCTCAATGAAAATGAAAGGTAAGAAATGGCACGTTCCCGCGTAATACCTCGCAAGTTAATTCAAGTTGAAACCGGCTGGCAAGTTTGGCAAGGCAATAAACTAATTGCTTTTACAGACAATGAAACCGACACGCTTAAAGTATGGAAAAAAGGTGAATGGGTAGTTGCGGGGATTTGTTACAACAGCAACGAAATTCTGCCGATGCTGGACGGCTTTCGGTAACTTGTCGCGGCGGTTGGCTTGATGTTTACCGCAACGGTAAGCATTGGTTTGGCACACTCGATCAAATGCGAGTTATTCAAGCTTATGGCGACCCAGACGGAATTAACGCTTGGCTTGAGACAAAGCCAAAAGTTTCCGATATTGTTCGAGACGCAAAGCGTTAATCATGCTAACCGCAGAATGATCAGAAGAAATCAATTGCAATATCACCGAAAGATCATCAACTTTTACCGCATATTCTGCAACTGCATTGCGTAATTTTGCCGTGCTATAGTCAAAGTGATAAAGCACCGCAGCATGACTTAAACGAATAAGCATGCCAATTGCGCGACTTGTGACAGCTTTTTCACCGCCAGCGCCCCACAGTTTTAATCCCGTTTCAAGGATCGAATGCCTAACGTTTTCACCGTGTTTATTCGTCATAACTGCGCCCCTAGTAGTTGTCGAACTTGCCCCGCATCTGTCACGATGCCACCTATAGCACCATAACGCTTAACAAGATCAAGAAATCTTATCTGTGCTTGGGCATGATCATCACCGGGGCGCAGCGTCCAATCGCCGCGCTTGGTTTCCAGCGCGGTAAACACGCCTAGCACTCGCCCTATATGTTGCGGCCCGATCATCACAGGCGTAATACCAATCAAGTCGCTTGACTTGAATTGCGAATTCACTTTCTTACTTTCGTTCATCAATCCGTAACGAATATGTCGCCCGGTTTCATCAATGGCAACACCAACGTTATTGCGCATAAGCAAAATGTTTAGGTTAGCCGCCTCAATTTGGACGCGGGCGGAAACGCTTGTTTCTGTCATCTAATCCACCCTTCAACAGTTTCCGCTGTTTCGATATAATCCGCCGCGCTGCGTTCTTTGCTCAAAACTGAAAGAACATCGGCCCCCATCGCGTGATAAAACCGCCGATAACTTTCCTGATCACCGCGACCGATTGCACGTTGAATGCCAGCCCATTGTGCGATTGCTTGCTTAAGGCGTTCCTGCGCCTCAATCTTGAGGCGTTGCGCTTCCATTATGCGATTACCTATAGGAATGCCACCAGATGCATACACGGCCCGCGCTGCGACCGTAGCAGGGTCATCTAGCACCGTGTCACCGCGCAGACGTGCCAACGCTTCCCTATCGAGTAACACTAGGTCACCATCAACCTTTTCCGGGCTTCCTCGACCGCCGGGCGCGGGCACAGGCGTAAAGCCGCAATGCGGGCAGTAAGGGGTTATCCGTTCATAAGGTTTTCCACATTGCGGGTTAAGGCAACGTGTCAAAGGTATATCATCCGGATCGGGTTTTTTCTTCGCGCGTTTTTCTCGCCTGTCAAGCGTCCATTTGTGGAATTTATCGGGAAAACCATGCCGTTTCCAGTTGCCAACATGATCAATAATTAAACCGACCCGCTTGCCCGCCATTACTCGCAAGCCACGCCCGATTTGCTGCAAATAGACACCTAGCGATGCTGTAGGGCGGCCCATAATGACCACTTCACAGGCGGGCACGTCAAATCCTTCCCCGAATAAGTCAACGTTGATAAGCACAGTTATTTGACCACTGCGGAAACGTCTAATGTATTCGGCCCTAACTGCAACAGGGGTTTTGCTAGATACAGCTTCCGCCGGTATATAAAACGACTTGAAATTTTGTGCAATTTCCGTAGCTGTTTCAATGTCTGTAGCAAAACAGATCGCGCGTTTGCCAAAAGCATGCTTGACATATTCGACAACGATATTTCCTGTGATGTGCGAACGTTTGGACGCTTCTCGCATTTTCTTTGGTGAATAGTCACCCGCATCCGTAATCGCATCGTCATCAATGTAAAAGTCTGTTTCAGGCAAGGCAAATTCGTAATCCGTCAACGCGCCTAAATTGATTAGTTGACGCATTGTCGGCCCTTGCGTCATTGCGTTATAAACGCCATCGGCATGAGCGCCTAACCCCTTCCCATCGGCCCGGCTTGGCGTTGCTGTAACACCTAAGCCAATAGCGTTTGTAAAAAGCGCAACAGCGCGGCCCCATTTGTTTTCCGCTAAAACGTGGTGCCCTTCGTCAATTGTCCAATCATCTATTTGTGGTAACCATGTCGTTAATTCATCGGCCCGTGCTAGCAGAGTATCAACACCAGAAACAGCCGTTACAGCCGTTTGATTAATGAAAGATCGCCCGAATTCGGCGCGCTGTTCCGCTGCAATTTGCGACACAATGTTAGACGGCGCAATAATTCTGTGCGGTATCTCGCGCCGTGCTAGATGCCCGGCAAGTTGTGAAACCAATTCGTTGCGGTGTGCGATAACCGCTTGCCTGCGCCCCATTCGCAATTTGTCTGCAACAATGTCGGAAAGCACAACCGATTTACCGCCGCCGGTTGGCAACACCATGCAGATATTGCGCGCGCCTGCGTTCCAAGCGCTGTAAGTGTCTAGCTTAAGCTTTTCCTGATCAGGGCGAAGCGTGATCACTGTTTCACCAAAACAGCAACCATCCAAAGCATATTGCTAAGCGGTTTGTAATCTCGGACAACATACCATGCAGGATCAAAAACGATTTTGTTTCCTTCGCAGATTACAACATGCCCGCTTTCTTGCACGTTGCAAAACAACATGTAATGCGTGCCGGGCGAAAGCGAATAACCAACATGATTTAACACGGTTTGCAATTCAGCATCACCGGGATAGTAAGCCCGAAACAAGCCTAAGCCCAAATCATGTAGAAATGTGTCAATCCGCTTATCTGCGGTATCTGCATCGCACCCGTCTTGATAGGCATGCGGCACCGCGTCCGGTTCCATGTCTAAGATTGACGCGAGGCATACACGGACGCAATCGCCATAAAAACCGTTTTGCGGATCATGCTTGACCGTGCATTTATATGGCGTCATTATCAATCACCGCTTAAGATGGTCAATTGCCGTGCGTTTTCTGCACTTTTATATTGTTGCGCACCTAAAAGCAAATTGATAATGTCAATCAATTCTTCTTTCGTGTAGCGTGAAAGACCCTTTCCACGCCACATTGTTTCAATCGGTTTCGTTGTCATCTTTGCACCATTTTTCAAGTTTGCGGAAATCGTAGTTTTCTTCGCGTTCATTTGGAACAAAAACACCGATCCAATTAGTTGAACGAACGTCCTGCACTGTTACGGGTTTAGTAACATCGGAATTTTTCGGAAGAATGATCTTTCCGCTAGGTGAAGAACGCGCCAAAGCTTCTAGACCTTCCGCGCGAAAATTGATATTGCCGTTACTCTTGCGCAAATCATCTTCTAAAAGCCAATCCCGCCACAGTAAAACGGGGTTGGGTTCCGTCAAAAAAATACCTGCGTTTCTGTTGTGAATATATCCAAAAAACGAAGTTACATGAATGTATTGCAACATATCGTTTCGCTCAATTGTGAGCGTGCCGCCAAACTGTCTTTCTGTCACGCATTGGTTTATAATTTCATCGTGCAAAGCAACAAACATGAAATCATCTGGCCCGTCTTGTGTTCCGAATAATTCAATAGCAGCGAAAAATCTGTCACAACCGATTGCAACTAGATTTCCGTTAATTCTATGAATGCCGATTGATCGCAGATAACCGAAGTCATCTTTTGCCATCTTCGCAACATGAGACAAACGCCAAAAAAGGTCACAAGGTATAGTTACGCGCATGACTGCCGACCCCTTGGGTTGTTATCCATAGCGGTTAAATTTCTCTTGACCGCATGTCAAGAGCATCCTACAGTGCGGGCACACTTTCCACAACATAGGCACCCCCTCACATGAAGTATACTCTTACCGTCCAATCGGACGACCCCGCAGAAATTGCCAGTTTTCTTGCGCGTGCGAACGGCACCGGCATCGCGCCGCTAGCCGCAAATGTGCAGGCACAGGATGCAGATGACGACGAAACGGCACCTGTTGCCAACGTCGCGCCCGGTCAACTCGACAGCCGGGGTTTCCCTTGGGATGCCCGCATTCATTCTAAAGCCAAATCCACTAACAAAGATGGATCGTGGCGGCGACTGAAAGGCGTAAACGATACCGTTGTGACGGCAGTTGAAGCCGAATACAAAGCCGCGCAACCGACACCCGCGACTTTTGGCACTCAACCCGCGCCGCAAATGCCGCAACATTTTCAGCAACAACCCGCGCCGCAATTTCCGCAACCAACGCCCGCGCCGGTTTTCCAAGCACCGCAATTTTCGCAACCTGCGCCGCAACCCGACCCCGCACCGCAGTATCAGCCCCAACCCGCGCCGCAATTCCAGCAACCCCCCACACCGCAGTATCAGCCCCAACCCGCGCCGCAACCGGTCGCAACTGGCCCTGATTTTGGTCAGCTTATGCAGGCTTTGCAGCGTGGCACAATGACAGCAGGGCCGAACGGCGCACCGTTGATTGATCAAGCTTACATTGCGCAGCTTTCCGGGCGCATCGGTCAAATGATTGGACGTGCGCTTACCAACATCACCGAATTGCAAGGCGATGCAAACGGGGTTCAGTGTGCGTTCCAACTGTTGCAAGCGGACGGGCGGCTAGTCTGAAATGTTTGAAGCCGATGCAACCGTTTTGCCGCGCTTGATGAATTGCAACGGTTCGCACGCTATGGGGGGCGCACTCGCGCCCTTCATTAGCGGCGGCGACGAAGGGGAAGCGGCAAGATATGCCGCTGCTATCCTTGCAAGCGGTCAAGCAACCTCGCAACAGCTACGCGGCACGAAAGCGCCCAACGGGTTCTTTATCACCGATGAAATACTTGAGAATGTTGCAGAGTATGTCTTAGCAATCAAGCAAGACAACGCAGCATTTAATGCGGTTTGGTGTGATGTTTCTTTTGCAACAGATCGTTTCAAGCTGACAGGCATCGCTGATCATATTTCGTTTGTCGGCGCAACTCTTTATATTGACAAATTGGTTTTCGGTTGGGGGATTGTTGAACCTAAAGACAACTGGGAATTGCTTGCGTTAGCTTACGGATGGTTGCAACGTTACGGCGCAAATGCTGTTGTCGAAACAATTGTGATGACCATTCATCAACCGCGCCCCTCGCATGTTTTAGGGCGACAAAGGGAATGGATTATCGAAGGAAAAGACTTGTTGAACCGTTACGGGCGGTCAATAAGCGAAGTGCTTTCCGCACCGTCCAAAACGTTACGCACGGGAGCGGCATGGTGCAGGAAGTGCCCTGCACTCAAGCGTTGCCCGGCTGCGCGGGAAGCTGCAATGAATGCGGTTGACGTTGCATCACAAGCACAAAACGAAGTTTTGCCCGATGAAATGCTAGGGCAAGAATTGGACGCATTACAGGCGGCAAGTGCAGCAATTGAAAACCGGCTGAAAGCGTTGCAAGATGATGCAACATACCGTTTGAAAAATGGTGCGGTTATCAGCAATTATTCGCTTGGCAGCGAAGAAACAGCAAGAAAATGGAACGAAGGTCTAGACCCTTCATTTATCAAAATGCTAACCGGGCTTGATGTATCGGTTACCAAAATGATAACACCGACGCAAGCGAAAGCTTTGGCAAAACAAAACGGTATTGCGCCAGCCGTGATTGATGGTCTATCTAGGCGCGACAGCAAGGCACCGAAACTAACCCGTGTTTCTGCAAACGATCTTGCAAAACACAAGATGAAAGGGAACTAAATGCCGCACGAAATCCTTACACCGCCGGGGCGCATTGTTTGGGGGCACCCCCTCAAGCCGCAAGCTAAGAAATACATGGACGGCCCAAATAAGGGTCAAGACGTGAAAGACGCAAGCGGCAACCCCGTTATGCAATGGTCATTCGGCCTTGCAATTCGCAAGGAAGAATTCGGGCCGATTTGGGCGGCGATGCAAGCCGAAGCAATGACCGGTTACCCTAACGGGGTTCCGCAACGGTTTTCGTGGAAAATCAAAGACTGCGACCAAGTTGACGACAAAGGCAAGCTTTATCGCGAGCGCGAAGGTTACGCGGGTTGCTACGTTATTACGATCAGCAGCGCGAATTTTGCACCGGCTGTTTACAAGTTTGAAAATGGCGTTTACCGTCAATTGACCGAAAAAGAATTCAAAACTGGCGATTGGATGGTCGCTAAGTTGTCTTTTGCGGTCAACGTCGCAACCGGCACAAATACACCTTCGCTTTATGTCAATCCGCAAGCGTTGGAAATTGTCGGATACGATAAAGAAATCGTGACGGCAGGCGTTAATCCAATGGAAGCTTTCGGCGGGCGTCAATACCAACTTCCGCCGGGCGTGAGTGCGACCCCGATCAGCGGCGCACCGGCAGACGTTGGGATGCCGGGCGCACCCGGCCCCGGCCAGATGCCACCCGCCGCCGGGGCAGGCTATCCTATGCCCGGCCAGCCGCCGCAGGGGATGCCTATGGGCATGCCGGGGCAACAGCAGCCTATGCAGCCGGGACCGGGCTACG